>Ga0182016_10001535_pt1 | contig 28105 bp, 23 predicted proteins | sample 712S2MmetaG_FD_120491 | JGI IMG/M metagenome (GOLD analysis project Ga0182016, IMG submission 120491) | Permafrost microbial communities from Stordalen Mire, Sweden - 712S2M metaG | ecosystem: Environmental > Terrestrial > Soil > Wetlands > Permafrost | place: Sweden: Stordalen | collected...
ATCGCGCGCGACTACCCGCGCCAGGCCTTCCCCCCGCAATTTGATTTTTCAATCCCGGAAATCGCCCGCCTGGCCACCCACCTGACCCGCCTCGCCGAAGCCAAAAAGCTCCTCCAGGCGACCCAAAGGCCCCTCCGTAAGGCCGCCTAAGGCCGCCTGACCGAAAAAAAGCCATTCGTTTAGGGCGCCGTCGAGCGGACTCTGCCCTAAGTACGCCTAGCCGCGACGATTCTGCCGTGGGGCAGACCATCGTTTTTAGTGGTCTGCCCCGCAAATTGGCTGCTTTCGTGGAGCAGGCGTTTTGGGGACGGGGACAGGCTGACGCGACGCCCGCGAAAATCGGCCTTCCGTGACGGAGCAGTGTGTGCCCAGATGGGAATTTTGGCCCCCGCCCCACTGTCCCCGCGAATCGTCACACCACTGAACGGGTCAGCTTATTTTCCTTGACGGCGCGAAAATGCCGGGGCGAGATCGGGAGTCCCGGAGTCTCGGCGCGGCTCACTGGCCGAAAACCCAGACGTCGAAAAGCTTGCTCACCTCGCGCTGTTTCGCCTTCTTGAGCAGGCCTTTTTCCATGGACTTTTGAAAATCCTCGCTGGTGACGCGGTTGCCCCAATTGTCGCGGGTATAGGCTTTCAGGTTGTTCCAGAACAGAGTGTCGCCGAGCGCGGTGCGCAGCAACGCCAGGAACGCCGCGCCCTTGTGATAGGGCAGGCTGCCTCCGGCCTGGTCCGGAGTGGTCCAGTCGTGGAAGGAGAGCGGGCGATCTTTGCCTTTCGACTTCAGATCCTGGTAGATGCTTTGCGAACGGGCGATTTCGGTTTGATAGCGCTGGGGTCCATACTGGCGCTCCAGAAATGTGTCGGCGAGGTAGGTAGCCAAGCCTTCGCTGAGCCAGAAATCCGACCAGCTTCGGACCGGAATTCCGATGCCGAACCACTGATGCGCCAGCTCATGCGCCAGCAACCAGAGATCCTGGGGCTTGGCGGCCAGATTCTTGGCGTAGGATTCCGGAAGCAGGGTCAAGCCCACAGCCTCCTGGCCGGTTTGGCCGGAGGCGAAGACCTGGGTGTAGCAATCGCGCGGGTAAGCCCGCCCGGTCGAAGCGGCGAAGAATTCCAGCGCCGCCTTGGTTTGGACCAGGACGTCGACGCCACCCAGAATGCGAAGGGTGACGGGAGGGGCACCGGTTGGCTTGACGATGGCCTTTCGCTCCTCGAACGGGCCGCTGGCGAAGGCGTAGAGGAACGGCGGCCGCGGGGGACCATCCACGCTCCATTCGCTAACGGCGTGGCTGGCTTCGACGCGCTCGCTCACGAGTTCGCCGCTGGCCGCGGTCTTCCACGCGAGAGGCGCGGCAATGGTAAGAGCGAGCGCGGCGGGGTTCTCGATGCGGTCGTTCACCGGCATCCAGTGGCTGGTGAAGTAACCGGCGGAGGCCCCGGCAGCGGTAATCTCGACGCCCTTGGAGCCGGCCGCCGAATAACGGATCGCCAGCGCCCGGGGTTCGCCGGGATTGGCCGGCGCGTTCAGGACCACGATGAGGCGCTCGCCCTGGCGCTCGAAGTAATCCGGCTTGCCGGCTTCCTCCACCGATTGAACCGTGAGTTCGCCGGCGTCCAGCTCCAGGCTGACCAGGTTCTCGGTTACGGATTCAAAGCGGATCACGGCATCGCCGGTGAGGCGCCCGGCGGCCGGGTCGAGAGCGATACGCACGTCGTAGTGTTCGACCCGGTAGAGGCGGGGCAGGGGATCGGCGAAGGCCGCGAGGGCCAGGGCGAAGCAAAGAAACTGGGCGGCGCGTCTCACTTCTTGTTCAGGAGAGCCTGGATTTCAGCCGGCGGATCGAAACGGTCCTTGGGAATGTCGGTATCGAACTTCACCGTCTCAAAGGTCACCACGATTTCCTGGCCCATGGCGGTTTGATGCATCACGTGCGGCATCAGCAGGGGGCCCTCCTTACGGTAGTCGCCGACAATGATCTCGGTATCCAAATCGCCCATGGGAGTCTTGACAGTGGTGGAAAGCTTCTCCAGCAAGCCTGTCTGCTTGTCGTAATACTCGGTCACAGGGCTGCCCTGCTTGGCCGTCAGCAGGACGCGGTAGCACTGTTTGCCGTTCACGGTTTCCGCCGCCACCGTTTCCACCTTGGAGTAATCGTCGCGCCAATGGGCCTCACCGGCGAAGCGCGCCGTGCGCAAGTCCATCGCCTTTTCATCGCCATCCTCCAGGTGCGGGCCCTGCATGGCCGAAAGCGACCAGGCGACGGTGCCGTCGGTCCCTTTCTGAATTTTGCCCAGCCCTTCGATGTCGACCTCGGTGTAATACTTGACCGGTGCGGCATGATAGGAAGTGAGCTTGCCCTTGATGTGCGCGCTGGCGATCTCCATGGTTCCGGTAACGATTTCGTTGTGGTGGCTGTTGTAGGCGGCCAGGCCGCCGGTGACCTCGACGTACTTATCGAGGATGGTTTCGGCCTTGGGCAGATCGTCGGCGGCGCGCGCCGGCATGGCGGCCGTAAATGAGACCAGCACCAGAGCGGCCGGCCAGGCGATTGCGATGCGTTTCATTCGGTATCCTCACTTTTTCCGTTGATCGATCCAATTCACGGCCGCGTCCAGAACCGGATCGTGGCCGGCCAGAAGGGCGGCGCGCGAAGGCGCCACCGCCTCGTCCGGCGTGACGCCGTGGCCTTCGAGCGGCTGCCCTCCGGCGGAGATGTAATTGCCCACGGCGTACTGAAAACCGTCGCCATTGGGGAGCCGTTCGAACAGGGAAGGCAGGGCGGCGCCGGCGGTGCGCGTGCCGAAGATGCGTGCCCGCCCGAGATCCTGCAATCCGCCGGCAAAGATTTCCGAGGTGGAAGCGGAGCAACCGTCGACCAGCACTCCCAGCGGCCCGCGGAACGGTTCGGGGCGGGGGAAAACCACGAATTGGAGGCTGCTGGCGCGCAGGAACATCTGGCCCAGCCGCAGACCGGGCCGGTCCAGAAACCAGCCCGCCAGTCCCATAGCCAACGCACCCAGGCCGCCCGGATTGCCGCGCAGGTCGATCACGAAGCCGTCGCACTCGCGGCAGTCTTCCACCAACTGCCGCGTCTTTTGAATGAGCGCCTCCGGGTCGAAGAAAAGATTGAAGCGGAGATAACCGACGCGCGGGGCGGCGCGGTAGGCTTCGATCACCAGGTGCAACGGCGGGAGATTTCCAAGCTGGGCCAGCAATCCCGGCGGTTCGGCCCGAGCGAGCGCCAGTTTTGGCTTGCCGCCTCGCCCGTCCCGAAAGGCCACTTCGACGGTTTTCCCGATTTCGCCATTGAGCCGCGCCAGGATCGCCCTCACCTGCATCAGGCCAATTTCGGTTGAGCCCTGAAAGCGGAGGGCAATCTCCTTGAGGGCGGCGGCGACTGGCTGGCCTTCGATGCGGAGGATTTCCCATCCGGGCCGCACGCCCGCGCGCTCGCCGGGCGAGGCGGCGGTGAGGCGCGTCACCAAGGCGTGTCCCTCGACGACGCGGACCTCAAGGCCGGTGCCGCCTTCGGCCTTCTCCGCGACGCCGATTTCGTTGTAGGTGGCAGCCGGAAACACTTCAAAGTGAGTTTGTTTCAGGCGGCCGAGCATCTCGTTCATGGCCGCGCGGGCCTCGCCGTCGTCGGCGGCATTCCGCACCCGCGGCAACAGCTCATCGTGTACGGCCTGCCAATCGACCCCGTTCAGCTTGGGGTCCCAGTGCTTGTCGCGCACGGTTTTCCAGACGTATTCGAAGGAATCGATGTTGCGCTGGCGTTCGGCGGGTTCGAGACGGGAGGCCGCGAACCCCAAGCCGGAAACGAGTAGCCAGACGCCAGCGGCGCGCAACCCCATGCTTCGAATATAGCGCGGCGGCGGGTGCTTAGCGGACCTGGGGATTTCGCAGTTTAGGAGCGGCAACCGCTCCCTGGCGGTCGCGGCCCAGTCACGGGTGCCGCGTGTTTTCAGTCACTTACCGAGCCGCGACCGTAAGGGAGCGGTTGCCGGGAACGGACTTCACCAGATCGGTTAAGCACCTGGCGGCGGGTCTCTTCGTCGAGGAATCAGGCGTCTCTTGTGTTATACTAAAATATAACTTGAGGCGAAGTACGATGCACACGACCAATTTGCGCAAGGTCGGTGGCTCGGTCATGCTGGCCGTGCCGCCGGCGCTGCTGGAGATCCTCCGCTTGCAGGCGGGCGCCAAAGTCGGCATGGCGGTGGAAAGCGGCCGTCTGGTGGTAGAACCACAGCCGCGGCGCCGGTACACGCTGGACGAGTTGCTTGCCCAATGCGACCCGAGGGCGCCTCGCTCCCCCGACGAGCGGGAATGGCAGGATAGCAAGCCTGTGGGCGGTGAGCTCATCTAATGAGGCGCGGCGAAATCTGGCTGGTCAGTCTCGATCCTACGTCGGGACACGAGCAAAGAGGCCGGCGTCCGGTGTTGATCGTGTCTGCAGAAGCTTTCAACCGGATCACGAAACTCCCCGTGATTCTCCCCATTACGAGCGGCGGCGATTTCGCGCGGACGGCGGGTTTCGCCGTGCCGCTGACAGGCTCCGGAACCAAAACGACGGGGGTGGTCCGGTGCGACCAGCCCCGCACTCTCGATCTGGCCGCGCGCGGAGGCAAGAAGCTGGAAAACATTCCGGACGCGGTCATGGACGAGGTGCTAGCGAGGGTAGCGCCGATATTTGAGTGAAGGGGCGGCAAGGGGGATGCGGAGGCGAAAGCGCCTGCCTGCGGGGTGCTACGCTGTTTCCTCCGGAGCGCCAGGAAATCCGCAAAGGAGGTCCTCGCAACGTTATGAGCGTTCTTTCCGTTGAGATTCCGAATCGCGAAAGGCTGGCCGCACTGGCGCAGTCCTACGAAAGCGAGATGGTCGCGTTCCTGCGCGAGCTGGTCGCCATTCCGGCGGAGAGCGGGCAGGAGGGGCCGGTGGTGGACCGAATCCGGCGGGAGATGGAGAAGGCCGGTTTCGACGAAGTGCGCGTCGACCCGATGGGCAACATCCTGGGGCGGATCGGTTCGGGCAAGACCGTGATCGCGATGGATGCCCACACCGATGCTGTGGGCGTGGGCGATCCCAAGGAGTGGGCGTGGGACCCTCACCGGGGCAAGGTCGAAGACGGCTCCATCTACGGACGCGGCACCTGCGACCAGCGCGGCGCCATGGCCAGCCTGATCTGCGCCGGCAAGTTGATCCGCGAACTCGGGCTGGGCGGCGATTACACCTTGTGGGTGGTCGGGTCCGTGCAGGAGGAGGATTGCGAAGGCCTGTGCTGGCAATACATTTTGAAGGAAGACGGCATCGGTCCCGATTGCGTGGTGATCACCGAGCCGACCAAGCTGGGAATCTATCGCGGGCCCCACCTGGGCGCTGGAGGAATCGCACCCGCTGGCGCAGGCGGCGATTGCGACCTTCCGCGGCCTCTGGGACAGGGAGCCGCTGGTGGGCCAGTGGAGCTTCAGCACCAACGGCGTCGCCACGATGGGGCTGATGGGCGTGCCGACGATCGGCTTTGGGCCGGGCGACGAAGAGTTAGCGCATAGCGTGGGCGAGCGCGTGCCCATCCGCCACCTGGTGGACGCGGCCCAATGGTACGCGGCGTTTCCGCTAACGTACCTGAAGCTGGCCGCCGGGCGCGCTGAGTGCTACTTATTCGGCTACAAGGAGTTATCATGACCGCATGCGATTCGTCCTCTTCTTCGTGACCGCGGCACTCGCAATCGCCGGTCAATTTTCGACCTCAATCGGCGACGTATACCCCTTCCAGATTTCGGCCATCACGACCGATTCCGCCGGCAATACCTATGTTGTGGGCAGCCGGAATCTCGGTGGCTATGCCCTCACTGGCGTGTTCATCAACCCGTTCAGCACGCCCGTGTCGGTCAGCGGCCTCGGCGCCTTTTTGTGGATACAGACCGACGTCTTCGTCACCAAGCTCGATCCCACTGGCAAGGTCTTATTCACCGACACCTTCGCCGGCAAAGGCAGCGATTCGGGAAGCGCCATCGCGCTCGACCCCACGGGCAACATCTACATAGCCGGCAGCACCTCGTCGGACGATTTTCCTTTGAGCAAGGCGCTCCAAACCCAGCCCAACACCGACGGAACCGGATTCATCGTCAAGCTCAGCAACGACGGCAGCACCATTCTCTATTCCACCTACTTCGGCGGCACACTCGGCACCACCTCCATTACTTCTCTCGCGACCGATAGTCAAGGGAATCTCTATCTCACCGGTCACACCAGCGCCTCGGATTTCCCGCATACCGCCGGCATGCCCTTCGGCCAAGTTAGCATGTCGCCCCAGATCTACGGTGCGATCGTGGCATCGATCTCCGCCGCCGGCGACAAAATCCGCTACTCCGGTGCGTTAGTGGGTAACTCGCCGCTCTGTCAGGTTGTAACCGAGTGTCCGGTGCTGACCCTAACCACCTCGGGCGCCGGCATCGCCGTCGACGCGGCCGGCAACGCGTACGTCGCCGGCAACACCAATACCACCGATTTGCCTACCACAAAGGGGGTGCTCTCATCCAAGGGCGTGGGCGCGTTTATCGCCAAAGTTAACGCGGCCGGCTCGGGGCTGAGCTATCTCACCTACATCGATTCGGCCGAAAGTCCGAACACCAATTTCCCCAGCGCTGCCAATACTCTCAACGCGATCGCGGTAGACGCGGCCGGCAATGCGTATCTTGCCGGTTCGACTTGCGATTCAAGTTTCCCCACCACCTCCGGCTCTCTCCAGCCCGTCTACACCGGCGGCGGCCCGCCCAATATCTGCTCGCCCGACGGCTTCCTGGCCAAGCTCAAACCCGATGCCAGCGCCATGGTCTGGGCGACTTATCTCGGCGGCATCGATACGTCGGTCGAATCCATCGCCATCGACGCCTTCGGAAACGTGTGGGCCACCGGATCGGACGAACTGATAACCATTAGCGCCGTAATCGTCGGGGCGCCCGCGGTTTCCGACGATGCCTCTTCAACCCCGCTGCCAAATACCAACGGATGGTCCACCGGTCCGGAGTTTGTGGCCGGCGTGAATGCGGCCGGATCTAAGTTGACTTACTCGGCGCTCTATCCCGCGGGCACTGTGGCGCAGTCGGTCGCGCTCGATCCGGCTGGCCTGGTCCACGTCGCGGGAGCGAACGGTTTCGTTTCCGTGATATCGCCCTACGCCGGCGCTCCTATGGGGATCTTCGGATTTGAGAACGCCGCCGGCGGCGAAATGACCGCGCACCTCTCGCCCGCCGAAGTGATCTCGATCTTCGGCCCCGGCATCGGCCCGGCGACGGCGGTGACGGCTGTTCCCTCCGGCGGCTTTTATCCCAAAGCGCTGGGCGGCGTCGAGGTCTCGATCGGCGGCGCGGCGATGCCGCTGCTCTACGTTTCCGCCAACCAGATCAACGCCGTCGTGCCGATGGAGGTCCCCAGCGGCGCCGCCGCAACCGTGCACGTCACCAATGGCGCAACCACCAGTGCCGATTATCCGGTCTGGGTCGCCGCCGCCGAGCCGCAGGCCTTTCCGGCAACTTTGAATCAGGATGGTACGCTGAATTCATCTTCCAACCCGGCCAGGTCCGGCTCGATTGTGACTTTCTATGCCACCGGGTGGCAATCGGGTTTCGCCCCGCTAGCGGATGGCGAGGTCGCAACCGCGGCCCAAGACAGTTGTGGCGGGAATTGCTCGGCGGCTTCATACGGGGTTATGTCCGCCCCAACCGTATTATACGGAGGAGCGGCCCCTGGCATTGTCGCCGGGGTGACTCAATTCAACCTTCGCCTCGGCACCATCCAGCCCGGTGAGGGCACAAACCAGGTCGGCGTCTATTTGAGCAATCCCTCTGACACGTCAACCGTAACCCAAACCATCTGGGTGGTCCGGTGAGTGTGCGCGACATCGACGGGGCAAGCCGACTTGCCAGTGCGCCAAGCTCAATGATCCCGGCCACGACCCTCAACTGCGCCTCACTTACCGAGTGGTATTCTTGCGCTAGAAACACGCCCACTCCCCAGGCTCATCTTGCGTTATACAAGAACAAGACTCGAGCATGCGGCAACTAGAGCAAGTATGCTAACCTAACCGGCGCGGGTTCATTCCGAGCGCCCATTCCCCGGTCGTCTAATGGTAGGACAGCGGCCTTTGGAGCCGTGAATCGTGGTTCGAATCCATGCCGGGGAGCCAAAAGCATTAAAATCAATAAGTTACAACGACATCTTGGCGGGCTGTACGAATCATCGGTACAATTTTGGTCGTGAAAGCCATCACATGGGCTGGTTCTTTCCAAGCGCCATAATGCCGGTTGCGCCCTCCATCGAGAGCGCATTTCTGCCGCGACAAGGCGGTTCTGGATGGACTGCGATTGCCAGGTCTGGATTGTTGGCCGAATGCCGACCGGGGAGTTGGTTCCGCGGCAGGCTACAGGAATTAGACGCGAGCAGGACACCGGCGGCTTGCGGGGGAACCCTGCCACGGCGTCGAACTGGGCCGGCCGTCGCCGGTCCTACGCGGAGCGGTCCGACGGCCACGTGGAGCTGCCACTCGGATCAGCGTCGCGATTGCGACTTCTCGGTCCTAATCCGGCCCCAGCACTTCTCACCATCGACTATACGGCCAGATGGATCCGATCACATGCGGGAAGCGCCTTAGGTTTAGCTTACTTCTGTGTCAGTCCTGCCGCCGCCATCCCTGCCGGGATAGTTCTTCGCGAGATCTCGTTCATGCTAATGAGCTGCGAAACACCAAGTATAACTGCAATCTTTTTTCGGCCGGACAGGCTGTACAATCGACTTCATGCGATGGATCAAGCGATTGGCTATTTTCTGCGCGCTGGCTGCGTCAGGCGCTCCCACACTGCCGGCGGCTGACAACGGGATCGGCGTTCAGGCCCTCGTCCATGCCGGCGTCTCGGTGACCGACCTCGATCGGGCTCTTCATTTCTATATAGGCCAACTGGGATTGAAAGAGGCTTTCCGGCTCCCCAAGCCGGACGGAACGCCGAAGCTCGTGTATCTTCAGGTCAACGACAGTACGTTCATTGAAATCTTCCCGCTGCCGGCACACACCCATCCGCAATCGCCGGTGGTGTTTCACATCGGCCTGGTAGTAAAGAACCTGCAAGACACGCTCCATGCGCTGCAGGCGAATGGATATGCGCTGCCCGCGAATGCCTTCGAAAAAGCGGCGAAATTGGCTGACGACGGCACCTATTACTTCATGGTTCAAGACCCCGACGGCAATTTCATCGAACTGAGCCAGATGACTCCGGATGCATTGGAAGCGAAAGCCTCCAAAATGCTGGCGAAACTGGCCCAGTCAGCCAAAGAACACTAGTTCCGCGCGACCGGAACCGCTCTTGCTGTCGCAGGATGCTGCACCGCAACCTTGCGGCTATTCAGCCAAATCAGGAACGAGAAACGCGTCACGGTCTGGAAATCCAGATGGCAGTATTGTCGCCGTTCCAGACCGTCGGCAGGCGGTCCAGCCCTTACTCCGGGTCTGTCGGATGAGAGGGATTTCGCGACAAGAATCGGCAATAGTAAACACTACGGCGTCAGGGAGGACCTATCGCCACCTCATCATCAGGGTGTCCAATTCAGCCCGGATCGTCGGCGACAACCACCAATGTTCGAGTGAGAGGCTGGCAGGCAGCAGCTCAAGGACTGAGACCCTCGGCGCCCGCCAAACTTCTCGCGAGCGCCGAAGACCTCCTCCGCCCGGCACCTGAACACATTCAAACTGCTGGTTGCGAGGACTCGATAGGCAGGGCTGCGAAGGTGCAGCGCGCGTGTGAGCAGATCATCCTGCGCCTTCGGGGAATCGGAAGGTGTAAGGCTCGCCTCGACGTCCTCCTCTTACGTATACGCCTTCTCTCCGCCGACCTGCGAATCCCAATACGTCGTAGGATCGGTGAAGAACTCACCCTGCCTGCAGAGGGAGCGGATCGCTTCTTCATTGACTTTGATGCCCAGGCCAGGCCCCGTCGGAACGGGGATGTAACCCTTAACCACGAGGTCCCCTTTGTCGGTTAGGTCTTTGTGCCAGGCTGGCTGCGGCTGGTGCCATTCCATGGCGAGGAAGTTTTGGCAGGCGGCTATCGCGTGCACGCCGGCTGCGTAGCCGATCGGGGTAGCGTTGCTATGGACCATCATCCCCACCGAATACTTGGCCGCCATGTCGGCGGTCTTCTTCAATTCGAGACAGCCGCCGATCACAAGGTGATCCGGGTGGATATAATCGACTGCACGCGCCTGGCAAAGCGGCTCGAGCGATTCCACCAGATAGGCGTCTTCGCCGGTCAAGGTGGGCACCCTGATCGAATTGTTGATGAGCTTCCACTCCTCTACCCGGAACCAGGGGACCATGTCTTCCAACATAGAGGGGGTGACCCTCTCCAGCGCGTTGGCCAGCTTGATGCAACTTTTCACGGTGAGATGCCCGAAATGGTCGTGCGCCATGGGAATGTCGGCGGCGTCGCCCATGGCCTCCTTAATCGCAGCGACATGGTCGGCTACGAGTTCACATCCCTTGTCGCTGACCTCCAATCCCTGATAGTAGTTCTCGGGGCCTTCCCCCGGTTCCCCGTTATAGCCTGCCGGCGCGGACATCGTGCCCCGCTTGCCTTGGAGAACGCGAGGTACGCCCAGATCATACTTGAGCATCGTAAACCCCGCGGCGACTCTCTCCCTATAATCGGCGGCGATGTCCGCGATGGAGTCCGTTTTCGGGTCACCCTCGCTGTACATGCGTACCTTGTCGCGAAATTTCCCGCCCAGCATTTGATAGATCGGCACGCCATAAGCTTTGCCGGCCAGGTCCCACAACGCGTTCTCAATCGCGTTGACGCCGCTTCCCCGGCGGTTATACGCGCCGTGGATCTTGATCTTGCGGAAGATCTTGTCAACGTTGCAGGGATTTTCGCCGAGCACTCGGGCTTTATGCGTCAGCACGTAGTTCGGCTGGGGGCCGTCGCCAATCGTCTGGCCGTAACCCGAAATTCCCTGATTGGTATCGATTCGGACGACGATCGTGCCGCCCGATGCCGCTCCCGCGCCGGGAGTCGCGGGAGGTATCGGTCCCCTGGGGCCGCCGCGTCCGCCCCCATAACCCGCGGGCGCCTGGCCTCCCGGGCCTCTCAGAACGGCGATGCGCATGTCCGTGACTTTCAAGTCCGACGGAATTGAATTCCGGTTGACATTCTGGGGATACGCTTCGAGGTCAGCCAAGAGGCCAAGCCCCGCGACTGCCGCGCCCGTGCCCAGAAGCGCACGTCGCCCAATTGCGTTTTCTTTTGTAGACATTTACTCTCCTTTTCGCCACCAAAACCGACTCGCGTCTGGAACCGGTTCATTCTCTCATCACATAAGGTAACCGAAATTGAATCTCGAAGCAGGCGCCCGCCCCGAAGTTCAAGTCTACCAGTACAGCTTCGCCGGCTCGATTACGCTGGCGTTCGTGGGTTATGGCGTTCCAGATCGACGAGGATAGTCCCGTAGCGCTGTCCTTGACGCCACGCGCAGTCATCAGCACCGACTGCCTTGACGCCGGATCCGGGCCGTTCTTGAGCGATAGATCCTGCCTGGTCGCGCAGCGTTTACCGATGTAGAGGATCTGCCGATCGGCGCCTGGTTGGCCCGAAACGGCGTTGTGGGAGACAACTCCGCGCTCTGTCGCTCGGCGACACGGATAGGCGCGCTCCCAGGTCCTCGGCGAGCGCGGCAGAAGCGGACCGTCGTCGAACCGTGGCGGAAGCGGTTGAGGCCGCCCGGCGCTCCGTCGCTCGTCGATAACAGCCCCGTCAGCCGTGTCGATGGCACGCCTCGGACAACGGCGCGCCGGCACGCGCGTTTTGCGGACCGGGCCTCCGGGCTCGCCCCCGCGACGGACTTCCAGCGGCGCCACACGCTGCCGTGTGCGTCTCAGGGCACGCGCGCGTCCGGCGCGCCAGCGCCTCTCGGGCCAGTCGCACCCGATCGGCGCCGATTCGCGCCGCGGCTCGCGGGGAGCGACATAACGTCGACCTCCAAGCTTCCCCCAATGCGACTTCGAGGGCGCTTGAAGGTTGGATGGGGATTTTGCGCTCTGTCCGGCGGAGGCCGGGCGGGTTAGTCGAGATCGCGCAGCTTGGCGATGTCCTCGTCAGTGCGGTTGCCGTGGATCTCGATCTTCGCCAACTCCGCCTCAATTCGCTCGAACTCCCCCTCGGTCAAATCGATGTCAGCAGCGCCGAGGTTCTCCTCGATCCGCTCGATCTTACGCGATCCCGGGATCGGTACGATGAAGTCCTTCTTGTGCAGCATCCACGCGAGGGAGATCTGCGCAGGGGTGGCGCCCTTCTCCTTCGCGAATGCGGTGATTACGTCCAGCAGGGGCTGGTTCGCGCGGATGTTGTCCTTGTGGAACCGGGTAATGACCCGCCGGACGTCGTCGCCAGTATACGTGCCGTTCGCCGTGACCTTCCCAGACAGAAATCCGCTGGCGAGCGGGCTGAACGCCACGAACCCGATGCCGAGTTTCTCACAGACCGGGATGACGTCCTTCTCGAACATGCGCTCCATGATCGAGTACTCGCTCTGGATGGCTGTCAAGGGAGTGACGGCGTGCGCGCGGCGGATCTGCTCCCCCGTGGCCTGGGACTGCCCCCAGCCGAGGATCTTGCCTTCAGCGATCAGTCCTCCCATGGCGGCGGCGACGTCTTCCACAGGGATGGAGTCCGGCACCCGGTGCTGGTAGTACAGTTCCACATGATCGGTCCCCAGTCGGGCCAGAGACGCATCCAGATGCGCCCGGATCTCCCTGCCGAGCTGGGCGCGTGACAGGTGGCCGCCTATAAAGAACTTCGTGGCGATCACGACTTGGTCACGGATGGGTGCCAACGCCCGACCGACCAGTCGCTCGTTCTCACCGGCGGCGTAGCCTTCAGCGGTGTCGTAAAAAGTGCAGCCCAAGTCGAACGCGTTGCGCATCAGGTTGATCGCCTCGTCGCCGCTCACGCCCGGCCCGTATCCGTGGCTAAACCCCATCGCGCCCAGGCCGACAGCCGAGACTTCCAGATTGCTCTCTCCAAGTTTGCGTTTTTGCATAGCTTCCTTCCTTCTGTTGAGACCGCCTGACATCGCGACGCACACTAATCCTGTTGAGTCCGTTGCCGCCAGTCTGTTTGTCGCCGACGCCTCCCGCCTCACGCGCCGCGCCCGCCGCGGTTCACACCCGATCTGCCCGCCGCGCGAATTTGAGAGCTTCGATGGCCGCGCCGCGAGCGCCGGCGGTATCGCCGTTGGGCATCACGTGAATCGGAATCGCCGCCTGCTCCTCGCGCTGGCCGGGCATGCCGGCGCGGGTTTCGGCGATAAACCAGCGCTGGAAGTCCACTCCTGTTTCAAGAGCTCCGCCGCCAATAATCAAGGCGTCAGGATCGAAGGTGTTTACCATCTCGTCGAAAAATAGCCCTAACGCGCGGGCCTGCACGCGGAAGATGTCGCAGCAGAGGGAATCGCCCTTCGCGGCCATCCCGCGCACGAGCTTGGCCGCCTCGTTCACGTCGAGTTTGGCGAGTTCGTGGCCAGGATGGCGACTAAGGAAATAGGGCAGGAGCGTTTTGGTGATGGCCGTGAGAGAACAGAGAGATTCGAGGTCGCCGGTGCGGCCGCAGTTACATTGCGGCTTCAGGCCTTCGGTGCCGGCGATGCTTTGATAGGGAATGAGGACGTGGCCAAGTTCACCGCCGAATCCCATTCTACCCTTGACTACGTTGCCATCCACGATAACGCCGCCGCCGAGTCCGGTGCCGATAACGGCGGAAATCGAAGTTGCCCGGCTACGGGCGCCAAAGATTGCGAAGTGCCCCCAAAGGGCTCCGGCGTTGCCATCGTTGAGGTAGGTGACCGGGCGAAGGAGGCGGACTTCCAGGTTCTCGCGTATATCGAATCCGGCCCAATCGGGATGCACGAAGTTCGTGGAACCGCGCGCACTGAGGACACCAGAAGAACTCGCGGGACCGGGCGTGTCCAGTCCGACGGCGACCACGTCGTCCAAACTGACGCCCGCCTTTTCGACGGCGATTTTCAGGCCGTCCTCGATCTGACTGAGGCACACGTCCGGTCCCTGCTTCGAGAGCGCCGGGTACTCACAGAGTCCTTCGATGAGGAACCGCTCCTCGGCATTGATGATCGTATAGTTAATGGCGGTCCCGCCAAGGTCGACTCCGGCGACAACTTTCACAGCGAATTCTCCATTTCGGCACGCCTCCTGGCTGGAGTTCCCATTTTGACCGGGATGCCCATTTATCCCTTCCGGCTCTGGTCAGTATACACCGAGCCCCGAACCCGCGCGGTCTCCCGTGCCCGTTGGAACGCCGACGCAGTCGCGCTCCCGCGAAGCGTCGGCGACGTGCGCGCGGCGCCGCACGCTATCGACGCGGCGGACGCAGCGATGAGCGTCGAGCTACACTGCGCTGGGCTGGCTCGCAGCGACGGCGAGGTGGTCGATGGCCACCTGCGCCTGAAGGTCGCGCGTCGGAGTTGGAACGCGCGGCCGAACTGGCGGATTCACAGAGATCGAGGATATGGAGGTGCGCCCATGAACATTCGGCTGCTAAGGAAGATTGAACGACTGGAAAGCTCGGTTAGCCAGAGGCTCGGCCCCGAACCGCGCGATGCAGTGGTCAGTGCCGCTCTCGCCCGCAGTTCTACCGCCGATCTTTTTGTGCCGATGGATGCCTGCGAAACCCAACGTCCTCACCTCGAATGGAGTGGTGGACAGGTATCTGCCGGCGAGTCTTTGCGGGACGCCATGGAAGCGGAGTGCTTGCAGGCGGGCTTTAAGTCATTGGCCGAATTTGACCGGAATTGTCGGCGTACTATGTCCCCAATGAGCCTTGGGAGCAGCAGACGGGCCCCTTGGAGATAGTTTCCGATATTGTCTGATAACGCTGCTCCGTCCGAGTGGCGCGTGACTTGCTCCAAGCCGAAAATACTCCGTTTGCCAGGAGGGCGAATCGGCCCTTCCACTCCGCTTCCACGGATCGCCGAGATACCGCCAGATGACGGGCGCCGGAGTTTTCGGGAGCGATCGTGTCGTGGCCGACCCAAGGCCGCGGAGCGGCGCCTAGCAGGTTGCGGAAAAAGGCTTCTGGAGGGTAAAAACGGCCCGAAACCGCCTGTGCTTGAAACGTAGAATCAGCAAGTTGCAGGCCTGAGTAAGTCGATTTTAGCCCCGGAAGTAGGGTCTTTCCGCATCCTGCTAGGATGTTCGAGCCATCGCAACCACCGCAGACAACAACCGCTGGGTGTCAACAACCGCTGGGTTGCGCCCGCACAGAGGTCACGATATACTAATTCGTCCCTTTGGCTTCAGAACTGGACATTTGGAGACTACGTTCCAGGGCATCTCAGGCGAATACGGAACTGACCGGCGATGAAACGGCCTGATCGATCCACCGAAGAATCCGAGCGAAAACCCAGGCGTCGGGCCGAATCGGCGAGAAAGAAATCGGCGCCCAGCGAGCGTTCGGAAGGACCAGCAATCGTAAAGAAGGATGGCGCTTTGGAGCGGCTCCTTCTACGACTGGCGGGCCGCTGGAAGGTTGCTCTGTCTCTCGTTGTGCTGCTCACTTCCGTAGCGACCATTCTGGTGTCTCTATCGAGCCATGTCCCCCAAAAACTCACCGTCTTGCTCGAGAATAAAGCGGTCGACGCCTATAGGTATGTAATGCACAAAGAGCCGCCACGCCGAGTGGATGACGCGGACGACTACGATGCATTCGACAGCGGCGATCGGCCCGGTCCCGAGTGGGACGCGCCTGGCTTCAAGTTGGACGATTCGCCCAGTCGGAGCTAGGGCCTGAGATCGGGTATTACCGCAGGCGAACATCATGGGATAAGAACTTTTTCGACTATGAAACCAGCTTTCAGGTCATCATTGGCAACCCCCCAGAGGGCGTCGCCTGGGTGCTACGCTACGACCACCGGTCGAGTAATTACTATCGGTTTGACCTCACGTACCCGCAAGTCGGCAAGACTGCTGAATTGGTAGGAACCAGGTTTCGGCACGGAAAGGCCGAGCAGAAGCTGTATCCTCTCGACTCTAATGAGCTAGCTGAATACCATCCATTCCGTCCCCTAGACAAACTTTCGGTTCACATCGTTGCCAAGGGACCAAGACTGGAGCACACGTTTTCCTATTACTATTCCGATTTTCCACCGAAACGGGAAGACGATCTGGACTACAACGCCCTTTCTCCGGGGCCGCCTCGATGTTGTTCTCAGGTATTCGCGCAAGGGGGACGTATGGGAACCGTACGCTCCGGCGCCGTCGTTTGAGACGGACTTAGACGGAGTCTTTGTATGGCCAGCTCCGGCGGGGACGGTAAGAGTACATGTGAGCGCCGCCAAACACTGGACGGATCCTGTTACTCGGAAGAAATGGAAGATCGTTTTGCGCGCGGAGAATGATCCCGAAACGGTGATTAATTCCGGAAAGACACTGAACGTCCTTCCCAACGGCGCAATTCCGGTAACCACGACGAAGATACCACCCCCGGAGAACCATGCGTCCGGTCCTGTGGGCCAAGGGCGAATTCGAGTATCTCTGATTCGATACCTCATCCAATTGGACTCTTCGCAAACTCCTATTCGAGGGCCGGGTTCGGCTGACAGCGCCGAAGCGAGAGAGGTGCACGTGGATGTAACGGGCAAGGGAAATGGGCTAATCAATTGTCCAACGGTGACAATCAAGGACCTGAAGTACGGCAATGATCTCCAACCCCCAACCTGCGACGCGACCGGCGCCCCTGGCAAATACTCGTTGACGTTCTCCGCGCCTGCCGAGGTCCCCACAGCCGTCGTCGCATTTAGCGCCAAGGGTTATCAAGAGCGGACTCTGGTCCTTTCTTTGGACCCGCGGCCGGCGGTTCTGGTTGACGAGGACGGCACGCGAGTCAGTACCGTCGAACTCGTTCTATTAAGCGCAACTCGGGTGGCGGGGACCGACCCTCGTCAAAACCGGATGTTCGAGGACGCGCTGGGGTGGCTTGCGCGACGGCCCTGAATGAAAGTGCAGGGTCTTCCATCCCTGCCGCGCTATCCGGTGTACCGGCCACTCTGCTGCGGAATGCCCCGTTCTTGCAGTCGCAGAGCGAGCTAAGATTCGCCAACCCGCGTGCCGGCGACTCTGCACACGGAGCGTTACGCGCGAATTCTCACGAGGCCGTTTTGGGCGGTCGACCCTCCGGGAATCGAGGCTATGACGCGCCCCCCAAACGGGTCGGGCGTTTCGCGTCAACTTGGTCGCGGCTTGCTGCCGACTTCCGGAGGGCGCCTCATTCGCTGGTTGGAAACTGCGACAATGTCGGTTCTCCATCCTGCTGAAACAGAAGAGGTGCAGCACCCGATGACCACGATCTCCAACAATCTCGCCGCGAAGCTCGTTCTAACGCCCATGGCTCCGGAACGCGATGCGGAGTTCGGAGAGATGCTCGACGAGTTCCGGGCCGCGGGGAAACGCATGTCTACGAGGGCGACTTCGCCGTTGCGTGGAAGATGCTCAATTTGTGCTACTATGCTCGACCGGAGCCGGCCTGCTGGTACGCGCGGCACGGCCCGGCCAGCCCGGTTGGCAACCTGGTGGCGGCGCACTGAAGAGGTCCCATTTCGCTGGAGGAGACCGGAAAGCATGAAGACGAGATGCCTGCTGACTACGGTGGCCGTGTGTGCTTGGGTGTCGTGCTCCGCGCCGCGTTCCGGCAACAATCCTCCGGCTGACGCTCCGGGTGGGATGCCGAAGGAAGTACGGTTCGTGCCGGTGAAGATCGACGGGCCGGTCCATAACCCGGTCAGGCATACTTACTGGTGGGGGCCGTTCGCCGAATGCTCTTCGGTTCTGGATATTAACGGCGACGGCCTGCTCGATATTGCCGCCGGAAGAAACTACTACCTCGCGCCCAAGTGGACCAAGCATGCCGATTTTCGCGAAGGCGCCGCCACTAACGGGCCGGACATCGACGATAATTTCGAAGCCACGATGGACGTCAACAACGACGGGCGCCCGGACATCATCAGCTCCGGTTGGATGCTCCGGCAAGGCATCTGGTGGTATGAGAACCCAGGTAAGTCCGGCGGGAAGTGGCCCGATCACCAGATGCTCGCGGCGGACGGCCTGGAAGGGATGGTGATCGGGGACCTCTCCGGGCGCGGCCCCAAGGACGTGCTGGTCAATTTCTTCGCTAGGAAACCCGGCCGCGGCCTGATCTGGTTCGAGCACCTCGACCAGGCGCCGTGGTTCAAACAGCACACTCTCGGGCCGGAAAATGTCGGCGTCAGCCACGGCAACGGGATTGGCGACATCAACGGCGACGGCCGGATGGACGTAGTCACTACCACCGGTTGGTTTGAAGCCCCCGCGCATCCCGCTGAAGACCCGTGGATCTGGCACCCGGACTGGCAATGGCAATCCTATGTGCCGCCCCCCGGCGCGGCCGCCAGTCAGCCAGCCGGAAGTGCACCAGGGACGGGAGCCGGCGGCAGCTCGGGCGCCGGACTGCCGATTCTCGTGGCCGACGTGAACGGCGATGGCTTGAACGACGTGATCATAGGCTCCGACCACGGCTACGGACTGGCGTGGCTCGAACAGAAGATGGTGGACGGCAAGCGTACCTTCGTGAAGCACTGGATTGAAACCGAGTATCCCACCATCCACACCATGGTCCTGGCCGATCTGTACGGCGACGGCAAGCTCGAACTGATCGCCGGCAAACAGATGTTCGCGCATAACGGCGGCGATGCCGGGTCGTACGACCCGCAGTTCATCTTCTATTACACCTTCAATGGCGGCAATGTCCAGCGCCACATCGTCACGTACAGTCCCGTCGCCCAGTACTTTCCACCTTATGACGACCCCCTGAATTCCAGGCAACCGGCGCCCACCAACGTGATTGGGCTGGGCATGAAGGTCAACGCCGCGGACATGGATGGCGACGGCAAGGTCGATATCATTGTCGCCTGTAAGACCGGCCTGTACATTCTCTACAATAAAGGCGCCGTCACTCACCGGAGCGGGGCCACGTCGAACAGTTACCTGCCGTCACGGGAGAGCTACCCGGGAAACGTCATGTGGGAAACCGGCGGAAGGCCTGGAGCGCCGGTCCAGACGCCGCCTCCGGGACAAAAGAAGCAGTAGCCGGGCTATGCGGCGGCACGAGCGGGATCGGGAGCTAACCACGCCTGCTTGATCTCGGGGCTGCCCGCCCCCGCCAGGCGCACCATCTGGTCGGCGGCGGCCCGTGACGCTTCCCCACGCCTGCTGGAAGTTCGCCGCCGCCTCATCTCGTGAAAGTCGCCAGCGCTACGCCGACGATCATCACCAGAACTCCGGCGACCTTGGTCAACGTGATGGGCTGAACCGGCGAGCCGAGCCAGCCGTAGTGGGACAGCAGCAGCCCGCCCATCACCTGTCCGGCCAGCAGCGTGATCATGACCGGTCCCGCACCGACTTGCGGCAGAAGCCACGCAATCGCGAATACCAGCGACGCGCCGAGAGCGCCGGCGACCAGCAACGCGGGATGCACCTGTTTGAGAGGACTCAGCGCGCCGGCGCGCCAGCCGGTCAACCCGATCGCCACCGCCCACACTGCGCCGATGCACCAGAACAGCGCGTTGGCCACGCGGGCGTTATTCATCACGCTGCCCACCTTCCCATTCATCGCCAGGTGGACGGCGAGAACGATTCCCAAAAACATTGTGAAGACGTAGAGCGGCAGTCTCAACTTCTTCTCCTGTCCTTCGCGCAAGCGCGCGCGCCGGTGACGCGGAACCGGCGAGCTAGGCCGCCCCCACGGGCCAGCCTGTCGCCGCATCGTATCCCAGCGCACCGGAGCCTGTCAACCACGGAATTGCCGCGCCGATTATCCGGCGCCGATGAAACCGGGATAGAGAGTCATGCCGCCGTCGATGTAAATGGTGACGCCGTTCACGTAGTCGGATTCGTCCGACGCCAGCCATACCGCGGCACGGGCAACGTCCTCCGGTTCGCCGATGCGCTTGGCGGGGATGAGCTTGAGCAACACGCGCTCGAAGACCTCCGGCGAAGTAAGCTTCTCCACGTTCATGGGCGTCCGGATCGCGCCGGGAGACAGGGCGTTGACGCGGATGCGGAGGTGGGCCACCTCCTGCGCGAGACTCTTCATGAGGAGCATGATGCCGCCCTTCGCCGCGGCGTAGTTGGCGTGCCCTTCCCAGGGGATGATGTCGTGCACCGAGCTCATAAAGATCAGCTTTCCCATCGCGTAGGAAACGGAGCGGTCGATCCCCTGTTTCTTGAAGGCGCGGATAGCCTCGCGCGCGCACAGAAACATGCCGGTCAGGTTGACGTCGATGACCCGCTGCCATTGGGCCAGCGTCATCTCGTCCACCCGTGCATTGAGCTGGATGCCGGAGTTCGGAGCGCAGATGTCGATTCGCCCGAAGGCGTCCGTCATGCGGTGGAACATGGCGCTCACGTCGTCCTCGCTGGCAACATCCGCCTGGAAGACCTCGGCTTTCCGGCCGCATGCTTCGATGGCCTTCGCCGTCTGCCTGGCGCCCTCTTCGTCGGTGTGGTAGTTGACGAGGACGTCGGCTCCGGCCTGCGCGAAACCGATCGCCATGGCTTGGCCGAGCCCTTTGCTGGCCCCGGTTACCAGGGCTTTCTGTCCTTTGAGAACAGGGCGGATCGGACCCGGCGGCGCTTCGTTCGGCGGCTGGTAGTTTGTTTCAGGCATAAGCGTAAGAATCCGCGTAAAAGCCCCGACGCTGGTTGGTAGTTACTCCTCTTGCCACCAACCGCACGTCGAAGCGCCCCGCGTTCAGGAGCGCTGCCACGGGTGCGAGTAATCGGATTCGCCGGTGAGGATCAAAACCCGGAATTTGGCCGCGGAGGTCGCTCCGGAGCCCGTTGCCGAAAGGGCCAGACAACTCAGGACCAGGGTTCTCACGATCGACTCCAGAATATAATCTACTCCGGGCCGGCGAGCGTGTCAACGAAAACGAAAACGGGCCCCCGAACCGCCTCCGCGATAGCTACCGATATTTACTCTTAACGCTGTCCAGGGCCGGCCCGCAGTTCATGCTTGAGCCGTTTTTTCGAGTGCCAATGGATCCGGCCGAGTACCTCAGTGCCTTTCCCCAAAGCCGTAGGCCGGGAAACCGCCGTTCAACGGATCGGCGACGTTGGTGCTGGCGCGTGCTATCAATAAAAGGAAAAGGCCGGAGGCCGTTCGGCGGGCAGGCGACCGGTTTACCCCCTATCGGGCGGAAGGGGTCTGAGGTAGTCGAGTCCTTCTGCCCGATCTTCCCGTAGCGCAATGGCGGCCACCTCTGAGTGGTTGAGGTGAGTTCGGTATATCCTCAACTCGTCCATCTTGCTGAAGCCGCCCTGGGGCATTCTACTCAGGGGTGAGCGGGTCGCGATTCAGCTAGTGAAAGATACCCCGCCCCTGCGTCGAGAGATCTATCTGACGGCTTGCGAAATGCAGTTTATGCACGGCCAATCACATAGTGCCGTGCATTGGACGCTGGATACCCTGCGCCGTCTGCCACTACCTTCTGGTGGGAGTTTTCTGGAAACGTTTCGGCACCCCAGTCACCGACGCCGAATCGGGAACTGAACACGAATTTAGAGTCGCCTACGAGGAATGGATCAATAGAGGAAAGCCTCAGATCATGGTCTATTTCAACACGCGACCCTACACGCCGACTTCCAGGAACGACACCGAACAATGGGGACGAGTGCTCCAGTTTCGCGCTGACTTCCCCAGCGAAGGTTTGTGGTGGGCTTATAACGGTCCCAGGCAGTTTGAACGGCTGTTTCGCCATCATTTGACCTTGCTCCTACGAAGACGAGCAGCGAACGGTAAGGCGAACAATGAACGGCCGTCCGCGGCTTCAGGGAAACTCGAGAACGGCGCTGCTTTGACGAGTATGTCGGTTGTGAGTCCAATAGTGCGGCAAGTGCTCGAGGTCGTGCTGAGGTCAGGGCTTAACCGTGCCGCGGGCGCCAGGGGCTGTCGCGAGTTGTATGCACTCTACAAGGCGATTGGCCGGTTGGCGGACTGTTCAGACAGCTTCATCGCGCTACTCGAACAACCGGACGGTCAGGTGCGAATCGGTTCATTGGTGGATCGCTGCGAAAAGCTAGCCGCCAGTTTCGGTGAGTTCGCGGAGGCCTCCGATGCTTGCCGATCGGAGGCGGAAGAAAGACGTAACCGCGATTGCGTTGCGTGAGCGCGATGGGGTTGACGCGGCCGTGCAGGACGCTCGCGAACGCATCAAGACGATGCGAGAGCTGAACGCCCGTCTGGCGGAGTTCATTCGCCAGAACTGCGATTTCAGTGACTTATTCTGAGACTTGGACGATACGGTGGTCCACTACTCGGACGAAGCTGAAGCTGACCCGACCTGCCGGCTTATCAGTTGTGGACAGTTGACGCGCGTACCAAGTTGACGCAAAACGCCTGTTGCGTCGAAGTACCGCATTGCTGCCTCGGCATGTGTAGTCGCCCACCCGGAGAAAGCCGCGTTCACAGGATTTCTACCCGCCCGAACACTTAGCCAGGGTGGCGAGGAACACTCAAGCCATGGATGTGCCCCGGCAGGCAGAGCGCTACCGATATCACGCCATAACGCTCGCCGATGCCATTGCCGGTTTGACAACGGCCAAGTGGATTCTCGAAGCCTGCCACGCGCTTTGTGTTGCGCGCGTCCCGCACATCAACGCAGCAGGTTGGTCCTGGCGAGATCGATGATTTCGTTGCCGCGGCCGTCGAGAACGGCTTTGATCATAAACAGGCTGAAGCCTTTGACCTGATCGACGCTAATTGTCGGCGGCATGGAAAGTTCCTGGCGGCTGACGATGGCTTCAATCAGAGCCGGCCCGTCATGACTAAGCGCCTGCTCGATCATCGGTCTGACCTGATCCGGCATTTCGGCGCGGAGCCCAAGAATGCCAGCAGCCTCTGCCATTTTTGCGAAATCTGGGTTATGCAAGTCGGTTCCAAAATCGAGGATGCCGGCGGCCTTCATTTCTAATTCCACGAAGGCCAGCGAGCTGTTGTCAAAGACGATCGTCTTGACCGGCAACCGCAACTGGCGAAGGGAGAGCAGATCGCCCATGAGCATCGCGAGTCCACCGTCTCCGGACAAAGAAATCACTTGACGGCCGGGATGACTGACCTGCGCTCCAACCGCCTGCGGGAGCGCGTTCGCCATGGAGCCGTGCGTGAAGGAGCCGAGCAGTCTGCGCTTGCCATTCATGTGAAGATAGCGCGCGGCCCAGATCGTCGGCGTACCCACGTCGCAAGTGAACACGGCATCTTCCGCCGCAAGCTCATCCAGCATCCTTGCGACGTACTGGGGATGGAGCGGTCTCTGTCCGGGTTCGCCCGTCGCCAAATCGTCCAGGCCCTTGCGGGCTTCGGTATAGTGCCTGAGCGAAGTGCTTAAGTGCGCCTCATCGGACCTGGAGCGAAGCCGGGGGCCGAGCGCGGCCAGCGTGGATCTCACATCGCCGACCAGGCCTAGGTCCACCTTGGTGCGGCGGCCAATCTGCTCGCCCCGAATGTCAATCTGGACGATGGCCGCGTTGGCTGGGTAAAACTGCCGATATGGGAAGTCTGTTCCGAGCATGAGGAGAGTGTCGCAATTCATCATCGCGTGATAGCCGGAGGAAAAGCCCAGCAGCCCTGTCATACCCACACTGAAAGGGTTGTCACACTCGACGAACTCCTTGCCGCGCAAGGCATGCACGATCGGGGCTTTGAGCTTTCCGGCGAGCCCGATCAACTCTGCGTGGGCGCCCGCGCAGCCGGCTCCTGCAAGAATCGTCGTCTTCTTCGACGCATTCAGAATGTTCGCCAGTGCCGCGAGTTCTTCATCGGAAGGACACACGGTTGGTTTCGGTTCGTGAAAAGCCGGACGCGGCGCTGATTCGACGGCGTCTCGCAGGGCGATGTCGCCTGGAATGACGACGACGGCGACGCCACGCCGCGAGACGGCGGTCCGCATGGCAATTTCAAGCACACGGGGCATCTGCTCGGGCTGGGAGACCAGTTCGCAATAGTGGCTGCATTGCGCGAAGAGATGTTCCGGGCGGGTCTCCTGAAAATATCCGCTGCCAATTTCGTCGCTTGGAATCTGCGCCGCGATGGCGAGGACCGGGACACGGCTCCGGTGGCAGTCGTAGAGTCCGTTGATCAGGTGCAAATTTCCAGGGCCGCAGCTCCCCGCGCAAACCGTCAACCCCCCGGTAAGATGGGCCTCTGCCCCAGCGGCAAACGCGGCCGTCTCTTCATGTCGAACATGAATCCATTGCAGTTGCCCGGTCGCTCGAATCGAATCGGTGATGCCGTTGAGCGAGTCGCCGGAGACACCGTAGATGCGCCGGACTCCCGCTTCCGCGAGAACATCCACGAACAGGTCCGCTACCTTTTTCTTCGCCATGACGCCGTCCTCTGGGTGAGATTCGAGGAAAGATCCACTTGACTCGATGGTGTGGCGTCCCTCTCGGGCCAGACCACCGCCAACAACAGCGCGACACCAATTCCGACGGACACTTCCGCAAACCGATGAAATGCGATTAGCCATGCAGGGGCCGACCGCGGTGTCAACACCACAATCGCCAGCGTAACCCCGCCGAACCGGTATGCGGTTGGGCCGGAGCAGGTGAGCGCGCACAGCAGCCCCAGCACGAACACGCAAACGCCGAACACAAGAACGTTCGCTCCAAAATAACCCGCCACGGCCCCGCCAACGATCGCTCCCAGCACCGTCCCGATGAAACGCTGCGACGAGACAGCGAACGCCGCGCCCAGTGACGACTGCGTGATCACCAGAGTTGTGATCGGCGCCCAGTAGGTTTCCGGCAGCCCGAACAGCCGCGCTACCAGCAGCGAAACCACAGCCGCCACGGCCGTCCGCACAGAATGCACCAGCACGGGCGGAGCAGTCCGCTTGACTCTATCGCTCGCCATTTTCTCGCACCGACACTCCAACCGCAATGAACTGAGGTTTTCATTATACTTGCCCTCCGGCAGCTCGATTGCTGGCGTATGCTGCCAGCGCCAGCCGCTCCCGCCTGGGCTGCGGGGAAGTAGCTACCGATAATGGTAGTTAACGGGTCTTGACATAGATTCCCACAAGATCACGGTGGACGCCAGCCAAGCGTAGTCGGTCGGCATGTGGCAGCCTGGCATGATGTGGGATTTCCACCGCGCGCTGGAGACCGCCCGGGAACTCAGCTTGTCACCGGTTTTCGTACCACTTCAGGTTGGCGGTGGAGCCTATACAGGCGAGGTCGGGGCGGTGGTCGCCGTTTAGATCGGCCACCACGCAGGTGGCTCCGGACATTCCGCCATTGTCGATGATCCGCCGCGACCAGTGCTGGCCGGCGGGATCATCGGCGTGGTAGAGGTACAGGTTGCGGACCGTGTTGCCCTGGCAACTGGCGACAATTTCATCGCGGCCGTCGCCATCGGCATCGATGATCTGAATGGTGTGGCCATTCACCAGCGAATCGTCGATCACCTGGCGAGTCCATTTCCCGTTTTGGGAGCGGTAAACCACCACCTGGCTGCCGTGAAAGGGCTCGATAGAAACCAGGAAGCGCTCGCTTCCGAGGTGGCCCACGGCGATTTCGCCGGCGCCCGACTTGGGCCAGGGACTGGGATCGCCTCTGGCGAGTTCGGTGCGCGTCCACTCGTTCTTGGCGGTGAACCTGAAGAGCTGGATTCCTTCGAAGCCGGCGGTAAGGATGGCGTCGCGCTTATTGCCATCCCAATCGGTAATCCAGATGCCATGCACCAGGCCGAAGTTTTCAGGCTTGATCTCATGGCGTTTCCATTCGCCGGGGACGTAATAGGCCAGCGGCGTGAGGTCGCGGTAGTCCGGCGGCGCGGCTTTGGCGCCATTGAGCGGCGCAACAATCACGACGGGCTTGCCGCTGCCGTCGATATCGGCGACGCGCACGCGATGCGCAGTGGGGAGGCGATCGACCTCCTGGATGGTCCACAGCTCGCGCGGATCAGTGGTAGGCGTCAGCACGGAGATCACGCCGATGACGTCTTTGGCTTGCATCGCGAAGGCTGTGACGAGAACGATCTGAGTCTGACCGTTGACCTCGACCGCTGCGCAATTGACCACCATGCGCGGCAGATTGCGGGCAATGAGGTGGCGCTCCCAGGTGAGGTTCTCGTACCACGCCAGCTCAGGCGTGTTGAGGCCGACAGCGATGAGGTCGGGCTTGCCGTCATGGTTGAGGTCGGCGGCAGCGACATGGTAACCGCCGGCAATTCCGGTGGCGACGGTGTGTTCCACAAAGTGAATCTGGGCCGCGGCCAGGAGCGGAAATGCAAAACAACCCAGCAGTGTACGGTTCATGGCGAACAAGTATATCGGTATATCGAACAGAAGTGCACCGTCCGAAATCTGATTTAGGATGCAGACGAGTTGGCGTGGGAACTGGTATCCGAACAGGGCGTATCTGTGAGCGTATAATCGCTCCATGAGTCTGAAGAGTGCGGCATTGTTCGCCTTGATTGGGATGGCCTTGCTTACGGTTCTCCTGGCGCTCGGCTTCATCCGTGACGTTTCGAGTTTAATGTCGGGTGCGATTGCTGCGGCCACGGTCTTGGTATCGCTGATTCATTTGCTGGCGAGCCTGAGTCTGGCGGTATTCCTGTACGTGTTCTATAAAGGGCAGGGCTGAAGCCGCGGAGCACGGCACCGTGCTCGGGCTGCGAAGTGAAGGAGGGCCCGAACAATAATTGAGCCCGCCCACGTAATATCCCATGCGACAGCCCGCCTTGATTCGCGAGTCTCGCACCTTCCAAGCGGTGGAAAAGCGGCCGATAATGCAAAATAACGCCGCACTCGCCGGTGCGAGTTCAGTAGGGTTTCCGGCGCGATGCGCGACGAGGATGTTCGGATGCCATCGACCTGATGGCATCATTCGCGGATCTGTGCCGGCCCAGACCAGGCCAGACTGGGTTGTGCCGCTGGCGTGGCCACTGTGAGTACGGCATCCTCAGACGTTCCGGTATGCGCTTCTGCGCTCAAAGGCCGCGGCCCATAGTGGGGGTGCAGCGGGCTGTCCCAGTAGACGATAATTGCTGAGGAGAATCAGCAGGATGACCAGTGCATGGACCCTTTATTCGGACGATCATGGTGCGTGGTCATATACCTACAGCGGCTTCGACGTGAACACCGACGGAGCAGTAGAAATCGCGGTTGAGTTTTTGAATGAATACGTGCGGCGACATCGCGGAACCAAGATTTATACGGACTTTGACGAGCATGTGCCGCGGTTGGATGCCATCCACCCGCTCCGAAAGGTCATGGAAAACAAGGCCCGTCCTGCGAAAGACATCAAAACGTTCTTCCTCTGGTCCAATGCGGTTCAAGGAGCGTCGGAGCACTGGAATTGAAGCCCTGCAAGGCGGCCTTTTGTGGCCCATCTGTCCAGTTGGCCGCGTAGCGGCCCAAACCATCGACACAGTTTGAACTGGCAGCGGCGGCTACCGATATTAGGGGATAACGTTCCGCTTCCTCCTCCGGTTCGAGGACGGCAATGCGCCGATCAGGTCGCGTTGGTCGTGCAGGCAGGGAAAGCGGAACAGGCGAGTAGGCGGCAATCACTGCCGATATCATATCGCTCCGTGCTCGGTGGCAAACCGCGCCCCGTAACAAATCGGCACTATAGCGGGCGGAAGCAGAAGTTTTCAATCTTTCCGTCCGACCCATCATATTCACTCCGTTGAGCCGTTTTCGAATTTCCCGAGGTCGGAATTCATGCGAATTGCCGGTGCCAGGCGCTCAGCCCGCCTCGGCGCTGGCCCGGCGCCTCGAGAACAGCTCGGCAATGAACGGATCGAGGTGGTACTTGCCGCCCTGGTCCGAGATCAGCGCGAGAGTACGAGCCCAGCCGATCATGCGCTGGTGAGGCTTGGTTTCACCTGAATTATGCACGTCGCGTGGCGTGATGACGCTTGGCCAAACGCTGACACCGTTTGGAACCCCTGAGAATCCTGCGTTAAAACAGTAGGTCCGCGAAGTTCTGAGCTTCGCGAGCCGA
>Ga0182016_10001537_pt1 | contig 28065 bp, 18 predicted proteins | sample 712S2MmetaG_FD_120491 | JGI IMG/M metagenome (GOLD analysis project Ga0182016, IMG submission 120491) | Permafrost microbial communities from Stordalen Mire, Sweden - 712S2M metaG | ecosystem: Environmental > Terrestrial > Soil > Wetlands > Permafrost | place: Sweden: Stordalen | collected...
CGAGGTATTACGACAGCCCCTGGGGGAAACAGGTCATTATCGCTGTGGCGAAAGCCTCGGAATGGGTCCGCAGGGACCTTGCGACCGGGTTCCAGTCAGCGCGCGTCCTCAAACGGTTCGGAAGAGCCGCGCTGGTTCGTGTCGACTTCGGAATACCCGAGAAGCCAGCCGCGCCGCCGCTTGCTGTTTTCGTTTCCATGATTCGTGTGCGAAACCACTGGCAAATCATCGCCATCCAGAACATTTCAATTCTGGCCGAACAAGCGTCGGAGTCCAAAGTAACGCCCTAACTAACCAGCAGCAATCGCTTGTTGCGCTCTCCCCACCTCCTCGGACAAGGGCAACGCCAACCGGGTACGGGTGAGATCTACGCAGACCCGCCTCAGCGCGACGCCAACTGTGGCATAAAAATGGTCGCGGTTGCGAATGGTCCATCCACCGTGCCGCAGGTTCCGAAGCCACAGTTCATTGACCAACGCAGTCGCCGACAGCGGTGCAGCATATCGCTCGCGCGCTAAGTGTCGAACCGCGAGTTGGTGCAGAGTGGGCAAGATTTCGCGAAAACGTGCGTCCGCGACTTCGACGTCGCCGCCGGAGTAACGCTTAAGGGGTTCCGTGAGAGAACAGTCGAACTCTGCGAGTGCCATTATCGGGAACAAAAGGAGAATAGCATGATTGGACGAACTTTTTTTGGCTCCTTCAGCCACACTCAACGCAGAATAGAGATAATGGACAGCGCCTTCGGATTCTTGACGGCGCGGGGCCCGATAAATCCAGCAATACCGTCGGAAGATCCTTGAGCAAAAACAACAGTCCTCGAAACGCTGCCACCGCGCCGTTGGTGGAGGGTATTAAGCGACGCGACGCTGATTGCTACAAAGGCTTTCAGGGAAGGAGTGAACTATGTTTATTTCGACATCGACAACACGGCTCAAGCTGATTCTCATGATCGGCGGTGTATCATTACTCAATATGCTCACGGCCTGCTCGTCTGCGGGGTCCGCGAGCGGAGGCGGGGGCGACCCGGACTCTGGTTTGGTCCTGCTGCCGGTACAAAGTGGCGAAAATATTTTGAATGCCAGAACGGGGGCTGTTTTGCTCAATCGGCCCACGTTTGACGATCCGGCGGACTCCGTTGGCGTTCACTCAACGTTTCTGTATAGTGAACACGGAAGCCTCACCGTAATGGATGCAACTGGAAAGAAGACGGTCAAACCAGAGGGTGTGCCTTCGTTCCCGTTTAAAGACGGAATGGGCAATGCCAGCAATTATAGCAAATGCGGATACGTGAACCGTGACTTTAAGTTCGTGGTCCCTCCCGAGTATGATGAGTGTTACGATTTCGTGGATGGCCGCGGTCCGGTCCGTGCGCAAGGCGTGATGGGATACGTTGACCAAACGGGAAAGGTAGCCATCCCACTCCAGTATAGGGTCGCCCTCAACTTCTCGGACGGCTTGGGAGCCGTATCAAACGGCCAGGACCAGTTCGGGTATGTCGATGTTTTTGGAAAGCTGGTAATCCCGCAGCGCTTCTCCGTCGCTGGCAGTTTCCACGATGGGATAGCCTTGGTTTTCGACCTCGACAGGCATGAGTTTGTTTACATTGACAAATCAGGGGCAGTCCTTCCGTTCCTGGGAGGGCCATTTTCGGAGGGGCGCGCATTCACCAAGAATGGCCTAATCGACACAAAGGGCAACGCCATTCCGACCCCTCCCCTTACCCAGATTCAACTCGCGGTCAGTTTGACTGCCCCTACTCAAAACGTATCGGTATTTCAAGACGGGCTGGCGCGGGTGAACGCGGGTGGCGGGGTTGTGTTGCTCAGCCGGGATGGCAAGTTCGTGACCGAACCAAAGCACTGGATAGAGCGGATTGCGAAAGGGTTCTGGTATTCCCAGAAGAAGGACTTGACCACCGAGGTTTTACGAGCGGACGGAAAACCAATAAAGACTCCTTCTCCAGATTGTCGTCCAGTCGAGTATGAGTATCAACGAGGCGAACTTATAGATCGATTTGGTGTCCTGGTGTGTCCCGTAAACGAGTTAAGCCCTGAAGAGCGGGCACAGCCCGATACGAACAAGCCGCTCCGGAAGCGTGGGCGACCGGCCTATTATTATTCAGTGTATGGATGGCGATCTTCTGAGTTTACGTACTAGTATGATATTGCTACGCAGAACCGGAAATACATCCCGACGCAAGAATGACGTCCAGCGATAACGCGAAAGGCGGGGGTGAACAGGTCGAGGCATGCAAACCGTTGCGCCCGGCCTTTACTCCACAGTACATCATGAACAACAACGATTACACTGGTCCTCACGAACACGGTAGCGCAGTCTTCGTCACTATGCCGCTCCGTCGATGGCTCTTCCCGACCGTGATTTTCTTGATCCTAAGGGCCGCCCTGAGCCAAACTGCTCAACCCCCCAAGCCCGCAACCCCATCGAAAGGCACGCCGCCTGGGGCCGGAGTTCCTCCGAATTCAGCGCCCGGATCAGGGAAGGCAGCGAATGGTTTAAGCAGGGACGCCCAGTCCTCCCGCCTAACCGGCGCCGGCACTCGTAATGTTGCCCCACCCATGTCCACCATGCTCTACCTGAAGGGCGGACCTAACTGGAACTACTCCTTTCTTCGCAAGGACGGAATGGTGGACGAGTATCCAATGGAGCAGGATTTTTTCACGAAGACAGGTGAGGCCGGAATACTTAGTTTGGCAGTTCCGACCAAAGTGGACCTCACTCCGACCAAGGCGGACGTGCTCAAGGATGTTGTTGGCATTTCGTACTTTTCACAAGATCTTCGTCGGATTGCGTTATTGAGGAATGGCGACGTCGCGCGATGGGATCGCCCATCAGGCGCAATTATCGTCCCAGCCAGCCAAGTCCGTTCGCTCCTAGAAGGCCGCTCTATTGTATCCGTAACTCACGATTTGATGTACCTTTCAGACGGAACAATCGACGATTCATTAGTCTCGCTCTGGTCAGCGCCAAAATTGCCTCAACAGTTGATGCAGATGGAATTTCGAGAGAAGCACGCGATGTGGAACGCACTCTTCAAGCTGCTACCCAAGTCGCCGGTTAAGGCAGCCGACCTCCCTTTCATTGTTCTTGAAAACGGAGACCTCTATTCCATTGACCAGATAGCGAAGGCAAGAGGTCAAAAGCCCCAAGTGCTGCTAACTGATGTCGTCGACATCGCTGAAGGTCTCGCAGTTCGTAAGGATGGAACGGCGTGGAGTGTAGGAAATCCCCCAACACAGATTCCTCAGGTCTCGAACGTCAAGGCTGCGCGGCTCGTAAAGGATGCCGATGTTAGAGCGGGTTGGCTCCTCAGGAACGATGGGGGCGTTTACAGATGCATTGCGGGAGGAGGCACGTTTAAGCTGCTCCCGAACATCACGAGAGCAGTCGACGTGCAGCCGAAGATTGAAAAGGGATCCTCAGCAGCCATCGTCTTGCTTGATAACGGGACCGTTCTTCACTGCCGAGGGGACATCGAGGATTCCGACTGCCGCATCATGCGTGGTACTCAATCCGTCGCCCTGGCTGGATTCTCCGGATCAGAATCGACGGGCGACACGAAAACCAAGAATGAGATTGACGCGAAGAAGACCTTGGAGTCAGAAGGGCCGCTGTATCTTCCCACGCCGAAGCCATTTAAGCTGCCGCAGAAGGGCGCGCAACTTGGCATCGATCCGGCCGCCCACTATGACTCTTACTCGTACACGGTGGTGGATGCGGCTCCCTTTGAACAGAATCGGTTGCCGGCGTTCGGAATGACACGAGATGGCGACATCTTTGAAGCGACCACGAATACCGCAGGGCAGTTTTCCATCTTCAAGAACCAACAGCAGGTCGAATCTCCCGCCCAGCCTGAATCTCTAAAGATTTTCAATGCGGAGCCTTTTACCGGAAGACCGCCCGTCGCGCAGCCGCTATTGAGCTCGAATGAGATCAAGGGCGTGGGTGGAGATTCCTGTAGGCAACTTTTCTCACAGGCCGACGGACAACTCGCTATGCGATGCCACGGACCCAACGCCAATGCTGGCAATTATTACACCCTTAGTGGTGGAGAGAGGTTCCCGCCGAACACAAAGGACGTCGTTTTAGCTGACGGGAAAGCCCACGGCTGGTTAGACGATCCTGCGCTCGCCTCAGGATCTGCTGGCGTGTGGGACATCGATCTGCGACGCTGGCTTCGCTGGTCGGATCGTCCATTGGTGGATGTGAAGGGCAAGGTCGTTGTGACGGAGACGCTCCTACTCGGGCAACATATGCTTAGAGTTCCTCAGTGTTGCGCGGGCGGCCCCCAGACCGGGAAGCTCATTGAAAAGTTGCCTGAGTTCGAAATTTCTTTCGGTTGGACTCATGGCTCGTCGTTAGCGGTCAGACCCTCAGGGGTCACTTTCATCGGGAAGGTCAAGGACCATACCATCGTTAGGTACCAAAGTTCCTTTAGCGATAGCGCGTACGTGCTCTCCACGAAAGAAGGCGGGAACGGTGGCGATGGAATCTTCTCTCCGACATCTCCAATTCTATATGGCGGCCAGTGGTTCCCGAAATTGGGTTGGGTCAATCAGGTTCAAGGGTTCCATACCGACGATAAAGGTCGAATCCTAGCTCTGGCGACTTTCAACCTTGAGCACGACCTTAGCGAGAGAGTGTGGATTTTGCTTCTCATCACTCCGAAAGGTGTGCACGTTCCAACTTCGGTCCCTGCCCCACCCATAATGGTTGATCCCGTCACTATCCCCACGGCCTCGGCGCCGTTGGCGAAGGTCGTTACCAACCCGAGCGATCTGGTGAAGGCCAGGCAAGTCGTGGGCATCGCCGCCGACGGGGTCGCCCGCACCGTGATCGGTATTCCAACATTGAAGGTGAGTGACGACGTCAAGGTCGAAATCTGCGCGAGTAAGGAGGATGCAAGCAAAGAAGGTGCTAAGACGTGCGGGACACTGAACGCCGAAGAGTACGGGCTACTCGCGAACATTGGGGATATCCAAACAGATCTCACAAAAACAAACAAGCCGCTACAACCTATCAACAGTGCTGCCGTTCCCGGCGCGACCGATCCGTACGCTTTCGTGGTCTACCGGGCACCGTTGGATTTCACAAGAAGGGCGGTTGGAGGAGCAGCAGCGCTGGTAGACCCCAGTTGCCCGACAGGCTACAACCAGGAAGACTGCAAAGCTCCTTCCCGGAGCATCTTCTTACGCATTACCTATGCCAATGGCGCTCATCCGCCACCGTACGAGATCAAAGTGGTGCGACCACCCGTGGTCTTGGTCCATGGCTACGCTTCTGACGCTTGCTCGTGGAGTACGTTCACACCATTGGTTGGTTCGACATCCATCTTCAGTACGACATTGATCGACTATTCGGGGCCGGTAAAGATCGTTAGCACTATTCCCTGGTATGGCACGCTCGTCTCGTCTGGAACGGTTCCGGCGAATACCATAGGTATCGAGTGGAATGCTCACAATGTGCTTCCAACAATTGTCTCTTCGCTTGTTGCCTTCCGACTGGGGAATCCTGGTTACATCGCGGAGGCCGGAACAACAAACGTGATACCCAATCGTCTGAATTGTCTTCCGTCGGACCAAGCGAAAACCGACCAAGTCGCCGCAATTCAAGTTGACGTCGTAGGACATAGCATGGGCGGCCTCATCGCAAAGGCCATGCTGCAAGACCCCTCCTATTTAACTCAAACGCCGTTTCGCTCCGGCTTAATGCACAAATTGATAACACTGGGGACCCCGCATCTCGGTTCTCAATACGCGATGCGGCTGCTCGACGGAAATAACGAGTGCGTGCGGCTTGCTACTGCAGATTCAACCAATAAGTTTACGTCCTCACCCTCACTCTTCTTCTTGTCGCTAGCGCTGGCTGATTCGCCCAGCTCAGTTAGCGGCGCTACTGCGGATCTTCGGGGAAACGGGAAGGAACTCGATGATCAAGACTGGTCTTGGAAGGACCACCCCTTCTTAATCAAAATAAGGACGGTCCCAACGCTCGTTCCATCGCCCCCTATTGCGCTCGTCGCGGCTATCGCTTCGACGCCTCAATTTAACAACATTGACCTGGTGCAAACCTGGGCATACTGGGGGGCAGCCGCCTGCAAAATCAAGGGAGACTTCCTCGCCGACAACTATTCTGGTGGCCTTTGGGGTAGGATTTTCGGAATGTCTCCGAACGATGGATTTGTCGCGCAGTCCAGTGCACTTGACGGAAGAACTCCGGGCACACCGGGCACCAAAGTGGTTGTAGGGTTTGCGCATGGGCACGGAACAGTCGACGACATCGGCATTGGAGCTCCGAGTCTGCCGGATGGTGGGTTGGTTAGTGCGTGGACGATAAACCTATTGAATTCCTCAGTTGGAGATTCTAAGGTCTTCATCCACAACTATGGTAAGCCGCAATGAAGGCATCCCTCCCAGCGCTTGCACTCCTAGTGCTCTTGCCAATCTCTGGAATCGATGCAGCAGAGAACCCGATCGAGATTATCTCACCGCAGACCGGAGCATCAGCGGTGCCTGGTCAACCATTTACTGTTAGATTGGCATTGAATGCAGGCAACTCACTCCGCCTCTTAGTCACTTCAGATTGCACCGCCCCCCACGGAGCGATCCGTCAGGTAGATGACACGGCACAAACAGTAGAGTTTAGTTTCAAGTGGGCGCCGGAATTAGATCCGACGAAAATATGCACGATCCACGCCGCCGGGATTGGATCTGCAAAAACTGATGTCTGGATTGACGGCTCGCCCATCTGGATCGTACCAGCTCGGACCATAGCTAAATTGAAAGGGATCGAGACCGAGGCCACCAACTTTGTTGGTGTTGGCGGCTGCAACCTAGTGAAAGTGATTGCTGACGAAGACGGGCGAGCCGCTCGGAAACTCGATCTGTTGATGGATGGCAAGATGAAGGTCATAATCGGCGATTTTTCGACAGCGGCATACCGCGGTTGGGGAGTGTTTGAAGGGCTCAAAGCGGGAACAACCGACGTCAAGTTAGAGTATGCCGACGGCGCGGGAAGTGTTTTGACAACGCACAGTATACTAGAGGTGACGGGATTTCCAAGCCGTCAGCTTTGCGCAACCCTCCCTTCGGCGGTTCCACCAGCTCCCAATCCGACTGGAACAACCCTTGCCGTTCCCAAGCTAGCTGAACCCCTCCCACATCCGACTATCAGGGAACCGGGTTCAGCCTTGGCTCCCATGAGCGGAACTCTTTTGTGGTCCGGCACCCCTGACAAAGACGGCCTCATCCGCATCGAAGGACAACAGGCATTTGTTGGCTCCCTCAAGGGTGATTTCCTGCCTGGTGTCCCAGTTAAGGTTACCGTTACGCCCGCCGATGTTATTGCGGCGCAGGCACCAGCCCAGAGTAACGGCTACCAGCGGCTCGTGCTCCGCAGTTCGCGCAAACAGATGACCACGATAACCATCCGATGGGAAGTAATTCAATAGAACGGAGAACAATGACTCTACTCGCTAAACTTGTGGTTCCGGCGCTGCTCGTGCTGGGATCACATAACGGATACGGCCAGCAAGCAGAGGCCCCAACAATCCCGCCGGATACTGAAATTCGGATCAAGATGACGACGGCTATGAGCAGCAGGCTGAACAAGCCAGGGGATACGATTTCGGGAGTAGTCACCAGCCCCGAGCAGTTCCGCGGGGCCACGGTAGAGGGTGAAATTCGCACCGCGAAGAGCAGCGGCAAGGTTAACAAGACATCAGTACTCGATTTTGTGTTTCAGAGCGTGACCTTCCAGGGGAAAACGATTCCAGTTGCGGCTCAGGTCAAGTCGGTCGTGAACTCGAATGGTAAAGAGAACGTGGATGAAGAAGGCCGCGTGATCGAGAAAAAGGGCAACACTGGGAAGTTCGCCGCCATTACTGGAGCGGGCGCGGTAATCGGTGGACTTGCCGGCGGGGCGAAGGGTGCTGCGATTGGTGCAGGCGCCGGCGCAATAGTATCTCTGGTTGTGATCAATTACGGAGTCAAGGGACCGGACATCCGGTTTGATCCGGGGACAGAGTTCGTAGTTTCCGTGCGGGAACGTCGAGAGTCGAAATTCTGAAGCCACATCCCGTTCATGAGAACTGCCCCCCATGGATACGTTGGTGGGCGAATCGCCCAGGAAACGCGGGCTCTCGCGATTCGTTCGTAAGCACGCGTTCTCTCGGTTAACCTACCGCGATCATGGCCCGTCCGCGAAACGAATGGCGCGTATCTTTCACTCCATTTTCACTCCATTAGGAGGCGATTGCCGGGGAAGACGACGTAAGTTGCTGAATACGTTAGACCTGAATTCATGCTCTTGAACGCCTTAGTCCTTTGTTATCAATCGACGCTGAGATTCCCAAGCTGGACGTCGCCGGTTCGAACCCGGTCTCCCGCTCCATCTTTTCAATAACTTGCACGAACCCATTCCACCCTGTGCTCCGTTTGTGCTCCGATCGAAACCCGCATGGCCACAAGGCATTGAAAACAGACTTTGTAACGTGGCTTTAGCGTGCTCCGTTTGACGCGGTTTGGCGGCCATCTTCCATACCCTTCGCCATCAAGAGCTTAGGTTATTCACTGCGCTCATGACAGCCAGCGCGTCTCGGAGCACTGGCCGTTTCCATCTGCCCGTGCGACCCACGTTTCCTTTCGGCAAGTTCTGCGGATGCGCATCAGCTCAATATCAACCTCCCTGGATCGAAAACTGCTGTTGACAGCGGTGTTGCCGCGCCGAGGCTGGCGGTGATCCAGGGAACCATCTCCGGGACAAGGGCTGAATAGGCAGAGCCAAGCGGGTCTGTGGGAAGGCCATTTTGCTTCACGGCCTACGGGCGTGGGATTTCGGCTCCGGTCAGTCCGCGCGCCAAGCTTTTTTATCCGAAGGTCCGAAGCACGATCAGCCTGCACACGAATTTAGTTTCCCCGTTACCGACGGCCATGGCAGGTCGTCAGAATGGGAGAGTTCATCTGAACGCCGTTATTTTCCTGTCCTGGAGTATGCTAGATTAAGATCTAAATTTCGTCTACCCTGCGCGGAAGGCAGCTTTTGGCTTCGCGCACGCCCCCCGATCACTATATACCGGGCTAGCCAGCTAGCCCGGAATGATGAACGCGGAGGGTATTCGTTCGTCCAGCGTCGCAAGCACGGAATCGTGCGCCCGCGCCAACTCTGCCAAATGGCCGTCGTTGGTCTGCCGCCCCGTCTTGACCCACGCAGGAAGCCGCGAGATGTCGTGGTCGTCGGCGATGAACCTGAAGGGGACCATTCCCTGCTTCTTGAGTCTGACCAGGAGCGTCCTCGACTGCGCGACGGTGAATCCGTACTGCGGAGCCTGACACAGAACGCGGACGAACCCCAGTTCCGTGATCGCGCAAGTAAGGATTTCGTAGCTTGTTGCCTTCCCGAGACTCAGCAGCCACCGGCCAACGCGCTCATGGAACTCGTGTTCGAGAAACCCCAGCGCGATCAGTGCGTTTACATCAAACAGATATCTCACGGGAGATTTGACAGAATGTCCTGAACCTGTTCGCTGGTAAGTCGCGCAGCCCGCGGTTCGGCACTGAGAACCGGGAGACGGGTAACTGTATCGCGCCCGATGATAGCTTTAGCGGACCGCGAATGGCGGGGGGTAAGGACAATTTGCCCGCTTTTCACGCTAGCGTCGAGGGCATCGCCGGGGCCAAGTCCAAGCTTTCGCCGGATGGGACCGGGAAGAACCACCTGCCCCTTGCTGGAAATGCGGGTTTGCATGGTAAGAATATCTTACCGCGCGAGGGCCTTGGGACACAAGACGGGGTGCGGAACCGCAGCACCTCTCGCCGGCGCGATGGTGGGACGTATCAAACTGCGCCGCATGAAACCCGACATCTACACCAAGATCGTTCTGACCGTGATCGCGCTCACGCTCCTCATTGTCGCCCGCAACCGGTACGTCCACCCGGCCACGACGGCGCGGGCTGGGCAACCGATGACATGGAGTACCAGTGGAAGTAACGACAACGGCTGTCCCGGCTTGTTCGTCCTGTCTCTGATACCGGTGTCTGCCATCCAGTGGGGAAATCTGAAGTAGTCTCAAGAAGGGTAAGTTTCGGGACAAACCCGGCGAGCCCTGAAATCAAGGCTCCCAGCGTCCCAAATGTCAGTCCCACAAATGGCGGCCAGATGGCGGTCGCGGCAGCACTGGATTTGCTGTCGGCGCCGTCGCGAAATTCTGTCCCAAAAACCGGGCTGCGTTTTCGCCTCCCGCCTCGGGCTTTCCCGATTCTGCGAACCCACTTGGCTGATTTGCCGCCAAGACTGATATTGGTCCTGTTAACCGACCTTCCTCTTCGCTCTGGGTTTACGGCGGCTCTCCTCCAGTGCCCGGTCGAGTAAAGTCTTGATCACAGCCTGCCGGCTGATGTTGAGCCGCGCCGCCCGTTGATCGAGTTCCCTCAACATTCCTTGGGTCAAATCGACATTCACACGACGGACGGGTCTCACCACAGTGAATTTATTTGTGAAATAAGCGGAAATATCTTCGCCGCGCGTGGCTTTTTCCGCAATCTCGTCGGGAGACCGCCCAGATCTAGACATTTTCGGCATAGCTTCGCTCCTCCTCTTTAGTCGCCTTCCACGCTGTGACCAAGCGGTAGTACTCGCCCTCCTCGTCGGGTCTGATCTCAAAAATCACGGAACAGAGGCAATCGCCGCACCATCCGATTGCACGGAACTGTTCCGGATCGTCACTTTTCTGGTCAACCAGGTAAACCTGGTCGAGAATCTGCTGCGCCTCTTTCAAGCTGATACCATGCTTCTGCTTGACGATCCGGCTCTTCGATCGGTCGAAGTCGAAACGCATCGTGATATATAACAGTTATATCATTGGAGTGCCTGTCACATGGCCCAAAGTCCCCGACCCACCGAAGTGCCAGTCCGTACCGGCAAACCGATGACCATCGCCCAGATTCCGCGCCGCAGCCCGCCGCGCGCGTAAGCCAGCGGGGGCGTTCCCGATAACGCGCACGCACCCCTGTCGCCCCCCCGCAACGGACGCCCCGCTTCTGCTATGCTTCAAGAATCCCCAGAGGTAACCACCTTATGAAGCTGGTGCGGCCCATTTCCGCCACTCCCTTCCTGTTCTTGCTCAGCCTCGGCCTGTTTGCCATGCAAGGCGGTGGCTTCCAGGGGTACCGCGGCCAACAGTATTCCTACGGCGGAGCTAACGTGCCCTCGGAGTTTTATTGGAGCCGGCTCCAGTACACGTCCAGCTATGCCAACGGCAACAGTTACGGATTTCGCAGCTTTCGCGGCGGCTGGTCCCGCGACTATCCCAAGGCCGACAACGATTGCCTGATCGCCCTCCGCCGTTTGACCCGCATCAACTCTCCGTCGCCGCTGAACGTGGTCGATCTCGATAGCGACCATATCTTCGACTACCCTTGGATCTACGCCGTCCAGGTGAACACCTGGACCTTCACCGACGAGGAGGCCAAACGCCTGCACGATTATCTCCTGAAGGGCGGTTTCCTGATGGTGGACGACTTCCACGGTACCGACGACTGGGAGCATTTCATGGCCGGCATGCGCATGGTGTTGCCTGACCGGCCCGTGGAAGATCTCAAAGACGAGGACGAGATCTACCACGTCCTCTACGACATCAACGAGAAGTTTCAGATTCCCAGCGAAGTCTACGTCAACACCGGCCGGACCTATGAGAAGGACGGCTATGTGCCCAAATGGCGCGCCATCCGTAACGACCACGGGCGCATCATGGTGGCCATCTGCGCCAACATGCACCTGGGCGACGCCTGGGAGTGGGCCGATAGCCCGCAGTACCCCGAGAAGTTTTCCGGACTTGCTTTTCGCATCGTCCTCAACTACATTACCTACGCCATGACCCATTAGGATGAATCCCGCGCGCCTTTTTCTTCAGTCCGCGGCCAGTCGACGAGCCCATGTTCGAGTTCTTTTTTAAGTACCCGCGTTCGATGTACGCACGCGGCCAATTCGCTCTTTTGGGGGCATGGCCGAAGTGGATCCTCGTGCTGCTGATGGTGGCCGCGGCCGCCGGTCTGGCCGGGCTGATCCACTCTCGCCTGCAGCGGGCCGCACCGGTCATGCGCAGTTGGCGCGCCTGGGTAATCTGGAGCCTGCAGACGCTGCTGGCCGCACTGCTGCTGGTGCTGCTGTGGCAGCCGGCCATCACCGTCGCCGAGTTGAAGCCGCAACAGAACATCATCGCCGTGCTGGTGGACGATTCCCGCAGTATGGCCATTTCCGAGGACGGTTCCACCCGCCAGGCCCAGGCCGTGAAGGCGCTGCAGAATGGCGTCCTGGCCAGCCTCAGCCGCTCTTTTCAGACCCGTCTTTACCGCGTGGACGATGTGCCCGCCCGTATCGACAGCCTCAAGGACCTCCAACCCAACGCGCCTTCCACCCGCATCGGCGAGAGCCTCAAGCAGTTAACCGAGGAGACTTCCGACTTGCCCATCGGCGCCATCGTGCTGCTCAGCGACGGCGGCGACAATACCGGGGGCATTAGCGCGGACGCCATTAGCGCGCTGCGGGCTCGCCATATTCCGGTCCACACCGTGGGTTTCGGACGCGAGCGCGCCCAACATGATGTGGAACTGGACGATGCCGTGGTGGCTCCCCGCGCCCTGGCGGAATCCCGGCTGGCCGCCAGGATTACATTTCACCAGCGCGGATACGCCGGCGCCAAGGTCAACCTGACGGTGCGCGGCACGGTGGGGAACGACAGCGCCGGCCAGGGCAAGCTGCTGGCTTCCCGCACCGTCACTTTGGGACCGGATGGCAACCTCCAGACTGAGACGTTGATGTTCGACAGCGGCGGCGCCGGCGCCCGAACGCTCGAAATCGCCGCGGCCCCACTCGCCGGCGAGGAGAATATCGCCAACAATACCTTGACCCGCGTGGTGAATGTCGGCTCCGAACCGCGCCGCATCCTGTACGTGGAGGGTGAACCGCGCTGGGAGTACAAGTTCATCCGCCAGGCGGAAGAGGACGACCGCATGGTGCAGATCGCGTCCATCGACCGCACCAGCGAAAACAAATTCTACCGCCAGGGAATCTCCGATCCCAAAGAACTGGCCGACGGCTTTCCTACCCGGCCGGAAGATCTGTTCGTGTACCAGGGATTGATCGTTGGGTCGGTGGAAGCCGGCTATTTCACTCCCGGCCAGCAGGAATTAATCCACCAGTTCGTGGATCGCCGCGGCGGTGGCTTGCTGCTGCTCGGCGGCCAGTTCGCGCTGGCGGATGGCGGCTGGAACGCGTCGAATCTTGTCGACCTGCTGCCCACCGCGCTGCCCACCCAGCCGGGCACTTTTCATCGCGAGGGCGATCCCAAGAGCGGCACTACCCACACCACTGCCGAACTGGCGCCCGCCGGCGTCGACAGCATTATTACACGCCTGGTGGACGACCCCGCCGCTAACTCCGCTAAGTGGAAGAAACTGCCCTACCTGATGGACTATGAGGACGCCGGCACGCCCAAACCGGGGGCGGTGGTTCTGGCCAACATGATTACGCCCGAAGGCCGAAAGCTGCCCTTACTGACTACCGAGAACTTCGGCCGCGGCCGTACCGCGATCATGGCTACCGGAGGCAGTTGGCGTTGGCAGATGAGTTCCCCGCTGGGCGATACGGCTCACGATTTGTTTTGGCAGCAGCTTCTGCGGTGGCTGGTTTCCGACACCCCCGGCCACGTGGCGGCTTCCGTCCCCGCGCAGATGCTGCTCGATAACGGCGCCGTAACTTTCACCGCCGAGGTTCGCGACCAGAACTACAACCCCGCTCCCGATGCCCGGGTGGAAGCGCATATCCTGGGCCCGAGCGGCGTCAGCGCCCTGGTGGAGATGACCGGGGTGCCCGATAGTCCCGGCCAGTTCCAAGCCGCCTGGTCCGCTCCCAAATCCGGCGCCTATTTGACCGAAGTCACTGCCCAGCGCGCGGATGCCAAGACCGGGACCGTCAAGGAATTAGGCCGCGACGTATTGACTTTTCAGCGCATGGACGGCGTAGCCGAGAATTTTCACACCGAACAGAACCGCGACCTGCTGGAACGCCTCGCCGCGCAAACCGGCGGACAATATTGGAAGCCCGCCGACCTCGGCAAACTCGCCGCCGACATTCCCTTTTCGGAGGCTGGCGTGACTATGCGTGAGACCAGGGATCTGTGGAATTTGCCGCTCGTGTTCCTGGTCTTATTGCTGCTGCGCTTTTCGGAGTGGTGGCTGCGGCGAAAGTGGGGGATCGTTTAGCTCTTTATGTTACAGCGCTTCCTCCAGCCCTCCGTTCTCGGCGCCATCTCCAGCCTTGAGCTGGTCGCCAAGACCGTGGTCGATGGCTTCGTCGCCGGCCTGCACCGCTCTCCCGATTTCGGGTTCAGCCAGGAGTTCGCCGAGTATCGCGCCTATGTTCCGGGCGACGATCTTCGCTACGTCGATTGGAACGTTTACGCCCGCACCGAGCGGATGTATCTCAAGCGCTATCTGGGCGAGACGAACAGCTTATTGACCATCTTACTCGACGCCAGTAACTCCATGCAGTTCGGCTCCCACAGCGTCAATAAGATGGATTACGCCCGTTACCTGGCCGCGTCGCTGTTCTATCTGGCCATCCACGGGCAGCGCGATGCCGCCGGGCTGATTACCTTCGACGACGAGATCCGCAACTATATACGCCCCTCAACCCGCCAGGGCCAGTTGCATCGTTTGCTGGCCGGTCTGGAACAGGCCGAAGCGCGCGCCCGCACCGATTTCTCGAAGCCCATGCGCTACTTCCAGGAGCTGCTGAGCCGCCGCGGCATCGTGCTGATCGTCTCCGATTTCTGGGAATCGCCCGAGAGCATTGTCCGCACCATTGAGCCGTTGCGCTTCCGCGGCAATGAAGTGGTCCTGTTCCATGTCCTCGATCCCGAGGATGTGGTCCCCAGGTTGAACGGCCCGTCCATCCTGGTCGATATGGAGACCCGGCAGCAACTCGAGGTCACCCCCGATTACACCAAAAACGAGTATCGGGAAAAAGTGGCGGCGCATCTTGCCGATCTGCGCGACCGTACCAGGGCCGCGGGCATGGGCTACTACCTGCTCATGACCGACCGTCCGCTCGACGAAGCCCTGCGCGAATACCTCACCCTGCGCGGAGGCCGCAATTAGATGGGACTCTTCGCGCCCTGGTTCCTGGCCGGCTTGGCCGGGCTCGCGCTGCCGTTCTACCTGCATTTGTTGAAGCGCCAAACCCGCACGCCCAAGGCGGTGAGCTCGTTGATGTTGTACGAGTCGCGCACGCAAAGCTCCACCCGTCATCGAAGGCTCCGCTATTTTCTGTTGCTGTCGCTGCGGCTGCTGATGCTGCTGCTGTTGATCCTCGCCTTCGCCAATCCTTTCATCAATCGCAATACGGCCTCGCTCGCCAGCGAGCGGCTGGTGCTGCTCGTGATCGACAACTCCTTCAGCATGCGCGCCGGAAGCCGCCTGGCCGATGCCAGGGACGCGGCCATGAGCGTGCTGTCCGGAAAGGGCGCCGCGCGCGCCCAGGTGGCGGCGTTTGGCTCGCAACTGCGGCTGATGACGCAACCCATCGAGGATCAATCGGCGTTGCGCGCCGCGGTCGAGGCCATTCAACCCGGCGATGGCCACGGGAACTTCGGCGAACTGTCGCGCGCCGTGCGGGCCATGGCTGAAGCGGTCCACACTCCCATCGAGCTGCATCTGTTCAGCGACATGCAACGCGGCGATCTGGCCGCCAGTTTCTCCGACATGGCCCTGCCGGCCAACGTCAATCTGGTGAAGCACGCGGTGGTCTCGAAGGCCCAGCCCAACTGGACGGTGGAATCGGTGGATGCCCCCGGGCAAGTCTGGGGCAAAGACGCCAAGCCGGTTCACGTGGGAGCGGTGATTGCCGGCTACGGCACGCCTGCGGCCCAACGCACCGTATCGCTGGTGGTAAACGGCAAGACCACCGCCGCCAAGACCGTCGCGGTACCAGCCAACGGACGGGCCGCCGTCGACTTCCCCGCGCTGGAAGTGCCTTACGGCTTCAGCCGCTGCGAGATCAAAATCGACGCTGCCGACGGATTCCCGGCCGACGACCTCCGACGCTTCGCCGTGGAGCGGTCCGACCCGCAAAAAGCCTTGCTGATCCATAACTACGGCGACACCCGCTCCCCGTTCTACGTGGGCGCCGCGCTCTCCGCGGCCGCGCAATCGGCCTTCATCCTGGAATCGATCGTCGTCAATGAGGCCGCCGACCGTCAACCGTCGAATTACGCTTTCATGGTTCTCTCCGATCTCAACGCGGTGCCTTCGCTGCTGGAACACTCGCTCACCGAGTACGTGCGCTCCGGCGGCAGCATCCTGATTGCCGCCGGCACTTCCGCCGGCAGCCGCTTGCAGATTCCGATTTTCGGCGCGCATATCGTGGAAACCCGCGATTACAGCCGCGTTCCGGATCGGTATATGGCGGTAGGCTCGAGCGACTCCTCCTACCCCGCCGTGGCCAGGGCCAATGGCTGGACGGGCGTGAAGTTCTTTTACGCTCTGGCTGTCGACCCGGGCGACGCTCGCGTGATTGTTCGCTTAGGGGACCAGACGCCGCTGTTGCTGGAGAAACGCATCGGCGAGGGCCGCGTGGTGCTGCTCACTACCGGGCTCGACAACCTCACTAACGATTTCCCGTTGCATCCCGCCTTCGTCCCCTTCATCGAGCAGACCGCGCGCTATCTGGCGGGCAGCGAACGCCAGGGGGGTGCGCGCCCGGTAGACGCCTTCCTCGAACTCCGCAATGCTCAGGAACGAACCCAAAATGTGGAGGTCACCGATCCAGAGGGGAAGCGGCCGCTCACGCTGGGCGAGGCCGCCTCCGCGCAGTCGTTCCAACTGACCGAGGCCGGCTATTATCAGCTCCGCCTGGCCAATGGCCGCCAGGACGAAGTGGGAGTCAACCCCGATCCCAAGGAATCGAACCTCGACGTGATCCCCGGCGACGTGTTGGCATTGTGGCAGGGCAAGGGCGGGCAATCTTCACGGGAAGCGGCTACGCCCGGCGCGGCGGCGCACAAGACGCCGGAGACGCTGTGGTGGTACGTGATGCTGCTGGTGTTCGTTTCCGCGGTTGCCGAATCGGCGCTGGCGAGCGGATATCTGGGGACGCAGAGAGAGGAAGGGTAGGGCGGCGGAATCTGCGTTCGCCTGCGGCCAAAACGACAATGGTCGTGATGGTGACCTGCGATCTACAATGGTCGTGAAGCGAAGGGCGACATACACAGCAGATAGACCGCCATGGCACAGCTCAGATATCACGCCGTATTGACTGGAGACATCATAGGTTCCAGCCGCCTCCGGCCAGCGCAACTCAAATCGGTTCGTTCGTCGCTCACCAACGCCGTGGATGTGGTTCGGGGCTGGAAGCGGGGGCTTGTCAAAGGCAGCCTGGAGTTTTTCCGGGGCGATGGCTGGCAGTTGCTGCTGACGGATCCGGCCATGGCGATGCGCGCCGGCATCTTCCTCCGCGCCTCATTGCGGGCTGGAGGCGTGGCAGATAGCCGGATCGCGATCGGGTTGGGGGCAGGCGAAGAGACTTCGTCGAGGCGGGTTGCATTGTCGACGGGCCCCGCATTCGTTCTCTCGGGCCGCGCTTTGGATGAGATGACTCAGCGTGCGAGTATGACGATCGAGATGCCGCAGTCGGCCGGTCCTTTGTCCGACTGGATGCCCGTCATCGCCCATCTGTGCGATGCCCTCATTGACCAATGGACTGGACGCCAGGCTGAAATCGTTTGTGTTGCCATCGACCCGAAAGAGCCCGACTATGAACAGGTCGGGCAATCGTTGCGGCCGCGCGTTTCGAAGCAGGCCGTGGCAAAGGGACTTGGCGGCGCAAACTGGCATGTGATTCGGGAGACGATTCATCGATTTGAAGAGATGCCCTGGGAAGCCCTTTTGCAGCCGAAGAAACAGACGAACCAAAAAGGGTTGTCTGGCCTGAGACAACCAAAAAGGGTTGTCCTGCGCCAGACAACCAAAAAGGGTTGACGGATGCCGATGACGGCAACCTTCTGCGCGATCTTGACGGCATATCTGCTCGGACGCTTTGTTTTCCAGGCGAAGTGGATCGCCGGGCGCGCACGTCCGATCTGGCGCCCGGTCCTTCAGGGCGCTATTGTCACGTCGATATCCTGCCTGTTGCTGGGTGCGTTTCACTGGCGGATTCTGCTCGGGATTTTGCTGGCGCTCTCCCTCATGGCCGCCATTGAGGCGCGTCTGCTTCCCGATTCGGGCCGACGATTTCTCGTGGACCAGGGCGCGCACATGATTGTCCTTTTGGGACTAGCCTGGTATTTTCCGGACGCAGCGGAGAATGGATGGTGGATGGCTGGCATGAAGCCCGATTTATCGAGGTGGTACTTTGCGTTTCTGAGCTGCGCCTCGGGAATCGTCCTCAGTGTTCCGGCGGGGGGAGTTCTGATTGCCAAGCTGATCAAGCCCTTCACGAATGAGATTCGCGACAACGATATCTCCGGGCTGACGCAAGGGGGGCGGTATATCGGCTGGTTAGAACGCCTTCTGGTCATGCTGCTCGTGCTGATGGACCAGCCTAACGGCATTGGCTTCCTGATCGCCGCAAAATCCATTCTTCGATTCGGCGAGATCAAGGACGGAAGCCAACGCAAGGTCGCCGAGTACATCATTATCGGAACATTTCTCAGCTTTGGATGGGCACTGTTCATTTCGGTATTGACGCAGAGGGCAATCACATACTGGCTCCGGCAGCCCTAACCGATTGCCGCCGGAGTCCCGCCGATCGGCAGCCCGCCGCCACCGCCAGTGCGATATCCTTTAGGTAATTCGTTCGCCACGCCATTGGAGGGTCCATGAGTTTTCGCGAACAGCTTCACGCATACATTGCGCAACTGGAACAACGCCTGCGTTGGAGCACCATCCTGCGCGGCTTGGCCATCCTCACCGGCAGCGCTTTGGCAGCCACGCTGGTGCTGGTCACCATCGCCAATGCGCGCGCCTTTTCGCAGGGCAGCGTCACATTCGCGCGCTTTGGACTGGTCCTGATACTGGCCATTGCCGCGGCCGCCGGGTTGGCGCTGCCCTTGCGCCGCCTCACCCGCCGACGCGCCATCGGAACCGCCGAAGCCGCCTTCCCGCAATTCCAGCAGCGCCTCACCACTTTCGCCGAGCGCGACGGCCAGGACCCCTTTATCGAGCTTTTAGCCGGCGACACCCTCGAAATCGCTCAGTCCGCCCAGCCCCGGCAAATGGTCACTGACAATCGCCTGTGGATCTCGTTGGGCACGGGCGTCGGAGCCTTGGCAATCCTGGTCTGGGTGATTGCCGCCGGACCCGGTTTTCTGGGGTATGGCGCTTCGCTGCTTTGGACCGGTCCGCACCACGACAAGCCCGCGCTCTACGATCTGCGCGTCACTCCCGGCGACGCGGTGGTGCGCCGCCACGCCGACCAGTTGGTCTCGGCGCTCCCCACCGGTCTGCGGTCGCCCATCGTCAAGTTGTTTGCCCGCTTTCAAAGCTCCTCCAAGTGGGAAGAAATTACCATGCAGGCCAAGGCGGCTGGCAGTTTCGGCGGCGGCTATCAATTTCTATTTGCCGGCCTGCCCGAGAACGTCGAATACTATGTGACCGCCGGCGCGATGACGTCGAAGCACTTCAACATTCGCGTCAGCGATTTACCGGCGGTGAAGCAGATTCGCGTCACCTACCGGTACCCCGCGTGGACCGGCATGCCGCCGGAGGTGGAGGAGCGCGGCGGCGATCTGCGCGCCCTCACCGGCACCGAGGCCGAACTCGAAGTCTCCACCGACCGCCCCCTTCAGGACGGCCGGATCCAACTCGACAACGGCCAGCAGATCCGGCTCACCGGCGGACAGAATAACGTCTACCGCGGCAATATCAAAATGGACCGGGACGGCGTCTACCACGTCGCCGGCATGGCGGAGAACCAGCCCGTACGCGTCAGCGAGGATTTCTTCATCGAGGCCCGCAAAGCCAACCCGCCGCAGATAGCGCTGGTGCGTCCCGGCCACGGCGACTATCACGCCAGCCCCATCGAAGAGGTGACCGTGGCCGCCAAGGCCAGCGACGAGTACGGCCTCAATGGCGCAGCGCTGCACTATTCGGTGAATGGCGGCCCCGAGACTACCGTGGATCTGCTCCCGCGCAAGGGCGAACGGCAAGCCGACGGCTCCACCACGCTCTCGCTGGAGGCTTTCCATGCCGTTCCGGGCGATCTGGTGAGCGTTTACGCCACTGCCAGGGACGCCAACAACGTGGAGGCCCATACCGATATGATGTTCATCCAGGCCGACCCGTTCGAGCGCGAGTTTTCGCAATCGCAACAGTCGGGTGGTAGCGGCGGCGGCGGGGGTGGCGGCCAGGGCGATCCATCCGCGCAGATTTCGCGCCGCGAGAAGGAGATCGTCTCCGCCACCTTCAAACAGCAGGGAGACAAGAACGCGACCCAGCAGCAGGCCACCGATATCGCCAAGCTGCTGTCGCAATCCCAAGCCACCTTGCACGACCAGGCCGTCACGCTTTCCGGCCGCTTGCAGGCCCGCGAGTTGACCGATGAAGTGGAGGCCATTAGCGATTTCCAGAAGGATATGATGGCCGCTTCCGCCGCCATGGCGCCGGCCGCGCAACAATTGCAGCAGCAGAAATGGAAAGACGCCATCCCCAATGAGCAGAAGGCTCTGCAATACCTGCTCCGCGCCGAAGCCACCTTCCGGCAAATTCAGGTTGCACTGGGGGGGCGCGGCGGGGGTGGCGGCGGCGGGGGCGGTGCGGCGCGCGATTTGGCTGCCCTCTTCGATCTCGAGCTCGATACCGAGAAAAATCAATACGAGGCCCGGCAAACCACCGCTGGTACCGCCGAACAGAAGGCGCAGGAAATCGAAGACGCTCTGAAAAAGCTCGACGAACTGGCCAAGCGCGAGGATGACTTGGCCCAGCAGCAACGCAATGGCGTCCGGACCGCCGAAGAAAAATGGCAACAGGAAATGTTGCAACGCGAAGCGCAACAGCTCCAGCGGCAAATGGAACAGCAACTCGCTCAGAACGGTCAGCAGGGACAACAGGGTTCGCAGGGCCAGCAAGGGCAGCAGAGCGGTTCCGCATCCGGGCAATCCAGCGGACAGGCGGGCCAACGCGGCGGGCAAGCGGGCGGTTCCTCCGCCGGCCAGGGCAATGCCGGCGCCGACAGCCGCCAGCAGGCAGCCCAACAGGCGCTCGACCGCTTGCGCCAGGCCAACGACGACATGCAGCGCGCCTCCTCCCAGGAGGCCAGCGCGGCCGACGCCCGGCGCGCCGCCGACCGCTTGCGCGAAGCCACCGACCTGCTGGGCGGTTTGCAGCAGCAGGATGCCGCCGGCCGTCTCAACTCCATGGCCCAGGCGGCCGATCGACTGGCGGCACAGCAAAAGCAGCAGGCGGATCGCGTGCGCGACCTGGTATCCCGGCAGAACGCCGCTCGCGCCTCCAGCCAGCCGCAAACCTACCCGTCCGCCCAGGAAATCGACAAGATGGTCAACGATCGCCAAAAGGTGAGCGATGACCTGGCGCGCCTCACGCAGCAATTGCGCACCGCGGCGCGCGAGCTCGCGCCCACGCAACCGGCGGCTTCCACCAAGTTGCGGAGCGCGCTCGATGGTGTGGACGAAAACGATCTCAACACCCGCATGCAACGCAGCTCGGATTGGCTGCGTAGCGGCGAGTTTTCCGATCCGGTGGAAGCGGCCCTCACCAACGACCTGCAAAAGCTGGGCCGCGAGGCCGGCGACGCGGCTCGCGCCGTGGGCACTGCGCAGCACGCTTCCCAGGACGCCGCGATCAACCGGGCCATGGACGATCTATCCCGTCTGCGCGACCAGGTCGCCGGCCTCGGTGGCCGCTCCAACGCTCAGCCCGGACAGGGCCAGCCCGGCCGTGGCGGCCAACAGTCGCAAGCCGGACAACTCAGCCGCAACGGGCAATCCAGTCAGGGCGGCCAGCCCGGTCAGGGCGGTCAACAGGGCGGCCAGCAAGCAGGTCAAGCCGGCGGAGGCCAGCCGGGTCCGATGGGCAACCGCCTCGCCGGTGCGACAGGCAACGGCGGTGGCAATCGCGGAGGCAGCGTGATGGGCAACTATGACACCGGCAATACGCGCATCACGGGTCAGGCCGCGGCGCCACAACAGGGTTCGAACCCGGCCGACACCCAGCGCCAGATTGAACAAGGATTGAACCTTCTCGATCAGGTGCGTGCCGCGGTGCAGGATAGTCCCGAGGCGCGGCAGCAGTTGCAGTCCCTGATCGATCAAATGCGCAAGCTGGATCCCAGCCGTTTCCCCGGGAATCCCGCCCTGGTCGAGCAGATGCACCAGCAGCTCGTCAGCGGTGTGGACGCGCTCGAATTGCAATTGCGCCGCCAACTCGATGAAGGCCGGAGCGGCGCCATCCGCAACACCGATCCGAATAAGGTCCCCGCCGGGTATAAGGACTCGGTCGCCGAGTACTACCGCAAGCTCTCCGGTGGCGGCCACTAATTATTAATTAGTTTTTGTCGCGAAACTCAAGAAACCGCTCCCTTGCGGGGGGCCCTCTGGGCCCGGCTCGGTAACGGAGCGATGACTCCACCGGACTTGTTACTGAGCCGGGCCCAGAGGGCACTCCGCAAGGGACAGAACTCCTGATGTCGCCCCGCAATTTCTGGCTGGCGGGGAAAATGGGCTGAGCCATTCCTTTCGATGGCGAGAGCTTCGCAGGTGGGGCAGGCGGTACCGCCTGCCCGCCCGCACGGAATTAGGCCCGCTGTTCGAATAGGATCGAGGGCAGGCGAGCACCGCCTGCCCCACCTGCGGGCTCACTGCAAATTCCACGACATCAGGAGTTCTGAGGGAGCGGTTTCTTGTCTGCCCGCCTTTGGTAGACTCGACCTTATGATTCGCCGGTATCTCTGTCTGCTGGCGCTGGCGGGCGCGGGCAGCGCCGCGGTGCGCAGCGTGGAAATTTCGGAGCGCACGCCCGTTCTCGATGGCGTTTACGAACGAATTGTGGGACGGGCCCACTTCGGGATGAATCCCAAGCTCGCGGCCAACCGCATTGTGCGCGATCTGGAACTGGCGCAGCTCGATGCCGCCGGAGGGGCGGAGTGCGCCGCGGATTTCTATATCCTGCAACCCACCGATGCGGCGAAGGGTAACGGGACGGTGCTGTTCGAGGTTTCCAATCGCGGCGGCAAGGGCATGCTCAACCGTTTCAACTTCGCAGCGGGCGCGAACGATTTCGGCGACGGCTGGGTCATGAAACAAGGCTACACGCTGGTGTGGCTCGGGTGGGAATGGGATATCCCGGCATCGAATCGCGGCGCGCTCCACTTCACCGCGCCGCACTATCGCGCCGAGGCGCCCACGGATGGGTTGGTGCGCGCCGAGTTTACTCCCGAAAAGAGCGGGAGCTCAATGCCGCTGAGCGACCGCAATCAGGATGCGATTCCAGTCGCGAAGGCGATCGCGCTATACGTGCGCAGCGGCACGGAGTCGGCTCCGCGGCGGATTCCGGCGGAGAAATATTCGCTCGGGGCCGACGGCCATTCCGTGGAGATGCCCAGCGGCTTCGAAGCCGGGATGCTCTACGAATTCGTCTACCAGGGTAAGGATCCGGTGGTGGCCGGCACGGGCCTCGCCGCGGTGCGCGACTTCATCTCGTTTCTGAAATATGGCGGGGAAGCCGGCGGATGGAGCGGCCCGCGGCCCTCCGTGAAACTCGCCATCGGCTTCGGCATTTCGCAGAGCGGACGGTGGCTGCGCGAGTTCGTCTACGATGGATTCAACGCCGACGAAAGCGGGCGCAAGGTCTTCGACGGCATCTGGGCCGACGTGGCCGGCGCCGGGCGCGGCAGCTTCAACTTTCGCTACGCGCAGCCTTCCCGCGATGGCTGGCCGTACGCCAACGTCTTCTATCCCACCGATGTGTTTCCCTTCACCGACACTGACGAAACCGATCCGGTGACGGGCCAGACCGGCGGGCTGCTCGACCGCGCGCGGGCCGCGCGGGTGCTGCCGAAGATATTTTTCACCAACGATTCCTCGGAATACTGGGGACGCGCGGCATCCCTGATCCACGTCGCCGCGGATGGCCGGAGCGATGCGCCGATTTCGACGGATACGCGGATCTATTTCATGGCCGGGGTACAGCATTTTCCGCGTTCGCTGCCGCTGGCGAAGCAGGGGACCGAGTACCCGATCGACGTGGTGGATCACCGCCCGGTGCAGCGCGCACTGCTGGCGGCGATGGAGGCTTGGATCAAAGATGGCGTAACGCCGCCGGCTTCGGCGTATCCGCACATTGCGGACGGGCAGTTGACGAATCTGGCGGGCTTGAGATTTCCGGCCATCGAGGGCGTGACGCCGCCGCAACATCCGCGCGTGGCGCGGCGGCTCGATTTCGGGCCGGAGTTCGAATCGCGCGGCGTGATTCTGCAAGAGCCGCCGAAGGTGACGGGCGCGTTCCCCGTATTGGTGCCGCAGGTGGACGCGGATGGAATGGATCTGGGAGGCGTGCGGCTGCCGGAGGTCTCGGTCCCGCTGGCCACGCTGACGGGTTGGAACCTGCGGGCGGCGGAGCGCGGCGCACCGGGGGAGATGGCGGAGTTTTACGGATCGACATTCCCGCTGGCGAAGACCAAAGAGGCGCGCGCGGCGGCGCACGATCCGCGGCTTTCGATTGCGGAGCGGTACGGCAGCCGCAAGGAGTATCTGGAGCGCGTGAATGCCGCGGCGGATGAACTGATTGGCCGGAGATTCGCGATGCCGCAGGATCGCGATTTCGTAGTGGAGCGGGCAGCGCGCTTGTGGGATGCGCTGGCGCAATAGTCCGGCAGGCGCCCGTCGGAAGCGGAGTACGGCTGCCTGCGCGAGGAATCGGAACAAACGATTGAACACGGATAAAACAAGGCCTTTGCCGATCCGTGGTTATTATCCACGGTGATCGATGTTCCTGGCTCGACTCGACGCAGGTCTCCGAACTCCTGGCCTGATGTCGTGGAATTTGTGGTAAGCCCGGAGGTGGGGCAGGTGGTGCTCGCCTGCCCGCCCGTGCTCGTTGAACCAAGCCCGCTGCCTAAACAGGATAGAGGGCAGGCGAGCACCGCCTGCCCCACCGAGTAAGGAATGGGTCAGCGCATTTTCCCAAGCCACCCGAACTGCGGGGCGACCAGGAGTTCGGAGTCTCGGCGCGGGCGCCGGCAGCCGCGTGGGCTTTATCTTGCGAAGGCCGTCGCGGAGTTGCATGAGGGTGTAGGCGCTTGGTGGCGTGCCTCTAATCGGCACATGCTGTAAGATTGTCGTTTATGACCTGGCGCATTCCCGCAGTCTCTCTCATGTTGGTCCTGGCCGGCGGCGCCGCGATAGCCGACGATCCGCCCAGCCTCACCGAGCAATATCGTGCCACTGCCGACAAATTGATTCGCGCTGCCATGGCGGATAACGAGGGCTACAACCGGCTGGCGTACCTTTGTTACCGCATTGGCAACCGCCTGAGCGGGTCGGTGGGACTGGAACGCGCCATCGCCTGGTCGGTGGAACAGATGAAGGCCGTGGGGCTGAGCAACGTCCGCGTGATCCCCGCCAAAGTCCCGCACTGGGTGCGCCATGGCGAATCGGCGAAAATGCTCACGCCGCTCGAAAAACCGCTGCACATGCTGGGCCTGGGGATGAGCGTCGGGACGCCGCCCGGAGGCATCACCGCCGATAGCGTGGTAGTCTCCAGCTTCGACGACCTCGCCAAGTTGGGCCGCGACAAGGTGCAAGGCAAGATCGTGGTTTACAACTACGTCTTTACGAATTACGGCTCGGGCCGGAATTATCGTACCAGCGGGGCGTCGCGGGCCGCGGCCCTGGGCGCGGTGGCCGTGCTGGTGCGGTCGGCCACCCCGCTGGCCATGCAGACGCCGCACACCGGCGCCATGGAGTACGACCCGGACCAGCCCAGGATTCCCGCCGCGGCCATCACTCCCGAAGATGCCTATATGCTGGCGCGTCTCGAGGCCGACGGCGTCCCCGCGAAGGTCCACCTGGAAATGGGCGCCGAGATGCTGCCCGACGCCGATAGCGGCGACGTGATCGGCGAGATTCCCGGTAAGGAGCATCCCGAGGAAGTAGTGGTGATCGGCGGCCACATCGATTCCTGGGACGTGGGACAGGGGGCGCAGGACGACGGCGCCTCCATCATGGCCTGCCTGCAGGCCCTGGCGCTGATTCACAAACTGGGACTCCAGCCGCGGCGGACGCTGCGCGTGGCCTTCTGGGTGAATGAGGAGAACGGCACCCGCGGCGGCGAGGCCTATCGCGCCTTCGTGGGCGACCAGCTCAAGAATCAGGCGATGGCGCTCGAAATGGATGGCGGCGCGGAGACTCCGCGAGGCTTCGGCGCCGGGGTAGACGAGAAATCCATGGATCTGCTGAAGCAGATCGGCAAGCTGCTGGAGCCCATTGGCGCGGGCGAAATCACCGGCGGCGGCGGGGGCGAGGACATCGGCGCGCTGCTCCGCGATGGCGTAGTGGGGATGAGCGAGCGCGCTGCCGGCACCCACTATTTCGACTGGCACCACAGCGAGGCCGACACCCTGGACAAGGTGGACCCCGAGGACTTCCGCAAGAGCGTCGCCGCCCTGGCCGTAATGAGCTTTGCCGTGGCCGACATGCCGGCCAGACTGGTGGCGGCAGCGGGTGGAGGGAGACGAGGACGGTAGTGCCGCGTCTATACTGGATATAGATGCACAGAGGCTCAATTCTTGCGGGACTGGTTGGCTGTGGCTTGGTGGTGTGTACCATTTGGGCGCAAGACCCCTTTCGGGAGTACCCGGCCTGGGAATATAACAATTTTCCATTGGCGAAAGACTATCTGGTGCCGGGCGAGTGGACTTTCGCCCGCCTGATGTACCCTAGCAGCCCGGTATACGTCGATTGGCAGTCCACCTTTAAACAGGGATACGACTGGCACGAAGGCAATACCAACTGGACCATCGACTATCCGCGGTCGGACCGCCATTTATCCGCGGCGATCCGGCGGCTGACGCGGATCGACGGCAAGTCGGCGGAGCAACCTATTAACCTGGAACAGGACGACGATGTATTCAACTACCCGTGGCTGTACGCCGTGGAAGTGGGCCACTGGGAGTTGACCGACCAGATGGTGAAGAAGTTCCGCGAGTTTCTGGATCGCGGGGGTTTCTTCATGTGCGACGATTTCCACGGCACCAAGGAATGGGAAGTCTTCCTGCATAGCTTTAAGAAGATCATGCCCGACCGGGAGATTGTGGACATCCCGTTGGACGATCCCATCAACCATACGGTGTATGACATCAACGAGCGTTACCAGGTTCCGGGCGCGCAATACGAGTACCCGCCTTACAGCATCTGCGAAAAGTGCCGCACCAATCCGACCTGGGGAAGCGGCGGCGACGATCCGCATTTTCGCGGCGTTTACGACGATCATGGCCGGCTGATTGCGGTGATGACGCACGACAACGATCTGGGCGATTCCTGGGAAAATGCCGACGACCCCAAGTATCCCGAGAAGTTTTCCTGGCTGGGCATCCGGATCGGGGTCAACTATATCGTATACGCCATGACGCATTAAGAAAGCTTTCAGCTAAGGAGCTCTTAAGAAATAAACTTGCCTAACGCTCCCTTACGGTCCCTTACGGTCGCGGCTCCGATGCGCGTTCAGAGCCGCGACCGTAAGGGAGCGTTAGGTGGCCCTAACAGCTTTCAGCCCGGGGCACCGCGTCGAGGCGCGGTCCATGGGAGTCTGAAACTGCGGGATCGGGTGGCCTGGGACAATGGCGAGAGATCCTCAGAACTCCTGACGTCGTGGAATTTGGGATGAGCCCGTTTTCGTGGCGCAGGCACTCCTGCCTGCAGGGTCGAGACTCATCTCGACCCTCTTCGCGAGCGGCATCCACCGTCCCGGAGCGCCGAGAAGAGTCTCGGCGCCGCAGACACGAGTGTCTGCGCCACGTCATGGCTCAGGTCAATTTCCCCAA
>Ga0182016_10001540_pt1 | contig 28046 bp, 32 predicted proteins | sample 712S2MmetaG_FD_120491 | JGI IMG/M metagenome (GOLD analysis project Ga0182016, IMG submission 120491) | Permafrost microbial communities from Stordalen Mire, Sweden - 712S2M metaG | ecosystem: Environmental > Terrestrial > Soil > Wetlands > Permafrost | place: Sweden: Stordalen | collected...
CCACGCTGCTTTCAGACCTCGCCTCGCGACGATGCCCTGGCGCTTCGCTATCGCTTCTCCTCCATCAGGATGCGAAGGGGACTTGCACCCCAAAGCTGTTAAACATGCTCGGCACACAAGAAACGGCCTTGCTCAAGGGAGCAAGGCCGTTCTGCATCTGCATTCCATCAGGACACGCCAAGATCATCGACGATAGTGGCATCGGGTACGACGGCCTCTGGATCGATTTGAAGCTGGTCGCAGAAAATGAAGACGAGCCGTTCCCAAACGTATTCCTTGGAGAAAATTTGCTTCCCGTCTGTCGCAGGCGAAAAATGCAAGTAGTTCATGGTGAGAACCATGCTGGCCAGATCGCCGACGGTTGACACAGGAAACTCTGTACAGAGGAATGGTGTGTAACGACGCAATAGCACATCGGTTATCACGAAGATCAGGATCCAAAATACGAATCCGACGCAAAAGACAATTGTGCTTCCGAAGAGGAAGACGAAGATCGAATGTGCAGCTACTTTGAGGACGATTCCAATGAACAGCAGGATAACGATTGTTGCCCAGATCATGCTCGATGAGAGGAAGATGGGCTTCCAGCGCTTGGGATGCACCAGTCTGGGGAAATTCAGTTCTATTTTCTTGGTGATCTTGCCCCATTGCGCCCGGCGGACCTGTTTGGGGACCAGTTGATCGAGGGGAGTGGAGGGTCGTATCGACCGGCGGGGCAGTCTAAGGGAATCGACTATGGCTCGGCGCGTTCTGTAGAACGCCTTGCTGGAGAGGCAGTCCGCGGCCAGGGTCATCTTGAGCTTACTCAGGACAAGTTCGTAAAGGTCGCCGACCGTGCGAGTAGACTCAAGCTCCGCGTCGGGCAGATCGATGGAGAACTCCTCCTCGATGCGCATGACAAGTTCAACAGAATCCAGGCCCATATGCGCCTCTCTTCCGATACTCTGGAATCATTCTAGAACACCACCAGACCGCTCGCGTGGCCTTCTACTTTGCCGGCTCTTTGCTTCGCTTCAAGAGTAACGGCCCTCCCTGGTCGCCCTGCGAAAGCTTGCCATCGATCAAAGCCAGGTCGGCGGCAATCTGGCCGTCATAGACAAGGCTCAACCCGGTGAAAGAGATGGTGATAGAGCTGCCTTTGCGCGAGACCGAACTCGCCTGCGCCCATAGCGGGCTTTGGTCGGGGCTCTGCATAGCCGCCGTGAGGCCGCTCTCGGTGTTCACGATCTTGACGAATATGCGGAGCTTGGCGCCGTTTTGCTCGGTCGCGCCCTCCCATATCCCGTCGATATCCGAGGGCGCCGCGGGCTTGGCCACGGCCGGGGCAGGCACCGTCCCGTGCTTGAAGGTGAGCGGGATGCCGTCGCCCTGCGTCCAAGTGCCGTCGATCGCAGTTCCATCCTTGTTGACCGTTCCTTCGTAGCTCCCATTCAAGGCATCGATTTGCAGCGAGAGCTTGGAATCGAAGAACGTGACCGTGGTGACCTGGATCCCGAATATGCCCTGGTCGACGCTATCGAGGGTTGCGGTCAGGCCGCCATCCTTGGCAGCGGTGACGTGCATTGCCAGGCGGAGCTGACTCCCACGAACATCGATCGCGCCGATCCAGTCGCCGGTGATTTGATCCGAAGCTGCTGCCGGTTTTGCGGCAGCTTGAGCGGACACATGCTTGAGATCGAGTTCGGCGGGCGGTTGCGCGGGCTCGATTTGTGTCCAGGTTCCTTTCAGCTCCGTTGCGTCCTTGTCGAATGCGCCCTCGAAAACACCCTTGACGTGTACGGATTCTCCGTTGGCCTGAACATCGTCGTCGACGGTAAGGGCGACGTGGGAGCCGTTGATTGTGGTCGATTTAACCGGAATGGCGAAGATGCCCTGGTCGAGATTGTCCAGCGTGGAGGTGAAGCTTCCGTCCTTAGCCGCGACGACGTGCCAGGCAACGCGGAACTCCATGCCGCCGCCATTCAATTTTCCCTGCCAATCTCCGGCGATTTGCGATTGGGCAGTGCAGAGCGGCGCGAGCGCCAGTGCGGAAAGAACCAGGAACGTGAGCTTGCTGAGTATGCTGTATTTCATCGATCTCCTAACCTGCGGGGCATTGTCGACTTTCTCCGCGCCTTAGTTGTTACCTTCGTGAATACGATGAGAGGAGCCGCAAGAATTCTAATCCCTGCCAACAGGTATTACGCGCGCACACGCCCAAATGTTCACGCATTGGACTGTGAATAATGAAGTTCGCAAACGGTCTCCGAACTCCGGCGTCACGAGTTCCTCTGCTGGCCGTTGCGTTCTACCAGACAGTGCGAGGATAGTGCCGGGAGATCTCTTCGTCTGCGGAGATGAGGTTCGCGAAGCCGTTCGCCTTGGCGTGGGCGACGATGAGGCGGTCGAAGGGGTCGCGGGTCCAGCTCTCGTCCAGAGCCGCGCCGGCAATGACGGCAAAGGGCAGGCCGCAAACCCGCACACCAAGCTCGTGCTCAATCTTTCGGTGAATGTCGCGGGCGGGCAGCTTGATGCGGCCAGCCTCGAGGAGGTATTCGAGCTCCAACAAGACAATTGGCGAGATGAGCAGACTGGCGGTTTCCGCCAGTGCCGTCGCTCGGCTGCCAAGGCTCGCAAGGCTCCCCTGGGCCAGCCAGACCGCGACACCGGTGTCAAGATAGGCGATCTCGAGCGGGGCCATCATAGGATGAACCAATCGCTTTCCCAGGCCTTCTTCATCTCAATCTTCGTTTCATCCTCAAGTACTGGTTCGTTCAGATCGGGGGCTTCGGGATTCACAATCTCCATCGGCGCAATCCGGCCAAGGCGGCTGGCGGGCGGGCCTTCGGGAACAATCCGAAACCGCCGGCCCCTGTGCGTGACCCAAACCTCGCCGCCATCGAGAGCCTGATTGCAGAGGGCGAAGATTTCGCGGCGGAATTGTGTGATGGGTACTTCCATGTGATGAGTGTACCACAGCGTACATTGATTTATGGACAGTATGTACGCTAAGGATAAAACAGAGGTGACACGGTTAAGCCGCATTGGAATTTCGTTGGTCGCGCTGTATAGCCGGATGCCTGTGCCTTTCGGGGGATTGACTTTTCGGGGCGCATTTGCGCAAGCCGCTGTGCAACCGGCCCCTTATGCGCATACAATTCCTTTCAGAAGAAAATGGCTAAAACAAAGGAACATATTCTCGAAGTTGCGTGCCCGGATTGCGGAGCGACGATGAAGATCGATGGAGCCACCGGCCTGGTGGTGAGCCATACGCCTGCCCCGCGTAAGCGGATGTTTGAGGATCTGGAAACGGCGGCCAAGGCGATGCACGAGCAGAACGAGCGTAAGGAATCGCTCTTCCGCCAGTCGGTGGAAGCAGAAAAGAACAAGGAAGACCTGTTTGAAAAGAAGTTTGCCGAGGCTCTGCGCAAAGCCAAGGACGCACCTGCGGGCAAGCCGTTGCGGGAGTTCGATCTGGATTGAAGACCGTTATCCGTTAAGAGCGTTGGGCTTGCCGGAGCTTCCCAAGGCCGCAAATTGGGACGATACTTGATGCACGGTTTCCACGGTAGCGTTTAGCCGGGAATGGAAGGAGAGAATATGGTGATTGTTCCGCTTACCATGTCGGAGAATGAATATGAGAAGGAGCCCCCCGTTTCCAGGATCGAGGGCCCAAACTGGGTAGCAATGGCCGCTGGTGGAACCCTATTGGCCGGAGGGTTGATGCTGCTTCTCGGCCATCGCCGGACCGGGTTGGCCGCGGCGGTCTCAGGCGCCACCCTGGCGCTACTCGACCAGCAAGACACAGTCCGCACCTGGTGGAATGCGCTGCCAGGTTACGTCGACGATCTGCAAGGGCTGCTCGCCCAGGTGGAAGGCACTGTGGAGGAGATTGCCGCCCAGCGCGAGCGGCTGCGGCTGGTACTGGACCGGTAGGCTCTAAATTCCCAGCTGCCGGCGGCCCGCCTCGCTGATGCGGCGCGGCGTCCATTTGGGATCCCAGACCAGATCGACCTCGACCTTGCCGATCTCCTGAATGCTGGCCAGCCGGTTGTGAACCTGTTCGACGATGAGGCCGCTGGCTGGACAATTCGGCGTGGTGAGGGTCATGGTCACCTTTACCTGCTGGCGCGGCCAGGCCGGCGTGGAGTCCGGGTCAGGCCCAGTCGCGACCGCGTAAATCAAGCCCAAATCAACAAGATTCAGCTTTACTTCAGGGTCGAAGCAGTCGCGGAGAGCGGTAAGGATGTCGGCTTCGCAGAGCATGGCTCAGTTCTTCCGTTCGACCAGATAGCGAGCCACGGCCTTCAATCCGCCGGCCCGGCTGCCGTAGGGATCCAGAGCTGCAAAAGCTTCTTCGATCAGTTGGGCCGCGTCGCGCTGGCTTTGCTCGATGCCGAAGACGGCCGGCCAGGTAGCCTTTTCAGTGGCTTGATCCTTGCCCGCGGTCTTTCCAAGGTGCGCGGAATCAACGGTCATGTCCAGTACGTCATCCACAATCTGAAAAGCCAGCCCGGCTTTGCGGCCGAAAAGGTCCAGGCGTGCTACGTCGCTGGCTGTTGCTCCGGCGTAGATGCCGCCGGCCACCACGCTCACCCGGATAAGCGCGCCCGTCTTGGCGCGATGGATAGCCTCGACCAGTTCCGCGGTGGGCTTGAGATGCTCGCTTTCGAGGTCCAGCACCTGGCCGCCGATCATGCCCTCGACCGTGCCAACGGCGTTGGCGATGAGACCGACAATCTGGACAGTGGCCGCGGGCGGCGCGTCGAGCCCGGCCAGAACCTCGAAGGCGCGTGTCTGGAGCGCGTCGCCGGCCAGTATGGCGATAGCTTCACTGAAAGCCACGTGGCAGGTGGGCTTGCCGCGGCGCAGATCGTCGTTATCCAGAGCCGGCAGGTCGTCGTGGATGAGCGAATAGGTGTGGAGCATCTCGATGGCCGCGCCCAACCGGGCGATGCCCGCCGGTAGGGTGCCCGCGATGGTGACGGCAGCCTGGTAGGCCAACAATGGCCGCAGCCGCTTGCCTCCGGCGAAGGTGGAGTGGCGCATGGCGGCGTGGATCGACACGGGGACCGTCTCGACACTCGGGAGCAGTTCTTCGAGAGCCCGGTCGGTCAGCTCCGCGGCTTCTCGATTCAGAGATTTCACATCGACGGGCATTGCACTGATGATAATCGAGATTGGCTGACTCTTCGCTCCAGTAACCAAAGGCCTGTGACGAGCAGGAGGGACAGACCGCTGATCCACCTGCCCGCAATTGCGTCGGGCGTAGGCGTCCAGTCCGCGGTAATATCCACGGAGCCCTGCGGAACGGAAACGGCCATCAAGCCGTCGTCGCGCTGGGGCAGGTCGCCGGCGGGCTTGCCATTCACTGCCACGCGCCATGCTGGATAGTTGTGCAGGCGCAGAATCAGGTAGCCGGCGCGGGCGGTGTCGGCTTTGAGCTCAAAATGCTCGGCATGATTCTTCGCCCTGGCCGGGGAAGCATCGAAAGTCTGCTCGCAACTGCCCTGCGCGGCCTCCCAGATTGGAGGGGCATCGGGATCTCCAGTGCTCTTTCCTAAAACGGTGGAGGGGTCCGCGACCAGGCAGGCGCCGGGAAGGCCGATGGCAAACAAGGAATTGTCCGTGCCGGGAGATTCGTACTCGTCCGTCCCGCCCACACCCGCGCCAGAGAGATAGCGGGCCACCATGGGGACCACAGCATCTTCCGTGTCGCAGATTTGAAAAAAAACCAGGCCTGCGGTGGCCGTAACCGCCAGAAAGGCTACGGTGCAAGCGATGGCAACGGCGGCGCGCCGCCATGGACGGGCCGAGTCGCCGGGCCACACCGCCGCGGCAAAAAAGATGGCCATGGGAGCCTCCAGCACCGCCAGCCACCGCCAGGGAAACTGTAGGAAACGGAGCTTGGGCAGCAGGTTCCATACCGGCAGCGAGATGGGGAGCTGTAACAACAGAACCGCGAATGGAACGGCCGCAAGTGGAATCCACCAGCGGTGTTCCGCCTTCAGGCTTTTGCGGCGCCAACTGAGGAACATTCCGCACAGGGCCACGGCAATCATGGTGACGGCAATCACGGATGCCTGGTGGAGGACGAAGTCGTGAAAATCGAGCGCCGGGTCGGCATGACGGCCAAACAGCCAACTGTTTTCGACCATGTATCCAGGGTCAGAAGCCGCCTGCTTCAGGTCGGCCCAGGGCTGCTCCCATGCGGCGGGAAGCAGGAAGACTGCGGCAAGGCCCATTCCAAGAACGGCGGATAGAGCTCCGCGCAGAGCGGGCGCCCACGATTTCGACAGCAGTGCGGCGGCCAGCGCAACGGCTGCCAAGAGATAGCAGGCCATCACGCCTACAGGAGCATTCGAGAGCCATGCGCACGCCACAACCAGAGCCAGGGGCGCTGTGGAACCATCGAGCGCGCGCCGCGCAACCGAGCCGGCAGGGTTGCCGTCGCGCAGGGCCAGCAAAAGCAGCAGGGGAATCCAGCAGCTCCCGGCCAATTCCGCAAATGCGCCACGCTCGTAGGCGCAAAACAATGTATAGCCGGAGAAGATTGCCGCACAGCCTGCCAGGGTTGCAGCATCGCTGGAGAGAGCCTGGCGGGCCAGCGCTCGTGTGGCCAACCCAGTTGCCGCCAGCAGCAGGAAAGTCAGAGCCATTGGTACGAGCGGCCAGGGCAAAACCAGCCCCAGCGCTGCGCCCAGCATCCAGCTCAGCGGGGGATAGAACACGAAGCGGGGCTCGCCGGCGCCGAAGTTCGCGCTGGAGGCCCAGTGCGGATACACGATCCCCTGCCGCCAACTGCCCTGAGCATCGAGCCAGGAAATCAGATGAAAGTCGAAGTCGTGGCCGCAGGAGTTGCCGCGGAGGAACAGTGGTGTGGTGGCAAGAACGGCTGCAAATAAGATAACGATGAAGCCGCGCAAGCGGCTTCGGCGGGCAGGTGCCCCAGGTCTCTTCGAAGAGATCTGGGACACCCGGAGCCCTGCTCTATGTGAATAAGGTGCCATAGTCCGTCCCGAATCAGTATCCCACTTTAGTGGTGGAAGCTCTGCATCGAAGGTTAGGGACCAGCCTGCAGCCGCAGCCTGGCTGCGGCTGCCCTTGAAGCTGCCATACGGCGCTCCATCAGCGGGCGCATCCGATCTTGCAGCGTCATTGCGGTTTTTGTTCAATGTGTGGATTGCTCGCTATTGTCCCGCTCCGCCCCACGTTCATGGCAGCAGCCGCAGCGTGTGGCGGGTTTGGGCAGCTACGGCTGGCGCGGTAAAGGGGAGCGCAAAGGTCGTACCGCCGTAGTAGTCGGCCCACTGGTCGCGGAAGTACGGGCTGTAGGGGTTGCCGCTCTCGCCCAGAACAATGTCCTCCGTCGAGCCGTCGATATTGCTCCAGTCCATGGTGAAGCGCTGCGAGGGACCGAACGCGCGGCCCACCTGCTTCACGGTGGTGGTGTCGCCGCTGAGGGGCTGTGGGCCGGTTCCGGCCACGCGGCCTATCAGGGGCAGATACGCGGCCAGCGGATGCTCGATATCGACCACATGCCAGCTTCCATAGCTCCACTTGGCCACGTCCGCCGGCGCTTTGCCGTTCTTCATTCCCGTGCGCACGGCGTCGGTCAGCAGCGCATCCCAGTTCTTATAAGCCGGCGGAAGCCACTCTGGGCTGGCGTGCATGACGATCTCCTCCTCGGCAAAGTTGGATTCTTCCCAGCTGTAGTAGGCGTCGTCCTCTCCCAGCTTCGGCTTCAGAATCAATGGCCATAAGGAATACCGCGCCTTGGTCACAATCGAGGCGGCCGCGGAATCCGTGGTCAGCTTGCCGTCCCAACTGCGCATCAAATCGGCGGCCTTGCGCAACCGGTCGTCCACGCCGTCCGTATGGTCAATGGCATAGGCAAAGCGATGGCCTAGTTCCTGGTCCACTTCGCTGTACACATCCGTCTGGACGGCGAGCATATCGGCGGGCTTGAGCTGGTCGCGGCCTTGCAGCATCTTGTAGATGCGCTCAGCGCGATAGGGATCGACCCACTCCAGCGCGAGCGGGTAAGGCGAATCCGCTGTGGTCACGCGGGAGTTGGCGGTAGCCAGAAAGCCGGACGGGGGATCGACAGCGCTGGGCATCGCGTCAAACGGAATCTCGCCCTGCCACTCATGCGTGTTGTCCTTAATGGGCACACCGGTCAGCCCCGCCGGCCGCATTGGAACCCGTCCGACGGCCTGGTAGGCAACGTGCCCCTGATCGTCGGAGTAGACCACATTCTGCGTGGGCCAACACCATGCGCCAAGAGCAGCGGAAAACTCCGTCCAGTTCGATGCTACATTCAGTTGGTAGAGCGGTAGTCCATCAAGAGCCGGGTCGTAGATCGTCCACTTCAGCGCAATCGGCCGCTTCTCGTGAACGAATGTTGGATTCAGCAGCGGCCCATGCGCGGTGGATTGCACATCGACCGTCACATCCTTGCCCCCGCGCACTCTAATGACCTCACGGTCCACGCTGAGCGGCTTCCAACTGCCGTCGCCAGCCTGGTAGTTGCCCTTGCCGTCGAGCTTCTCCACGTAGAGATCCTGCACGTCGGCGTAGAGCGCGGTAAATCCCCAGGCCACATGCTCGTTGTGGCCGGCGATCACAAAGGGCACTCCCGGCAGCGTGACCCCAGCGGCGTGGTAGCCGGGCGCGCTCAGGTCGGCCATGAACCATATGTTCGGTTCGGTCAGGCCCAGGTGCATATCGTTCGAGAGCAGCGGCTTGCCGCTGGCGGTGTGGCGTCCGGCGACGACCCAGTTATTCGAGCCAGGGGAGCATCCAGCGCACTCAGGCAGGCCAAGGTTGGCGCGAAGCGCGCCGAAGTCTTCACGAGCGAGCGGCGCGGCGCTGGCCTGCGAGTTGTCGTCGTCGTCCTCGTCGGAGTCTTTCCCGGCGGGCGGCTCCGGATGAGGCTGACTCAGGTCAAGCAGCACGCCAGTCGGTGGATGGTCGCGCCACGAGCCGACCGGATACAAATCCGCCTCCAGCTTGGGGTTCTTCAATCTGTTGGCAACGCGTTCCCGCTCCAGCTTTGAAATCCAGTGCGTGTCCAGGGTCTGCGCCATCATGAGGCCCACCGAAACCGAGTCCACGCCAGTCCAGGGCTGAGGGCGATAGAGCAGCAGCCTGAACTCGGCGGGAAGCGAATCCTGATGCTGCTCAATGAAGAGGTTTACCCCGCGCGCGTAAGCGTCGAAGCGCGCTCGGTCCTCGGCGGATAGGCTCCCGTAGATGCGTCTGGCCGTATTGCGAATCTCAAGAACCCTCTGGGCCTTGTCATGCCCGATAAGCGACGAGCCGAGAATCTCCGCCAGCTCGCCGTTGGCGTTGCGCCGGAAGGTATCCATCTGCCAAAGGCGGTCCTGTGCGGTTACATAGCCCTGCGCCACAAACAGATCATCCTGCGTGGCCGCCTCGATGTGGGGCACGCCGTGGGCATCGCGCCGAACGATTACAGGAGCAGAGAGTCCGGCAAGATGCAGGTCGCCGTCCAGCACCGGCAGCGCAGCCTTCTCCGCCGCGCGCAGCCAAAGCACGCCGGCCGCAATCGCCAGCACGAGAAGCGTCAGCAGGCAGCCCGCGCACCAAAGCAGAATCCGCAGCCAGCGGCGCATGCGGGCTTTGCGGGGCGCAACTGCGGCAGAGGGTTCGGGCGTTCGATTGAATGCGTCGTCGGTCGGCATCGGTCAACCTAAGGATAACGCCCGGCGGCCGCGTCCGTTTTCGCTTGCCAATGAGGCGATCAGTCCGTAGTAAATAGGAAAGCCAAAGCGGAAGTTTTATAACCGTGTACTATGCTGCGAAATCAATTAGTTTTTACCGAAAAAATTAATTAAAACATCCCTAACACAAAGAGCGTCGCAAAGACAAAGGTATTGTCGATCTGAGGGAGGTTCCAGACGTTGCCGCCAGTCGTGCGGTGCACAGGCTCGGGCTGTATGCCTCCGAGGCGGACTGTGACCGGCCTTCCGCCGCCCGGCTCGCTCAACCGCAGATCGAGGTATCCGTCACGGCTTCGTTCATAGGAGCCGCGATTCACCTTGGCAATCACTCAGGTCACAGGCGTCCCTGCGTGAATGACTGTGACCCCATCGACCGCGATATCTTTGTCCACAACAAATTTGAATGGAGCGCCGGTCATCGCCGCTTCGATCGAGACAGGTTCCTGGGCAACCAGCACAATCTTCCTGCCTTTGAGGGAGACCAACGAAGCGGGCATCGCCAGCGTGTTAACCGCATTCGGAGTAGCCGGCTCGGCGGATTGCGGTCCGGCTTGTGCGGCAACCTGTGTGGCAGTCAACAGCGGACACAAGATGCAACAGAGTGCGGACTGGACCAATCTTTTCGCCATGGTGATTCCTCTTTCAGTGGATCTGTTTGTTTGCAGTCAGAACCCGCGATCACTGCCCGCCGCCCGCCCGGGCAGCCGGGCTGCGGCCAGTGCCTTCACGATCTGCTCGGCCATGGGGCCAGAGGCAACCACTCCGTCGAAGGCCCTGACCCTGCCCGAAGCGAGAACAATACTCGTCGCCTTATCGGTGAGGACATACGTGTGGATATGTGTGAAGACAAGCCTGTTGATCTGGAGTTCAAGGTCGGCCCCAACTGGGTTGTTCACGATGTTCAGGCCCAGCTTCTCCCAATCCTTCTGCTTCAACAGCGCCCGGTCCATGGTGCTGACGGTCAGATAGACCGTGTCGGAGTTGATGTGGATTGTCCGGGCGTTCTTGATAGCCAGGTTGCGCTCGGCGACGGCGCTCGCTTGCGGCGCATCGGCCGTTTGCTGCGCACGCAGGGAGGTCTGTTCGGTGGCGGGGGCTGAGGCGGCTTGCGCGGGCTGCTGCGCCACCAGCAGCGTGCAAAAGCAAAGGAATAGCGCGGCTTGAATCATCAGACGAATCATCGGGACTCCTTGTGAACTACAGGGCCGATGTTAGGGCGGTTACGCGCGGACGCGGGGGCGATTAGGACAGTTTCGCGAGTGTCACAATGGGGGTTCGGAAGACGGCGGGTCGGGATCGTCGCCAGCGAGGACGGTTTCCATGGCGCGGAGCGGCGCAATCGAGTCCGCGTCCAGCAGGCGGAAGCGCATGGGAAACACGCCCGCGGGCAGCTCGAGCGCGGTCACCTGGTCGCAGACCACGCCGGCAGTCCCTTCCAGTCCCCGCTTCCAGCCGGGCTGGGTGGCGTCGCGCACCAGCAGGCTCTCTGGAGAGAGCCCGGCGGCAACCAGCATGGTGCGGCCGATGCGCTGGAACTCCGGCCAGCGCGAGGCGATGCCGATCAGCTCCCCTGCGTGCTCCGGCAGGTAACGCTTGAGGTAGGCCTGAAGCTCCGGCGAAACGGGATGCACCTGGAGTACGGTCAGCTCGGCTCCGGCTGGCAGCAGCTTGCGTACCCTCGCGGCCTTGCTGGGCAAAACCACGGGCATTGAGCCGTTGAGAAGGTCTGGCGTAGCGCATTCCTCGGGAGTGCAGCCCGCGACGGGCAATGTGAGCGCCAGTTCCATCTCGTGGATCACAATCCGGCACAGTTCCGGATCGGGCTCGATGAGCAGCCAGCGCGACGGCGGCTCGTTGGCAAGCCAGTGGCGCAGGCGGGCTCGCACCAGGGTCTCTGGCGCGGCCAGCTTGCGGGCTTTTGCAACCAACTCGCCGATGAGTTGATCGACAGCCAGCTCGGGTGAGGGCGGCGCTGCCGGTCGGGTTGCCCGCACATATACGCCGCTGCCGCGGCGGAACTCAAGCCAGCCATCGCGTTCCAATTCGCGATAGGCGGCGCTGGCGGTGTTGGCGTGGATGCCAAAGCGGCGCGCCAGCTCTCGTGTGCTCGGCAGCCGCTGACCGGGCCGCAGTTCCTTGCACAGAATGCCTAGCTCGACCTGCGTGATGAGCTGCTCGCGCAAGGAGACTTCGCCGGTACGATTGAGCCAAAGCCGCATGGGGTTATCCGGCAACCGGTTCTGCGATCGCCCTGCCGGGCGCCGCTGGTTTGTTGCGGCCGTAGATGGCGAGCAGCGCCACGAGCAGCAGCAGAATGACCGCTAGCACCAGCAGGCTGCCTTCGGGACCGTCCGAACCGCCGCTCCACAGCGCGTTGCCCGCTGGAGTGGTAGTCAGATAGTGACCGCTGGCCACGTTCCCGCTATCGGCAGCGCCGTAGAAGAAAGTTTCGCCCCAATCCCAGGCAGCGTGACAGCCAATGGCCCACCAGGCCGAACCGGTCAGCCGCACGCTCACGCAGAAGACGAATCCGATGGTTGCGGCGGCAAAGATGCCGATCCAGTTTTCTCCATTGTTGCCAAGGTGGATGAAGCCGAAGAGCGTCGAAGTCACCCAGGCGGCCTGCCAGAAGGCCGCTCCGGGGGCTCTTCTTATGTGCAGCAGGAGACAGGGCGGAAGTCCCAGCAGTGCGGCTCCATAGACGCCCCAAACGCCGTTGCTTTTGAGGGCAGGCAGCGAGTCAAGCCCGATGATGGCCAGGATGCCGGCATAGCCGTTGGAGCGCAGCAATAAATCCAAACAGAGAGTGCAGACGATACCCAGCGCCCACCAGAAGTTGATGCCACGGGTCAGGGTGAACTGCAGATAGCAGCGGAAGACCCCCTCCTCAAACAAGCCGACCAGGAGGAATGCGCCTGCCCAGAGAGCGCCAAATCTGAAGATCTCCGCGCCATTGAGCGCAACGACCCCGAAATGCAGCCAGCCGCCCCAGGCCAGCGCTCCCGCCAGCGCGGAAAGCGCCGTAAACCCTGCCATCAGTCCGGCGCAGAAGTGCACCGAGCGCCGCGGGCCGGCGAGGTTATAGGCCAGCACACTCTTTTGGCGCTCGATCAGGGCGATAAGACTGAATGCCGCAAGGATAGCCAGAAGCGGAATGAGCTCTTCAATCAATACCAGACCCGGTGAGAAAGAGGCGCGTGCAAGCGCGGGATCAAGCTCAACGGCAAAGTTTCCCAGGAGCAGAGTAAAGATTTTGTACAGAAGGTAGGCCATGGATACAGACCAACCGGCGCGCAAACCTTGGCTACCGCTGAAAATCCAGAGCAGTCCGCGATATTCAGAAGAATCGCGGTCAATTGCACTTGAATTAGACGAGCCAGCCCTTTCCATAGCATCCCCGGCCAGCGGAGCGGACGGCACAGGGGGCTGAATCTCCGGCTCCATGGAGCCTCCTTCATAAGAAACAGAGAGTTACGCAGCATTCTACTGTTGGAAAGATACGCTACGGAAGAGCCTCTTGGGGAGTTTCTGGGCTAGAAGGATTCGGGCCACAGGCGCGCGCCGTGGCAGATCCCCAGAATCTCGACTGCCTGCAATGAGACTTGATAAACCACGATGTAGGGTGAGCGCGGCAACCCTGCTTTGCCCGTGTCGCCATGCCGTCCTTTGGGAATTCATCCCGCTTTGAAGCCAATCTGGATCGCTTCAATTTCGCTTCCGCCTTGACACAACGAGCCGCTCCCTTGATGCTTATCAGTTCAACTCATTCAGTTTTCATGTGTAAGGGAGTTCAGGTTTTGCGGGTCCGCGTCTTCTATCACGACAAATGCTTTGACGGAGCTTGTTCAGCCTCGTTGTTCACGCGCTTCCACCGTGAGCGGATTACAGGCGGAGCCAGCTATGAGTATCGCGGCCTTGTGCATCGCGCGGGCGCGCTCTTTGACGAGAGCGAGTTTGACGGCGATCAGAACGCCATTGTCGACTTCAAGTACTCGGCCTCGCCCCGGATCACCTGGTGGTTCGACCATCACCTTTCGGCTTTTCTCACTCCAGAGGATCAGCAGAGCTTTCTTGACTGCCAGCACGACCCGGTCTGCGGCGAGCACAAATTCTTCGACCCCGATTACATTTCCTGCACGGGCTTTCTGGCGCACGTAGCCTCCACCCGTTTCGGTTTCGACACGGCGCCGGTGGCCGATCTGATCCATTGGGCCAACATCGTGGACGGCGCGCTCTATGAGAGCCCCGAGTCGGCCGTCGAAATGGCCGCCCCGGCCATGAAGCTGACGCTGATTATCGAGTCCACCCAAGATCCCGCGTTCATTCCTCGGCTCATTCCGCTGCTCACCGAGATGCCGCTGGCCGAAGTGCTCGGCCAGTCCTTTGTGGCGGATTTGCTGCCCCCGCTGCTTGAGCGCCACAAGCAGGCCATCGAGCTGATCCGCGATCGCAGCCAGGAGCAGGACGGCACCATTTTCTTTGACATCACCGACCAACCGCTGGAGGGGTACAACAAGTTCATCCCCTATTACTTGCACCCCAAGGCTACCTATTCGATCGGCCTGTCGAAGTCCAGCTTCCGAACCAAGGTCTCCGTCGGCTCCAATCCCTGGACCAAGGCCGACCCGGCTCAGATGGTGAACCTAGCGGCTGTCTGCGAGCGCTATGGCGGCGGAGGCCACGCCCGCGTGGGCGCTATCAGCTTCCCGCCCGATCAGGCCGAACGCGCCCGCGAAGCCGCCGCAGAGATTGTGGCGGAGTTGCGGGCTAGCAATCCACAGGCATAAGGCTTGTCAGGCAAATCGGTAGACGAGGGCATGCCGAGGCTGATCGTTTCTCGCGCTTGATGGCGCATTCCCATACGTGAGGCCAAGTTCAATTGGCCCAAAGTAGCCCTGCTCAACAACACAGGGCTTTAAGTTAGCGGTCCAGTCGCGTTCTCGCCTCCGCTCGGATTGCGATGTTCATCCCTGGTAGTATCAATCACTGTTCATGACCGCAATATTCATCCTGAAATCTATCGTTTTTACGCTATCCTCTCAACGAGATTGAGGATTGCCGTTCAGGGTTTCGATCTATTCGTTTTTTGCCAATGGCAGTCATGCAAGCAGCGTCAACGGCACCGTTCCAAAGTCCCAGTCTGCGACCGATCTGACAGGGTTGCAACCAAATTAGTCATGCGGATGCTCATTTCAATACGATCGAGGGGTTTGCGGCCTGCCCGCTGGATGTTGGCGCTGGCGTTAGCTTTGCTTACCGGCTCTGCCCTGGGGCAAGTGGTCCCATCCGGTGCCGGTCGAGCTCATACGGTCTGGGTGGGCGGGGAATACTCGAATATCCGTGCGAGTTTTCCCTATGACAGCCGTCAGCATCTTTGGGGAATCGGCGGTTTTGCCGACTACCGTGTCGTTCGCTTTCTTGAAATCGAGGCGCAAGGGCGCTTTCTGCTCACCAACGGTTTTTACGATGAGCATCAGGAGAACTATCTGATAGGCCCGCAATTCATTGTGGGGAGATCGCAAAGGCTTCAGCCCTTTGCTCAGTTCCTTTTCGGCGCTGGCAGGCTGACATACCCACTCCAGACCGGGACAGGAGTCAACGTGGCTCTTGAAGGAGGCGCCGGCATCAATCTCCTTGTCCGCGAGAGGTGGATTGTGCGCGGGGACTACGAGTACCAGCTATGGCCGGGCTCGTCCAATATCGCCAATCAGCCGGCGCGCGACCTCACGCCGAACGGGATACGCGTTGGCCTCGCTTACAAGTTGCTCAGATGAAGTATCCCGTTGGATTGGCGGGTTTTCCGATTGGGATCTCTAGACTTTGGCTTTCAAGCTGGGCCAATCGGCGCGGCGGCGCTGCAAAAAGGCATTCACGCCTTCCCTGAAGTCCTCAGTCGAGCGCTCCTGGGCGTTGGCCTCGATGGCGTCTTCGAGTTCGTCGTCCAGCCGGCGTTGAGAGTGCTTGGCCAGCAGCCGCTTGATTGCGTGCATGGCTTGGGGGCTGTTCAAGAGCAGTGTCTGGGCCAGGGCCTGGGCTGCCTGCATCAGTTCTTCCGGCGCCACAATCTGCGTCACCAGCCCCATTTGCAGCGCTTCGTGCGCCTTCATCAACCTGCCGGTCAGCAACAGCTCGCGGGTGCGCTTTTCGCCCACCTGGCGCAGCAAAAACGAAGCCGCAATTGCCGGCACAAAGCCCACCCGCACTTCGTTGTAGCCGAACTTGGCTTCAGGCACGGCGAGGGTGAAATCGGCCAATGTAGCCAGTCCCATGCCTCCGGCGATGGCCGGCCCGTTGACCGCCGCGATCACCGGCTTGGGAAACTCGTACAGTGCGCGCAAAGCCAGGGCCACGTTCTCCGAGTCGCGGCGGTATTCCTCCGGCGTGCGGGCGTTGATGGTCTCCAAATGTTCCAGGTCCAGGCCGGCGCAAAAGGCCGAGCCGGCCCCAGTCAGGATCACGACCCCGCAGCCGCAACTCTCCGCCTCGTGCAGCGCCCGCGTCAACTCCTCGATCAGCAGCGGGCAAAGCGCGTTGCGCTTGTCCGGACGGTTCATGGTGATGGTTTTTACGCCGTTGGCCGATTGGGTAACGATGTGCTTGAAGCGGGTCATGGAGCTCTCCTTCCGCGGCTGGCCGCGCGTTCAGTTCCACAGGGGAGATTCCTATCGTAGCGCAGGTTTGCCTCGGAGCGCAGGTGACGATGCTCACTGGCGCAGACCAAGCGGTTCTTCATAACTCCCAGTCGAGTCCCGACAATCGCATCGGGATAGCGGTGAGCTTGCCGTCAGCGGATCAGGCCGGCGGTTTCGCCGCAGCCGCCCCGGCCCGGGCCTTGACGCGGGCTGCCATAAACGCGTCGTGTTCCTCTTTGATTGAGGCTCCGGGTTTTCTGGATAGGGGATTCCGGCTGGCAAGATGCTGGTTCCACGCCTCGTAATCGTCGCCAATGGTGGCGGCGTAGACAGCGGCCGTAGCGGGGTCCAAAACGCTTGGCTGAGGCTCATCTTTCTTCTTTTTGTTTGCTTTGAACAGCCAGTCGCGTTCAAACGGAGCCATACCGGGGATACAGTACCTCAGGATGCTGTAAAACGGGATCACGTGGCGGCCCAAAATCATGACAACAACGACCGCGAGACAGGCTAGATGAGTCAGGATCGAGGAAAAAACGGGCATGGAGAAGCCCACTTCATGATCGGCGGTAAGCAGCAGCCATACTAGAAAAAGGTGATAAGAGACCAGAACAGAAACACTCAGAGCCCACATGCCGGGCGGCAAAAAAGACCCCGCCAAATACCCGAGGGCGGCACAGATTACGTATACGGCTACAATCATCGCTTTCCTCTCTCCTCAGTTTTTTAACGATTATTCTTGCCACGATGATTCCATTGGTGATTTGTTCTGTCAATCGATAGTTGGAGCGGGCTATGACAATGGCATGAATAGAACCCATTTCAAGAAAGGAGCTTGAATGCGCCATCGGATAAGCGCTGGACAACGGCAAAGTCTCTGCCTCACCACACGTCAATTTCCAATCCAAGAATTTCAGCGCAAATGCCACTCATGGGGGATTTCGTCCCCGCAATTTGGCTGGTTAGAATGGGGCGTCTCGTCGAAAATCGACTTTTTGCCCAACGACATCCCGAGGCATTCCGGTCGTGCTTTGCGTCGACATTGTGCTTGGACAGCGCGCGATTTGCGGGTCGTGACGCGAGTTTGGCGGGGAGGGCAAAGATGGACTGGTATCTGCTTGCATGGAAAAGAGCTGGAGATTTCTACGGGCGATCGCGGCGCAAAGAGTATTGGATGTTTACCCTTTTTCATTTCCTGGTTTCGGTCGGGCTGCTTCTCTTCGCTTTCGCGCTTCGAGAGTTTGTGAACGGCACAATACCGCTCACTCTTTACAGCGTCTATTCGCTGCTCGCCCTGATTCCATCCACTACCTGCGCCGTGCGCCGGCTCCATGATACCGGCAAGAGCGGTTGGTGGCTGTTGATTTCCGCGGTTCCTTTTGTAGGCTTGATCCTGATCGTGTTCCTGGCGCTGGATGGCGACTCTGGCGCGAATGAGTATGGTCCCGATCCCAAGCTCTCGGTTCGGCCTTCCGCCCCGGGTTCGCCCACGGCAACCCCAGCCATTCCCGTGAGCTTCGCGGTCTCCAGTGAGGCCGACACGTCTGCTTCCGCCTCCTCATCCGCAGCGTCCGCTGCCACAATCCACGAGGATGTCTTCATCGCCGCTACCGGGGATGCATTTTCCGCCACAAACGAGGATTACGATGCGTGGAACTACCACCTCGCCCACAGGAATCCTCTCTCCCGAAGGCCCGGTACTTCAATCAAAGACGAGCACGACGCTTTTATGGCAGCCCGCATCAAGGCTCGGGCTGCGGCCGCCGTCCCCGCTGTCTCGCGTGCTTCGTCTGTTGCGGAACGCAGCCCGGCCTGAGGTTGGATACTGCAAGCAAGGCCGCAAAGTTTTTTCTTTCTATTGCACAACTTGGTTCGTGATTCTTAGGTTTTTTTCGGGTATGATAGGGAAATCTTAGGATCGCACCTAAGTTTCCACTTGACAATTATGGTTCACTTCGCTGAAAGTAACCCATATCGTGGTGCGAAACGGCATCCCGGAGTTCCCGCTCTGGCACTCCGCACACAGCCCATGGCTATCGCTCTTGTGAGCGCCGAAGCGCGCGAAGTACTGCGGTGCGATTACTGCAGCCTGGTTCAGTTCAGGACCAGCAACTCCCTTTGCAGAAAATGCCACAAGCCCCTGGACGTGGAGGAGCCTGTGCAGCTCGCGCCGCAGCTAGTGGTCAGCCCGACCGCTCCGGCTTCCGCGGAAGCCGGGTTGCAGGTTGCCGGTCAGGTGCGCGATATCCGCAGGTCGCGCCACTTGAGCCAGCGTCAGTTGGCTGGGCGCATGCAGGTGCCCCGCACTTATATTTCAAAGATAGAGAACGGCAAGGCTATTCCCACGCTGGGTTCGCTCGAGCGGCTGGCCGCGGCCCTGCAAGTGGACGTGTGCCACCTCGTGCGGGATGCCCGAAGCCGCCGCGACGAGGAGGTAGCCGGTCTTCTCGCCGACCCGTTCCTGGCAGAGATTGCCCCATTGCTGCCACATCTCGACTCGATGCAGCGGATGCTGTTCTCGGGCGCGGTGCGGGACGCTGCCCTGGGCCGCCGCCGAACCGCGTAGAGGCTTTGCCTGAACGGCGCCTTTCACCTGGAGCGGAACGTTTTTACGGCTCAAGTGGCAGGCCGCATTGCAGCTAAAGGGCGCTTGTGCTACGGTCGATGATGCAGCACTCCGGCTCCGGCTGGGGGCGTGTTCCGCCCCCGGCCAATGAGTCTGTTGTGGGCGAGTGGCAAATTGATCCGGTTCCGGCGCACCCTGCTCGGGCTTCCATTTCGGATGCGGTCGGGGCGTCGGCCTTCAAGCCGCGCGCAATTCTAGAGGCGAGTCCCTTGTATTCATCCGGCACGCAGCGCATCCATGAGCTGTCCTTAGAGGAGCGCGCTGTTTATGCGACCCTGAAACCCGAATGCCTGCCCGCGCACGTGGCCATCATCATGGACGGCAACGGCCGCTGGGCCGGGCAACGCTCTCTCAAGCGCTTCCAGGGCCACCAGCAGGGCGCAAAGACCGTTCAGAATGTCACTGAGACAGCCGCCCGCATCGGCCTTCCCTGGCTCACGCTCTACGCCTTTTCCCTTGAGAACAGCCTGCGCCGCCCCCGCGCCGAGGTCAACTTCCTTATGCGCCTGCTCAAGACCTACCTGGAGAGCAACGTGCAACGGATGATAGACAACAATATTCGCATCAAGTACATAGGCCGCACTCGCGAACTGCCTCCCGAGGTCCAGGACAAGATGGAGTGGGCTGCGGACGCCACCGCCCGCAACACCGGCACAACGCTTACACTGGCCCTGAATTACGGCGGCCGCTCGGAGCTGGTGGACGCCTTCCGCGCTATGGCTGCCGAAATCGAGCTCAAGCGCATCAGTCCCGAACGCATCACCGAAGAGGATATTCACCGTCATCTCTATACAGCGCACATGCCCGACCCGGACCTGCTGATTCGCACCTCGGGAGAGATGCGGCTTTCAAATTACCTGCTTTGGCAGGTGGCTTACACCGAAATCTTCGTCACCGAAAGGCTCTGGCCCGACTTTCGCGGTATCCATCTGCTCGAGGCCATTGCAGATTTCCAGCGCCGCGAACGCCGCTATGGAGGCCTCGGCGAGGACTCCGGCGAAGTGGACGAAGAGGCGGAACGGTTCAAGATCGCCGCTGGTTGATTACTTTGGTGGCGATTTGATTACCTTGGATGTTCGTAAGCATTTTTTAAGATATACAAGCCTGATCTTGCAGGCTCATCCTGTCGAAGGTCAAAAGGGAGGCAAGATTCCATTGGAAAACCTGAAGAGGGAGCCGAAGGCTGAGGATGCCGCGGCAAAAGCGAGGCAGTTGGCTGAGAAGTTAAGGTTCCGGCTCAAAGAAGCGATGGCGCAGCGCGGCGGCTCCGAGGCATTTGTGCATTGGCTGAGATCGGACGGCAAATAGGGCGCGCTGACCGGGGTGTTCGCGAAGTAGCCTCTTGATCCGGCATTCGGATCGGCTGCTTCACGGCCAACCCATTGGCACGCCCCCCGGCCTGGCAGTGTATTCTCACCTTTGGCATGAAACGAATCCTAACCGCTCTCGTTTTGATTCCCTCGGTCCTCCTCCTGGTCTTTATCGGGCCGCGCTGGCAGTGGGTGTTTACGCTGGTGGTTGCAGGTGTGGCGGCGCTGGCCGGCTGGGAGTATCTGGGCTTGGCTGTACGAAGCGGGGCAAAGCCCCCTCGCGTCGCGGTACTCGTGGCCCTGGCGTTGCTGTTTGCGGGCAACTTTGAATATCCCGATCAGACCGCGCCCATCTTCGGCGGTCTCAGCCTGGCCCTGCTGGTTTACTGCACCTTCCACTCAACCATCGACCACTTGCTGGCGGATGCGGCAACCTCCATCTTCTGCCTCCTCTACGTGGGACTTACCCTGATTGCCGTGCCCAACATGCGCGAGGAAACCAATGGCCCTTCGCTGGTGGCCTTTCTGCTCTGCGTGGTTTGGGCCGGGGATATCGCAGCGCTTTATGTTGGCCGCTCACTGGGCAGGCACAAGATGGCGCCCACGCTGAGCCCCAACAAGACCTGGGAGGGCGCGCTGGGTTCGATGGCGGGCAGTCTGCTGGCAGCCGGCGGCCTGCTGGGTCTGGCCAACTGGCTGGCGCAATGGGACTCGGCCAAGCTCTCCTACCCGGAGGATCTATGGTATTGGCTGGGGCTGGCCGCGCTGGTCAATGTCGCCGCGCAGGTGGGCGATCTGGCCGAGTCGGCGCTCAAGCGCTCGGTGGGAGTCAAGGATTCCGGCGTTCTGCTGCCCGGTCACGGCGGCGTCCTGGATCGCATCGACGCCCTGCTGCTGGCCGCTCCGCTGCTGTGGTACGCTCAGGTTATTCACAAGCAGTTCTAGCCGCTTTTCCTGGCTTGAAAGTTTGCGGAAGGCGCTTGCACCACCGGACCTCACGGCTATTTTGAAACGACTCGCCATTCTCGGTTCCACCGGCTCCATCGGCCAGAGCACCCTCTCCATCGTTGAGCAATTCCCCGACCGCTATCAGGTGGCCGCGCTCGCTGCCGGTCGCAACCTCGAAGAGGCCTTCGCCCAGGCCGTTCGCTGGCGTCCGCAAGTCATCTCGCTGGCAACAGAAGAGCTGGCCGGCGAGCTGGCAGGCCGTTTGCGGCAGGCCGGCGTTTCTGGGATTGAAGTCGTTTACGGGTCCGAAGGGACGGTCGCCTGCGCCACGCTGCCCGGAGCGGACTTTGTGGTTTCGGCCATTGTCGGCGTGGCCGGCCTTGAGGCTACCCATGCAGCCATCTTGTCCGGCAAGCCAGTGGGCCTGGCCAACAAGGAGTGCATGGTCGCAGCCGGCGAGATCCTTACCCGTGCCGCCAGCGAGCGCAACGTTCCCATTCTGCCCATCGACAGCGAACATAACGCTGTACATCAGTGTCTACGAGTCGGAACCCACGCCGAGGTCAAGACCATCTGGCTGACAGCCTCGGGCGGGCCGTTTCGCCAAACGCCTATAGACCAGTTTGCCGCCATCACCCCCGAGCAGGCGCTCAAGCATCCCACCTGGGTGATGGGCCGCCGCATCACCATCGACTCCGCCACTATGCTCAACAAGGGGTTGGAGATCATCGAGGCCTGCCGCCTCTTCGACGTGCCGCCCAGCCAGGTGCGGGTCACCGTACATCCGCAGTCCACGGTTCACTCGCTGGTGGAATACGTGGACGGCTCCATCCTGGCGCAGATTTCGATCACCGATATGCGGCTGCCGATTCTCTACGCGCTGGCCTGGCCGGAGCGGCCGGCCTCCACGCTGACCTTCGACTTGGCCGCCTTGCGCCATCTGGACTTCGAGCCGCCCGATTTCGAGCGCTTTCCCTGTTTGCGCCTTGCCTTTGAGGCCGCCGAGAAGGGCGGAGCCCATTGCATCGCCCTGAACGCCGCCGACGAGGTAGCCGTCGAGGCATTTCTGGCCCGGAAAATCCCGTTCACCGGAATCCCGCGTACAATTGAGATGGTGCTCGCATCCACGCCGGAGGCGCATCCGGCCACCATTGCGGAGGTGCTTGCAGCTGACCGCGAGGCGCGCGAAACGGCTCGCGCTCTGTTGAACTAGATTGCTGGCCGGACGCGCTTTTCCCCGAGGAACCACAGTAGATTTATGCATGATTTTCTTGTTTCCGCTGCCGCTTTCATCGTCCTGATCGGCCTCATGGTCGTGGTCCACGAGTTCGGCCATTTCGCCGTCGCCAAGCTCTGCGGGGTACGCGTCGAGGCGTTTTCCTTGGGCTTTGGGCCGCGCCTCTTCGGCTACAAGTTTGGCGACACTGACTACAAGGTCAGCCTGCTGCCGCTGGGCGGCTATGTGAAGATGACCGGGGAAAACTTTGCCGAAATCAGCGATGCGGCCACAGGCACGGCGACCGTAGCGCCCACCGAAGATGTCGGCGCTCTCACGGCGCATCCCCGCTGGCAGCAAATGCTCATCGGCGTTGCCGGACCGGTCGCCAACTTCATGCTGGCCTTCGTGTTGATGGTTTTCTACTTCAATTTCATCAACGAGGTTCCCGCCGTCAATCCCATCGTCGTCGAGTGGGTAGGCGAAGGCTCGGCGGCCGCCCAGGCGGGCATCGAACCGGGCGACATCGTCAGCCGCTTCGATACATTGGACCATCCGACATGGGAACAGATTCGCAGAGACGTGCGCGCAAACGCCGGCCAAACCGTGGCTGTGACGGTGGTGCGCGGCGGCAAAACGCTTCCTCTCGCGATGCGCCTAACAGGAGAAACCAGAGGCAAGCTGGACATGGAAGACGCCGGTCTCTTCATCGAACTGGTGAATAGCCCCATCCATGTAGATTCTGTGGTAGCCAATGCGCCGGCGGCCCAGGCCGGCTTGCGCGCCGACGACCTTATTCTGGCCGTGGACGGCCACGCCTTTCACACCTTGAATCCGCTTGTTTCCTACCTTCAGTCGGGCAAGGGGAAACCGATCTCCCTGAGCGTGAGCCGCGACGGCAAACTGATCGGGCCGCTTGTGGTGCACCCGTCGATCCAGGATTCGGCGTGGCGGCTGGGCTTCAGTTCGGAACTGCGTATGGATGGTCCCACGCAGAGAGAACCAATGCCGTTTGCGGAGGCAGTGGTTGATGCGAAGGATTTCTGCGGTGAGAATTCCATGCTCATCTTTGGAATGCTGCGCCAGCTCTTCACACACAAGGCATCGATTACGCAGCTCTCAGGTCCTGTGGGAATCGCGCGCGCGGCCGGCCAGGCGGCACAGGCCAAGAATTGGTTCGCGAAGTTTGGACTCGCTGCAAGCATCAGCCTCAATCTGGGCATTCTGAATTTGCTGCCATTTCCCATCCTAGACGGCGGAATGATCCTCTTCCTGCTCATCGAGAGCGTGCTTCGCCACAGCATCAACATCGCCATCAAGGAGCGCATCTACCAGGCCGCCTTTGTGGTGCTCCTCGCCTTCTTCGCCTTCGTGATGTTCAACGATGTGACCAAGCTGCCCATCTTCTCGCATTTGAAACCGTAAGACAGAGATCGGGGGTCAGAGATCGGATCTCAGTTTCCGAGCCGGTTCCTGACCCCTGTCTGGAGACCCGCCTCATGCCCGTGACGACCGCCGTGAGGGTGCGCTATGCCGAAACCGATCAGATGGGCATTGTTTACTACTCCAACTATCTGGTTTGGTTTGAGATCGGGCGCGGCGAGATGCTGCGCTCACTTGGTTTGACCTATAGCCAGTTGGAGATCGAGCAGCAGCTGATTCTTCCCGTCGTCGAGGCCACCTGCCGCTATCGCGCCCCCGCCCGCTACGACGATGAAATCCTCATCGAAACTCGTCCGGCGCTCCTGCGCGGCTCGGTGCTCAAGTTCGCCTATCGCATTCTGCGCAAGGCTCCAGACGGGCAGGATCCCGCGGTTTTGGCTGAAGGAGAAACAGTTCACGTGGTCTGCGACGGCCAGTTGAACAAAAAGCCTCTGCCAGAGCCCTATGCCGCCGCGCTGCGGGCGATGATTGCCGACGGATAGGCCGCGTTATGGAACCCGCACTCACCACAGCCCCCGAGCTGCAAGACATACTCGCCGAACTCACCCGCCGCGAACCTATCTTTCATCGCCCGGAATTCGGAACCACGCGAGCCGATTTCGAGCGGATGACAGCGGAAGACTTCTGGGAAACCGGAGCTTCCGGCCGCCGTTACTCGCGGAAGATGGTGCTGGATGAGTTGGAGAAGCGCTTTTCAGTCCCACACTCAGACGTATGGGAAGCGAGCGGCCTCTATTGCCGCAGATTGTCGGCGGACACCTACCTGTTGACCTACACGCTGCTCCAGGACAACAGCCGCCTCACCCGCCGGACCACCATCTGGCAAATCACACCCGACGGTTGGAAGATTGTCTACCACCAGGGAACGATCGTGCAGGGCGCTTAGCTACTTGTCCCGCGCCACCACGAAATCCGGCACCCACAGCAACGCGCGCTTGAATTCAGACTCGGCCAGCGGGGCCAGCGCCTTGCGGCTCTGTTCGGCGTAGCGGTCGGCGACGGACATGGCGTACTCGACCGAGCCGTTGCGCGCCAGAATCCTCTGAATCTGCTCGCGGCTGACGCGCTCAAAGCTGCGGTCGTCCAGAACCCGCTGAATAGCCTGCCGGTCCGCCGCGGTGCCGTGGTCGATGGAGTGGATCACGGCCAGCGTGGCCTTGCCCTCGCGCAGATCGCTGGCCACGGGCTTGCCCAGAACCTCCTCCGTAGCCGTTAGGTCCAGCACGTCGTCGACGATTTGAAAAGCCAGGCCCACCGCCCGGCCATAGGTGGCCAGGCTGGTTTCCTGCGCCTCGGTGGCCCCGGCCAGCACCGCGCCCAGCCGCATGGAAACCGCAAACAGACAGGCGGTTTTGCGGAAGATCAGGTCGTAGTACTCGGCCTCTGAGACGGCTTTGCCCAGCTTTTGAATCTGTAGCAGCTCGCCCTCGACCATCTGCTGAGTCAGTCCGATGAGCAAGTCGAGCACGCGCAGGTTCTTTTCTTCGAGAGCCACCTTGAAGGCCTGCATGTAAAGCCAGTCGCCGGCCAGCACGCATTTTTCATTGCCCCATGTGGTGTTGGCCGAGGGCCGCCCGCGCCGCATGTTGGCGCCATCGATAATGTCGTCGTGGACCAGCGTCGCGGTATGCACCATCTCCACCACCGCGCCCAGGCGGATGGCGCCCTGGTCAAAGCAGCCCAGCGAGTGCGCTGAAAGCAGCAGCAGCGAAGGGCGTATGCGCTTGCCGCCGCCCTCGCGCAGGTATTCGGCGATCTCCGTAATGGTGCTAACACCCGAGGCTGCGTCGCGGCCCAGTTCCTGCTCGATCGCCACGAGATCGTCCCGCAGCAGATCGAACACTTCCCTCGCCGTCGCTATCGCCAATGTGCTCAAAGTGCTCCGGTTCTCGTGCTTTATCCTACATTGCGGCCGCTGCGAAGGTCTCGATGACTCAGGGAAAGGTTGCCCCGCCGCATGGGTCAATTCGTCCGGTAGTTCGTAAACTGCAACTCCACACCCAGATCTTTGCCGCGCAGCAGGGCGATAATCCCTTGTAGCTCGTCGCGGTCTTTGCTCGTTACCCTGACTGTATCGCCCTGGATGCTCGCTTGCGCCTTCTTTTTCGAGTCTTTGACCAGGCGAACAATTTCCTTGGCCTTTTCAATGGGGATGCCCTGTTGCAGCTTGATCTTTTGCCGCACGCTCTTGCCCGAAGCCTCCTCGATCTTTTCGTAGGTCAAGTTCTTGAGCGAGACGCCGCGCTTCACCAGCTTCTGCCCAAGAATCTCCTTAACCGCCTCCAGCTTGTACTCCCCCGCGGAGGCCAACTGAATCTCCTTGTCGCCCTCCGCCAGCGTAATCTCCGAGTGGGAATCCTTCAGGTCGAAGCGCTGGCGAACCTCTTTCAGCGCCTGGTCAATGGCGTTGCGGACCTCCTGAATCTCCACCTTACTCACAATGTCGAACGAATTTTCCTGTGCCATGGTCTCTAATCCTCTAACTCGGAAAATGCCGGGTGCCCCACCCTCGCCACGTTCTTGTTTTTGTGGCTAGGGTGGGATACGGAATCCTGAACCGGCCACATTGATCGCGCGCCGCGCCTCTATCAGTTTCCCACGTCTGGCTGGAAGCGAAACAGCCTGTTGAAGTTTTTCGTCGTCGCGAAGGCGATTTCGTGTTCATTGACCCCCAGCACCTCGGCCAAAACCAGAGCCGTCTGCAAGACCCAGGCTGGCTCGTTGCGCTTGCCGCGATGGGGTGCGGGCGCCAGCCAGGGCGCGTCAGTCTCCACCAGCAGGCCGTCCAGAGGCAGCCGTGCCGCCACGTCGCGCAGCGCCTGAGCCTTGGGGTAAGTCAAATTCCCGGCAAATGAGACCAGAAAACCCAGGTCGAGCGATCGCCGCGCCTGCTCCCATCCGCCCCCAAAGCAGTGCATCACGCCGCCCAAGCCGGTCGGCCGCCAATGCGCCTCCAAAACCTCGAAGAGGTCGTCCCAGGCGTCGGTCAGGCCATCTTTCGGCCGGCAATGGATCAGAATCGGCCGTTTGCGCGCCGCCGCGATCTCCAGTTGCTGGATAAGCCCCTCGCGCTGCGCCGGGTGGGGCGCGCCTTCATGGTAGTAATCCAGCCCAATCTCGCCGCAGGCAATCACCTCCGGCTCGGCCAGCAGGCCGTCCAGCTTGGCCAGAACGCCGTCGTCGATCTCCGGCGCGTTGTGCGGGTAAACGCCGGCGCTCGCGTAAAGCTTCGGGATTCCGGCCCCGCTTTCGCTGCGTCCATTGAACTCCCGGCAGATTTCGAGCGCCCTATCCATTCCGGCGGCCTGTTCGCCAATGCCGATGGACAGCACCGTGCCCACGCCCGCCTCCCAGGCGCGGCGGAGCACGCTCAAGCGGTCGTCCGCGTAGCGTTCGCTGTCAAGGTGCGCATGGGAATCGATCAGCAAAGGGACCTCAATGAATCATGATTATCAGTTCGGCGCAACTGCTTTTGGATGAACCACGCGTAACCCCAGGTGCTTCTCGAAGGGTTCAAAGTCGCTGTCGTGGTGTAGCAGTTGGTGGCCCTCCACAATGCAAAACGTGGCGATGATGCAGTCGATGGTTTTGCGGATTGTGTAGCCCTTCTGGCGCAAAGTCCGGTAGTTCTGCGCGGAAGCGATTGCGAGTTCAGTACTGCCTGTGTCGAAGATGGAGAATTGCAGTAAATCCTGTTTGAATCCACGAAATTCGGAATCGCTTACGACCCCTTGCAATACCTCGCACAAAACCAGACTCGTCAGGCCAATTTCCTGTGTTTTCACCGCCTGTTTTAGCCAAACGGTTTGGCTACTGGGTGTGCCCCGAAATGCGTCAATCCAGACGGATGTATCGACAATGACCATGCGCTTGCATCTTTCTCAAGGCGGCTTAACTACTTCTCGGCCTTGTCCATAGGCAGGCTCAAATCCTTCAATTCGCCTTCTGGCCTGCTATCCCAGTCAAGGAAGCGGCTTTCACGCGAAGCCGCTAAATCACCCTCCCACTGGACTTTGCCAAACCACTTGAGGATTCCCTCCTGCGCCTTGAGCCGGACCAGCAACTGAAGACCTTGCTCAACCACAGCCTTCTTGGTGGCGGCGCCGGTGGCCTTCATCGCCCGCTTCATCAACTTGTCGTCGATCTCGA
>Ga0182016_10001541_pt1 | contig 28044 bp, 9 predicted proteins | sample 712S2MmetaG_FD_120491 | JGI IMG/M metagenome (GOLD analysis project Ga0182016, IMG submission 120491) | Permafrost microbial communities from Stordalen Mire, Sweden - 712S2M metaG | ecosystem: Environmental > Terrestrial > Soil > Wetlands > Permafrost | place: Sweden: Stordalen | collected...
GCCGGCGAAAAACTGTAGCGCCGGTCTCCAGACCGGCTGTCCTGAGGGCCTCCCGGCCCTCAGAGTCTTTCCATGGTTGTGAGCATGACCGTGAGCATAGGTGCCCTGCCGGCGAAAAACTGTAGCGCCGGTCTCCAGACCGGCTGTCCTGAGGGCCTCCCGGCCCTCAGAGTCTTTCCCAAACCAAGAATTCTCCTCAGTGAGAAATCCAGCGCCCCGTCGGGGTACCCTCTGGGTCGGATTTTCTCCTATCGCAAGGGCGGGAGACCACGATCTCAAGGCACAACACCAGTCAAACCGCTCCAATGCATAAGCGCCTGCAAGAGCCCCCATGCCGAGCCTTCGAATTTCCCGGCCCATTAACTCCAGGTCCAGGATCGATACCGTTCGCGGCCCCTCGACTCCAAGACCCCTATTGACCAAGACGGTGTTTAACGTCCGCAACCAGCGGATCGTCCGACGACTTCCCGCGGATACTAAGATACTTCCTGTAAAAATCCGCGAAGCCCTCGCTCTTCATACCTTCACGCGCGCGTCCCTGGTAATAGTAAACCGGCGGAAAATAAGCATAGGTTGGCACGTTATCGTCAAACAGTTCGATCGCTTCGCCCTGCCGCTTCGTGCATTCGTCGAACTCCGCGTCCGCCTCTGTAAACGCACCCGCTTCGAGGTAAGTCCGCCCCAGGTCAAAGTGGCCGATCCAGGTGTCCAGCAAAGTATTTGCCGCTTTAATTTGTCTAATTGCTTCGTTCGTGTCTTTTTTCTTCAGCGCGATCAACCCTTCTATGATTTTTCCGTAAGCCTGTGACTCGCTCGACATCGCCGAAGAGAGCGTCACCGCAAGCTTCTGTGCTTTAACAAGCTCTCCCGCATCCACATAAGTGCGCGCCGCAAGGAACTCGATGGAAGTTGGCTGGCCGTTCGCCAACGCGTTGCCAACGTCAGTCAGCGCTGCCGCGTGGTGTCCTTGCAACTCATCCATGTCTGCCAGCGCAACGTACTTCCTCGCCGCGTTTTCGGTCATTTTTGCCGCCAAATCGGAGCTGGCTCCATGCAAAAGGATGAGGGCTGCCTCTTCATACTTCCCCTGATAAGCAGCAAGATCCGCAAGTCCAAAAGTCGCGGTCGATGTGGCGCCGGGACCAAAAGTCTCAAACTTCTTGTAACTCGCATCCGCGTTGTCGATCTGCCCTTCTCCAAGCTGAGCTTCGGCCAGCACCAGGTACCCCGGTCCGGCCGACGGATTGATCGATAGCGCGGTGCGCGCTTCCTTTTCGCTCCCTGCAAAGTCTCCGGCAAAAGCGCTGACAAATGCGTAGTTCAGCCATTGACCCACTCCCTTGGGAACAATCTTCACTTCCTGTTGCGCCGCCTCCAGGGCCTTCGGCGCATTGCGCAGTTGCGTGTAGCACTCGGCCAGATTATTCTGCCCCACTCGATCGGCCGGGTAGCGCGTGACCAGTTGAGTGTATTCCCGAACGCAATCCTGCCAGTTGCCCATCGTCAGGGCGTACAGGCCACGATTGCGATAGCGTTGCCTTTCGGTCATGCTATCCACGTTTTGCATCGCAAGCTGCATGTATTTCACAGCATCTTCTGACCTGCCCAGGTTTCGGGCCATGGCCGCCATGCCGGTATACGCGCGCGCCGACTTCGGATCAAGTTCCACCGCTTTCTGAAACGAATCGAACGCCTCTTGGAACTTGCCTGCGAACGTCTCATCCATGCCGAGTGACTCCTGGCGAACAGCCTCCAGGGACGCGGCCTTGAACCCTCCGCTCACCTCCTCGAACTGCACCGAGGCGGGCGTCGAATCACCCAGAGCTTGGCGAATCGGCGCCACCAGCTTGGGAATGCTGCTCACTATATCCTGCTTGTTTGCGACGCTGACTTCCGACTTCGAAAGCACCTTGCCGGTTACCGCATCCAGCGCAGTTGCCGAAATGTCGTACTCGTCCCCCCGCAGGCTGATCTCTCCCGTGATCACTGCGTTCACTTCCTGGTTTACGGCCACCAGCCGCGCCGACTGCTCGTCGAGTTTGTCCGTGGGATGCGGAAGCTTCCCCGCAAACTTGCGCGCATCCCCGCGACTGAAGACGTTCACGAAGCTTGCGCCTTCCAGAGCCTCACCCAGCATCGGCTCCAGCGTACTATCCAAAAGCGGATCGCCGGTAAGGTTCGTAAAGTCCGCCACCAGCACCGTCACCGGGACATGCGCCCCTGACTTCGCGGCCTGTTGCCGCTTGATCGCGTACCAGGAAATGCCGGTTGCAACGACTGCAATCAGACCGCCCGTGATCGCGATTTGCTTCCATCGCCAATCCATGATGCGGTTCAGTCTCAAACGCAGCGAAGATGCGGAGACCCTCTTCCCGTCGCCTCTCCCTTGCCATGCCCGCAGATCCGCATCCAGTTGTTCTGAGTTCTGATAGCGCTTTGCCGGATCCATCTCAAGGCATTTTGCGACGATATTACTCAGCGCGACCGGGATTGTCTTATCGACGTCCGCCAATGGCGCTGCCCGGTGCTGCGTGCGCTTCAGTAAGCTTGCGATTGCGCTCTCTGCATAGAACGGCGCCACCCCGGCCAGCAGCTCATAAAGAATCAGGCCGACCGTAAATATATCGGAGCTGGCCTTCACTTCCATCCCCTGCGCCTGCTCCGGAGACATATACTCGACCGTCCCCAGCATCGCGCCGCTGCGCGTCATGCCATCGCCGGAGAACGTACGAGCCAATCCAAAGTCCATCACCACCACGCGCCCGCTCCTGTCGCGCATGATGTTGGCCGGCTTCAAATCGCGGTGGATGATTCCTTCCCGGTGAGCGGCAGCCAGGCCGCTGGCCACCTGTTCCATGATATCGACCGCTTCCGCAACCTCCAGCTTTTTCCGTTGGTGCATGATCTGATGGAGGTTCTCGCCTTCCAGAAACTCCATAGTGATGAACTTCACGCCCTGTGCTTCGCCAAGGTCGTAAATCCGGATCACGTTGCGGTGGGTTACCTTGGACGAGAGCAGCAGCTCCTGTTTGAAACGTGCCAGAATTTCGGGATTCGAAGCCATCTCGGGACGGATGACTTTCAATGCCACGACTCGATCCACCTCGCGGTCTGCGGCCTTGTAAACGGCTCCCATCCCGCCTTCTCCGAGAAGTTCGAGAATCTCATAGCGGCTTCCCAGAATACTCCCGATTTGAAGCAGGATGCCGCTACCGCCAGCCCCTGCCGGGGTTGGGCTCAAGCGAGCAGACGTTCCGCTCACGATCGTCTCGCCACCCGACACGATCGTGTTTGCCGCTGTGTCGGAAACAGGGCGAAGCGGGGACGAAGCGATGATCGTTGCTCCAGAATCCAGCGGCAATGAGGACTGATCGGTGCGAATCGGAGGAAGGGAACTGTCCGGGTCCGAAGAAAGTGCTCCTCGCGCACCGGCAGGCGCTCCTTTTTGGGAAACACGGCTTTTATCGCTGCCCGGAGAAAGTTCATTCATAGTGCGCTTCGCAATCCGCGTGAATTTGAAAGGAACAGTCCAGCCAACCAAGCTTGCGATTAGAAATTTAAATTCGCGTGGTGCCAGAAGTATAAATGATTCTTCAATCTTCCGACCTGCTCCCCCGCCCCGCAAAGACGCTGGGAATCCGGATGTGTACCCTTTTGAATTACCAGGCGACCTCGATATTCTCGGCTTGAGATTGATCTATGAATTGGCTCTAAAATATGCGTCTTCGAAAAGATGGCGGAAGGTCAGGGATTCGAACCCTGGAGAGTCTTTCAACTCTGCCGGTTTTCCTTACTACTATAGCTTTCGCTACCAAGCCTCAGCTCGTTTGTTGTCTGGACTTTGTCTTCACCATAGCTCGAAAGAGCCGTAGGCGGGAGCCGTCAAGTCTCTACACGTTCCTGGCCTGAGCCAGGCTTCGCTCGGCGTTACCTCGAATATTCCCAGGGGCTTCACCGAATTTGACTCCTTACATCTGCCGCGTTTCCACGACAGCGCTCGATTCAACAAGACCGGTGCATTTAACCACTCTGCCAACCTTCCGTATTTCGTAAGATACCACAATAGGCGTTGAGAGGCTGCAGACTCTCTTCCCGTAGGGAAGGCATGAAAATAGCCCCGAACGAAATCCGGGGAAAGCTGCCCTCTTCCCGTAGGGAAGTCATGATACTAGCCCCGGATGAAATCCGGGGTAACCGTCCCCACCCACGCTTCGCGTCCCGTAGGGACGCTGTGAACGCCCCCTCAACCCCTGGATTCAATGCAATCACATGATCGGTACTTGTATCCGCAATTGTCTCCATCCATTTCCGGAACGAAAACGAATCTGCCCCTCTTCCCGTAGGGAAGTCATGAAACTAGCCCCGGATGAAATCCGGGGTAACCGTCCCCACCCACGCTTCGCGTCCTGTGGGGACGCTGTGAACGCCCCAACGCCTCAACCCACCGCTCAACGAAGATCGTTAAGGCTCCACCAGCTCCATATCAACCGCAACTGTAAGCGCATGAACTCCGCCTCCCAGAATCAACCCCCGCAGCGGACTCACATCGCCGTAGTCCCGTCCCCACGCTAGCGTCACGTGGCCATTTGATGGAATAACGTTGTTCGTCGGATCGAGGTCGAGCCAGCCTCCCCCCGGGCAATACACCGACACCCATGCATGCGATGCATCCGCTCCCACAAGCCTCGGCTTCCCAGGTGGCGGATAGGTCCGGAGATAGCCGCTGACATACCGTGCCGACAGATTCAGCGACCGCAGGCAGGCAATTTGCAAATGTGCAAAATCCTGGCACACTCCCCGCCGCTTGCGAAAAACCTCTTCCGTAGTTGTGCGTACAGTCGTCACTCCCGAGTCGAACCGAAAGTCCCTGTGAATGCGATCTGTAAAATCCAGAAGACTCTCCCGCAATGGCCGCCTCGGCGTAAACGACTTGAGTGCATACTCTGCAAACTCCGCCCGCAACGGGATACGCGGCGACTCAAATCTGAATTGGTAAGCTGCAAGTCCCTCCACGCTGCGATCCTCGGGCAGCGCTCGTACCGCATCTTCCCACGCCAGATCCGGGTCCTGCAACGGAGCCGCAAGATCATGCATGGTAACTTCGCTTCGCGATTCGACTATCAATTCTGTATGCGGTTCGCGGACGGTAAAAAAGTAGAGAATATTTCCAAAGTAGTCCACTCTTTCCGTGATAGCTGCCGGGGTTGGCTGGATGTGCAATTCGCACTTTGCCAGCCGGTGATGAACTAAAGAGCGCGGCTTGAGACACGCAACATGGTTCCCTACCGACACCGGATACTTGTACTTGTACGTGGTTCGATGGACAATTTTATAGATCATAGGCCCATCGTGACCGGCAACGTGCGCGCGTGACTGAAATATCTGCTTGAAAGGTTATTTGACCAGGAAGGCAGCAATCTTTCCAGCCTTCTGAGATAGCGCTCAAGTTGAACCGGGCCATCGCTGCCATTCGCGACCCTTGAAGCCCCAGGCAACGGGTATTTTATCTTGCCCAGATCGAACCCGCGCAACTCGGCCAAAGCATCCCGCACCATTTGCAAATCATTCGGCAGATGCCGCGGCAGCCTTTCGTAAAGATCGGCGAGGTGGGCTAGCTGAAAGTCCAGCGACCGCGGATTGGTCTCATCGGCCAACAGAACATCCAGAACCGCCAACGGCTGTAGCGTAGTGTAATACCGGCTTCGGTACGCCATGGAGCTGTCGCTCACCTCAAGCAAACACTCCAGCAGCGGCCAGTCCTGCTCCGCAAGCGGCTTGGTGATCTCCCGCAATTGCCTGGTCAGATAGATCGCCCGTTCCAGTCGCCGCCCAATGCTGAGAAACAACCACCCTATGCCACGACAAACGTTCTCCCGCTCGAGCCCGGAAAAAGCGGAGAGCAATTCCAGCCAGAGAGTAAGCAATACCGGGTACTCGAGAAACTCCGTTTTCCGCCCCACCTCAACCGAATCGCGCAACTGTCCGATTAGAAGCGTCATATCCGCCGATAGCCGCTCTCGAACCGTGCCGCCGACGCGCGATACCTCCGCCAGGGCAGAGGCCAGGCTTTCAGATCGCTTTGGATCGGTAACGATCGAGATCAATTCCTGTTCAAACTCCATCAAAGTCGGTCGCTTTTTCTTAGCCTTCGGCAACTTGCTTTGCCTCGATTCCAGGCATCCGTGCAGCCTGATCAGGCAGCCTAGCTCGGCCTCGTTTGCCCGCCGCACACGGGAACTCAAACAGCGCACGATTCGAGCCGTGTTCTCCGTCCGCTCGACATATCTTCCCAACCAAAACACATTATCGGCTACGCTGCTCGGCACGCCAGGCATCTCGCGACGCAACACAACCGGCTCGTTGCGAGGACGCAGCAAACTGAATGTGTCAACCGGGCCATCCCAAAGCACCCAGGCGTCCTTGCTGTGCCCGCCCCGTTGCATCGAGACCACCGATCCTTCCGCTTCGGCAACGCGCACCAATCCCCCCGGAATCGCCGTCCATCCATTCCCCGTGTTCAACACATAAGCTCGCAGTACGACACTGCGCGAATGAAGATGTCCACTGTCCCAAACGGGGGCGGTGGACAAAGTCACTTGCTCCTGCGCCACATACTCATGAGGATTAGTCATCAGTGTTTCCGCGAGCTTTCCCTTTGCCGCTTGGTCGAGTTCTGCTCCGAATACAGGCTCTACGCCGCGCGAAGGAAACGCCGGCTTTACCACTACGGAATCGAGATGCTTCAGCACCCATTCCAGTGCGTAAGGCTGGCCGCACCACCATGTCGCGACCGATGGAATCTTCAGCCTCTCGCCCAGCAAGTGTTTCGATAGGCCGGGAAGAAATGGCATGATCGCCGACGTCTCAATCAACCCGCTTCCTAACGCGTTAGCGACAACCACGTTTCCAGCCACAATCGCGTCAACCAGGCCTGGCACTCCCAGCAGCGACTCGCTCCGCAATTCGAGAGGATCGCAAAAACTGTCGTCCACGCGGCGCAATATAACATCGACTCGCTCCAACCCTTCCACCGTCTTCAGGTAGATTGACCGGTCGCGCACAGTGAGGTCGATTCCCGTGACGAGGGTGAATCCCAGGTATCGAGCTATGTAGGAGTGTTCGAAGTAAGTCTCGTTATGCGGTCCAGGGGTGAGAAGAACAATGCGTGGATTTTTGCGGTGCGAAAGTGAGGCAAGCGCATCGCGCTGCGCACGAAAAAATGGAGCGAGGCGCAGCACGTTCGACTTGCTGAAGATGTCAGGCAGTACATCCGACACAATGGTACGGTTCTCCAACGCATAGCCGCTGCCCGACGGAGCCTGTGTGCGATCGGAAAGCACCCACCAGTGCCCGTCCGGCGAGCGCGCAAGATCCACCGCCAGCATGTGAAGATAGCTGTGTGCCGGAACAGGCACACCCACCAGCGGTCGAAGAAATGCAGGGTTCGCGAATACAAGCGCGGCAGGAATATGTCCATCCGCGAGCAGTTCCTGCGAACCGTAAAGATCCTCAAGGATTCGGCTCAATAACCGAGCCCGCTGAATGATCCCCGCTTCGAGGAATCGCCATTCTTCAGCCGGGATAAGAAATGGAACGATGTCGATTTTCCAGGGCCTGTTTGCACCGAGCGGATCGCTGTATATGTTGTAAGTGATGCCGTTTTCGCGAATGCGTCGTTCGGCATGCAGGCAGCGTTGCCCCAACTCTTCCGGGCCAATGGCGCGGAACGACTTCATGATGCGTTCCCAGTGCGGCCGCGGAGTTACTCCATCTGCCGATAACTCGTCATAGGCGGTGTCGTAGCGGAGCGGAGTCTGATACAGATCGACGGTCATGACTCATGCCCTGATGCATCGATTTGTGGCCCTTGTCCGCGCGGCGGCAGGCGCAGGTCGAGAGTCATCGGAAAGAGCGGGTTGGTTTCTTGCTCAGGCACTGTCATCGGGTTAGTCGCCGGCGCGGCCGCCTGAAAGCGCTCCATCCGCCGGTCATCGGCTTCCGCGGCATTGGCGGGACGGCCGGGGTAAAGCCTGCCGTCGGGCGGTCCAACATGATAAGTACATTGGCCAATCGAGTTACCGCTCAACTGGTCGATCAAGTGGAAGACAAGTGGCGCATGAACAGGAACCGTAGGGTGCAATGTTGCGGACAACCGCCGCGCACGAAAGCGCACCCCCGCTAATGCTGTGCCGGCCTCGCCCGTGGGTTGAAGAGGCACCCTGCGCCCGTTGCACGAGACCGCATATCGGGATTCCTGTGTAACTCCCGATAACTTCACCTGCATCCGCTCCATCGATGAGTCCACGCTGCGCACCGTTCGTCCGGAGAAAGTCTCCTCCGCCAGCACGTTCCAGGGCTCGAGAGCCTGGCGCAGCTCAAGCTCAACTCCGTCCGCGGCAATCGATCCAATCTTCGGGAAGCGAAATTCGAAATGCGCATCGAACCACTCGTCCTCAAAGTCGTACCCGAACGACCGCAACACTCCGAGCACCTCGCGAAGGTCACGCTTTACAAACTCAGGCAACATAAAGCAATCGTGAAGTGTTGTTCCCCAGCGAATCAGGCTGCCTTCAAAAGGCGCTTTCCAGAACCTGCTTACCAACGCGCGAATCAGCAGCATTTGCAAAAGATTCATCCGCACATGTGGCGCCATTTCGAATGCCCGCAACTCGAGCAACCCCAGTTGCAACCCCAGGCCCTCAGGTGGAAAAAGCTTGTCGACACAAAACTCGGCGCGATGCGAATTCCCCGTTGTGTCAACGAGCAGATGCCGGAACAATCCATCAATCACCCACGGCGGACAATCGTCCTTGGGGAGATTGCGGAAGGCTACTTCAAGCTCATACAAGGCGTCCATGCGCGCTTCGTCCACGCGCGGATACTGACTTGTGGGACCGACATACATGCCGGAAAACAGGTACGACAGCGACGGATGATTCTGCCAGAACGCCACCATGCTCCGCAGTAAATCCGGCCGCCGCAGAAGGGGACTGTCCAGCAGGCTCGCTCCCCCGATCGCAATATGGTTGCCGCCTCCCGTTCCGATACGGCCGCCATCGTAGTTGTACTTTTCAGCTGTTAACCGGTTTTGACGGGCCTCTCTATCGAGCAAAGTATTGATCTGTTCCAACTCGTCCCAGTTGCTCGCAGGCGGCAGGTTTACTTCCAGAACGCCCGGGTCCGGAGTCACGCTGAAAGATCGCAGCCGCGGATCGGCAGCCGGTGCGTACCCCTCCACCCAAACCGGAATCTTGAGATATTGGCACGTATCCTCAACCGCGCTCACCAAGTCGAGATAGTCCGCAAGTTTGGGCGTATAGGGAAGGAACACATGCAGACGGCCCTCCCGAGCCTGCACGCACAGTGACGGACGGATCATCACCGGCACTTCATCGGACGCAGGTAAGACAGCGGGTAGCGGATCGGGCGCCGGAATAATCTCGAAGAGCTCCATCCGGTGCGCCGCGCGTCCAGGAATCTTGACCCATTTCTCGAAAGGCGCGTCCTCTAATTCGTATTCAATCGTGTCAGGCGCAACCCACGGCATAGACTCTGTCGTAATTCGAAAGCCTATCGGCGAATCGCCGACCGAGAGTAACAGGCGTTCCGGCCTAGGAAACCACAACTGGCTCGACCAGCGCAATTGTCCTTCCGGCTGCCGGCGGCGAAGCGGCAGTATGTACCCAACCGGCTCCGTCGATTCGCTGTCCGGGTTATACGCAGGCAGCAGATTTTCTGCGCTTACCTCAAGACGTCGCGTGAGCGCTTCAATGAATCGAAGAGCATCGGCCGCTCCAAAACCGTATTCCCCATCCTCGCGCGCAATCAGGCCGACGTCTTCCCACACCGGGACCCCATCGACGCGCCAATAGCAGCTAAGAGCCCAACGCGGCACTGCCTCGCCGGGATACCACTTGCCTTGTCCGTAGTGGAGAAATCCGCCGGATGCCATCCCCTCCCGAAGACTCTGAATCAGGGCCAGCCCGCGAGTCTTCTTCATCGCACCTGCGGCATCGATGTTCCATTGAGGACTCTCCGGATCGTCAATGCCCACGTACGTTGGCTCGCCGCCCATCGTCAGGCGCACATCCTGCTCTTTCAGTTTTTCGTCGACACTATGCGCCACCTGCCTTATCCGTTCCCAGTCCTGGTCGGTGAAAGGCTTCGACGGCCTGCGTGGATCGTTCAATCGGCGTATCTCCATCGAATAAGTGAACTCAACTTTGGCCGGCTCTGAAGTTCCTCCAATGGGCGCGGCCTGCGAAGCGGTCGGGGTGCATACCAGCGGTATATGGCCCTCGCCGGTAAGCAGGCCCGACGTCGGATCCATCCCAATCCAGCCCGCGCCAGGCAAAAACGCTTCCGCCCATGCATGCAGATCCGCGGAATCCTCTTTCGGTCCGTCCGACTCCGGATCGTCCGACTTGAGCTGAATCAAATATCCCGAGACAAACCGTGCGGCGATCCCCAGATTTCGGAGACTCTGCACCAGCAGCCACGCAGAATCCCGGCACGACCCTGAGCGCTTTTCGAGCGTCTCCTCGCAAGTCTGCACCCCGGGAGCCAGCCTGGTCACATACGCAACCTCGTCTCGTATCTTGCGATTCAAATCAAGCAGAAGACTAATCGTTCCGCTCTTCCGTCCTGCGAAACCCTCAAGAAACCTATGCAGCAGCGGTCCCGATGGGTCCACGGATCGATAGGGTTCAAGATCCTTCGCCAGCCCTGCCTCGTAAGTGAATGGATACTCCTCAATTCCCGGCTCCAGAAAGAATGCGAATGGATTGTAAGGAGTCAGGTCCGCAACCAGCTTCACATCCACCAGAAACTCATTCGTTTTCCCTGAAAAAAGAAGCCGCGCCTGGCGATTATTGTGCGGGTCCAGTTGCCAGTTGACAATATGTTCGGATGGGGAGACATCGAGACAATAACTGAGGATTGCCGTTCGACAGTGCAGCGCGGGACGCAACTGGATTACCTGGGGACCGAGAGATATCGCCTTTTCATACCGGTACACCGTCCGGTGATTCAGCGCAACTTGTATCCCCATCCGCCCCCTCACCGCCCACACCTGGAATCAGCGATCCGCAGGCATTTGGCAACAATGACCGTGAACCTGCCAAACGTCTTGTGGATGCCGAGGCGTAAGGATACGGTACCATATCGGTCTCCGAAATGAAGCCCATTCCACCACTGCAGGTTCAGCCACAACCCTCAACCAGCCATGTTCATAAGGAGCACCACGACCCGCACGCGAGTCACATCTGCAACAATCTCCTCGCCGGTTCAGCCACAATGCTCCGTGCCCCGTTCTTGCGATTTCTTCCTATCGCAAGGGCGGGAAACTTTAAACCTCAACCAGCCATGTTCCTAGTCAACGTACTTCAGCGCAGTCGAAACCCCGCCCCGAGAAGTCGAATGGGCCCTCCTTCAATCCTCACCGACCTGAACAACCCTGAACCCCACCCAAATTCGACCCCCAAAATAATCCCTCCCGATTTGCAGATCAATTACCTCGAAACGCGCACACTACTCGCAGGAGTCCAAAAATGACCCAACCAGCCCTCATTCCGATCAGCGAGTCCATCCCACCCCAACGCCACCCCGCTGTCCTACTTTGCTGCGAAGCCCGCGAGCGCTCCCTCGAATTCAGTCGAGCCAGGAAAATTGGCGCTTGGGACATCGAGAAACTCGCTGCTGCGGCTTACTGCCACGAAATGCCCGACCTCTCCAGCCTCGAGAACATCCGCGACTTCATCGCCTGCGTCGCTCACGGCATGGTCATCCTGGCCATCGACCGGAAAGAAGGACCAAAGCTCCTATTCGCCGCCCAGGTTGCCCTCAGCGCCCTCCACAGCCATCCAAAAACCAAAGAATGAACCCCTCCCCCCCCCTATAAATCTTTGGTACCCAAAATTGAAAAGTGAGGTAACAAGGGTAACCAACCTTCACCACCGATTTGGCATTTGCTACCCGCCAAAATATGGTCAATCTTGAACAGACAATTCTCCAAAATCTGGGAAACACTCGTGAAAGGCTGGAAGCTGTTTTCATAGCGGCTTTGACCCTGAAAGAGCACGGCATCACTGCTTGCGGAAAAACTCGGGTTGGAGGGGGACGGGGTTTCAGCTCGGTTCGGAACGAGACGGAGGTTTCAACTCGGTTCGGAGTGAGACGGAGCTTTCAACTCGGTTCGGAGCGAGACGGGGGTTAAAACTCGGTTCGGAACGAGACGGAGTTTTCAACTCGGGTCGGAGGGAGACGGGGGTTTCAACCCCCGTGCAAAGCCAGCTGAATCAACCCGGGCTTCAGCCCCGGATGGGTTCTTTCAATCCTTTAACCCGAAATCTCGCCGTTTCCGCACCCTGTTCAGTCCTGCCGCAAATCTCTGAAAGAAAGCAAAAGCAATTGCTTCTTAAGTGTAAAACAGTCGACGAAAACTGAGGTTGGTTACGGAGGGACACCCATGGCCGCAGCGGAAGCATTCTCAGCCGAGAAAACGACCGAGCTGTTTCAGCAAAAAGTGGCAGACTATACCGAAGACCCCCAGATGCGCACGATCATCGAGTGTATAGCTGCCCTCTACCAGAACGGGGAAATCTCTTCCGCAATAGCGATTCAGCTGATGACGGACCTTGATGTTGACTATCGAGCATTCCATTCGCCCGAGGCTCCGCCAGAGGAAAGCGAGAGGTGGCGGGCTCACAAATCGGTCCAACTCCTATTCGCGAAGTCCATCGAGACGGACGAGGCATTCCGAATTCGAGCGCTGATGTACCTCCGAGACAATGTTGCATGGCTCGGACCATTCGCCGCCGCCACCGGCATCTTCGGCTAGAAGCAGTTGCAAGCCCAGTCCCCGAACCCCACGCAATCCTTGCGATGCGGCACGGCGGCGGCTTCAAAGATCGGGAGACCCGATTGATGCTGCAACATTGAATCGGGTAACTATCTTGTGGACAGGAAATATAGCCTGAATACCCGTGGCTTATGAGTTGAACTGTACTCACAATCGACGGCTGACTCGTGAGCTTCCAGGGGCGCCGGAAGCGGTCACATTTCGCTCATGTTAAGCGAGTTTTGCGCCCTCCATGAAGATGTTCAACTCGCTTCCATATCTAGTTATGTCCACCGCTAACGACAAACGAAGACTCTTGAATTCTGAAAGTTGTGTATTTACTACTTGAATAATAAACGCCATATGATTCCTTAGAGGAAACCTAACTCGCGAATTTTAACTTGCATTTTCGAGCCTTCCCGCAGATAATTCGTCGCGAGTATTCCCCCCACTCGATCGAAATCCGAATTGAAACAGTTTCGCATCTGTGTCCCTTTAGGCAACAGTCTGCCTCACCGCGAATTTGGGCGTTTCACGCCCTTTTCCGAAGGAGTGCCTTTGAATGTGCAAGCTCTTGGTTTCAGGTGGTTTTTCACCGCAGCTCCTTCGCCCCGTTGTTCCGTGGTCTCCACTGCCGCGATCATCGAATCTACCCACGCACAGGTCCAAAACATCTCCGGTTGCATCGCGCCTGGCCGCATGCACTGAGTCCTCTCTGCCCTCAACCATGTCTCCCCGTTCCCGAGTCCCGGGAAGCCTGATGTGTCCTGCCCATTGGCTCCCGGCTCCTGGCACAGGACTCTCGCTTTCGGATTTTGCTTCCCTATTTTCTGGCCCCGTATATCGCTGTCGTTGCCGAGAATGGCGGGTGCTTCGGAAATTCGTGCCGCCTGGTAATGACTGTCAATTCTGACGGCTTCGCGCAGTGTTAGAGATGGCGGCAGAACTGTTGCTACTCATGAACCAAGATCCCTTTTCAACACAAATTTGAGGTTGATCATGTTCGCTTTTGTGCCTTGCAGTTTCGCTCGCCGCAACTCGACCAGACTTGGTAACGGTCGCTCGAAAGTCGCATTCGAAATCTTGTCAGTCGTATTTACCGCGTGGGCAGCGTGTAACACTGCATTCGCCGATGGTCCTGGCCCATCCATGCCGAAAAATACCCCCGTGAGCCATCGCCAGGATGGTGCTCGACAAGTGACCGAGCGGCAGGCAGTGCTCGCTTTTGAGCCAAATGAAGGCCAGGACTCCTCCGATGCCAAGTTCATTGCTCGCAGTGGGGGCTATCTCGCGAAGCTCAACAGGCAAAGCGTTTCATTGGTCTTCTCTCCGGCCGCAAAGCCCGGCGCCACAGAGGGGAAGGGCATTGATAGATCGGAATTGGACCTCCAATTCCTGGGTGCGCGCGCGAGTGTCGATATCGCGGGAGAACAGCTTCTCAAAGGCCGATTCGACTACTTTCCGGCCGGCAATCCGGCGGATTGGAAGACAAACATTCCCACCTTCGGCCGGGTGCAGTACCGTTCGCTTTACCCCGGAGTCGACCTATCCTTTTACGGAAGCGAGGGTCGGCTTGAATATGACGTCGATGTCGCGCCAAGGGCAAATCCAGCGGAGGTTCGAATTGCGCTCGGTGGGCAAAGCAACGCGAAACTGAACGCGCAGGGCGACCTGGTGCTTGAGGCAGGCGAACGGGAGATGCGTTTCCTGAAACCGGTGGCATACCAGATTGCGGCGGACGGATCGCGGCATATGGTTGAGGCCGGTTATCGCATGAAGTCTTCGTCCTCTTCCGGGAAACCTGTCGAGACAGTCTCGTTCGTACTCGGGAAATACGATCGTGCGCGGCCACTTGTGATCGACCCAGTGCTCGTTTATGGCCAGATATTCGCAAACGCTTCCGCCCCTTATATCAACGCAATCGCAGCCGACGCAAGCGGCAATGTTTACCTGACAGGCGGCTATTACACGAGCGCCTCTTACATTCAGAAAATCGACCCCAACGGGAATGTTCTTTTCACCGCGCAACTCGGGATTCCCGGCTCTGGTGCATATGTCCTTCCGCAGGGAATCGCATTCGATTCTTCGGGAAACATTTCAGTTACCGGCTACGCTTTCCCAGGGACCATTCCCACCACAGGGAATGCCTATCAGCAGACCGCCGCATATTCGAGTTGGAACCCCTTTCTCGCGGTGTTCAAAAACGATGGTTCGGCCCTCACCTATGCCACCTATTTTGGAGGAACGCAGAACGTCTCCTATGCCCGTTCGGTCGCTGTGGATGCGCAGGGCAAGGTCTACCTCACCGGCTACAGCAATGCATCGGACTTTCCCACGACTAGCGGCGCTTACGCGGCATCCCCGAGCGGTAACTACTCCTTTGGCTGGGTGGCCAAGTTCGATCCTACGCAGAGCGGCTCAGCATCCCTGGTTTATTCAACGGCCGTTCCTGGTGTTCAGGCCAATGTATACGAGCAATCTATCGCGGTCGACAACTCGGGAAACGCCTACGTCACTTCCAACATTGGCGGAACAGGCTTCCCTACCACGCAGGGCGCATACACCTATAACGGATCGCAGGCTGGACAAGGCGGCGTTTTCGTTACCAAGTTAAATCTAACCGGGACCGCTCTGGTCTACTCAGCGAACCTGGGTCCAGGCACACCGAACGCAATTGCGGTCGACGGTTCCGGCGCCGCATACGTGACCGGAACGGTTAGCTACGACGACTATCCCACCACTGCCGGCGCTTGGCAGACGGCTTACCCCGCCGGATTTGCATCGGAATTAAGTGCGGACGGCACCACCCTGGTCTATTCAACATTCCTGAACGGTCCAAGCGGATATGCCGGAAACGGAATCACGCCAGAAACAATCGCAATCCCGCCTAACTGCGTCCAAAACTGCGTAGCAACCATTGCAGGGCTCACAACTGGAACCGATCTGCCGCTCGTGAATCCGATTCAGAACTTTGGCAATTCTGGCGGTGCTGGCTTCATCATTCAGCTCGCGCCGAACGGAACCAGCGCCAGCTTTTCCAGTTACCTGAGTGGGATCGCGGGTATATTTACTGCTGGAAACACCGGGGCAAATTACCCGATGGCCGCCGTAGATGGCAGCGGCAACATTTATTTTGCCGGAAACATAAGCCAATACGACCTTCCCCTGACGATCGCCGTGCCGCCTTCGCCGGGCAACGGCTATCTGGCCAAGATCGGCCCAGCGAATTCGAGCTTGCTTGAGTTCACTCCTGCGAGTGTCACCTTCGGTACGCAAACTGTTGGCATAAGCACCTCGCAGTTCACCACGACGGCGCTTCCCACAGCGGTCTTGCGCAATGTAGGTAGCCAGCCAGTACAGCTGCAATTGCCCTTTACGTTCAGCGACGCGGAGTTTACTGAGACGGATAACTGCCCCTCCACGCTGCCCAGCGGTGGCGCCTGCACGTTGACGTTCTCGTTCACGCCATCTGCCAGCGGCCCGCGAACTGGAACTATCACCGCGGATGGCAATTCATCGGGAGTTTCGGCCCAGCTTCAGTTAAGTGGAGTCGGTCAGGATCTGGGATTCCTGGTCATATCGCCAAGCAGCGTCAACCTCGGGGATCAGGCAACAGGTTCCACCGGCGCCGCTCAGACAGTAACCGTGTCGAACATTGGAAACGCGCCACTGACTCTCGGAACGCTTTACATGGCCTCCTTCACCAACTCGGACGCCACTGCGTTTCCGGAGGTAAACAATTGTCCCGCGGTCCTCGATCCCAAACAGTCTTGCCAGGTCAATTTTCAATTTGCGCCCTCACAACTGGGCCCGCAAAGCGCATATCTCTACTCCAATTACCAGAGCTATTTCATCTATGTCTCTGGCGTTGGAGTCGCACCTGGGACCGGCGGTTCCGGCAGTCTTTCCCTGTCCGCGCCTTTACTGAATTTTGGCGCCCTGACCGTGGGCACGGCGAGTTCTGCGCAGTACTCCTATCTCGACAATACCGGCACCGTTCCGGTAAGCATCCTTGGCACGAGCGTGACACTAACATCGCCGCAAGGCAATGCCAACGACTTCACCGTTTCCCTTTACGATTACTACTACTACACCGACTATTGCACTAACTTGCCTCCTGGACAGTCGAATCAGACGAGCTACCCTTATACCTGCGCCATCAGTGTTACCTTCACGCCCTCGGTGGCCGGTACCGAGACAGCGACCATCAGAGTTACAGACAGCACTTCCGCCAGTCCGCATACCTTTACGGTAAGCGGCATTGGCGTAGCTGCGAACCAGACGCTCGAGTCGGTGCCGGGCGATGCTGTTTTTGGCAACCAACCGGTGGGCGTGAGCAGTGCATCGCAGACTTTCTATTTCTTTAACACGGGCAATGCCCCGATCGTCATCGCGGAGGTGCTGGCTACAGGCGACTTCCATGTCAATTACACCAACAACGAATGTGAGGGAAAAACTCTAAACCCCTACTCCCCCTCCACAGGCAATTACTGCGAAGTCCTGGTCGTGTTCACCCCGACCACGACCGGTGTGAGAACCGGCACTCTATCGCTAGTGGACTCGGCTACGGGGAATCCTCAGGTCTTCAGCCTGATGGGCACCGGCGTTGCGGCGGCGGGAAACATAGTTGCCACACCCGACAGTCTTGTATTTTCCGCGCAGCCGACTGGCACCACCAGCGGTATGCAGAGCATCACGATCACAAATGCGGGCAACATACCGGTCCAGGTGAATAGCCTCACGTTTGCCGGCGACTTTGCGCTACCCCCCAACGGCGTTTACTGCAATACCATCGGATACGCGTCGTTGCCCTTTACGCTGAATTCGACAGACATCTGTACCGCTCAGATTCAGTTCACTCCGACACAAACCAGCGGCACCGAAACCGGCACGCTGGTGATTGGCAGTACCGCTGGGAACACCACCGTCAACCTAAGCGGAACCGCAGAGGCCGCAACCCAAGCCGTCGGGCTGACGGCGACAACGGTAAACTTCGGCAACGTGCAGAAGGGCACAACAGCAGGGGCAAGCAACGAGTATGTTGTCTGGGTTCGTAATGCAGGAACGGAGGCGCTGTCCTTCTCATCGGTGCCAGTAATCACGGGGAATGGAGCGACTCCGTCCGCCGACTTTGGTCTCGACATCGACACATTTCCGAGCAACGGCCTCACCTGCAACAACATTTTCAGTGGCGATGCCGGGTGGTCAATCCCGCCGGGTCAGAGTTGCCTGATCTACGTCAACTTCGACCCAAGCACCACTACGGCTGAAAGCGCGACACTCACGCTCGTTGACTCCGCCGGCACCCAGACGGTTACTCTCACAGGCACGGGTGTAGCTACCCAGCCCGCGGTCGCCGTAGACCCGGTCACATTGGACTTCGACCAGGAGGTGCTCAGCACAACGACTCCCCAGGAGAAGTATGTCTATCTTTACAACAACACCGCGACCGGTCTCACAATCGTCACCGATTCCATCAGCGCAGGCAGCAGCGACTTCTTGATCACGCCCACCACTGGCTATGACACCTGTAAGGGGCAGATTGTGCCGGCGAATTCTTCCTGCTACGTCTATGTAACCTTCCAGCCGATGGCGGCGGGCCTGCGCACCGGCACTCTTTCCATCAAGGATCAGAACAACCATACTTACACGATTGCCCTCGCCGGGTACGCCGATGCGGTCGTGGATCAGGCGCTGCTCGATCCGCTGGCACTGGCCTTTAACCCTCAGAGCATCACCGCGGCGTTGAATAATGGCCTGCAAACTGGCCAGACAATCTACCTCTACAACAACGGCAACTTGCCCCTGACTGTCGGCCAGCTCACCGGCACGGACGTGTCCACAACTGCACCCGGCAGCAGCGACTTCACCATCTTCTATAACACCGCCATAGGCCCACAGTATGGCTATGACGTTTGCAGCAACCAACCCGTCAATCCCGGATCTAGCTGCTATGTGTACGTCGGATTCGTGCCCGCCACAGTCGGGCAAAAATCCGGCAATCTCACCTTCCCAGTCACCTATCAGGACGGCAAAACAGCTAATTTCACGGCGACGTTCACAGGCATTGGAGTTTCCGAACAAGATAGCGCATTCGTTACGCCGACCCTGGCGACCTTCCTCGACCAGGTTGCAGGCTATTCCGGCGCCGGGTTGCAATCGCAAACAATTTGGCTGACCAACACCAGCGGCCAAGCGCTCAGCGTCGGTCCGCTTAGCGGCACTGATACGATCATCGGCAATTCGACCACCGGAGATTTTGTTGCGGCCAATGTCATGGTTTCCGGCTATCAAGTCTCGGGTTCCGACGGCTGCAGCAATATACCCATGAATCCCGGCGCCACTTGCAGCGTTACGGTCTACTTCGTTCCAGGTTCCGTTGGAGCTTTGAACGGCAGCATCACCTTCCCAGTGACCTTTACCGATGGTGCGACAGCCAGCTTCACTGCAAGCCTGGCAGGCAACGGTGTTGCCGTTTCCAACGGACCGGTGCTGTCGCCGGGCGGGGTGACCTTTGCTGCCGAAGTAGTCGGCGTCACCGACGTGAATCAACAGTTGGTCACGCTTACGAACAATGGCAACTCCGCTTTCAGCGTAGGCACGCTGAGCGGATCGAATTGGGGCGCAAGCAACAGCGACTTCTACTTTGGTTCCAGCGACACCTGCACCGGGGCGACTCTGAATCCAGGCGGCACCTGCACCACATACGTGGCCTTCACACCATTGGCTACGGGCCTACGCAGCGGCACGCTGATATTCCCCATCACCTACGCCGGGTCTTCCACCCCCGCCAACTTCACTGCCAATCTCAGCGGAACGGGAATTGCTTCCAGCCAGGGAATTTCGCCAACGGTCACAACGCTCACCTTCCCAGCTACCGCGGTCACGGCCGCCAGTTCGGCACTGAACCTGGTCTTCAGCAATCGCGGCTCCACGGCCTACACCATCAACTCCATCGCCATCACCGGCACAAATGCATCCGACTTCCTCCCCGTCCAGAACGACGGCTGCTCCGGCCAAACGCTTGCAGGCAACTCGAATTGCACCGTCCAAATCATATTCACACCCGGTGCCGTCGGCGCCAGAACGGCGATACTTACGGAGTCCGACACGGCTCCAGGAAGCCCGCGCACCATTACGTTGAATGGAACCGGTACGCAAAATGCGCAAATCACGTTCCTGCCCGCAACTCTGGCCTTTGGGCAAGGATTGGTTGGTGCCGGCTCGCCTGAACAGACTGTGGGCGTTACCAATACTGGAGTAGCTTCCACGTCCATCACTTCGGTCACATCGACTGTGCCCGCGGAGTTCGCAGTTGTCGACGATAACTGCTCCGGCCAGGCCTTGGCGCCGGCAAGTACCTGCACGTTCGGCGCAATCTTCTCGCCGGCGCAGACCGGAGCACGCTCCGCAAGCATGAATGTCCTGAACACCGCCGGAACAGCAACACTCAGCGCTTCCGGCACAGGGGTGAACGAACTCACCAGTACCACCACGCTTGCTGCGAACCCAGCCACAGCTGCTTTCGGCGGCCTCTTCACCCTCACTGCGACCGTCAAGGATTCAAGCAGCCATCCCGTGACCGCGGGGTCCGTGAGCTTTTACAACGGCACCGCCCTGCTTGGCACGTCGCAAATTATCGGTACCACTTCCGGTGGCGGCGTCGTGGGCACAGCCATCTATCGCACCCACTTCTTCCCATTGGGCGCCAACAGCATAACTGCAAAGTACATTGGCCCGAACGCCGCCAGCACCTCAGCGGCCACTACAGTCACGGTCACAGGTACCTACCCCAGCTCGACTGTGCTCACTGCCACAGGTACTCAAGGAAACTACGTCCTCACCGGCACCGTTGTTGGACTCGGGCCGGCGACTCCAACCGGCAATGTCGCATTCCACGACCTGCAAACCACCACCCTGCTAGGCACCGTCGCGCTCGATTCCACCACGCTGACGCAGAAGTTCGTTCCCGGAACCCCGGCGACGGTCGGTGCATCAGCTTATCAGCCCGTAGTTGGAGATTTGAATGGCGACGGCATCCCGGACCTCGTGCAATTGGTGCAAGGCGGGATTGCTGTGCAGATTGGAAACGGCGATGGCACCTTCCAGGCTGCCCAAATCGTTCCCATCAGTGGTTCTGAGGCCTATTTGGCTCTGGGCGATTTCAACGGAGACGGCAATCTCGACTTGGTCTTGACGACGGGCGGTACAAACATCGCCATTCTTCTCGGCCATGGGGACGGCACGTTCGGCGAACCTTCATTATATGAAGCGGGATCCTATTCCTATGGGGTAGTGGTGGGTGACTTCGACAGAGACGGGAAGCTTGACCTGGCAGTGTCCAACCTTTATTCCAACACAGTGAGCATCCTGTTGGGTAACGGGGATGGAAGCTTCCAGTCTCCCAACGCTTTCGCCACCGGAAGCGATCCTCTCTGGGTTGCCACAGCCGATGTGAACGGTGACGGCAAGCTGGACCTTGTTGTGACAAACAGCGGGGACGCTACTGTGGGCGTGCTTTTGGGCAACGGAAACGGCACCTTCCAGAGCCAGCAGACATACCCAACCGGGAATCAATATGTCGGTTGGGATACGCTCGCTATTGGCGATGTGAACGGGGATGGCAAGCTGGACATAGTGGTCAACAATTACAGCGATGACACCTTCACTGTGTTGACCAACAACGGGAACGGTACATTTACCGCGGAGCCGCCTTTCTCAGCAATTGGAAACCCGACCTCGGTCGCCTTGAGCGACCTGAATGGCGACGGGATTCTGGACGTGGCGCTCGGCGGCTCCAACGGTTCGGTGACTGTCTCTCTAGGAAATGGGGACGGTTCGTTCCAATCGCCTGTTGCGTACGGTACTGGAAGCAGTGCTTCCATGGCATCGATCGCCGACTTGAACGGGGATGGCAGGCCGGATATTGTCTTCACCAACTACGGCAGCACCGGCACCTCAACCGTCCTTCTCAACACGGTCACCCAGACGGCCACGCTGACTGGCGTGACGCTTCCTGGCGCAGGCGTTGATCCCGTGAATTCCACCTACTCGGGCGACACGCACTTCTCAGCCAGTTTGTCCAATACACTCGACTTGCCGTCGGGTCCGCAGATGACCAGTACCGCCCTCGCGGTCTCCCCCTCCACTGGCCCGGTAGGAACCAACTACACGCTCACCGCCACCGTCACCAGCAGCATTCCGGTCACGGCCGGCACCGTCACGTTCTACGACGGCGCCAACGCCATCGCAACAATTCAACTGGTTAGCGCGACGGGCATCGCTACGTATGAAACTGCGGACTTCATCGTCGGCTCGCACAACCTGACCGCCGTTTTCAATCGCACCGATACCGAAAAGAGCAGCACCTCCGCGGTTCAAACCATCACCGTCACCGGCAAGTACGCAAGCTCCACCACGCTAGCCGCCAGCGGTGTGCAAGGCAGCTACCAACTCACTGCAATGGTGGACGGCTTCGGCTACGGCACGCCCTCGGGCTCGGTCAGCTTCAACGACACCACTACCAGCACACTGCTTGGAACAGTGCCGATCACCACGACCAATGCGGTCAGCGGCTTCCTGCCTGCGGTGCAGTACGGGGTTGGCGCCAACCCGCTTCAGGTAGTCGAAGCCGATGTGAATAACGACGGCAAGCCGGACCTGATAGTTGGAAACTCCTCGGGCACGCAGGTCAGCGTGCTGATTGGAAATGGGGATGGAACCTTCCAGGCCGCGCAGTCTATCGGCACAGCGGCAAGCGGCATCGCTTGGATCGCAGTCGACGATGTGAACGGCGATGGCAAACCTGACATCATTGTCTCCAGCGGTCCCTCCATCACGGTCTACCTCGGCAACGGCGACGGAACTTTCCAGACCGCTTCGCCCCTGACCACCGAAGTCAATGCAGGCGGCCTTGTCGAAGCCTTCGGCATCGGCGATTTGAACGGCGACGGAAAGCCTGATATCGTGGCCGTCGATTGGTACCATGCTCTGATCTTTGTCCTGCTGGGCAACGGCGACGGCACCTTCACCAATTCCCACACATATTCCTCCGAAGGAACCAACCCGGACGGCCCGGTTCTCGCTGACTTCAATGGCGACGGCAAGCTCGATGTAGCCATCGCCAATTACGGGTCCGGAACATTGCAACTCTTCACCGGCAATGGCGATGGAACTTTGAATCCTCCTCAAGCCATCGGTTCCGGCTGGTCCAACCCAGGGAACCTTTTCGTCGGGGACTTGAATGCCGACGGAAAGCCGGATCTTGTGGTCACCCAGGGCGGTGGCGGCCAAACTGTCTCAGTCCTGATCAACCAGGGTGACGGGAGTTTCGCCAGCGCAGTGTCTTATTCCATTAGTTCCGATGTCTACGGCGTGGCAATTGCCGACGTTACCGGGGATGGGGCCGTCGACCTTGTCGCCAGCGGCGGAACCGGTAACGTAAGTGTGCTCGCCGGGAATGGCGATGGCACCTTCAAGTCTCCCATGTACTACAGCGTCGGAACCGGCGAGAGCGAGTTTGTCGCTGTGGGCGACTTCAACGGGGACGGACGCAACGATATTGCATCCGTGGACTACTACGCCAGCAAGCTTAGCGTTCTGATCGGTTCAACTTCCAACGCAGTGACTCTCTCCAACGTCACACTCAACGGCCTTGGTTTCCAGAGTATCCAGGCCACCTACAACGGTGACACCAATTTCAGCAGCAGTGAATCCAACACACTGCAACTTGCCGGACCACCGCTCAGCACAACGACAACCCTCGGCGCAACGCCCACTACTGGCGCGCAAGGCACCGTCTTCACGCTCACAGCCACCGTCAAGGATCAGAACTCAAGTCCGGTCACTGGCGGTCAGGTAGCCTTCTACGACGGAACGCAACTCCTGGGGACGGTTAGCTTGGTAAGCCAGACCAGCGGTCTGACCCTGGCCGGCACCGCCACCTTCAAGACCGCTGGTCTCCTTGAGGGCAGTAACAGCATCACGGCCAGGTACCTCGGAGACGCGACAGACAAAACCAGCACCTCGACCGCTCAGACAATTACTGTAACCGGCCAATATCCGACCGCAACGACCCTCGCAGTTACGGGAACGGCCGGAGATTACACTCTCACCGCCGGAGTAAGCGCCTTTGCCCCGATAAATCCCACAGGCACCGTTACATTCACCGATACCACTGCCACCCCGAATGTAACTCTGGGTTCCGTGCCGATCTCCTCAAGCACGCTGGGGCTGAACTTCGTTAATTCCAGTTCGCTCGGTATCAACGATACAGAAGCGATTGAAGCGGTGGGCGACTTCAATGGCGACGGTAAGCCGGATATTGCTGTATGCGAGGGCAATGCCAGCTTCGGGATTTTCATCGGGAATGGAGACGGGACATTCGGAGCGGAGCAGATCGTTCCAGCCGGGAACACTTGCTACGGCCTGGCTGTAGGTGATTTCAATGGCGACGGTAAGCTCGACATCGTAGTGTTGGATGAAAATGGCACAACAATCAGCGTTCTGCTTGGAAATGGGGACGGAACATTCGGAACCGCCGCGATATATCCAGGCGGAAATAACCCTTACTACGCGGCTGTCGGAGACTTCAACGGGGATGGCAAGCTCGATCTTGCGGTAGCCAACGCTTCAAACACGGTCTCCTTTCTGCTTGGCAACGGAGACGGAAGCTTCCAGGCTCCTGTGGTTATTGCCAGTTTCAACGCCCCTTACGATTTAGCCGTTGGCGATTTCAATGGTGATGGCAAGCTCGACCTTGCCATTCCTGAGCTTGATGGCAACGATGTCCAAGTTTTGCTTGGCAATGGGGATGGTACGTTCCAGCAACCAGTAGCATACAATACAGGCGGCGGTCCAACTCAAGTTGCGGTTGCGGATGTCAATCACGATGGCAAACTTGATCTCATCGTTGCCAACGGTAACCTGAACACAAACGCAGTTAGCGTACTGCTAGGCAATGGTGACGGCACTTTCCAGACCCAGCAGCAATATCCAACTTCCCTTGCCCCCTGGAGTTTGGTGGTCGCTGACTTCAATGGCGATGGTTACCCTGACATAGTGACATCAAGCCTGGAAGGCGGCACGTTGACCGTGCTATTGAACCACGGCGACGGCACCTTCCCGACGGCGCAAAACTACACAATCGCGGCGGACGATCCTGCCCGCGCCGTGTTCTATGTTGTAACTGCCGACTTCAACGGCGACGGTCGCCCCGACTTCGCTGCCTCCTCATACCCGGATGTAGGCGTATTCGTCAGCCAACCCACGGAACAACTCACACTCACCGGCGTTAGCGTGGTTGGCACCGGCACAGGCACTCATAACGTTGTCGCCAGCTATGGCGGCGACACAAACTTCCAGAGCAGTACATCTCCGGCCGTTTCCCTGGCCATATCCTCAGGGCCGGCAACAGTAACCCTGACCGCGCAACCCAGCGCGAGCGTAACCTATGGAACTGCGCTCAGCGTGCTGGTCACTGTCGCCGGTCCCCAAGGAGCTACGCAGCCTACCGGCACCGTTTCGTACACAGTCGATGGCGGAACAGCCCAGAACGCTTCCCTGGTAAGCAGCAGCGCAACACTGGCTCTCGGCAGCACGCTGGCAGCCGGCTCGCACACTGTCGCCGTCACCTACAACGGCAACACACTCTATGCCACGGCGTCTAACTCAATCTCGCTGACAGTTACCAAGGCAAACCAGACCATCACCTTCCTCCCATTGTCGAATGTGACTTACGGAGTGGCTTCATTTCAAATCTCCGCCACAGCAAACTCGGGACTGTCGGTGACTTATAAAGTGATTTCGGGCCCCGCAACCGTAACTTCCGGAGGAGTCGTCACAGTCACTGGAGCCGGTTCAGTTACGATCGAAGCCGACCAGGCTGGAAACACCAACTACAACCCGGCTTCCCCACAGCAGCAAAGCTTCACGGTTGGCAAGGCCCCACTCAGCGTTACGGTGCAATCCGCTACACGCGTCTACGGCACGGCCAACCCCACGTTCACAGGCACGATCATGGGAATAGTGAATGGCGATGCGATTACAGCAACTTACTCGACGACCGCCACGACCTCTTCGCCCGTAGGAACCTATCCCATCACAGCCACAACCAACCCCGCCTCGCTGCCGAATTATTCGGTAACAATAACTCCGGGCACCCTGACGATAACCCATCAGACCCTGACCATCACCGCGAATCCCGCCAACCGAAAATATGGCGCGGCCGATCCGACGTTCAGCAGCACCATAGTCGGCCTGGTAAATGGTGATTCAATCACTGTGACTTATACATCGACAGACACCGTGACCTCGCCCGTGGGCGCCTACACAATCACCCCAACACCATCGGGCGCGGCGCTTGCCAACTACACAGTGAAGATTGTCACCGGAGTGCTGACTATAAACCAAGCTCCAGCCACCATCACGGTGAATAGCACCAGCCGTCTCTACGGTGCAGCTAATCCCGCTTTCACAGGCACCATCACCGGCGCTTTAAATGGAGATGTACTAACCGCAACTTACTCGACAACTGCCACCGTCACTTCGCCTATCGGAACCTATCCAATCACGGCGATGCTCAGTGGAACAAATTCAAGTAACTACAGTGCCACAGTAACTCCAGGCGTGCTTACGGTCAATCAGGCACCGCTGAGCATCGCGGTCGGCAGCCTCAGCAAGGTCTATGGCTCTGTGAACCCCACTTCCTCGTTCAGCAGCAATGTGACGGGCTTGTTGAATGGGGACACCATCAGCATCGCTTACAGCACCACTGCGACTCAATACTCCCCCGTAGTTGCCGGCGGATACCCGATCACCGCAACTCCTTCGGGAACACCTTTGAGCAACTACACCGTGACGGTGACTCCAGGCGTGCTGACGGTCACTCAGGCCCAGGTCACAGTGACCGAAAGTCCTGCCCAGCGTGTCTACGGCGTAGCGAATCCCACGTTTACCTGCACACTCGCAGGCGTGCTCAATAACGACAACGTAATTGCTGTTTGCAACACGACCGCAACAATTACCTCACACCCCGGAACATATCCGATCAGCGCGACACTTTCTGGCACCGCGGCAGGCAATTACGAGATAAGCACGACTTCGGCAGCAAACCTGACCATCATCAAAGCTACACCGGCCATTACCTGGACAACCCCATCAGCGATTACGTACGGCACAGCGCTCAGCGGAACTCAACTCGATGCAAGCTCGGGTGGAGTGGCTGGCAATTTCTCTTACACGCCGTCTGCCGGTACGGTACTTGGTGTCGGAGCATCGCAGTCGCTCTCCGTCGCATTTACGCCGACCGATACAACCGACTACAACAACGCCTCGGGATCAACTACTCTGACCGTTAACCCCGCCGTGCTGACAGTGACTGCCCTCAACGCCAGCCGTCCCTATGGGGCCGCAAATCCAACCTTTACCGACACCATTACTGGCTTTGTCAACGGCGACTCTATAGGCGTGGTCAGCGGCGCAGCAGCTCTTTCGACTACAGCCACAACTTCATCCGTTGTGGGGACCTATCCAATCACTGCAGCGCTCGGAACGCTGTCTGCCACCAACTACACGTTCAGCTTTGTGAACGGCACCTTAACCGTTAGCAAGGCCACGCCGGTCATTACCTGGGCAACCCCGACAGCCATCACGTACGGCACAGCACTTAGCGGAACTCAACTCGATGCGACATTGGGCGGAGTGGCAGGCACACTCACCTACACCCCTGCCATTGGAATGGTTCTTGGTGCCGGCTCCCAGACGCTGTCAGTCACCTTTGCGCCGACCGACACCACCGACTACAACAACGCCACGCAAACAACAACCCTGATCGTCAACAAGGCCACGTTGACGGTGACAGCCAGCAATGCGAGCCGCTCCTACAACGCTGCCAATCCGACCTTCACAGATACCATCACGGGCTTTGTCAACGGCGATACTATAGGCGTGGTCAGCGGCGCAGCAGCGCTTTCAACCACCGCGACAACATCCTCCACTGTGGGGACCTATCCCATTACGGTCGCGCTCGGCACGCTGTCGGCAACCAACTACACCTTCAGCTTTGTAAATGGCACATTGACCGTAAACAAGGTAACACCGGTCATTACATGGGCCACACCAGCGGCCATCACATACGGCACGCCGCTTAGCGCGACTCAACTCGACGCAACATCGGGCGGAGTGGCAGGCACACTCACCTACACCCC
>Ga0182016_10001543_pt1 | contig 28033 bp, 14 predicted proteins | sample 712S2MmetaG_FD_120491 | JGI IMG/M metagenome (GOLD analysis project Ga0182016, IMG submission 120491) | Permafrost microbial communities from Stordalen Mire, Sweden - 712S2M metaG | ecosystem: Environmental > Terrestrial > Soil > Wetlands > Permafrost | place: Sweden: Stordalen | collected...
AGCACGAGTGGGCCGCGCTGATGGAGAGTGGAGGCTTGTGGGTTCGAAAGCCGAGCCACGCAAATCGCCGAGCGGGGAATATATGGGAATGGTTGGCCTTAGCGCGGACATCACCGAGCGCAGGCAAGCTGAGGAGGATCGGCAACGGCTGGAGAAACAGTTACTCGGAATTACCGATTGCGCCAAAGACGCGATTCTGATGATGGATGCGCGCGGACAGATCGCTTTTTGGAATCCCGCTGCAACGTTCATCTTCGGATATACAAGAGAGGAGGCGATGGGGCAAAATCTGCATGCGCTGCTGGTAACGGAGAGCGATCGCGCCGCGCACCTCTCCGCGTTCCCCGAGTTCCTGCGCACGGGGCGGGGCGATGCTGTTGGCAAAAGTCTCGAACTCACCGGGCGTTGCAAGGACGGCCATCGTATTGTGATTGAACTTTCGATGTCAGCGCTTTCCATAGGCGGAGAATGGCATGCGGTAGGCATCGTTCGCGACATCACAGAGCGGAAGAGGATCGATCAGGCCTTGTACAACAGCGAGGAGAAGTTTCGCCAGATCGCGGAACATATCAAGGAAGTATTCTGGATGACGAACCCCATGGGCACCGAGACACTCTACGTTTCCGCTGCCTACGAACAGATCTGGAATCGCAGCTGCGCGAGCCTGTATGCGGATCCTATGGACTGGTTGAATGCAATCCATGCGGACGACCGTGAGCGGGCGCATGAAGTTTTCATGCGCCAGATGCAGGGTGAAAGCATCGATTCCGAGTACAGGATTCATACTCCGGATGGACAGGTGAAATGGATCCGCGACCGGGCGTTTCCCATTCGCAGCGACACCGGGGAACTCATACGAATCGCGGGCATTGCGGACGAGATCACCGAGCGCAAGCAATACGAAACCATTCTGATACAAGCTCGGGATGATGCTGCCTCCGCCAACGATGCGAAGACGAGATTTCTCGCCAACATGAGTCACGAGATTCGCACTCCCATGAATGGTGTGATCGGCATGAATGCTCTTTTGCTGGAAACCGATCTTACTGTGGAGCAGCGCCGGTATGTCGAAATGGGTCAGAGCAGCGGAAGGACTCTGCTGGCTTTGATCAACGACATTCTCGACATGTCAAAGATTGAAGCGGGCAAGATCGCGCTGGAGATCCGCGAATTCAGCGTTCGCGAAACGGTCGAGGAGGTCGTTCAGCTCTTGCGTGTCCAATCGGATGCGAAGAATATCCATCTCGTCTCACAGGTCTCTCCCGGGATTCCGGAGTGGTTACTGGGGGATGCTTACCGGCTGCGGCAGGTTCTGGCGAACCTAATTGCCAATGCCATTAAGTTTACAGACCGAGGTGAAGTGAGCGTGAACGTTGAGCTCGGCGCATCATGCGATGCGACCGCTTCTGTTCGATTCAGTGTGAAAGACACCGGGATCGGGATATCAGAAGAAACAATTGCCGCGTTATTTTCTCCATTTGCACAGGCCGACGTCTCCACGACCCGCAGATACGGTGGTTCGGGCCTTGGACTCGCCATTTCGAAACAGCTCGTGGAGATGATGGGGGGAGTTATTGGAGTGAAGAGTTGCGTTGGTACAGGCTCAACTTTCAGCTTTACGGCAAGTTTTGGTCAAATTTCCTTTGATCGACTCGTACCGGTGGCGCAGCATGCATCCATATCGACAGGCGAGATGGTGCGTCCGGGCAATGAGCCTGTGATCCGCGGAAACGGAGAGAGCGTTCTGGTGGCGGAGGATAATGCGACGAATCGCGAAGTGATTTTCGCACAGTTGAGCAAGTTGGGATACGCGGCGGTGGTGGTGACCAATGGAATGGAGGCCGTGGAGGCGATGCAGCGGCAGCGCTTTGACCTGGCGTTGATGGATTGTCAGATGCCGGTGATGGATGGCTACGAAGCTGCGCACCGAATTCGGCTCTTGGATCGCCGGCGGATTCCGATTATTGCGCTTACCGCGAGCGCAATGCCCAGTGACAGGGAGCGATGCCTGCGCGAGGGCATGGACGATTATCTTGCCAAGCCAGTCGAACTTCCTCACCTGGCCAAGGTGCTCGCTAAGTGGATTCTCAAGCGCGACGCGGACATTTCAAATGCGGAAGTTCCCCGTTGCTCTGCACGCTCTACTCGAGCACTTTTCAATTCCGAATCAATGCTGGGCAGGCTGATGGGCGACCGGGAGCTGGCCGCTGAAATTATCCTGGGATTTCTCGCGAACGCCCCCGACCAACTGACCCAGTTGTGCGCTCGCATTGACGAAGCGGACGCGTCGGGCGCACGCTTGCAGGCGCACGCGCTGAAAGGAGCGGCAGCGACAGTGGGCGCAGAGACCTTGCAAGCCATCGTCGCGGAGATCGAAGCGGAGGCGGCTAAGTCGCGTTTAGAGCGTGGTCCCGACCTTCTGATCCGTGCGGTGGATGAGTTCGATCGTTTCAAACGAAGCGTTGAGGAGGAGGGGTGGGTTTCAGCGAACCTCGGCAAGACGGAATTTCAGGAGACTAGTGCGCATTGACTTGAAGCCTCACGACAGCTTGTGTTGGATCGTCGTCGAGTCGCGCATCAAAGGAAAGGTATCGAACGGTCACGGTTTTGGCGCGGCCTTGATTGATGCCGTTGCGCGGGCTCATGGCTGGACAATTTGCACCTACAATCGCTCCAAGGCCGCATGTAGATTGCGATAATTCTTCCTTGCTTCTATCGCAGTCCCCGAGTTCAGAGTCTATTGACGAGTTCGCGAAGTGCAGCATGTCCCCACGGGTCCCCAAGAATTGCTAACCATAATGGCCCGGGACGGAAGACCGTGTTCGGGACTTTGCGGGGAAGGACCATTTTGCTGCGCTTCAGGAAGCCATTTATCTAGATTCCAAATATCTTAGGCTTCTATTGTCTACAGTTTCGCTTATTCGCATCCTCCCCTGCCTCTGTAAAAATGTGACATCATTTCTTTTGAGTGGTCACGAAGGGCATGGCACGTTTCTGGTTGCGATCCGTTCAAATAGAGAACGTGGCTCTGGTTGGCGAGGTTTTCGGGATGGCGCCTTTTGAGCGAAGCGATTTGATAAATCAGGCAACTTAGTCAGCGGTCGGCATATCTAACGAAATGTGAGAGTTGGGGAATTCCCAAGGGCTGACTTGAAGCACTTCCCAGGGGCTTACGTGAAAGGCTGAGGGCTGGATTGGAAAACGTGTTTCCAACTCGAACTTCGAGACCTAAGGGGTTGCGCTCTTTTTGCGAAGTTCTCTGCGTTTTCCTCGCATTCATGATTTTTGCGTGGGGGACAAATTACAAGCTGTCGCTTTACCGGGCGGGTCATGAAGCTTCCCCAGCTAAAGTGTGCACTCGCGGCAGCGACGCGGCAAAGAACGCAGTAGATCATGCTGCGGGCGGCTATGCGTTAGCGCAGGCGCCTCTCAGCCTGGCACTCCTTTTCTCTCTTCCCCAAGGAACAGACGGTCAGTTCCTGGCTCGGCATAGCGATACGTTGGTCATCGACCGGTCACCTCTCAGCCGCGCTCCGATTCTCTATCTTCGACCACCACCCGAGGATGGACTGTCTCTCGATTAGCTGCTGGAGATAAGACCCTTCAGCGGATGAATCCAGACATCCATTCGAAGGAAGGTCTCTGATGCGCAAGAAGCGCCTACTCCTCATTGCTGCCGGTGTTCTGGCTGCAATCCTGCTATCTTTCTATTTCCTGCATGCCCGCAGTGGGGCTGAGGCTGCTGCAGACGTCCCGGCAGCGAAACCGGCGGTATCGATTGCCACGGCCCACACCGGTTTCATCGCAAATCAGCTAACGGTCGCCGGAGTTTTTCAGGCGTATCAGGAAATCGACGTTCACGGGAAAGTCTCAGGCTATATCCAGCATATCTATGTCGATATGGGCGACCGCGTGCGTCGGGGGCAGACGCTAGCGGTTCTCGAGGTTCCGGAATTACAAGCTGAAGTTGCTGGAGCGCACGCGGGTATCACGCAGACCCAGCAAAACATATTACGTCTGCAGAATGAAGTCGCCCGGGAACAAGCGACCTATGCAGCCGTTCACGCAAATTACACGCGGTTGAAGCAGGCATCGGATCAACAGCCCGGCCTCGTCGCAGCGCAAGAGCTTGAAGATGCTCTGGCGAAAGACCGATCGGCAGCGTCACAAGTGGACGCGGCCAAATCTGCCGTCGCTGCCGCTCAAGGACAACTGGGCGTTTCGCAAGCCGAGAACCTCAGGGTGACGAGCATGGAACAATACGCCACCATCACGGCTCCCTATAGCGGTGTAATCACCATGCGCTACGCGGATACCGGCGCGCTTATCCCCGCGGGGACCGCGGAGGGATTGAACCAAGCCGTTGTCAGGCTTGCACAGAGCGATGTGCTTCGACTCCGAATGCCCGTTCCCGAGCGGGATGTGCCACTCGTACACGCCGGTTCGGAAGTTACTGTCCACGTGCAGGCGACGGGGCAGCAGTTTCCTGGGACCGTGGTACGTTACGCGCGAGACGTCTCCAATGCGACGAGAACCATGATGACCGAAGTAGACGTGAAAAACCCAGATCTAATCCTTACCCCAGGGATGTACGCGGATGTGACGTTCAACCTTGAGCAGAAAAATGATGCACTCATTATTCCCGCGAGTGCCATCGTCCAGGGCGATCAACCCTGGGTGATGCTTGTCGATGGCGACAATCGAGTGGAGATACGACGCATTGTGCTGGGGATCGGCGGAGCAAATTCTCAAGAGGTCACCTCGGGGCTCAAGCCAGGCGACAGGATCATCATCGGCGGCCAGTCCGGGTTACAGCCCGGCCAGCAGGTCACGCCGCATCCTGCGAAGAGCGAACTCGAGAACTATCAACCAACGAACCAGAAGGGGGACCGATAACCATGTCCTTCTTTGCCATTCGTTACCCGTTTTTTATCCTCATGGCCTGCATGATTGTGGTTGTGATCGGAGTCGCGGCCATCACAAGCATGCCCGTGGATCTGTTTCCTCCCGTGAAGATCCCTGTGGTGGTCGTCGCAACGTTTTACGCGGGCATGCCACCTCAGCAAATCGAATCTGACATCACAGACAGCGACGAGCGCTTCTTTACGCTCGGCAGCAATATCGACCACATTGAATCGCGCTCTATGACCGGTGTCAGCCTCATCAAGATCTACTTTCAACCAGGTACTGACCCAACGGCAGCCGTGAGCGGCATCTCAAATTTAGCAATGGCAAACCTGCGCCGCCTGCCGCCAGGTACTCTGCCGCCCGTTGTGCTCAGCTTTGACGCGGCGAATCTTCCCGTATGTTTGATTACGCTGAAAGGCGCTGGGATGAATCAGACGGAATTGAAGGACGTCGCCCAGTTCAGCGTTCGTAACCAAGTGGCTAATGTTCCGGGGGCTTCGGTACCTCAGCCTTACGGCGGAACGTACCGGCAGATCATGATCTACGTCGATCCATTGAAGCTCGAAGCATCGCAACTCGGCGTCATGGATGTCGTCCATGCGGTCAACGACTCCAATCTGATCTTGCCCGCGGGCGATGTTCGCATAGGCCCCAAGGACTATAACATTTACGCCAACAGCCAGGTGCCGACGCCCGAAGCCGTAAACAGCATTCCGCTCAAGACCGTCGGGAATGCTTCCATCCTTGTAGGCGACGTTGGTCATGCAGTCGATGGCGGCCAGCTCCAGACGAACATCGTGCGTGTCGACGGACAACATTCTGTGTACATTCCGGTTCTGAAGCAGGGTGGCGATTCAAATACAATCACCATCGTCAACGGCATCCGGAAAGCTACGGCGCATCTCCTCGATATCCCGCAACAGCTCCGGACAGCCGTGGTTTTCGATCAATCCGTCTTTGTGAAAACCGCCATCAAGAACGTCATCAGCGAGGGATCGATCGGCCTTTGCCTGACAGGCATCATGATCCTGCTGTTTCTCGGCAACGCGCGTGCTACGGTTGCCGTCCTGCTGTCGATTCCCATCTCGTGCATCGCAACCTTCCTCGTTCTGAAGGCATTGGGTAACTCGATCAACACGATGGTGCTGGGCGGCATGGCGCTGGTGTTATCGCGGCTTATCGACAACTCGGTGGTGGTACTTGAAAATATCTTCCGCCATTTCGAGATGGGCTCAGATCCGGTCAAAGCCGCGCGAGAGGGCGGTAAAGAGGTTCAACTCGCTGTATTGTCTGCTACCTTCAGCACCGCGATCGTCTTCTTCCCTGTGGTGCTGCTTACCGGTGTCAGCAAGTACCTCTTCACTGCCTTGGCACTTGCTGTGGTTATCGCGCTCTTCTGTTCCTATGTCGTCGCGATGACTGTCGTGCCGCTCTTTTGTTCTCGTTTTATCAAGCACACCAAACATGACCATAGGCATGAGTCGGCTGAGAGTGATGATCCAGTCCCCGAGCACATGCGCGGTGGCCACGGTCAGACCAACATCTTTGCCAAGACCGTCTATTACTTCAATCAGGGCTTCGGCTGGCTTCAAGCGCATTACGACCAGGCAATCCACTACTGCCTTGGCAGGCCTGCGCTCGTCGTTGCGGTGTTTTCCATCTTTGTCGTGCTCAGTTTTGCGCTGGCTCCATTCCTTGGCCGTGCCTATTTTCCGCGCACCGACCCTGGCCAGTTCGTGATCAGTGTGAAGGCTCCAACCGGCACACGCATTGAACTCACCGATCAGTACATAGCTCGCGTCGAGCAGGATGTGCGTGATGTAGTTGCTCCCAAAGACCTGAACATGATCGTCTCTAACATCGGAGTTACACCCGATCTTTCGGCGATCTACACTTCCAATTCCGGAATGCATACCGGGTTTGTCCAGGTGAGCCTGAAGGAAGATCACAGCCTAAGCAGCTTCGCTTACATGCAGAGTGTGAGAAGCAAGCTCGCAGCCGATCTTCCCTCCGTCCAAACTTACTTTCAGTCGGGTGGACTGGTCGATTCGATCGTCAACCAGGGACTTCCGGCGCCCTTTGACATTCAGGTCAGCAGTAACAACATGGAGGGTGGTTATGCCGTCGCGCAGCAGCTCGCGCAAAAGATGCGAGCGCTTCATGGCGTCAGCGATGTTCTGATTCCTCAAGACATCGATTATCCAGGTCTTGCCCTCAACATCGATCGCCAGCAGGCAAGCCTGGAAGGCCTTACCCCGAAGACGATTGTCGACAGCGTCATAACCGCCATGACATCGAATGGCATGGTCGCCCCGAGTTACTGGATCGATCCGAAGACCGGCAACGATTATATGCTCACCGTGCAGTACCCTGAGGCTCAAGTACAAACGCTGAATGACTTCAAGCAGATCCCGCTGAGATCGGCTGACGGCAAGACCACGACCCCGCTGGAAACCGTCGCATCAATTAAGTCAATAAACACTCCCACCGAAGTCGATCACTATCAGCTCCGCCGGGTCTTCGATGTCTATGTAATGCCGAAAGCGGAAGACCTTTCCACGATCGGCAAGGATGTAAGCAAAATCGTCGCAGGGATGCATCCACCCCCCGGAACGGTTCTGACGGTGCGAGGGACCATCAACAACATGACCGAGTCTTTCAAGTCCTTTGCGATCGGCCTCATCCTGTCGATCGTGCTCGTCTTCCTGATCCTTATGGCGCAGTTTGCGTCCTTTGTCGATCCATTCATCATCCTTCTCGCCATTCCGCCCGGCATCTCCGGAGTGATCCTCTTCCTTCTTGTAACCGGCACGACCATCAACATCATGAGCCTGATGGGGGTGCTGATGATGACAGGGATCGTCGTATCGGACAGTATCTTGATTGTCGAGTTCACGGGCCAACTCCGCGAGCAGGGGCTCAAGCTCGAAGAGGCGATCATTACCGCCTGCAAGGTACGCCTGCGACCGATACTGATGACCACGCTCGCCACTGTGCTCGGGCTCATCCCCATGGCACTGGCTCTGGAGGCAGGCAGCGAACAATACGCGCCGCTTGCCAGGGCGATTCTCGGTGGCCTTACCGTCTCCGGTATCGTGACGGTCTTCCTAGTGCCCAGCGCCTACCTGATCATCCATCGCCGCATCGAGGCTCGCAGAGAGAACACAGGCAAAGCATCCTTTGGAGAGACAGAGCAGCCTGGTGAGGTGATCGCATGAGAAGCTGGCTGCTTAGTCTACTACTCCTTGTTTCCCTAACTGCTTTGGCCCAAAGCGGCACCCAAACGAGTGTCGCGGATCTTCCCGCAGCGCCACAGCCTTCATCGGCTTCCCTGACGCTTGCGACCAGGATTCAGAATCCTGGCTCATCGCAGTCTCAAACCGCGCCTTCAAATCAAGAGCAGCCTCTTATCAATCCCTCGACAGCCGCTATCTCCATTACGCGCAGCGATGCAGAACGCATCGCCCTCAAGAACAACCCACGCATCACAGCCAGTCGTCTTCTCGCTCTAGCGGCCGGGCAAGTCACACGGGAGACCCGGTCAGGCGAACTGCCTCAAATCTCCGTTGCCATCACTGCGGAAAAGGCAGAAGACGGTAGCCGGATCGGCGCCGAAAGTCTTACCGATTCACGCCTCTACACGCACGCGGGCACCGGGGGTTCGTTATCGCAGCTCATCACCGATTTCGGTCACACGCGCGATCTCGTCGCGACCAGCAAACTGCGGCAAAGAGCTCAGGACCAAACCGCACTCGCTACTGAGCAGGATGTCTTGTTGGCAACGGATCAGGCCTTCTACCGTCTGCTGAACGCCCAGTCTCTACTTGATGTGGCGAAGGCAACGGTCGCGGCACGGGGCGATGTCCAGAACCTGACATCCGCACTGACGAAAAGCGCACTCAAGAGCGATCTCGATCTCAACATCGCATCCGCCGATCTCTCCCAGTCGCAGCTGATGGAGCTGGATGCCGAGAATGGCGTCGCCTCAGCAAGCGCCGCTGTCGCCGCGGTCCTTGCCGCTCCTGCGGACACGGTCTATCTAGCAGTTGAAGACTCTGACGGTACTCCGCCTCCACCGCCCGATCGCTCTGCGGCCATCAACGCAAGCGCTCAAACCCAGCGCCCGGATCTTCAGGCTCTTCGCTCCAACGCCGCAGCCGACCAGAAGTTCGCCGCTGCACAAAAGCTCCAATATCTCCCAACCGTTTCCGCATTGGCGACTGGAGGCATCACTCCGGTGGCTCCGGATGGAGTCTTCGTTCCGAACTGGTACGCGGCAGCTGGAGTGAGCCTGACACTGCCACTGTTTACCGGATTTCGCATCGACGCCCAGGCGCAGGAGGCACGCCTTCGTGAGAAAGCTGCCGAAAAACAAGCGCAGGAACTCTCTGACACAATCGGCCGGGATGTGCGCGTTGCGGTCCTGAACGCACAAACCGCCTTTCGTCGCATTGGGGTTGCCGACCAATTTCGGAAACAAACCGCTCAGGCGCTCGCACTGGCCCAAACCAGATATAAGCTGGGTCTCAGCTCCATTGTCGAACTCAGTCAGGCACAATTGCAGAGCACACAGGCTGCGGTTGCCGCTGTGAACGCGCGTTATGACTATCTGCTGGCTCTTCGCTCCCTGGACTATGCTCGTGGACAGCTCGCCCCTTAGACTCTTTTCTCATTCCATTTCCGATTGACCTCCGCGTCAATGGAGGGTAAGTGCCGGACCCTGAGATGCTGCGAGCCCAGATCAACGACAGGGACCCGGAGCAGCAAATTCGACAACGGCTTTGCTTCAAGGCGAAACGGACGAAGAAAACTGAATCCGTAGACAAGACCGCGGGGCCAACGCAATGGGAGTGAAACAAGGCCGCTGGCGGCGATGATCAGGCCGACGAAGAATAGATTCCTGGATGTACGTCCGGTGCTCCGGAAGAGGGCGTCGGCGTCCACGCAGAAGTAATCATGCCCTATTTGCGAATCTTATTAGTTCGCGCAAACCATAATGGGTAGGTCCGGGGCACTCTCAATGTCCCCAGCCGGAGCCAGAACGGCAGGGCCCCGGGGCTGAGCCGTTTTGAGTCCTAGATCGGCGAAAGGCAGGCCAGACATCCCTGGGGAGATAGCCTATCGAGTCGCTCAAGTTTCCCATTTTTTGGCTAGTGGGTGTGAAGACGGCGTACATTGATATTCCAATTTCGCTCTGGCTTCCAATCGGACTACCTGGGACATCTCAGGACCGATATCCCGCTTATATTGAGTTAATTGAAAAATAAATCAGTCAAATTCCTTGAACTTTATGGAATCGCCTGGAAATTCCTTTGGATGCGATTATTGGCTGCCCCCCAGGGATTCGAACCCCGATATGCTGAGCCAGAGTCAGCTGTCCTGCCGTTGAACGAGGGGGCAGTAAATGAAATTGGGCCGTCAGTCAGACGAGGAAGCAGGGGGTCGGGCAGGACGCCCTGAACCGCTCGCTAACCTTGATTATCATACGGGCGATTCCCACGATGGGTCAAACGGGTGCCGCGACTCGGCCTGGGCCGGGGCGCTATACACCGGAAGGGCTAAGAAGCCGTCTAAAGGTCAAGTGATTCGACGTTGAGCGATGAAGAAATCGCCATTCGTCAGGGGTTTATCAAAACCTTAGGAGATCTGCACACGGTCTTTATTGACGGCAGGGCAACATAAGAAGCAGATTGGCTTTGTCAACCGCAAACACCTCTCATGTAGAATCGGTCGTAAGAATGGAACTGGTCTTCAATCTTATCTGGGCAGCGCTCAGCACATTCATGGTGGTCTTGTGGCTGCGCTATGCTCCGCGCGACGGGGCAAGCAGACGGATGCAGTTTGTCGCCCTGGCAGTTCTGATTCTGGTTTTATTCCCGGTGATCTCGGTGACGGACGATTTGCAGGCAGCGATGAACCCGGCGGAGACCGACACGACAAGTCGACGGTCGCACATGCTTCCGGTTTCGCATTCGGTGTTTCCGGCTGTTGCCGAGTTGCCGCTGTTGGGCCAGGCGCAGCTTCCCTTCGCGGCGATGAAGACGCGAGTTGAGGCGATCCGTCCTGCATTTTTGCCCGATGACCCGACCCAGTCGCCCATCCAGAACCGGCCCCCGCCTGTGGCTTGATCGCTCGCAATCTTCGACTTCCCTAGTGAATCTCCCTCTTCAGTGTTCGCCGTGAAGACCACGGCGCAAAGGTTGCGCATGAAGCACACGCTCATTCCCTTGTTCCTCGCGGCCGCGCAGTTTACGCTCGCCCCATCGATTAGCCGCGGGCAACAGAGCCTGACCTGGGACCAGGTTAAAGCTAGTTTCGAAGTCTCAAATCCCACGCTACGGGCAGATCAGTTGAATGTGGACGAGATGAAGGCCGAAGAAATTACGGCGTTCCTGCGACCGAATCCACAGTTCACCGCATCAGCCGACGGAACGCAGATTGCGCCAGATAAAGGGCATTGGTCGCCGTTATCGGGAGATCAGTATCAAGGGAATGTCAGTTACCTGCACGAGCGCGATCATAAGCGGGAATTGCGTCTTCAGGCTGCGAAGGAAGGCACGCAGATTTCCGCGTCACAGCACGAAGACCTGGAGCGAACACTGCTTTTCACGCTTCGCTCCGCCTTTGTGCAGACGCTCCAAGCAAAGACAGTGCTTAAAGTGGCGCAGGACGACCTTGCATACTACGACCACATCATCCAAATCAGCAGGGATCGGTATAACGCCGGCGACATCGCCCAGATAGACCTCGACCGCATCGAGTTGCTGCGGGTGCAGTACGAGTCGGAGATTCAGACAGCGATTGTGAATCTGCGAACGGCGAAGATTCAGCTTTTACAACTGCTGAATGAGCGCACTCCGGTGGAGCAGTTCGACGTGGATGGGCCGTTCGACTTTGCAGAAGATCTGAAACCGCTGGAAGATTTTCGCCAGTCGGCCCTGGATACGCGGCCGGATTTGCGTGCGGCGCTGCAGTCGCTGCAACAAGCCGGGACCAACCACAAACTTGCCGAAGCCAACGGTTCTACGGATCCGACGTTGGCGGCCTGGTACACGTGGAATCCATCGTTCAATAACCCGTACGACCAGCAGACTCTTGGTCTGAGCGTGAGCATTCCGCTGCGCATCTTTGACAAGAATCAAGGCGAAAAGCAGCGCACGCAGATCGATATTGGGCGCAACCAGCAGTTGACAGATGCATCGCGCGCACAGGTGTTCAGCGATGTGGATTCAGCCTATGCGCAAGTGGAGAGCGACATTGCACTGCTAAAGCCTTACAAGGCGAAATACAACGAGCAGGCCACGCACGTGAGGGATACCGTGACGTACGCCTATCAACATGGTGGCGCTTCGCTGATGGACATGCTGAATGCACAGAGCGACTTTCGCACCGTGCAACTGGCCTACCTGCAACTGATCGGGACCTATCTGACGGCTGCGGGGCAGCTGAATCTTGCCGTGGGACGCGAGGTAATTCAATGATGCGGAAATTTCTTTTCCCTGCCCTTTGCATCTCAGCTTTTGTTTCGTTGAGCGCATGCAAGAAAGATTTCAACCCGGCGGATGGCGCGCCGCCCTCGGCGGAGGTAACGCCAACGGGGGACATGAGCCTGGTGCAGGTGGATAAGCCCGATCAGTTCCCTGTTGTGGCCGCCGACCAGCGGAAGGCCCCAACCGAATTGAACGTGACCGGCGCGGTGTTTCCCGACGTCTCGCGCGAGGTGCCGGTGATTACACTCGCCAACGGCCGCGTCATCAACCTCAAGACGCGCCTGGACGACAACGTGAAGAAGGGCCAGCTTTTGTTCAGCGTGCAAAGCCCCGACATCAGCAATGCGTTCGACGCCTACCTGAAGGCCGTAAACGATGAGCAGATGAACAACAAGGCGTACCTTCGCGCCCAAGATCTCTACAAACACGGCGCCATTTCGCAAGGCATGTTGGAACAAGCCGAAGATGCCGAGCGGGATGCGAAGGCCGACCTGACTGCGGCGGAAGAACAGCTAACTATCTATGGCGTCGACAAGGATCATCCGAACCCGGTTGTCAACGTTTACGCACCGATCAGCGGAGTCATCATTGGCCAGAACGTGACCAACGCCGCAGCTGCGGGCGTGAGCCTCTCCGGTTCGGCGACCGCATTCACGATTGCGGATTTGTCCTCGGTGTGGATTCTTTGCGACGTTTATGAAAACGACATTCCGAAGCTTCACCTGGGGCAAGAGGCAAAGATCAAGCTCCTCGCGTATCCCGACAAAATATTGACGGGACGTATCGGCGACATTGGACCGGTGCTCGATCCTACGATTCGTACTGCCAAGGTGCGGGTTGAAATTCCCAATCCTGGTGGGATTCTGCGACTGGGCATGTTCGTGAACGCGACGTTTCAAGGCAAGACCGAAAGGAACTTCGCGGTAGTCCCGGCCGATGCCGTTCTCCATCTGCACGATCGCGACTGGGTGTTTATTCCGGCGGGCGGCAAGAAGTTTAAGCGCGTCGAGGTGCACGCGGGCGAGATGCTTGCGGGCAACCGGCAGGAATTGCTGGATGGTATTGTACCCGGGCAGCAGATTGTATCGAATGTGCTCCAGCTTGAGGCCACGCTGGAGGCGCAATGATTGAGCAGTTGGTCACTTTTGCGCTGAAGAATCGGTTTCTGGTTCTGGCGTCTGTCATCATGCTGCTGGTGTGGGGCGGGATCTCGTTCCACAACCTCCCTGTCGACGCCTATCCCGACGTTGCGGATAACTACGTGAACATCATCACGCAGTGGCCCGGACACTCGGCAGAAGACATAGAGAAACAGATCACGGTTCCGTGCGAGATCGCCATGGCGGGCATTCCCGACATGAAGAACTTGCGCTCGTTCAGCCTGGCCGGCATTTCGAGCATCATGATGAACTTCAGCGATTCTTCAGACAATAGCTGGAACCGCGAGCGGGTTCTTGAGAGGCTGAGCGGGATTACGCTGCCTGCCAATCTTACGCCGCAGTTGCAGACGGACTGGAGTCCCGCAGGACAGATTTACTGGTACACCCTTGAAAGCAAGAACCCCAATATCGATGTCATGGAGCAGAAGTCGCTGGAAGACTGGACGCTTCAGAAGCAATTCAAGAATGTGCCCGGCATTGTGGATGTGGCGAGTTTTGGCGGGATCACGAAGGAATACCAGATTCGTCTCGATCCCGACAAACTCATCACCTACGGACTGAGCATTTCGCAGGTCGAACAGCAACTGCAAGCCAATAACGCGAATGCAGGCGGAAGCTTTATCGTGGCCGGCGCGCAGCAAATCAATGTGCAAGCCCAGGGCTTGTATGAGAATGTCCAGCAGATTGAGAACACGCTGATCAAAACGCAAGCTGGAACGCCGATCCGCGTGCGGGATATTGCGATTGTCGAGCAAGGACCGAAGATCCGGCTTGGCCAGATTTCGAAGACGTACAAATCGTTCACGGTGGATAAGGATGGCAACAAGCATTACGACGACAACAATCTCGTCGACAATCCAGACGTCGTGGAAGGATCGCTCTTGTTGCGCAAGGGCGCGGACGCGGACCCTGTACTCAAAGCCGTGGAAGAAAAAGTCAAAGAGATCAACGATCATGTCTTGCCGAAAGGTGTTTCGATAGTTCCCTTCCTCGATCGCAGCGATCTGGTCCATCTGACGACGCATACCGTGCTGCACAATCTGACCGAAGGCATCATTCTCGTATCGATCATCCTGTTTTTCTTTCTTGGGAATGTGCGCGGCGCACTGATCGTCGCAATCACGATCCCCTTTGCGCTTTTATTTGCATCGATCTGTCTTGATATCAGCCACATTCCTGCGAACTTGCTGTCGCTGGGCGCGCTCGATTTCGGCATGGTGGTTGATGGCGCCGTTGTGATGGTCGAGAACATTGTCCGCCATCTCTCGCACAAAGATGAAACACGGACTCCACAGCAGAAAATCCAGTTGGCCGCACACGAGGTGCAGCGCCCCGTGTTTTACGCCATCGCGATTATCATCACGGCTTACCTGCCCATCTTCACCCTGCAATCGGTTGAAGGCCGACTCTTCAAGCCGCTGGCATGGACGATCGGCTTCGCGTTGCTGGGAGCATTGCTGTTTTCGATTGTTGTGACGCCCGTGCTCTCAAGCCTGTTTTTCAGAAATGGCGCGAAAGAATGGCGTAATCCGTTGATGACTTTCCTCACGGATCGCTATAGAGCGGGCGTTCATTGGGCCATTCATCATCGAGTTTTCACTGCGGGCGTGAGCGTTGCAGCGTTTTTCGTGGCCGTATACCTGATGTTCGGAGTGATCGGATCGGAGTTCCTACCCCACCTGGATGAAGGCGCCATGTGGGTGCGGGGCACGCTTGCCCCTTCGACAGGCCCCGAAGAGAGCCTCGCCATCTCGAACCAGGCGCGACTGATTCTGGCCAGATTTCCTGAAGTAACTGAAGTTGTGGATCAGATTGGCCGTCCGGACGATGGTACGGACTGGACCGGATTTTTTGATACAGAATACTTTGTCAATCTCAAACCGAAAGACCAATGGCGATCGGTTTTTCACGAGAGCAAGGACGACCTTATTGCCTCAATGGATCAGCAACTGGAAAAGATTCCCGGGGTCATCTGGGGATTCTCGCAGCCGATTGAAGACAACATGGAAGAGGCGGTGAGCGGCGTCAAAGGGGAACTCTCGGTGAAGATTTATGGAGACGACTTCGAGACTCTGGAGCAAAAGGGTAACGAAGTTGTTACCGTCATGGGCAAGATTCCCGGCATTGCCGACCTGGGATTGTTCCGGATCATCGGCCAGCCGAACCTTACGTTCACGGTTGATCGCGAAGCGGCGGCGCGCTACGGCATTAATGTTGCAGATATTCAGGACGCCATTCAGACGGCGATTGGCGGCAACACGCTCAGCGAAGTTCTGAAGGGCGAAGCGCAATACGACCTGGTGCTGCGCTACCAGAAGCAATATCGCGACACGAAGGAAGCGATCGAGAATGTACGGCTACTTTCGCCGAGCGGTGAGCGCGTGTCGCTTGCGCAACTGACGAAGATTACAACCTCAGACGGCGCGGAAGAGATTTACCGCGAAGGCGAGCAGCGCTACATTGCGGTGAGGTACGGCGTGCGGGATCGCGATCTGGGTGGCGCGGTGGAAGAAGCCATTGCCACTGTGAACAAGCAGGTGCCGTTGCCCAAGGGTTACCACTTCGAGTGGGCAGGCGAGTACCAAAGCAAGCAACGCGCCGACAGGCGGCTTGCCATGATCGTTCCGTTGACGGTTGTTTTGATTGCGGGCATTCTTTTCACCATGTTCAAGTCGTTCAAATGGGCGGGGCTCATTCTGGTGAATGTGGCTCTTGCGCCGGTGGGCGGATCGCTGGCACTTCTGGTGACTCATACCAACATCAGCGTGTCGTCGAGCGTGGGATTTCTTGCGCTCTTCGGTGTCTCGGTACAAACAGGTGTGATCATGCTCGAGTACATTAACCAGATGCGGGCATCGGGGCATGACATTGAAGATGCAGCCGTTGAAGGCGCCGTGCTGCGACTGCGTCCCATTATGATGACGATGCTGGTGGCGACACTTGGCCTGTTGCCGGCGGCCGTGTCGCACGGCATTGGTTCGGACTCGCAGCGGCCTTTTGCCATCGTGATTGTCGGCGGGTTGATGGTCGACCTTGTCATGAGCATCTTCCTTTTGCCGACGCTGTATGTCTGGATGGCCGGGCCGCACGACATTCTGCCGACAGCAGAGGCCACGGGCGAAGAGTTCTAGTGTCTGACCGCGTGAACTCGCACTTCTGAGTTTCGGTTTCCGAGGTTTCCCAGGTCTCGGAATCGACACCTGGGCACCCTCGCATGGTGAGAAACGAAGGGGTGAGAGGCCGAGAGCATTTATTCTTCGCGCAGCACTTCGAGAGGACGAAGGCCAAGAATGCGGTAACTCGCCAGCCAGCCGGTTGCGGTCGCCAGGACTGCCGTCCCAACCAGTGCAATCAGAGTGACACGCCACTCGATATGGAAAGCGACTTCAAGTTTGCGCAGTAGAACGCGTGTCAGGATGTTGGCGAAGACCACGCCGACAGCGCCCGCAAGAATTCCCAATACACTGAACTCAACGCTGAAGGTGCGCACGATGCGCATGCGCGTGGCTCCGAGTGTTTTCAGCACCACGGCTTCCCTCATTCTACGGAAGCGTGTGCTGGCAATGCTTGAAGCCAGAATCATGAGCCCGGCGAAGATGGAGAACCCAGCCAAGAATCGCACCACAAACGTGATCTGGTTGACGACGCTTTCAATGCGTTCGAGCACATCGGCGAGGTTGATGACGGTGATGGTCGGGTAGGCTTCAAACAGCGCCCGCTCCATGGATGCAATTTGCTTCGGATCGATGTGCGCGCCACCATACCAGGTGGCCGGCTGATCTTTGAGCAACGCGGAGGCAAGCACAAACGAATTGCGCGCGCCCAGGTGCTGCCCGTCAGCACGATAAATCGCAGTCACTTTCAGCGTGTGAACTCGACCACCCACCTCCAGTTGCACTGCCGAGCCCAGGCCCAGGTGCAGCCGCTCCGCGACGCCGGCGCCAACGGCCATTTCATCCGCGTTGGCGTTTGTCCACCATTTGCCCAGCGTGACTTTGTCGCCTTCGGGCGGGGCGTCGGCCCAGGTGAGTTCTGCGTTCTCTAACATGCGGCGCGGGAAGTGCTGATCTTTCAATTGGTCAAGCGTTTTGCCATTCAGCGACACGAAGCGCCCTTGAGCGACGGGCATTAAATCGAGGGACTGGCTGACACCTGCCTGATGCGCGAAGAAATTGCGCACACCGGCAACTTCATCGCTGGCCACGTCGATAAGGAAAACATTCGGCAGCTTGGGCGAGGCCGTTTCGCGCAGATCGCGCAACAGAGCGGCCTGCATGAGGTAAACGGCCAGGATGAGCATGACGCCCGTGCCCAATGCCGCCAACACAGCAGCGGACTGATTTCCCGGTCGATACAGATTCGCAAGACCATGGCGCAGAAACGAGGGCAACCGCAGCCGCACACGATTCAGCAGAAAGCGCAGGGTCGCCAACGCAATGGCCGCCATCGCCAGCAAAACCAGCAATGCCGCGGAAAACAGGACCGCGAACCAGGTTCCCACTTGTCGCGAATCCGACAGAGCCCAAGCGATGCCACCCAGGGCTGCAATGACGACGATGGAAATTCCCAACTGCAGGCGCCTTGCCCACCAGCGCGCAAACCAGCCGCTGATGCGATCAGGGGATTGTTCTACGAGCCTACGCAGGACGAGCACCGGCCGTACACCGCGCACATCGAGCAAAGGGGGTAAACAAAACAGCAACGTGGTGAGCAGTCCCGTCGCCAGCCCCGCGGCGGCCGAACGCCAAGGCAACTCCAACGTCGCGTGCACGGGCAACAGTTTTCCGAAAACAGCCGGAAGCGCCGCCATCACGCCCACGCCGGCAGCGACGCCGAGTAGCCCCCCGGCCAGACCCAGAGCGAGGGTTTGCAATAGAAAGATGCGCAACAAATCGCTTGAACCCGCGCCGATTGCCTTGAGGATGGCAAGCATATCCATGCGTTGTTCGAGATGCGCGTGCATGGCCATGGCCACGCCGATGGCTCCCAGCACCATGGCCACGAGGCAGATGAGGCTCAGGATCGCCGTCGAGTTATCAAGGCCCTGGCTCAATGCGGGATTTCCTTCGCGGAAGTCCATGACCTGCGCATCGGGCAGCGCATCTTCAAGCTGCTTGCGCATGGCTACGGGGTCCACGGCGGGCTTTCCGCTCGGGCGCGTGCCGGTAGCGTCAGGCAGTTTCAGAAGAAGGCGCTCGCTGGCGCGGCTTCCAAGAGCGATCAAGCCCGTTTGAGCAAGCGCCGCCTGGGAGATCATGACACGCGGCCCCATGCCCGCCCCGGCTGTCAAGCGATCCGGCTCTTGAACCAGGACTGCCGCGATGCGAAAGTTTCTTCCGCCCAAGCGCAGTGAATCGCCCACGTGCGCTTTCAAGCGGATCAGGAATTCCTCGGCTACGACCGCCGAGTCGCCGGCAAGGGCCTGCGACAAGGACATTGAGGGCTCAAGCTGCGGAGTTCCATAGTAGGGGTACTCAGAAGGATCGACGGCCTTCAACGAAACCAGCAACGGGACCGGGTCGGGCGGCACCGAGGCCATCGAAATTGTTTCCGTTATCCAGGTAGTGCGAATATTGCCGCCATCTTTTTGCAGGAGCGCGGCCACCTTGCTCTTGTCATCGGGGGTGGGCTGATGAAACAAGCGGGCGCTCAGGTCCCCGGCCATCAGTGATTTGGCTTCCGCGCCAAGTGTTTTCCTAAAGCTCTCGCTGAATCCACGGACGCCCACAAGAGCGGCCACGCCCACGGCCACCGATAGCACCACGAAGCCGAATTTTCCGGGTGCGGATTTCAGATCGCGCCAGCCAATGGTGGCTGCCCGTTTCCATGTCAAGGCATGATCAGCCATTGTCGCTCCGCGCGGCGACAGGGTCCGTCGTTGAAGCCACAAATGGCAGCGTATCCTCGACGACCAATCCATCCTTCAGCACAATTTTGCGGTCAGCCATTGCGGCAACTTCCGGGTCGTGTGTTACCAGGACGAGCGTGGTCCCAGCCTTCCTGTTCCGTTCCAGCAGGAGATTGAGTACAAGGTGGCCATTGGTCGAGTCAAGATTGCCAGTCGGCTCATCGGCCATGACGATGGGTGGCTCAACAACGAAAGCCCTCGCCAGCGCCACGCGCTGCTGCTCGCCACCGGACAACTGCACGGGATAATGATCCATGCGCTCATTCAAGCCCACCTCGGTCAGCAACCGCCGCGCCTGATCGAGGCCGCTTCCTGCGATATTCAGTTCGTGTGGCAGTAGAACATTTTCAAGGGCGGTCAGCGTCTGGATGAGTTGGTACGACTGAAAGACGAATCCGATTTTCTTGCCGCGAACCGTGGCGAGATCGGCCTCGGCCAGGTTGTGGATGGGTACGCCATCGAGCCATATCTCGCCAGAACTGGGTGTATCCAGGCCGGCGAGCAATCCGAGAAGCGTGCTTTTGCCGCTGCCGCTGGCGCCCACAATGGCGACAAACTGCCCCGCCGGAATCGTGAGCGTAATCCCCTTCAAGATGTCGACGCGCCGCGAACCGTTCTGTATCCACTTTCGCGCATCCCGAACTTCAATCACTCTGCCTCCTGAAAAACCCGCTGCCTTCGCGCAGGTACACTATTCTTGTGGACGTTTCGCGCCGACTTATCGTTTCGCTGCTGACATTTCTTCTGGCGATTCCCGCGTTGGGCGCCGCCCGTCCGGTGCTGGTTTGCTTTGGTGACAGCATCACTGCCGGCTATGGACTGCAGCAAGGTCAATCCTATCCCGATTTTCTGCAAAAGAAGGTCGACGCGCACGGTTATGCCTACACAGTTGAAAACCAGGGCACCAGTGGCGCAACCACCAAAGACGCGGTGGCAAGCCTGCCTTCAATTCTCCGCCTGCATCCCGACATCGTTATCGTGGAATTCGGCGGCAACGACGGCCTGCGCGGCTTACCGACTGACCAAACGCGCCGAAACCTCGACGCCGTGCTTACCGCGCTCGAAAACGCGCATATCAAAGTGCTACTGGCGGCGATTACGCTGCCCCCCGACTACGGGCCGGATTACATTCATGCGTTTGAGCAGGTCTTCCGCGACCTGGCGGCCAAACATCATTCCGCCTTCGTTCCCATGATCTACAAAGACCTAATTCATGTGCCGGGGACGATTCAGTCCGATGGCATTCACCCCACGGTCAAGGGCTCTGAAATTCTCGCCGACACGCTTTTCACGGCGTTGAAGCCACTGCTGCGGAAGGGCAGCTGACAGCTGCCTCTCACCCCATGACCACTACCGGCTGAAACAGTGTCCCCGCCACGCGTTTTGCTACGCCGACTAACTCGCGCTGTCCCGCGAAAACCTTTACGAGCGATGCCCGGGAGAATTCCGGCAAATTCGCCTGCGCGCCGTTCCGCAACCGACCCAGGGCCTGCCAATCACCTGTCACAGAAGGCATGTCCGGCAAAAAGCTACGCGGATGCACGAACAGAGACTCCAACTCGGCTGGGTTACCCGCAAGCACGGCCAATTCTTCGAGTGTGTGCGCATCAGGCAGTGTGAACGCTCCGGCTTTTGTTCTGCGCAAACGGCTCAGATGCGCGCCACAGCCCAGATCCTGACCGAGCTCGTGAGCTACCGATCGCACATATCCGCCGGCCGAAATGCTCATTTCAAAGACCGCCTCGGAGCCTTCGAGCCCCGTCACCACAAAGCGATCAATATGTACTCTTGCCGGCTTGAGTTCCACCGGCCTGCCTTCGCGCGCCAGCTTGTATGACGGCACGCCAGAAACTTTTTTTGCCGAGAAGGGCGGCGGCATCTGCAGCATTTCGCCGCGGAAGCGGGCAGTGGCGGAACGAATCTGCTCCAAGGTCAGATTCGCCTCACAGTCGGCCGAGCGATCCGGGCCCGCTGCTTGCCCCTCAGCGTCGAAGGTATCCGTCGCGAAACCCAGCCGAATCGCGCCAGTATAGCTTTTTTCTGCCGAAGAGAAGTACTGCGCCAATCGCGTATATCTACCCAGAAGCAGCGGCAAAACCCCGGTGGCCATGGGGTCGAGGGTACCCAAGTGCCCGATTGACGATTCACCTGTGATTCTGCGGAGCTTGCCGACCACATCGTGGCTGGTCATTCCACCCGGTTTATCGATGACAACGAGTCCGTTCACCCTACACGCCCAATCGCTTTCTCCACTTTAGATCATTGCCCGCACTGCGTCGTTTCCGGGGCGGCGATGAGGAGTCTGCTTTGGGCACACTCGGATCAACCGGGCGCGAAAAGTGGCATAACTCTTGAAGGGGGTCCTGGGAGCCCTCCGCGAAGTGCTCTAGGCCGTGTACTTGAGGATCGTCATGAAGCCATAATCCATGTGCAACTGCTGATGACAGTGCAGGAGGGTATCGCCGGGGTTGTCGGCGATAAAGTCGACCGCGACGGTTTGCAGCGGCAGAAGATTGATGACGTCTTTCCGCAGGCCGCTCATCGTCTTTTGCGCGATTTGCGCGACTTCAAATGTGTGCCGGTGCAGATGAATGGGATGCTGATCGCCGCTGCCGTTGCGCAGCACGAAGCGATATCGTTTGCCGGCGGTGAGGTGGATGGGATCGACGTCGGGCCAGGCCTTGTTGTTGATGGTCCACGTGTCGAACTTCGAGCCTTTCTGCGGGCCAATGTCGTGGAAGGTGAGCGTCACGGTCTCGTCGGGCGCGGCGGCGGGCGTGGCGGCAGCAAACTGTGCGTAGTCCCACTTGACGGGTGCGGGATCGTTCCAGACGGGTGCGCCGGATTTGCCGGCATACTCGACGACGATGCCGAGGCCCATCTTGCGCGCGTCGGCGAGCGTTGAACCGAGGATCCAGACCCCGGAATTGTTCATTTCGACTACGGCATCGACGCGCTCGGCAACTGCGAGTGAGAGGACTTCTACTGCGGAGGGATTGGGGACCGGGTTACCATCCATGGCGAGGACCTTGAAGCTGTGGCCGGGCAGCGCAAGAACGACATTTTCCGTGGCACTGGCGTTGAGGAGATGGAGCAGCACGCGCTGGCCCTGCTTGACTTTGATGGGATCGCCCGCGCCGAGCATGTGGCTGTTGATGGTTGCGTACTTGTAGCCGACGTCGGAGCCTGTGGTGAGGGGCTGATTGGCTGAGGCCGCGCGCATATCCATGACCATAGGAACGAAGGAGGGCTCCCAATGATGGATGGCGAGGAAGAGCTCCTGATCGTAGTGGCCGGGGTCGGACTTCCCTTCCACCATCAGGAATCCGAACTGGCCGCTGTAGGTGCCAAGGGAGAGATCGCTGCCGGCGCCTGCATGGGTGTGGTACCAGCGCGTTCCTGAGGGCCTGGGCGTGTAGGTGTAGCGAAGCTGCGCACCGGGCGCAATCATGGGCGAGCCTTCTTCCATGGCACCGTCGTTGAGTGAATCGATGGCGAGGCCATGCCAGTGGACGATGTCGGGATTCGCGCTCGCATTGGTGACGTCGATGGTGACGGGGACGCCCTCTTTGATGCGCAGGATGGGTCCCGGCACCTGGCCGTTATAGGCTGTGGTCTTGATGGTGACGCCTGGGGCAATGTCGAGAGAGGTGTGCTGGATTTTGAGGGAGTAGTCGGGTTTGGGCTGCGGCGCGATCCCGACTGTGGCGCGGACAAGATGCGGGGCGAGTGAGGCGGCGCCGAGCGCGAGGCTTCCGTCGCGCAAGAATTGCCTGCGATCCAAATGTTTGCTCTGCGCCATGAACAACCCCCTGTGGCCTGGATTCGAAGCTAACAGGCGATTGTTTCATGGCAGCTGGGAACGGGTAAAATGCGTTGCGCGGAGTTATCCCATAAAACCCAGGTAGGGGCTGGAGCCAAAGTTGCCGAAATTCGGGAAGACCTGGCGGACCTGGCCATCGGAGAGACCAAACCAGCGCGCGAGGGTTCCCGCGTACTGATCAACGGCTGTTGTCGGAATGAGACGGCCCGCGCCCACATCGTTGGCCTGATTGACGCCGATGACGGGATACTGGCCGTACATATCGCCACCCTGGACGGCTCCGCCGACAACGAGGTGGTGACTTCCCCAGCCATGATCGGTACCGTTGCTGTTGCTGGTAAGTGTGCGCCCGAAGTCGGACGCAGTAAAGGTGGTGACCTGACTGCCCATGCCGGCAGAAACCATCAAGCCGTCGAAATATTCGAGCGCCTGGCCTAACTGTGTGAGTAACTGCGCGTGCTGAATGGCCTGATTGTTATGAGTATCGAAACTACCGAGCTGCACATAAAAGATCTGACGAGTTACCCCGAGGCTGCTGCTGCCACTAATGATTCTGGCCACAGTCTGCAAGGACGTGGCGAGCGGGTTGTCGGTAAGCTTGCTGGTCATGGGATCGAGGTACTGTGGAGGATTTGGAACTCCGCCGGGACCGGCCGGAAGCATGGCGCTGGCGAGCGTGGCCTGCGCCTGAATGGAGCGATTGACGACGACGCCGTATTCTTTGGCGAACAAGTTTGATTCGTCCGCAGAGAGGATCGAAGAAAGCGGATTCGCGGCTTCAGGCAAACCGAACGGCGACTGCGCGAGACCGAAGATCGGAATTGGGCCGGCAGAAGTGACGTTGAGCTGGAACGAGTTTTGTCCCGCGAGGAACAGAGCTATGCCTGCCGTGGAAATGCAGGTGAACATCGAATTCGAGTTCATGTTCATGCTTTCGATGACGTCGGCAACGGAACCGCCCCAGCCGACGTGCTCGGCGCTGCCGCCATTGGAAGCGATGGCCTGCCATGCGGCGGTCTGATCGAAATGCGAATACAGCGAATCGGGTAGCGGAACCGTGTTGTTGTTGACCTGAGTTTTGGTGGCGGGCGCGATGAGGGTTCCCGAGTTGGCCACGATTGCGAGGCGGCCGGAATTGAAGAGATTCTGCGCACCCGTGAGCGCGGGGTTGAGCGCAAAGGTGCGTCCGGTTTGCGGAGTCTTGAGCGTGATGGGCAGAAGCGAACCGAGCGGATACGCGAGCCCCGGCGCGCCGGAGCGGGCCTGCGTGAAGGCGCTGAAGGAACTGGGATCGGTAGCGATTACGGTGCCGTGGCCGTCGTTGCCACCCTGAAGGAACACGCAGACAAGTGCCTTGTAACCTCCGGAACCGCTTGATTGCGCCATGCCAGCCATGGAGTTGAGCCCGAGGATAAAGGGGCTTGCGGAAATGCCGGCCATAGAGGCCATGGAAGCCGTTCGGAGGAACTGGCGTCGTGATCGTTCAAACTTGTTCATCGAAAGGCTCCTTAAAATTGTGCGGCGAAGGCGGGCGACGCCATGGTGAGATAGACGGCTGTTTCGACGCGACTGGCTAACGCGGCATTGATGGCGTTCTGGTCTCCTGAAGGAATGGCGATCGAATTAATCGCGGAGAGTATCTCTGAATAAAGAGTGGAATCCATCTCCCCGGCCATGAGAAGCAGGTTGATGCGATCGAGCAGTGCGGTTGGTGTGGAAGCAAGACTCATCTCAGTTTCATAATTGGCAAACATGTCCGGGCCGCCGATGGCGTTGCTTCCGATGGCTGTCTGCATGTAGTTGAGATAGCCAACGACGGTAGTCACGTTGGTCATTTGCATCTCAGGTGCGACCAAGCCGGCCTGCGCTATGCTTGTGCCGGGCGGGACATAACCCGGAGCAAACCAGTTGAAGACGGTGGGCGATCGAAGCGACATTTCGCCGAGACCCCAGATGGGATCCTCGGTGCTGCCGATGTCGAAGGATCCGGTACGTGATTGTGCAGTGAAAGCCCGCGCCCACTCGGTGTAACGAAGAAGCGCTTCGCGTACCTTGCCGTATTGCGGATTACTGAAGTCGGTTGCGGAGTTACGGGCTTCGGGATCGAGGAGGATCTCGGAGACAACGGCCTGAAGGTTGCCGCGGGTTCCGGTTCCATCGTTCTCGAAGACCGTAGAGCAATCTTGAATGTATGTGGGGCTGGGGTTGCTGGTGACGAGGTGCTGAATCATCTGCTTGCAGAAGAACGGCGGCAGACTGGGATAATTGAACAGCGTGTCGAGTGCGGTTTTCAGATCGCCATCAGGATTGGGGCTTCCGCCCGAAGCGATGGTGACGCCGAGAAATGACTTTTGATTGGTGGAGTGATGGCTGGGGAAACTCTGCATGGGCAGAAGTTCTTCGCCATAACCCGGCCCCACATAGATGCAGCAGCTGGACCAGGCAGTGTCGGTGCTGTTGCCTGGGATATTCCAACTGAATCCCGTGAAGACGGCGGCAAGGCCCATGACGTCGTTATTTGAATAATTGGGCAGAGGCTGGCCGGTGGAACCAAGCTTGACTGACCCATCGTCGTTGAGCTGATTGAGTCCTATGGTGAAGAGCTGCATAACTTCCCGCGCATAGTTTTCGTCGGGATCGGTATTGGCGTTCCCCTTGTCGTTGCCGAGCATGTTGAGAAACTGCCCCATCATGGGATTGAGCGTCACATCCTGAAGAAGGGTGCGGAAGTTACCAAAAGCATCGGCGCCGAGCACGTCGTAGTAATTCGCTTCGCCGCGCGGCATGCTCTGAATACTGAAGTTCGGCTCGGTAGAGACAACGAACATTTGCGACAGTGCATATTCAACGCGTTGGCGCAGTTGGTCATTTGCGGTGAGAGACTGCTGCCAGAATGTGTCCTGAACGAAGCTCTCGTTGTTGGCGTTCTGCGTGAAAAGCGCCGCATTGCACTTGACGTCGGTGGCGGCGCATGGCGGGTTGTTGAGGATGACGGCTTGCTCGACGGCGGGTTCATGAAGAGTTGGCTGTATGGCGAATTGCTCGTTAAGCCAGGCCTGGTAGCCGATGAGCGAAAGGTGATGGATGCTCGCATCCGTTGCGCCGAAGGTGGCCTGCTCGAGGAAACGCGAAGCATCCTGCTCACTGATTATGGGCGTCGGCGGTGTGCCATTCACCGTAGCGATAAGATCGGCGGAAGTGGCCGGGCCCGGGCTTGGGTTGAGCACTTGGAGGTCGAGATTACCGGCCTCGGTCGGCGACACGCTTGCCGTCAACTGAGTCCCGCTGTCGAACGTGGTCGAAACAGCCGAGCCGTTCACGAGTACCTGCGCCCCGTTGATAAAGCTCTGGCCAGTGAGAACGACAGTTGTTGAAGGCGGTCCGACGTTCATGGTGTTCGGTGTGGCTGCATTGAGGATCGGAATCGGATTCTCGACTGAGACGTTCTGGCCGATCGACACCGAAGGGTTGTCAACGCTGGTGATGGTGAGCTGAACGACGTTGTTTGGCGTGGGAACTACGGCGGGGGCCGTGTAATTTATGGAGCCGTCCTTCTGCGAGGCAGCAGTTCCGACCTGCGCATTACCACCGGGCACGCCATTCACCTTGAGGGTGACTCCGGTATTGTTCGTGCCCGTTATATTGAGGCCAAGATTCAAGGTATTCGACACGCGCACATCGGTGCCATTGCTCGGCTGCATCAGGAGAACAACCTGGCCGGGTCCAACCTTAACGGGCACCTGCGAGGAACTCGCTGAGCCGGGGTTTGGATTTGTGACCATCAAGGGAAACGTTCCAGGAATTGGCGCCGCAACTGAAGCCACTAACTCGCTATCGGAGTTGAGCGTTGTTGGAACGGCCGCGCCGTTCCAGATGATTTGAGCGCCATACACAAATTGGGCTCCGTCGACGACAACGGTTGTCGTTCCCTCGGAGAAGCCTGACGGCGTGACGGTATTGATCGTCGGGATTGGATTCCAGACCGCAATTGCGGCTTTACCGGGCGGGTAACTGGGGTAATTCGTGGCGGTGCTGGTGATTGTCACCGAATCGGGAACCGGAACGACGGCGGGCGCGGTGTAAAGCCCGTTGCTATCGATGGTGCCGAACTGGGCGTTGCCGCCGACAACTCCATTCACGGAATACGTCAGAGGGCCCGCGGCCTCGGAGGTCCGTGTCATCTGCATTGTCTGGGTCACGCGCACGGAGCTCCCAGGCGCTGTGATGGCGGCATAGAAATCGGGATTGGTGATGGTCACGCCGCCACAACCGGCAAGAAGGGAGAGCGCGACCGCGAGGGATAAGCCGAGAAGTGCGCAATTCAATTTTGAAACTGATCTCAATGACGTATTCACGGAGTCTCCAAGTGTCTTCTTTGGATCCCAAGGGCGAGGCAAGCGAAACAGGGGAGCTACAACTTTGGCAACTATCAGCGAGAGTATTTCCGTTGAGGCTATCGGCGGGGGTGTTTGGAATCAATACACCGTTTAGGGGAGAACTACACCTTTAGTCACCAAGCTGCGACTGCCTGCGGTGCGGCAGACGCTCGACTTTCGCTCGGAGGGGCATTGTGCTCTCCCGTTTCGCAACTCGAGAACCAGGTAACTGAGGTGGCCGATGTGCTGGACGCCGCACAAGCTGATAACTTTCGTCGTGCAGGTGGCGCATGAGCGAGATGACCGCGCTACTTGAGGCTGTGAAGCGGGGTGCTTTGGATGAGATCAGAAAGATTGTTGCCGACCAT
>Ga0182016_10001545_pt1 | contig 28016 bp, 35 predicted proteins | sample 712S2MmetaG_FD_120491 | JGI IMG/M metagenome (GOLD analysis project Ga0182016, IMG submission 120491) | Permafrost microbial communities from Stordalen Mire, Sweden - 712S2M metaG | ecosystem: Environmental > Terrestrial > Soil > Wetlands > Permafrost | place: Sweden: Stordalen | collected...
GGCTCACCGAGACACGGAGAACTGACGCGGTAAACAAATACTCGCTATCGAAATGCAACCAGTCGCGAGGCTCATACTTGATTCTCTGAGTTTGGATTCCGGCGTTGTGAGGGGTGGTACTGAGAACATCTCAACAGCGAAAACGTGAAAGTGTGGATCGTGGAAGAGACCGTCACGATGGCAACTTCCTTATCATGCACCTCGGACGGGTGGCTAGTAGATTGTCTGTGTAAAGCCATTGCTTCTCAGGCTTGAAGGTGCTCCTTAAGAGAAGGGGCCCACTGCACCATTGAAGTGTTATGATACCTCCAATTGTATCGGTGTCAACAAAGAATTTCATTAAATCTTCATATATTCGGGTTGGACTGGCTGGATTGGCGTTGAATCGACCCATGCCGCCCGAATTTGCCACCCTGAACCCTCCTTGGCGGGGGCGATATGCGCGGTCCCTGGCGAGGTGTGCTAAGGAACGCTGTCGGTTTGAAGATGTGGGGATTGATTAGGAGGAGGATGATGCGGCTCAGCATGCTTCACACCCGACTACAGCAGTTCCGCCTGGCTGGACGCACCGACGCACCGATGTGCGCGGCGTTCTGCTTACGACGCGCAGTCGTGCGGGTCGAGTTGAGCGTTACGAGTCGGGCACCATGGCCCTGACCAGCCTGCGTCAGTCCATTCGTCGGCCTTGGCTATACTTGACAGATTCCCCCGTTCCCTTAGACTTCACCCTATGAAAGGAGCAGGAGGAATGGAAGGGTGTTCGAGCGTAAAATTCAAGGCAGCTGTTTCTTGGGCCGTCGCCGTTTTGGTCATCAGCTCACTGGGAATAGTGGGAGCATGCTTCGCTATTCGTGCCGATGTCGGGAAGCCGGAGCCAGCGAAGGATCTCGTAATCTTGTTGTTATTGACTTTCGCATCGGTTGGGTTCATCGCGTTGTTGCTTCTAGCTCAAGTTGTAGCGGTGAAGCTTGCCACCAAAAGGCGGGCATAACACTTGCCTCCGAGGGCAAATCTCGTGAGCACCTGGATCACAACACCAGCGGCTCCGTCGGTCGGCGCGCTCCACTCATTCATGGAGCGCCGCCGGCCGATTTTTTGTTGGCCTCAAGTCTGGCCAACGGAGACCTGCGACAACTGTTGTAGCTCCAGAATGGTCAGGACGGAGCGCTTGCAGGTCCTATGCGTAATGAACGGGGCGGCGATTCCGCATCAGGATCCAGCGACCACCTGCCGCAAAAACAGAGGGTCGGGGTGGCTGGAAGTGGCCAATGACAGGACCTTGAGAGAAGCTGGCCGCTCAATTGTAGTCAAAATTGTAGCTGTAGACATCCGACAGAATGCAGGCGTCCGGAGTCCCATAAACCGCTAAGCTACTGAATCAAAATGAAAATCTCCATAGGGTATCAACCGGAGATCCAATGTGCCCAAGGCAGTTTCCGGCATTCCTCGGGAAGTACCTGTTTTCAAGTGCTTCGTTTTCAAAGGGATGGGGCTAGCTTGTAGCGGCTTGTGGAACTGCGAGGAACTTGGAGGCTCTCGGCAGCTACACTTTTATCTACAGCGGTACAATGAAGCCGGAGATTATGGCGATCTGCTTACGCTAGAAGGACCAGCTGCAGACGGTCAACGGAGATACCGCATGCCTCAGCATGGGTACCTGGCGCGCCGATCAGCCGGAACTCGATATCTATGGGACGCGTTCGTTCCTTCGCCTTCAGCACTGCGTCGGTCACGTCGGCAATCGGAGAGATCGAGACTGCATGGTCCTTGATGGCGCCCGGATCCTGCATCTTGTGATGCATGCTGTGCAACCCGAAGAGGCTTACTCTCGGGGGTACCCTCATTTCAGGCAAGACGACATCGATTGCGCCCGGCAAGGCGTGTCCACGAGCTTGGCGAACATTTACAAAGCGCACCTCCGCTCGCGTGAACTCGGTTCGCACGCAGCAGATATCTAGGTTGAATTGTTCTCTCGGTTGGAACAGACCCTTGTTTAGGGGGATGTCAAAAGCCGCCTCGACGTATTCGTAAGCCAGGCCATTGGGGCCGATGTCGAGCACATCGCCGGCAGTCCGCTGAGTATCTAAGCCAGGAAGGAATGTGGTCGTGTCCACGGGGCCGGCGTTGCCAAAGGCATGTTGCCACCGCGTCCAGAGCCGATCGACATTAGAATGATGAGTCCAGAATATGGGATCGAACGCCGATCTAAATGTGTAAATGTCGGCCATGTCTCCGCCGACCCACAAGTGCACATAGCCATGCAAGTTATCCATTTGACCGGGTTGCGTTGGAAATCCGGGCACGAGTTCGGTTCCGCCGAATAAGTAGAAGTCCGACATCCGGAGGGCCGTATCAACCTCGGTCCTCGTGGGGAAGCGTTGGTCTGGACCTCCGGGATCGCGGCCGTGTGCGAGTGGCGGGCTCATGAATATATCCGGTATGGCAGGTGCGCCAATCCAGTCCCAATAGGGCAACGTCACATCCTGGCCGGACACTTGGCGGAGGGCGTTCTCGTAGTCCAAGATAAAAGCGCGGTGCCAAGGCAAGAACAGCTCATAGTTGTGAACGCAACTGTTGACGTGGATCTGGGCTAAATGATTGTAGTTGCACACGGGATCGGTTGAGTTCTGCAATGCTTGCACGGCAGCCCGGAAAGCAGTGATCTCCGCGGGCAGCATGTTCAGGACATTCTTGCGCTGACGCATCTGCTTCCCGCTACCTTGGGTCGAGCTCTCTTAGCTTCCGGACAATTGCGGGAGCTTGAGTCCCGGATGGGTGCGGCTCCGGACCGGCGTAGACTACAGCGTGGATGTCCGCGATTCCTTTGAAGAACGACTTGACACCGCTGTAATTGGACATGAATTTAATGGCGAAGGCCTTCATATCATCGGAGAGCGGCAATTTCGCGAGCTCGGCTTTTGCTTTGTCTAACGAGTCGTTGTCGGTCCAAGCGCGGGCTAGTGCGCTGGGCGTGCACAACAGCAGCGTCACAGCGAAGATTTCGTGAGTGTGCACGGCATTGAGTCTCTCAAGGTCCGCTTCCGTTACGTCCAGATTCAGCACATCAATCATGTTTTCTCCTTATTGTCGATCGGTTGTCAGTTCTAGGTACCTTCGTCGGCACTGCAATTGCAGGCCCGGCACATTCGTCTGGGGCCCCGGCCAGAACAATGCCGGGTCATCCAGAATCTCCTTGTACTCTTGGACAGCCTGATCGCGTAATCCGTCAGCTTCCAAGGTACGTGCCATCTCTTCACGCCACTCCTGCGGCGGGGATGTCGCGGCAGCGGCACGCATTTCGCGGAGCGCCCGCGCGGGGGAATGTTCCGCGAGATCTATCTCCGCCGCTAATTGATGCCTCAACGCTACCAAACGCGGGATATCGTCGTAGGAACGTAGCGAAGCCAGTATTTGCCTTGCTTCACTCAGGAAGCCAGTTTGTGCAAATACGATGCCTATGTGGGCGGCCTGGCGCGGAGTGTTGTCGATGGCGCAGGCAGCAGCGCAGTCGCTGTTTGCGGCCGTTCGCGCGCCCGTTCGTATGTGAAGCTGCGCCAATAGATAGTATTTATGGGCTTCCTCCTGGGAGAACCCCTGCGCGCTGTCGTAGGCTATGCCCTCCTGCAACTCCGCGATACCTTCTTGAGGGCGGTCCAATTCCGCCAGCCAACTGGCACGAATTAGGTAAGCGCGACTCCGCCAGTACTTAGAGGGCGAACTTTGGAGCGGTTCTGCTGTTTCCAGCGCCTTGTCGGTTCGCTGCTGGGTGAACAGCACCAGCGCGTTCAGCCAGCGCGCCCAGTCCGGCTGACCAAACGCGCTTAGCCTCACTGCGATTGCCATCGCTTGCGGCAGCTTTTTCTGTTTAATGTAGATCCAGGCTAGGTGCACGGCAGCGGTGTATTCCCTGGGCCAGCGTCGCCAGAGATCGGCGAATCGACTGGCGGCTTCGTCCGAGCGCCCGGTTTCATCCAGGACACTCGCTAGAAAAAAGCCGCCATCATAATCATCGGGGTAGTGGACAAGGAACGTGCGATAGGTGCGCTCGGCAGCGGGATAGTCACCGGTGTCTTCGTAGTATTGCCCGGTGATAAGCAATTGCTCGCGACTCGTCAGTTGCTTTTTCTCGGTCAGCCGGAGCGCCTGTTTCCATGCCACGTATCCCTCATGATAGCGTTTCAGGGCGATCAAGAGATCTCCCATTTTGGCGTACGCCATGGCAAACTCGGGATCAATCTGGACGGCTTCGCGCAAGACGAGGACCGCTGCCTCATTGTTACCTTGTCCCGAGGCTCGGTGAGCACGCTCAAAGAGCTGCAATGCCAGCCACGAACTGGTGGTCGTGTCTTCCGGACGGCGGTCCTGCTCGGCAAGATCCTGGGTCGCTTCGCCCACAGTAGTTCGTATCCAGGTCGCAGCCCGATGGATTGCCTCAAACAGTTGACTCTTGTCGTTCGCAGGAAATTCCGATTTCCAGACCCTTCGCGCAAAGAGAGGCGTACCGCTGACCTGTTCAATCTTGAGTGCTAGCACGTACTCTTGACCCAGGACGGAGACGGAACCGTAGATCACCAGGGGAGCCCCATCTCGCAAGGCCACCTCGCGTGCGGTTTGTCCGTCCAAAGGTTCCCCGGCGGGTTTGCCCATCCGCTTGAGAACTTCGCCGAGACGCGTGTCGTCAATCAGCACGAATTGCGGTGATTGGGCGAGTTGACTTCGAAGCACAGTGGTCAGTCCGTCCAGATTGGCTTCCGGTACGCGTATTTCAGTAAGTAATACTCGCGATCCTCGCGCGATTTTCGGCATCCAACTACTAAAGCGCAAAATCACTAGGAAAAGTGCCACACAGATGATCAGAATTGCGACGGAAGGCACAATGAATCGCCAGTGAGTTAGTTGCGGCGCCCGTTCATCCTTGGCCATTCGGTCAGGCAAAAGCTCGTTAACGACTTGTTCCGCAGAGGTGAAGCGCATGTTTGGACTGCGTTGTAGACACCGCAATATCACCCTCTTAAGCGTTCCGGCCAGGGGATCGCTCGCACTTTCCGGGATAGTCGATGCTAGTCTCCCAGCTTCCCTGTCCTGTGGAACGTGTCCTGCCAGTATTTGGAAGGCGATGATACCGAACGAGTAGATATCGGACCTGAAGGTTGCAGTCATGCCTTCGAGTTGCTCCGGCGCCATGTAGCCCGGCGTGCCGGCCAACGAAATTGTACTTGAGCCGCCGATTGCAAGGTCCCGCCTAGCGAGGCCAAAATCAGTAATAACCGCACGTTCCCTTTGTGTCCCTGCTGCTACAAGCATGATGTTACCGGGCTTGAGGTCGCGGTGCACAACTCCAGCGTGGTGGGCCGCTGCTAAACCTTCCGCGATTTGCACGATGATATGGAAAGCGACATCCAAATGCAACACTCGTTCGCGTCGGAGCCGCTCGGCCAAGGTTTCTCCGGGCAAGAACTCCATGCTTATAAACGGGATCCCGTGTTCCGGCTCGTCCGGTGACGCTAAAACGCGATGATGAAACAGATCGTGTACTCGGCAGACATTCGGGTGTGTAATCTCGCGGGCGAGAAGAACCTCTTTCTGTAGCCTGCCAACCAGCCGTTCATCTGTCAGCATGCTGGAACGGATCGTCTTAACCGCCACAGCGACTCCCAGAATTTCGTCGAAAGCCTTGTAAACTTCGCCCATGCCACCGGAACCGATCAGGCTCACCACTCTAAATCGCCCACAAACAATCTCCCCTGGGCGAAAATTACAGAGAATCACAGTTGACAGTGGCGGCCCTGGACGCAAGCCGCCAAAGTAGCGTTCCGCCGCTTGATGGTCCACCAACAACTTCCTCAACTCGTCCCCCAGAACCGGATCTCCGGCGCTGATCTCGGCAAGGAACGCCTCGCGCTGGTGCGGCTCCATTTCTAGAGCTTCGCTGAACCAATCTTTCAGTTTCCGCCAGCGATCTGGCCCCATCTGCTTCATTTGCTCAGTTTGCCGTACAGCCAAGTCTTGGCGTGATCCCACTCGCGCTTCACAGTTCGCTCAGACACTTCCAGAACGGCCGCTATTTCTCTCTCAGTCAACCCTGCGAAAAAACGCATCTCTACCACTTGGCATTGTCGGGGATCGATCGAAGCAAGCTCTGCAAGGGCGTCATCCAGCGCGAGCAGTTCTGGAGATCGCTCTTCCGAGAACACGAATGCCTCATCCAATGGCACACATGCTTGGGTTCCGCCGCGTTTCTCTGCCTGACGGGCACGCGCGTGGTCCACCAGGACGCGACGCATAATCCGTGCTGCAGTCGCAAAGAAATGCTGTCGGTTCTGCCAGTCCTCCGTCTGCCCGCGCAAGAGCCTGATGTAAGTCTCATTGACAAGTGCAGTTGGTTGTAGAGTGACACCCTCCGCTTCCGCCCTCATATAGGCGCTGGCAATTTGCTTAAGCTCGCAGTACACGATCTCGAGCAGACGGTTTTCTGCTTGGCGATTCCCTTTGCGAACCTCGCGAAGAATTCGCGTAATGTCCTCCGCAGCCGTAATCCCTCCTCGATATGAAGAATATTGGTTCCGCGAGATTATACCACAGCGTGTGGCACTTTGTCGGACCGCTTTTCGCTTGTGAAAGCAGGAGATCATCATGGATGAGATTATCAAAAACCTGACATCCCTCTTTATCGCAGGTCTGGCTCTCCAGCAACTGTTGGAACTGCCCGACGCATTCCTTTCGCTTTCCGCCACTTACGAGAAATACAAGAAGCTAATCATAAAGGTCGTTGCGTTCGTATTTGGCATGTTCGTCGTGGCGAATGGTCAAGTTCACCTCCTGAACGCCATAGGGGGAAAAATCGATCCCAATATCGATACGATCCTCGCGGGACTGGTCGTGAGCGGAGGTGCCGAGAGTTTCAACTCCATAATCAAGTTCCTCGGCTACGCCAAGGAGAACAAGAAGGCGGCGGCGGCTACGTCTACTAATGTGGCTGGCACAATGGCGCTCCGCGAGATGCAATTGAAATGAAGGTGAGCTCTTACTGAGACTTGAGAAATTAGAAAGTTACAAAGGAGAACGTGTTATGACTTCAAGAACCGACGCATCCCGCAACCTGATCGAATTGACGGCCGCGACGCGGCGGCCAACAACAAAAGGAGACGAAATGTGTAAGGCGATCTTAATGGCGTTATGCTTGTCACTCAGCACCAGCGCGCTTTTTGGACAAACATGCACCAATAAAACCGTTGTTTCGTCAGTAGTCGACTCCACCGGCAGTTCAGCAAACAAAGGGCGGAGCGTAGAAGGGCCGGTATGTGTCGAGGTCTATTTTAACCCCCTACCCGGTCCGGTCACTCTTCAGACCAGCTCGACGCAAACGTCGGGACCTGACCCTGGTACCGTCTTCCTTGGCAATGGAGGTTCCGGAGCGCCTGGCGCGGCACAGAAAAAGGGTATGATGGCGCCCGGCACCCCGACGATTTCATCGCAGTTCAATGCCATCTCCGTTGGTTTCTCTGGCGACCAGGGACTGGTGCAAGCACTCCCCACGAAATATAGCCAAGCCGCGGCGAGTCAGGATCTGTTGACAGGCGACCTTAAGCAGTTATTGAGCGCCACAATGGGAATCGATCCATCTACGCCCGCTCTGAGCGTGGCCGTAGCCAGCGTGGCGAAAAACTCCATTCTCCCGGACCTGTTGACTGCCCTTGCGGCCCAGAGAGACTACCAACCGTCCGACAAGGGTGCGCCGCCGCTTCTTGCGGACCTCCAAGCTCTGCAGACAGAATTGAACAACATGCCGTTTGATTTCAGTGATGGCGACAAGTTGCAGGCGGGCGAAACGATATCCTGCCGTGGCGCAAATACCAAGAAGATTGGGTGGACCGATTGGTACGCTCAATGCAAGGATCAATACGACAGTCTCAAGAAGAGCTTGCAGGACGCTACCGCGTCGGCACAAACCTACTCGACCGGCAGCGACAATGACAAGGCTCTGAAGAACAAAGCGGCAATCGTTCTTTACTGGAAGGCCCGGCTCGATGCACTTGGAATCACATCGCCTGGCCCCATCAACCTGCTCCCATTCAGCGTAGCCCGCCAGGATATCGGATGCCATTCGATATTCAATTTCAATTCCAGCACCGCGGTCTCTCTTGTCGTCGTCGATGAACGACCGACCTTGGACGGAACCGCGCCTACCGCAAAGGCCTCCGACCCCTTTCTGACCGTAACTTGTGCCAGCCGTATCGGTGTGAGCGCGGGCGCGGGCTTCAGCACGATTCTGCAGCACGGATTCGCGATCGTCAAGAGCGCCGGGGGCACCAATGGCGCCTCCGTGAATAGATTCGATGCACTCAACGATTCGCGATTCAATCCTCTCCCGATGGCGCTCGCACACGCCCGGCTGAAGGAGTTTGCGGGCCATCTCATCGCGCTGCACGCGACCGTTGGAGTGGCAGGAAACCTACAGGGGCAGTCGTCGGGCGGGTCCGCTGTCGAATTTCTGCTAGGCGGGAGTGTATCGTTTGTCCGCGTCATTTATCTGTCGGCCGGCCTGCATATTGGAACGAAAGACGAGTTGGCAGGCGGGTTCAAAGTAGGCGATCTGGTTCCGAGCGACATCACTACGATTCAGGGCCAGGTGAAGCGCTCCTACACCACCGGGTTCGGATTTGCCATCAGCTTTACCAAACCTTAGCTAAGCGAGCGGTATGGAGAACCTACTATGTCAGTAAGACCATTTCGGAATCGTATTGTACCGGCAACTGCGCTGTTTCTCGCGGCTGGCAGTCTCATTGGCCAAGTCACCCCTGCGACGCGTTATGATGCCGGGCCGCAGAACGACACCTCGTTCCATCCGATCGAAGTAACCCGTCAAAAGGTCACCACCACGACAGTGCTGCTCACCTTAAGTGCAAAAAGCCCGGTGCCGGAGATGGATTTACAATTCTCCGGGACTACGGCCGAACTGCACTAGTCCGAATTAAAGGCGGACCACGAAGGGCACAGTATTCCAAGCATGCAGCCCGGGCAGAAGCCCCAGATCGCGGGACGGATCACAACTACTGCCGGTCAAACCGGTCAAATCTCCATCTCCGGTCGTACACTCAATTCAAATTCCGATGTGCCCGACGTGCATGCGGACGTTCCGTTCAGGAATCAAAAAGGCCAGTTGAAACTGAGCAGTCCAACCGCCACTGGCCCGGTGGCCATTAGCGTCAAGCCCACCAACCAAACCGTCGGAGACGGCTACGTGGTGAAGGGAGATCTGACCGTCTCTCTAAAGGCTGTAAGCAACGTACAGCCTTCCGGCGTCACTGTGGACACCAGCGCTGAAGGAGTCACCCTTGTTTCAAGCGCGCCGTCCGCCAACCTGGCGCCGTCCGCCACGGACGTGACCCGCAGCATCACCTTCGTGGCCAGCGACGGGCAGCGGGGCCGCATTCTCACTCAAATCAAGGGCAAAACGAGGACCGGCAAGGACTACATACGACGGGCCTATTTGTACGTGCTTGCCGACGCGAACAAGTTGTACACCAGCAGCAGCGGGTTCGTAGATCTGGAGATTCAGAAGCTGCAGGCAGATCACGACGCGCGGCGCATATCCGACGATCAATACAATGCCGGGGTGAATGCAGTATTGTCGGGGGCAACCGAATCAGGAGTGGCAAAACAATGATGGAAACACGACGTAATGTTCAAACCTGCCTGGGGATGCTCGCCAGTCTCTTGTGCCTTCCGGTTAGTGCTCAGGTCAACATTAGCGGGCGCATTATGTGGGTGGATCGCCGCGGTCCCGCCGATGCAGGCAGCGCACACCCCGCCAGGAGCGTCCTGGTGGAAATTTGCGACAATCGTGTCCCGCTGGCGAACCAGGTGGTGTCCACTACTCAAACGGATGAAGGTGGTAATTATGCCGTTACCGTTCCAACGGCGAATGGTACGCAGCGCGATATCCTGGTGCGCGCTCGTTCCCAATCCCCGGCCGCTACGGTAGAGGCCATCGGCACAACGCTCGCGTACATCCTGCCGTCCGCGGTATTTCCGGCGCAACCATGGAACGCCACGTTGACCGTGAATATCGTCGGAGATTTCACCAAGACCAACAATGCGGCGTTTTCGGTCCTGGATGCCGTACTGGGAGCACGCCAGTATGTCTCCAAGTTGTCAAACATCGACCTGCCGGCCATCCCGATCGAGTTCCCCACTTCCGGCAGTGTCTCGTATTTTCAAAACAATCAGCTCCATATACTGCTCGGCGATCGATGGGACTGGGATGTCGTCATGCATGAATACGGCCATTATGTGTCGAAGTCTTTCGTCTTTGACGACAGTCCCGGCGGTGTACATTATCTGGATGAAAACATCAGTGACCGGCTGCCCAAAGACAGCGCTGTTCGCTTGGCGTGGGGAGAGGGCTGGCCCACGTTCTTCGCCATCATGGCGCAGCGCGAAATGAACATGGCGGCCTTTGGAATTCCATACGTCGGCGATGCGACCTACAGTGACACCGAGGACGCTTCGATTGACATCGATCTCAGTTCGAACGGTGACGGAAGCCTTGGTGAAGATAACGAGGTATCGATCATGCGCTTGCTGTATCAATCGGTGACCGATGCCGCGGACACGCGCGTGTCGCCAGTCGACCTGTGGCAAGAAATGGTAACATCGAGGCCACGGTATCTTTCCGCCACCTACACCGCGATGACTTCGAAACTTGCTACCGGCGGCGTGCTTGCGATCGGTAGTCTCGCCACGAAACACCGCATCGCGCCGGGTCCAGAGTTGCCCGGCATCTCTTCGGCACTGGCCGATAGCCCCCCGCAATTTAGCTGGGCCGCGAACGGCGGCGGACAGCTCCATCACAACAACCAGTTTACAATCAGGTTCCTCACTCGCGATCCAAACCCCCAAAGACAACGCAGTGAATGAACGGTTTAACCGGATTGTCCAGGATGAGATCCTGTCCTTAGGCAACCTGATCGAACAATACCCGGGAATTTAACAGGAGAATGACCGAGTGGCTGGTGGAGTATAACTTCAAAAGACCCCACCACGCCCTGGGGTATATCCCAATTTGAATACCCAAAGTGTTATCGATGTACCCATCCAGCGCACGAACTTGACTAATCCATTGGCTCTGATATACTTCTCATAGAAAGAAAAGCAATGTTAGTTCTCTTCGGCCCTTCTGCGATGCACAGCCACTAACTTGAAATGCGCAAACTCAGTCGTAGATTGGCAACTGCCCGGGATCCGAAGCAGCGCAGAGCGGCGGTCGATGTTCCGATAGGGCCTCGGGCCCGTCCCCCCCCCAGATATTTAACGAGAAAGCGCACTTAAACGCTGGATTCAAAGGATTCACGGAAGCCGTTCTGAGGGATGTTGACCGCCCCCTTTAACGCCTTTCGACCTCGTCGATAGCCTCTTACTCGCTGTCATTTCCACAGCGCTATGCACTTGGTGCCGGCGCCTTAGCAAACGTCATAAGATTATTAACTACTCTCCTGATGGAAATCTCTAATCAACCGGAGCGAGATCAACCAAGTGGTTTGGGGTCTCGATTCGACAAACCCAAAGGGCCGATCCGCCTTAGTAAGGCGGAGCTAACAATTCTGCAGATGCTCAAGCCGAGCGATAAAACTAAATGGAACGGTGTACCATTACTGGAAGCCAACGGCATAACGGTTGGTTCAGGTATCATCCTCGTAGAAATAGATGGTCAACGTTACCGGATGAACACAGCGCCCGAGGAATTCGGGCGGATCCTTGGGGAGGTTTAGGCCAACGGCCTGAGCCGCATGACGCCTTGACGGTCAACGTCAAGGCCTTGCAAGTTTGTTGAACCGAGAAGCGCGGAAACAGGTATCATTCTGGTATACTCGGCCAGAACGGGTTCAGCATGAAAAGAACTGCTAGGCTCTGGCGATTTCTCCGCCTTTTTAGAAGTCCAGAACCCCAGTCCATATCGACCTCGGTTCCATGCGAGATTCATGGTTCCCGCTTGGCTGTTGATGGCATAGTTATTGATGCGCCCCCCGCACACGGCTTAGAATACGCGGATCTGGTCTTAAGTGGATATCCGGGCACTTCAGGGCATGACGTCGCCGAGATCCTTCGGCTTTTTGCCCAATCGGCACCGACCCTCCAAAGAATTCAAGGTTTTCCCCGTTCAGTCGAGAGGTCTCATGTGGCACTCATCGATTGGTGGGGCGTCGTTGCCTGGGTCCGTAACGCAATGGCCCTACCGATTCTGGCTAGTGTCTTTGCCGCGTATTTGTACGAGCAACTGAGGCGCGGCACGAGCCCGGAGAAAATCTGCTTCAGAATTGTCGTCGATGTGGCTGGCGTTCGTACGGAAGTAAAATTTGAAGGGCCCCCGGAGATTGTCGCAAAAGAGGTCGCCGACTTTCGCTCGGAGGACTTGCTAAGTAAGGCCAGGGGACGAATCCGGGGTCGACAGTGAACCAAAGGCATTACCGCCCTACACGGGTTGCACTGACATTAGCCGCCGCAATTCTATTGCTGCCTGTCCTCGTTCTCTTAATACTTGAGATAACGGTGGTGACGGCTGCGGTCATAGTGTCTCACGCCTCCTTACCCGGTGGCCCGTCAAAATTCGGCCTGGTGATTGCCGTCGCCGTCGCGTTACTAGTTTTGGCATTGGCAATAGTGCTTGGTGTCGGTTATCTAGTCGCTAACGCCTTGTTTTGGTTCACCCTCAAGCAGCTGAGGCAAAACACCTTAGCACTAATTGACCTGCTGTCGAAACAGCTCGCCGCGCTGTCACAAGCAGGTGCCGAGCGATCGCCCTATCTGAGGCGTGCGGCTTGCATCGCTCTCGCACGGACGCATAAGGCGCTAGAGAATGATGCGGAAGCGCTAAAGTATCTTGGTTCAGTAAGGGACGATGTATTTCGCAGTGATCCTCGGGCAGATGTACCTGTCCTCTTGGAGTACGGTGATACTGCTCTCCGACTCGGCTTTTGGCCTGCCGCGACGGACGCGTTTGATGCCGCGCTCTCAGGTGCTTCGTTCCTTGGCGATGACGAATTGAGGCTTGCAGCAAAATTAGGTTTCGCGAAGGCCCATGCAATGGCCGGAAGGTGCGGCTCGGCACTGGAACTATTGCGCGAGTCGGAGACCCTCAAAACAGCCGAAAATGGCATGCTGGAGGCAGCCTGGGGTTATGTGTACCTTGAGTACGGCTCCTTAGACGAAGCGCTCCGCTGTTTGGATGAAGCTGAGCGCCTCTACAAGGAATACTCGAACGACGAAGAACTGTTGCGACTACTGTTAATGCAGGGCGAGGCCTATAGCAAGCTGCAAAAACACAGCCATGCCCTTGAGGCATGCCAGAAGGCAGCCGAACTCGCGAAGCGTCGTGGAGTGGCCAGTTCCGAAGCGAGGGCCCTTTGGGGTATCGCTAAGTCATATCAAGGATTACTGGTCAAAATCGGAAAGGCGCAGCAGCGCCGCGCCATTCCCGTAAGGCTAGCCCAGGCTCTAAGCCGCCAATGGGATAGCGTAGTGCAGTCGGAGCCATTGGCTGAAGGCGATGGCGCTGAGAGGGTTAGCGCCACACTGAAGCGCGCGCTAAATAGGAGATATGACATAGAGACGGACGAAGCCGCTCGAGTCGTCGGGACCTACGGTAGTTGGGAAGCAACTTATCGTTCATTCTATCTCCTATACGACCTTTGTCGGGTGCGCCTTCGTGCGGCCGCGCTCGAGTGCGGAATCACAGAGCGGGCAACCGAAGGTAAAGAGCCCGCGTTTCTGAATAAGCGCTTTTGGTCATCATTTTTTACCCACGGGACCGCTTTCGAACCCGTAGCGGAACCGCCGTCTCCACAGCTAGATAGCTATCATCATGATATATCTGAGGAGCACAGACTATATACTCTGGCCCGCACTCTGTTTCCGTTCGACCAATCTAAGGCGAATGAGTTAATGCAGAGAGGAATTGCCCTGATTGAGTCGCGACGATCCAGCATCGAGGATGAGAGTATTCGTCTTCACCATTTTGCAGGTGTGAGCCCTTACTATTTGCAATATATTTACCAGTTGATGACCTGCTGGCGTATATCGAGCGATGCCACGTGGATGATTCGAGCCTTTCGGATATGCGAGCACTATCGCGCTAGGCAGTTGCTCGAATCACTGAAGGGTAACATTAACACTTGGCTCGAAGAGGAAGCACGACAGATGGTTGCTGAACTACAGGCTAAACTTCGCCCTGGGGAGTGTCTCATTGAATTCCTTCTCGGCGATGTCGAGAGTTATGTCTGGCTGATTAGTGCCGTAACGATTACGGCCGCCGTATTACCGCGGCGTTCGGTAGTGGAAAGTGTTTGTGAACTCGTTCTTGGGCATTGCATTAACAAGGGCTACCAGATTGCTGCTAGTTCGGCGGACGACAGATTCACTCTTGAGAGAATACTAGTGGGAAAGCTGCCTATGTTGAAGGACTTTGAAAAGGTGTATGTTGTGCCAGACGGCATTCTGGCTTATTGCCCATTTGCATATATTGTCAATTCAGAACCAGCAGGTCGGCACGTCCAAGGCAAACGAATGGCAACCGCTTTTCTTCCAGCCGGGGCGGCACTTGAGGCACTTCGACGCAGACCGGCAATGCGGCAGAATACAATTGCAATATTCGCCGATCCCGTTTTTTCGGCTGAGGATGACCGATTGGAACTGTCGTTTCTAGTTGGGGCAAGTAAATGCGGAGCGGACTCACGACAAGTCAAACAGAGTTATGGCAGGCTGCCAAATACGACAGTTGAGGCCAGACGGATCTGCGAGGCCGCCATGAATATAGATGTTAGGTTGTTTACTGGTCTCAACGCTTCGCGGTCGACGTTTTTCGAGCTTGATCTGACCGATGTGTGGTGTCTCCACGTCGCAACACACTGTTGTGGTTCCGGTGTGGAGGATAGATGTAAGTTTCTGCTGTCATGTGTTGGCGCAAACGGGCAGGACCTCGCGGGGTGGGTGTTTGATTACGAGATCGAGAGCCTTGCCGTGTCAGCTGACCTTGTCGTGTTGAGTTCTTGTGAGTCAGCTACGGGCCCATATCGCGAAGGTGAAGGAATGCTAGGACTTGCGCGAGCGTTTATTCAATCGGGTGCGCGATGTGTCGTCGGCGCTTTGTGGAAGGTGCCGGACGACGGTACATCCGAATTGATGGGGCGGTTTTATGAGCTCCTTTTGGGTGATTGCGGATTATCGCCCGCGGAGGCTCTATCATCGGCGCAAGCAGATATCCGAAGGACGCCAGAATGGAATGAACCGTATTATTGGGCAGGCTTCGCCGTTCTTGGAGACGGGTTCTCGGGAATCCAACAGAGCAGGCCTTAGTTGTGACGCTGCCTAAAGTGCCTGAATTTATTTTCTGTTAGTGCGTTTGCCACATACAAGTTCTCGCGAAGCGTTGTTGAAATGGTTCTGGTGAGTGATCTCGTAGATCTACAAGTACAAGTTCTTCAGGCTTGATATCTAGGATCTTGAATCCCGTGGTCGATATGCCGGCCCCAAAATGAACTTCGAGGAGATCTGGGCCGAGTGCCCAAGTAGTTTCGGAGTCAACTACTTGCTTTGGCTTTACTGGTGGACTTGAGGCGAAGTTCGCATCGATATATGCACGTTCATGAAGTCTCCCATCGCTCCGAAATTCCCAGACTGAACTGCCAGACCGAGGTATAAAGGACATTTGCGGGTACCAGGAACCAATTAGCAAGCGCGATAGGATATACTTCTTCGCAATCGGCCGCCCCCAAACAAAGAAACAAACGAGTAGCAGCAGTGCCGTTAGCACAACCCACCTAAAGATTCGAAGTCCTCTCTTTATTCCTACTGCGATAGATGGTGGAATATAGTCTGGCGATGCTGGGACAGCTCTCATACTGTTCTCGTTTCGGACTATTGCCATTGGACGGCTACAACGACAGCCTCGGACGCCTTTATTGTCATCCGTCGAGTCGGCCACGCCCAGGACGACGTATAAAGAATACTACAATTGAGGACCGGAGGTCGAGGGAGTCCTTGTACTAAACTCCTCCTCTCGCGACGCTTCCCAATATCCTAGCAAAAGGCATGATTCGATTCTCCTCCCGTTGGAGGCCTTAACGCGCAGGACCAAGAGGCAGCTTCAGAATCGCCCACAGGCCACCTCGGATTTATGTAGACGCACCAGCGCGCGTTGCGCCTGATCCGCGATGTTGTATCACCAGAGCTCGATTTCTTGATGAGCCGATGAGCCAAAGCGACAACGAAAAGCCGCTCAAAGAAGCGCTGGACTATCTGGATCAGGGCATGGAAGAGGCGTTGAACATGCCGCGGTCGAATGAAACCGAACTCATCCGCACTTTTCGAGAGGTAGCCAGAAATTGCGGCCGCTATGCCCGGCTCGCTTCACGAGTGCACGTACTATTCCGATATGTTAGAAGACTCGAATGAAGCTATCTTAAGAAGGTTGGCACCCAGCGAGATTTTCATTTAAGATTTGGTCGCGCGTAAACGCAGCGCGCATGATTTCCCTGACCTGCGCGATGCTCGAAGTTCCGTGCCCCAGGGCGTCACGGCGCCCCCCGTGAAATCGAGGACCAGGTGAGCAAGTTCTGGCCTCAATATCTGTTCGCTTGCGGAGCCATCATCACAGACTCTGGGTATCAGGACACGTTGTCCATCATCGGCAGACTGCCGATTCCAAAGGCCGGACGATGTTTGGCGCTGGATCAGGTCTTGGCATTACTCGCACCTGATTCTCACGCACCAAGTGTTGATCGACGATCACGGAATGGCCTGCGGCGAACGAACTACACAGCTCCCTATCTACACGCCGGTTTGCGAGCTGTAGACGCTCTCGCCGTGGACCATTGATTCTTAGGCCTGTTAAATCGGAGCGATTGAGCTATCCCTGCCCTTGGGCACAAACGGCCGCCACCGCGCTGCAGGGGTAGCCGAGGCCGTTGAAACTGGAGGGCGGCCTCAGCTACAAAATCATCTACAGTGGAGTTTAAGCCTGCTCGCATCTCATTGATTCTAATGGTCGGGGCGGGGCGATTTGAACGCCCGACCCCCTGCGCCCAAGGCGGATGGAAAGAAGCTGCAAAAGCAGCTTGTTTTCAAGTGCTTCGGTTTCAACCGGATGGCGCGAACTTGTTGAAACTTGTTGAACCCTGTGGAAACTGGAGGCTTTCGACGGCTACATTTTTATCTACAGCAGCACGCCGCACTGTCAGGCTCGCCGCCGGACACGTCCGGAGTTCGTCACAGCTTTCGCCCGGCGCGGACCATGTCGGGATACATTCACAAATCGAAGTTCCAAACGCTGACCGAGCGCGCTTCCGATCCGTTGTAACATTGTGAGCGAATGGCCTTCATAGTCGGCGTCTTCGAGACGTGCGATTACTGACTGCCGGGAGCCGGCCAATTCGGCCAGCTGACGCTGCGACATCCCGGCTCTTGTCCGCGCGTCATAAATCATCTGCGCGACATCCAAGTTGACGTGGGCATTGGTTATGCCGCGCCGGACCACCGGATTTCCGCCCGTGACCCTCTCCAGGATTTTCAGGGCATCTTTCGTTTTTGCCATTAGAAATCTCCTTCCTCCGAATAACCGTGCGCGTCCGGGTCCGATTCGAACGCTCGCTTGCGGCGAACGCATCTCTCGATCTCCGCGTCCGGCACGACATCCGTTTTTGTGATTGCGTGTCCCAGAATCGCCAGATCGCGCCCGTGAAAGAAATACAGAATCCGGTAGTTCACCCGCCCCTTTCGAATCCTGAGTTCGTGAATTCCATCCCTAAGAAGATCCGACAGGGGCCGCCGTAATTCGTGGCCGAAAATCGCCAAGCGTTCCACCGCCGCAACGCAGGTTTCATACGCTCGCCTATTCGTTTTCCGCAGTTCACCGAGCCACTCGAGCACCGGCGCCTCGCCAGACGGCTCCCGGTAGAAGACTACGTTGGTGCGCGGCATCTTTTGTGAACAAGGATATCACAATATTGTGATCGGCCGGCCTGTCTGTCATGGCCTGACCGCCAAGCCTTGGAGGCCTCTGCGCTGGACCGGCAATTTTCCGCGCCATGGTACAGTTGGCGTTGATATTCTTCTTTTACATTCGCGCCTTCCTGCGATCACGTCATGACCTCGGGATGGAGATCCTGGCGCTGCGGCAACAACTCACAGTTTGCAAGCGCCGGCGGCCGCAGCCGGCTCTCGGGCGGCTGGATCGCATATTCTGGGTAGCGTTGCGTGCTCTGTGGAACCGCTGGAGTGAGGCGCTCATCATCGTCAAGCCCGAGACCGTCGTGGGTTGGCATCGGGCCGGATTCAGACTCTACTGGAAATTCCGCTCGCGCACCTTTGGCGTCGGCCGCCGTAGTATCGACGGTGAGGTCTACGAAGCGATCAAGCGAATGGCCGCCGAGAACCCTTCGTGGGGCGCACCGTGAATCCATGGCGAGTTGCTGAAACTGGGATTCAAGATCTCTGAAAGGACAGTCTCGCGCTATTTGAGGCGGCGCAGGCCCGGCAGCGGAAAGGCCCTTCAGCAGTGGCAGACGTTTTTGACCAACCGTCGTGAAGCAATCGCGGCGATGGACTTCTTCACGTTGCCAACAGTGACCTTCCGATTGCTGTATTGCTTCTTCGTGATCGATCACGCAAAGCGGCGCGTTCTCCATTGCAACGTGACCCCGCATCCGACCGCCGAATGGGTCTGCCAACAGTTGCAAGAGGCGTTTCCGAATCCCAGCCGTCACAGGTATGCCATCTTGGATCGCGATTCCAAGTTCAATCCCGAAGTCGTGAAGTTTCTGGAATCATCGGGTATCGAGCTCGTCCGCACGAGCATACGCAGTCCTTGGCAGAACGGCGTCGCAGAGAGGTGGGTTGGTTCGGTCCGCCGCGAATGCTTCGACCACGTTATCGCCCTCAACGAGACCCACGCCCTTCGGATTGCCAGAGAGTACGTCGCCTACTACCACCAGGACCGAACGCACCTTGGCATCGGGAAAGATACTCCTGGGGGACGACCCGTGGAACTCAAACTGGACGGCGCAGTCCTGGAAGCGTTGCCGCGTGTCGGTGGTATCCACCATCGATACCGATGGAAGAACGCGGCCTGAAAGACCCCAAGCGCGATCCATCGGCATGACTTCCCCGAGGATCGGTGTCCACCCCTGCTCGGAAATTAGGCGGTCGATGAATTCGGTTCCTTCGCGCGCACGGAATTCTGGCCCGCAGAAGTATTTCATCCGGGACGAACCAACTCGTCACCTCATCCCCAATTAACGTGAAACGTTGCCTTGATCGAATTTTGGCGAGGCACAAGCTACATTTTTATCTACACTCCGGTAAAATGAAGATGCGACGGACTAACGCAGTGGCCCTCGATCATTCAGATGAACGCCAGCACGCGCATGCTTTTCTCGACCGCCTGCCGGACGACCAACTTTCTGCGGTCTGCGGCTTGCTGGAGACCATGCTGTCGCCCCTTGATCGCAAACTGGCGCTAGCACCCATCGACGATGAGCCGGTCACTCCTGACGACGCTGCGGCGATCCAGGCCGGCATTGCTTCTCTCGATCGGAACGGCGGCGTTCCGTTGGAAGAAGTTCTCGCCGACTTCGGCCTTACTACCGACGACTTCCACAAGATGGCCGAAGATCCGGCGTCGGAAGACGCCGCGTAGGAATGCCGCAACGCGTCATCTTTTCTGTCGAAGCCCGAGCCGACCTGCGAGCTATTGACCGAGAGACCGCTTTACGGTTGCTCAAGGCCCTAGCGCGATTCCTGGCAACCGACACCGGCAACGTGAAGCAGTTGGAAGGCTTCGATCCGCCGCGGTACCGCCTTCGTATCGGCGACTGGCGGTTCATCTTCCGCAAGTCCGGCGATGGCGCCATCGAAATTGTCCGCGTCCGTAACCGGCGCGAGGCCTATCGCTAATCGAATCGAGCCGCGCGAGAGCAGACTGTCCCACACTCACTGCCATTTCCCCCGTCGCATGACACCAATGCCTATTGCAGTCTTGGCCTACATCAGCAGCTTTCTCCGTTCGCGCCACGACCTCGGTCTGGAGATCCTCGGGATTAGACCCGGATTAGACCCGGAAGCTGGAAGCTAAGACTTCAGGCGAGATGTTGCGGCCGCAGAGAACGATGGCCACACGCTTACCGTCCCAGCGGCGGATGTCTTGGCGGAAGGCGGCCACTGCGACTGCCGCGGCGCCCTCAATCAGCCAATGCTCGGTCTCTAGGACAAGCCGCAGGGCCGAACGAATTTCGGTTTCCGATACAAAGACGGAGGTGTCGATGGCCTTTTGGCAGACGGGCAGCGTGACGGAATCGGGTTCAAGCCCGCCGGCGGTGCTTTCGGAGAGAGTTGGCTGCTCGGGGACGGCGATCACGCGGCCGGCGCGCAGGCACTCGTGAAGGACAGGGGAATTTTCGGGCCAGCAGCCCACGATTTCGGTGCGTGGGGAGACCGCTTTGAGATAGCTGCCGATGCCACCGATCAGGCCACCGCCGCCGACGGCCACGAATACCGCGTCAAGGCCGGGGATCTGGCGGTGAAGTTCGACGGCAATAGTTCCCTGCCCTGCCACCACGTCGAGATCGTTGTAGGGAGAGATGAAGACGCGGCCGGAGGTCTCGGCGGCGTGGCGCGCCGTGAGTTCCGCTGTTAGCGGGTCATTGCCGGCCTGGCGGAGTATGGCGCCGTGGGCCGCGATGCGCTGCGCTTTGGCGGGAGAGACTTGCGAGGAGACGAAAACTTCCGCGGCGATGCCGCGAGCGCGCGCCGCGGCGGCGACTCCGAGTCCGTGGTTGCCGTTGGAAGCGGCGACCACGCCGGCGGCGGCCTGGCCGGGTGTCAGAAGCGCGATCTTATGGGAAGCGCCGCGGAATTTGAAGGAGCCTGTGTGCTGGAGGTGCTCCAGCTTGAGGAATACGGTGGCCGTGACGCCATCGGCGAGCGAACGGGATTCGTCGACCGGGGTTTCGCGCACGTAGGGGCGAATGCGTCGGTAGGCGGCTGCCACGGCATCGTGCATAAGTGCCATGGTAGCGCGCGAGGCTTCAGTAGATGCGCCTCATGCCGGTGGAATCGGCGCGTTTCCAATGGAAGTCGTCGCGCAGCTCGCGGCGCAATTCCTGGCGATACTCGCCGGCGTCGCGCCGTGCCTCGGCGGCATACCGCTGGGCTTCCAGGCGGTACTCGCGGGCTTCGCGACGGGCATCGCGGGCCTGGCCGCGAGCCCATTGGCGGGCTTCCCGCGCCTCATGGCGCGCCCAACGCCCCCCGCACTCGACGCGCGCAAACGCCGCAGTTACCAGAATCAACGCAATCAACAAGAACTTCATGGAGGCTCCTTCCAATGTATTTACTCGCGAAAACGGATTTGGTTACGCCGGCGCGGCAAAATACTGCCGGGCGGCAGATGTTTGGCGCATCTCGGCAGGCTGGCGTGCCTGTTTTCAATAGCTTGGAGCGGCGAGCGAAATGCGAAAGAGGGGGTGTATGAAAATCGCAATGCATACTGCCATGGCTTTAGTGCCGACCCGGACTCCCGCAGTCCCTCGACAGCCGAGTTCGTCGCCAGCCACTGCCGGCCCCACGAAGCCGACTGCGCACCCAACCGGGCCTAACGCGTCGACCGACCCGTTCTCCAGCCTGTTTCAGAAGTTGAGCGGCGGCACGGCGACATCTGGCCTAGCTACCAACACGGTATCTCCAACCAGCATTTTCGGCGGCGGGGCAAGTGTAACTACCGTGGCCGCGGCGGCCGCAAATAGCTCCGCGGCAGCCACCAGCGGTTCGGCTGCCATGGCGCCCGCGGCCGCCGCCGCGCCGGCTCAGAGCCCCGGCATCGGGGCATTGGTGAGTGCCATCATGAACGGTTCTTTCCAGCCCACCTATGTCACGGATCCGTCGCAATTGCAGGAAACTACGAGCGTGGGAACCACCGACACCATGCCGAATTTTTATTACGCCTCCGACGCGACAGCCAAGCAGCTCGCCTCATTGTTGGGCGGCACGGTGGTACAGAGAACCGCGTTCGGACAAGATCAGGGATGGAGCGAACCTCTTGCCAACTTCATTCAATTACCCAATGGCCAGACGTTCAACGCCGCCGACATTGCGTATTATGCCAGGTGCGGATCGCAAGGCTCCGCGCAACTGACGGCGGACCTTACCGGGGCAATCAACGAGGGCTCGGCCTGGACGAATTACTACACGAACGGAGGGTCAATGCCGACATTTCCGACCGGATATGTCGGTCCGCCGATTACGGGGATGGCTTATCCGGTGAGTTCGATTGGCGGCGACGGCAACGTAGTGAATCCGGCCCTGCAGGGCACTAATACTTAGGCAAGCACTAAGGAAAGATGAAGGGCTGCCTAAGTATTCTTGTCGATTCTCGAAGGCCCTCCAAGCTGATAGATTCGAGAAGGAAGGAACATGGACGGAAACGTGCGTAAGATCGCAACGCACCGGCCGCGGCGCGGATTCATTCTGGTCACGATGATTGTGAGCCTGACGATTCTGCTGGCGTTTCTGGGATTGGCGATCGATGTCGGGTACGAGCAATACATGAAGATCCGCATGCAGACCGCCGCGGATGCGGCGGCGCTGGGAGGCTCGCGGGAGTTGTCGGCCAGCGGTACAGGCAACCTGGTTTCCGCAGCTCAAGGCGATGCCGCCACCAACGGCTTCACCAACGGCCAAAACTCGGTGAAGATCACGGTCAATAACCCGCCCTCCACGGGCTACTCCACCAGCGACAGCACCGCGGTGGAAGCGATCGTCTCACAACCCGTCCCCACCTTCTTCATGCAAGTGCTGGGGTTTTCGTCGGGAACGGTACGGGCGCGGGCCGTCGCGAAAACCGAGGGCGGTGGCGCGAGCGCCTGCTTCTACACGCTCGACCCCACCATGAGCAACGCATTCAGCGTGAGCAACGGCGTCAACGTCTCGTCCTCCTGCGGAATTATCGTCGATTCCAATAGCAATACCGCGCTTACGGCGACCGGCGGCGCGCATTTGTCGGCGCCTTCCATCTCGGTGGTCGGCAAATATACGGAGAACAACGGCGCCAGCATCAGCCCCGCACCGACGCAGGGTGTTTCGGCGGTGAGCAATCCGTTCTCTTCTTTGGTGACGCCCTCGGTAGGGGCCTGCAATTACACCAATTACACCGCCGGTGGCGGGCAGACCGTCACCCTCAACCCGGGCGTGTACTGCAACGGCATCAACATCGCCAATGGCGTCACGGCGACGTTCAATGCCGGCACCTATATTCTCAAAGGCGGCGGTTTCACGCTGGGCGGCGGCGCCAAAGTGACCGGGAGCGGCGTGATGTTCTACGACACCTACGCCACCGGCTACTCCTATGGGCCGATCAATTTCGCCAACGGAACCACCGAAACGTTCACCGCGCCCACTTCTGGAACCTACGCCGGCATGCTCTTTTTCCAGGATCCGACGGTTGTTGGCGGGGCCGCAAGTAGCTTCGCCGGGGGGACGAGCGCCAATCTGGCGGGAACGCTCTACTTCCCCACAACGGCGCTATCGTTCTCCAACGGCGCCAGTGCCGCCTACACGATCGTCGTCGCCGACAGCGTCAGCTTCACCGGCGGGGTCACGCTCAACAACAACTATTCCTCGCTGCCCGGTGGAGCATCGCCGATCAAGGGCGGCCAGGCTCTGAGCGAGTAAATATGCCGTCACGACGCGGGATCGCCATCGTCGAATTCGCCCTGATTCTGCCGTTGATGCTGCTTCTGGTGGCTGCCGTGGTGGATTACACCCTGCTGATGCGGGCCGCCATCGCGGTGGGCGATGCCGCGCGGGCGGGGGCGGAGTTCGGGAGTATTAGTACCGCCAACGCATCGAATATTTCAGGAATCCAGGCGGCAGCGCTCAATGCCGCTCCCGATATCGCGGGCCTCACGGCCACAGCGGCGAAGGTTTGTTCGTGTTCCAACGGGAATACCGTCAACTGCAGCGGCGGCACCTGTCCCTCGGGCCCGGTGCGTACGTACGTGCAGGTAACCGTACAGACCTCGGTCAGTGCGATGTTCAGCTATCCCCAACTGGGGTACACCGGCGCGGTAATTGCCACTGCGAAAATGAGGGCTCAATGAGAGGCCGGCGCGGCAGCACGATGCTGGAGGGAGCTTTGGTGATGACTACGTTCGTCGTCCTCCTGGTGGGCTCCATGGATTTCGGTCGGTTGGGTTTCGCCTACAATTCCGTGACATACGCCGCGCACCAGGCGGCACGATTCGCGGCTACCAGCGGCAGCGCCAGCGGACACGCCGCATCGGTGGCCACGATCCAGGCGAACGCCGACAGCAATCTGCTGGGCCTGGACGCCAGCAAGTTAACCATCTCCGTCACCTGGACGCCGAATAACAACCCCGGCAGCCAGGTCCAGGTGGTGGTCTCTTACGGGTTCCAGCCGTTGGTGATTCCGATCTCGTCCACCAGTCTGACGCTGAAGAGTACGGCGGTCGATATTATTACGCAATGACGCGCGGCGAGGTGCGCGGCGATCCGACGCATGCCACCGGCTGGCCTTCGGTGATGGGCGGAGTGGCCACGATGTAAAGCACCAGGCCGTCCAAGGGAGAGCGCACTTCGGCGATCGTCTTGCCGAAGAAGTCGGTGATGTGCGCCAGCAGCGCACCCTTGGGAACCGTCTGGCCGCATTCCACCTGGGAGTACAGAATGCCGGTTTCCGGGCTCGTCACCACCACCGTAGGGTCCAGGTAAACGGCTTCCGGCAATGGCTCCGGGCCACCCTCTTTCATGCGCAACTCGCGCAGCACACCGTGAATCCCGTTGACGATCCGCTCCACCGACTCCTCGTCGGAAACGCCAAGGGATCCGCTTTCGACGGTCATGGCGGGCTTGCCGCGGGTAATCGCGGTGGTGGAGCAGTAGAGGGAAGCGGCCGGATCGGTGGGCCGGCCGCGGTCCACCACCGCGTGGTCGATGCCGAAAGCCATTACTAGCCGCTCGATCGCCTGGTCCATCGGTCCGTTGCCGGTGACGTGCCGGTAAACATAGGGCCTGAGCCATTCATTGCCGTCACCGCAGTGCAGATCCAGAACGTAATCGGCCGGCTCGATCACCTCCCTGGTAATGGCATAGGCAATCCGTTCCGAAACCGTGCCGTCGACCCTGCCCGGATAGACGCGATTCAAGTTTTTCCCATCGACGGGGCTGAAATAAACCGTCCTCCCCAGGAAAGACGGCATGTTGGCGGCATGCACCATGACAATCCGGCCGCTCAGCCCGGCGGGATCGATCTGGCCGCGCAGCCTCTGCAAGGCCAGGATGGGCGGATATTCATAGCCGTGATTACCGGCGATCAGCGCCAGGGCCGGCCCAGGCCGGGACCCGCGGATCACGGTGATCGGAATGACGGTGCCAGGGTCCTGCCCGGCTGGAACCTCGATATTGCGCGACTCGATTGCTGCCGGCGCCTCCATCCCGGGCTGTGGCATCATTTCGGCTATCCCTAAGACATACTGCCACATCTGTCGCCCCGTAATCCGGGGTTTGGTGCGTTTCCCAGCCGCGACCGTGAGGAAGCGGTGCGCGAGCTCACAGGTACCGGTTCGTTGTTAACTTAGGTTGCGGTACGGCCGGTATGCTTATTTCCTTTGAGAACTTGGATTTTAGAGAATATTTCCGCTAGTCTTTATGGCGGAAAGGTATCGCCAGGAATGTTGCCTACTGTTCAGACCCTGAGACAGCGCCTTGCTGCGGGGCGCATGCCGTTGAACGACGTTCTGCGGTGTGGGTCGCAAATCATCGATTCTCTACGCCATGCTCATGAAGAAGGCTGCTGCCATGGCGCGTTGACGCCGGACAGCGTCATTCTGAGCGCGATGGGCGTCGAACTGATTCCAGCTGGAGCCGGCGCCGATGGACAGATTACCGCCTACACGGCTCCCGAGCTTCTCTCCGGCCAGGCGCCGGATGCTCGCAGCGACATCTTCTCATTAGGCGCGGTGCTTTACGAGATGTTCACCGGGCGGCGAGCTTTTCCGGGCGAAACCGCGGAGGAAATAGCGGCCTCGCTGGAAAGCTGCGTGCCGGAACCGATCGGAGACACGGCCATCGATCGCCTGGTGTTGAATTGCCTCGTCAAGGACCCGGCCGGCCGCTGGTACCGCGTTCAGCAGGTCCACATGGAATTCCGGATCCTGCTCTTCTCGGCTAAACGTTCGCAGCAGCTTTCGGCGCCGCGACAGCGCGAGTTTGCGTTGCAGTCGGAATTGCGGCAGGTGGAAAGCCGTCTCCACGCGCTCCTGGATCAGCAGTATGGAGAGGCCGTGGCCGGAGTTCGGCAGTTGTCCGCCGAGTTGCCGCTGGTGGAATCGCAACTGGTGGCTCGCGTCGACCGGCAGACCGCCGAGACGACAGCTGCGTTGCGGCACATATCGGCCGAGTTGCCGCTCATGGAATCCAACCTGGCGTCACGCCTGACGGAGAGCCATGGAGAGGCGAAGGCCGGGTTGGCCCACCTGGCGGCAGAGTTGCCGTTGCTGGAATCGCGAGTCGCTTCGAGGCTGGAAGAGGCCATTTCCGCGCTCCCGGAGTTGGAGTCGCGTCTCCACTCGCGGATCGATCGGCAGGAAAGCGCGATCGCGAAGCTGCCGGAACTGGAATCGCAGCTCAGTTCGCGGCTGGAACAGCACGACGGCGCGCTGGCGGGTCTCCAGCAGGCCATTGCCGGGCTGCCGGAGCTGGAATCGCGGCTTGGATCGCAATTGGAACAGCACGGCAACGCTCTGGCGGGCGTGCAGCAGACAGTTTCCGCACTCCCGGAATTGGAGTCGCGGCTCAACTCGCGGATCGAACAGCAGGAAAGCACCATCGCGAAGGTGCCGGAACTGGAATCGCAGCTCACCTCGCGGCTGGAACAGCACGAAGGCGCGATCGCGGAGTTGGAATCGCGCCTTAGCTCGCGGATCGATCGGCAGGAAAGCGCCATCGCGAAGGTGCCGGAACTCGAATCGCGTCTCACCTCGCAGCTGGAACAGCACGGCGGTGCTTTGGCGGAGTTGGAATCGCGCCTTGGATCGCGGATCGAACAGCAGGAAAGCACCATCGCGAAGGTGCCGGAGCTGGAATCGCAGCTCACCTCGCAGTCGGAACAGCACGACGGCGCGCTGGCACTTCTCCAGCAGGCCATTTCCGGGCTGCCGGAACTGGAATCGCGTCTCACCTCGCACTCGGAACAGCAGGTCGGTGCTTTGGCGGAGTTGGAATCGGGCCTTAGCTCGCGGGTCGATCGGCAGGAAAGCGCCATCGCGAAGCTGCCGGAACTGGAATCGCGTCTCACTTCCCGATTGGAACAGTACAACGGTGCTCTCGCAGATGTGCAGCACATCGTTTCCGGGCTGCCGGAACTCGAATCGCGTCTCACCTCGCGGATCGAACAGTACGAAAGCGCGATCGCAATGGTGCCGGAGCTGGAATCGCGATTGCAACAGCAAAACGCCATCGTGGAGAACCTTCGGCACGCCTCCGCCGAGCAGCGGGCCGTATTCGAAACGGTTTCGCAGTCGGCGAAGGACGTGCAGGAAAGTTTGGACGCGCTGGAAGGCAAGTTCGCCACCGCCCATGAAAACGTCCAGCGCGCGGAAGCAGCAGCCGGCCAGGTGGCGGAAATGGCCGGCCAGCAAGCCTCCATGAGGAGCGAATTACACGCCCTGGAAACGACGGTCAAGTCGCACGCCTCCGCTCTCGAGTCCATTCGCGCTTCCATGGCGCGCAACGACGACTTTATGGAGCGGATCGTGGAAGCGCTCGAATCGCTGCAAACCATGGTGCTCGAACAGGCCCGCGACCGCGCCATTGCCTGACGGGCGCGCGACCGCGCCATTGCCTGACGGGCGCGCGACCGCGCCATTGCCTGACAGGCCCGCGACCGCGCCATTGCCTGACAGGCCCGCGACCGCGCCATCGCCTGACAGGCGCGCACAAGATCCAGGCGA
>Ga0182016_10001546_pt1 | contig 28009 bp, 32 predicted proteins | sample 712S2MmetaG_FD_120491 | JGI IMG/M metagenome (GOLD analysis project Ga0182016, IMG submission 120491) | Permafrost microbial communities from Stordalen Mire, Sweden - 712S2M metaG | ecosystem: Environmental > Terrestrial > Soil > Wetlands > Permafrost | place: Sweden: Stordalen | collected...
GCCCTGTCGCACTGGTGCTTACCCGACAGGGTGTTCCGGTGCTTGACCTGAATCTCTATCCCGCCGTTCCAACTGGAGTTCGGTCAGGCGGCTATATCCTGGCGGATTCTCCGACAGGTGGGCGACCAGATATCGTCCTCGTCGCTACGGGATCAGAAGTCCAACTGGCGCTGGAAGGCCGCGAGCGGCTCGCGGCAGGAGGCGTTCACGCGAGAGTGGTGAGCATGCCAAGCACAAACTTGTTCGCGGCGCAATCAGACGACTACCGGGAAAGGACCCTACCAGCGGGAGTGCCGGTTCTGGTGATTGAGGCTGGTTCCCCGGTAGGATGGCAGTCCTTTGTCGGCCCCCGCGTCGCCGTCGTTGGCATAGACACCTTCGGCTCGTCGGCGCCCGGGCCGGTCGTGATGGAGCACTACGGCTTCACCGCGGAAAACGTCTGTAGACAAGCTCATCACCTGCTCGATCAGTTGAAGGAGAAGGCATCATGCGCGTAGGAATTGCGTCCGACCATGGAGGGTTTGTCCTGAAAGAACGGATAGCTGATTTGCTGCGCGACGCCGCCCATGAAGTCGTCGACTTTGGTGCGCCCCATCTATGCTCTGGGGACGATTATCCGGATTATGTGATCCCGCTGGCCCGAGCCGTTGCCGCCGGCACAGTCGTTCGCGGAATAGCGCTCTGCGGCAGTGGAGTTGGGGCATCCATCTGCGCCAACAAGATTGCCGGCGTGCGCGCTGGGCTGATCCACGACGTGTTCTCTGCTCATCAAGGCGTTGAAGACGACGATATGAACGTATTTTCGCTGGGCGGTCAGGTGATTGGGCCGGCACTGGCATGGGAACTGATTCAGACATTCTTGAAGGCTCGCTTCAGCGGCGCGATTCGCCACCAGCGCAGAGTCGACAAAGTGACTGCACTTGAAGTCCATTCTGCAGCGCAATGACGGGTTTTGCGAGAGGACTGAAATGAATCGGATTATCGGCAAGTTGCAAGAAGTTATCCAATGCTTCCTGCTCTTCTCGAAGACGTACCATCAGCAAGAAGAAAGTGACATCAAGGAGGCAAGATCATGCAGACTAGGACACAACAACTTGACGCGCTAACGTGGAATTCCGAATTGAATGAAAGCAGAGCTGACGTCGCCCGCATCCGGGAGGAGGACGAGACCAAGCAGATTTACCTGTGCAGGAGCGAGGACGACGATCTCGACGAATCGGACGACGATGAAGCTGAAGGTGACGATGAGGCCGCAGAAGAAGAGGAAGACGACGAGTCGGAAGAGGAAGATGAAGTAGTCCGGGGCGCAAGAATAAATGGGAACTAGACTCCACAAGTTCAACGATGAACCAAACCTGAAGCAGGAGAACAGGAGCAGTCACGATGACAAAGCTTACGTATGAGGGGCGGAAAGAGTTGCCGAAAGGGGAGTTTGTCTTTCCGAAGACGCGTCGCTACCCGATTGAGGATGCCGCCCACGCGCGAGATGCACTGGCCAGGTCCAGCGGAAAGCCGGAACACACAAAGGTGGTTGCCGCAGTCAAGCGAAAGTATCCGGAGATCGACGTAGAGAAATGAGAAGTGAGTTGCTGCAATGTCGCGGGCGGGCAGTATGGCTCGTCTCACATTCCGCAGAGTGCTGGAGAACTCGAAAGAGGCTTATAGTCATAGGACGGAGATGACGAGCCATGTGCTTTTCAGCAACGGCCAACTTTGCGGGCAGCGGAGTTCTCGGAGTGCTTGGTGTCGTCACGCTTACGAAAGTCAAGCACAGGCGGGAGTTTCTCTTTGCGGCTCTACCCACTTTGTTTGCGGTCCATCAGTTCATTGAAGGATTCGTCTGGCTTGGTCTCGATGGGACGCTCTCACCCGCAGTGACCCACGACATGGGTGCAGCTTACATGTTGTATGCTCAGGGGCTCCTTGTCTTCCTTTTGCCATTCAGTATTTGGCTTTTCGAACCTGACGGGAAGGGGCGCAGGCGAATGCTTCCGTTTGTGTTTCTAGGCGGAGCGACGGGACTCTATGTATTGTGGGCGCTGGCTGCGTACCCAACCGAGATATTCATCAAGGAAAACAGCATCGTTTATATCAATCATGCCACCAACAATCCGGCCCTCGCCACACTCTACGTGGTTGCGACGTGTGGCGCGATGTTGTTCTCGAAGGTCAAAGTCATTGTCGTTGTCGGCGTAGCAAACCTGTTGATCCTTCTGGTGGTATCGGCAGTTAAGGAGTACGCTTTTACGTCGCTTTGGTGCGCTTATGCGTCAATCGTAAGCCTGCTGATTCTTGTCTATTTCTGGAAGAGCAGTGAGAGCCGTCCGCATCATTACGCAGCGGTTGTGTGAGCGCGGATGGCCGAATGTGCTTGATTGGTGAGCAAACCAGATCATCATTGCTGGCCTGCGGATGAAATGCTCATAGGATGAATGAGCGCATTCGTAAAGACCATGAAGAACTTCTTGAAAGTCTTGCCGGCGGCAAACTGCCGCGCAATCTGAGTTGGAGTGCTGTTGTTGACCTGATCGGACAGATTGGCGAAGTCCAGCCGCACGGAAACGACGAATTTGCATTTTTGGTGGGTTCCCAGAGGGGCCTTTTCAAGCGCCCCAGCACACATAATCTCGAAGTTGAAGAGATCTCGAGGCTTCGTAGGTTTTTAAGAGAAGCTGGCGCCCCTGGGAAACCCGTGAAGGCACATCAGATTGGACGAATGGTTGCAGTCGTCGATCATCACGCTGCTCATATTTACCATGATCTCGGCAGCAGCCGGCCTCAGGACGAAGTGACCGTCAAGCCGTATGATCCTTTTGGATTCCAACATCATTTGATCCATAAAAAGGAAGCCCACTACAAGGGCGATCACGTTCCCGAGGAAGATTCCTATTACGAGGAAATAGCCAAGGATCTGGTTCATGCTGAAGCGATCATCCTCATCGGTCATGCAACGGGCAAGAGCAGCGCTGTCAATTTTCTCAGCGAGTATCTGAAGACCCATCATCCTGAGATATTCAAGAGAATTATCGCCACGGAGACGGTGGATCTGTCCGCATTAACCGATCCGGAGATCGAAGCGATTGCGAAGAAGCACCTCGGCGCCCCGCAAACTGTCCCCTTGAGGACTGATTGGGGCGGTCTTCGCAAAGAACACGTGTAGGAACATTGTGGACGAGTCGCAAATTCATCTCGGCGCAAGCGTGGGCGAAAGCAAACAGGATCACCCATGGGCGCAGACCCTAAAAATGAGGACATCATGCCCAGATACAAGTCGATCGACAGGATTCGAACTGTCAATGCCAGCACATTTGACCGACTGATATTGAAAGGTGAAGGACCAATCGTAGTTGAGTTTATGTCATACGGATGTGCACATTGCAGTGTGATTGAGCCGGACTTGCAGAAGGTTGCGGAGATCGTGGAATCCACGGAGAAGATCTTCAGGGTTAATATTGCGGTCGATCGGGAGCTGGCTGATCTTTACGAGGTCCAGGGAACGCCTACGCTGATCATGTTCCTGAATGGGGCGGTTGTCGGACGCGATGAAGGACCAAGCCCGGAGGTATCGAATATCCTGGCCCTGGTAAGGCAACCATACGAGGCGTGAAATGAGCTTGCATCATGCAGATTAAAGAGAGGTCCACGCCAATCCTGCTGTTCAACGATGAATGTGGAGTCTGTGGAAGCATTGCGAATTGGGTGAAAAAGAAGGCATCGACAGGTGCGGGCACAAGTAGCCTTGTTGTACGACCGATTGGCCAGGATCCCGAGGAGTTGCGTTCTCTCAATCAAGGGTTGAATATCTGGGATGCCTACGCGACAATCCATCTGGTTATGCCGGATGGATCAATGAAACTCGGCGGGGAAGCGGTTGCCGAGGTTCTGCGACATTTATCCAGCACGAGATGGTTCGCCTGGACGTTTGGTGTCAGTGTCTTTGGAATTCGGCCATTCCAGGCAACGCTTAACCTGGCTTATGCCGTCCTGGCAGACGTGCGCCCGGTGTTTGGCTGTGAGAGCTGCGGCACGCCAAGCCCATGGGTTCGCCCAATCCGTTTTATCTTCAAATCGGTATCATCCCTATTTGGTGGGAGTCATCTCCCGAGCCAGAGCCGTCACTCCACCCCATTGCCAAGCGGTAAAAGGCTCGATCAAGGCAATGGTATCTGACTTCGCGGCTTGGCCGTGAATCTGGCCAGGGATCGTTCAAGAGGTGTCGGTTCACTCCACTCATTCACTTGAGAAATCCGGAGGCGGCGAAAGACTGGAATCTTAAGTACGTCCAGGATCGCACCGAAGACAATAGCAGCGCCAAACTCAGCGGCTATGACCGCCGGGGGCGCAGGCTTGGACCGCAACGACCTTGGGGAGAGGGGAAGCAGGATTCGCTACGCTCATCCCCCTTCCCCTCTCCCCAAATGACGGCTATCTGAACTCAGAGATAACTGCGCTACACTAACAAGCAATCGGGTTCAAAAGATCGGGCAGGCCACCTATCGGCGCTGGAATTTGCACGGAACTTGTGCGCTCCATTTGCGCTCTGATTGTCGGTCTTGGGCTGCTTTTCATGGTCTAAGGTGTTATCCGCTGACCTGCATGTTGTTGAAAATACGTTGGATTGTTGATTCGATTCCTACCGCGTCCACCAAAAAGTCAATAACTTATGAGCAGGTTTTCATGTTCGGCTTTTAACCAACGTACCCTTTTTGTCCCCAGTTTTTCTAAGGGTTCTCCGTCCCAGGACGTAAATTCTCAGAACGTAAGCATTCCAGGCATCCGAGCCTTTGAACCAGAAGCCGCGGCCGGAGCTTAGCCGAATTCGCCACGACCCTTTAAAGTGATGCTTATGCATTTCCCTGCGCTGATGGCCGGCAGCATTCTCCTCGCCTTTGTCCTGCTGGACGCTTTCCAGACCATTATTCTGCCCCGCCGTCCCGTGGGACGGTTCCGCATTACCAGGCTTTTCTTCCTTGTCACCTGGTATCCGTGGACAGGCCTCGCTGGGATATTGCCTTCGCGACGCAGCCGGGAACAGCTTTACAGCGCCTATGGTCCGCTCGCCCTGCTCGTCCTCTTCATCTTCTGGGCGCTCCTTCTGATCCTTGCCTATGGGCTGATCTTTTTGGGACTGGGGATGCCATTCGCGGACCCTACTCACCCTGCATCTGCGTTCGGGGCCCTGTACAGTTGTCTTTATGTAAGCGGCACCACCCTCTTTACTCTTGGTCTGGGCGATGTGCTGCCAACGAGCCAAATCGCTCGCGCCCTGGTCGTAATGGAGGGAGGAACCGGCCTTGGTTTCGTAGCGCTGGTGATTGGCTACGTTCCCGTGCTCTATACAGCTTTTTCTAACCGCGAGATATCGGTAGCTCTACTCGATGCGCGCGCCGGTTCGCCTCCAACCGCCGGGGAGTTGCTCACGCGGCATAGTTTCAGCGGCGGACACGAAGCGCTCACTGTGTTGCTGAGCGAGTGGGAGCGCTGGGCGGCTGTGATGCTCGAGACGCACATCTCCTACCCAATCCTTTGCTATTACCGTTCCCAGCACGATAACCAAAGCTGGCTTTCCGCTCTCACGGCTATCCTTGACACTTGCTCATTGCTCATCACTACGGTGGAGGGGCCTAATACCCGGCAGGCGCAGCTTACATTTGCTGTCGCCCGCCACGTGCTCGTCGATCTGGGCCACGTCTTCCGCCTTGAAGGCAAAGAGCAAAGGTATCGCGATAACGTGGCTGTGCGGCTTCACGACGACGAGTTCGGCGAGCTTTGCCAACTCCTCGGCGAGTCTGGTTTTTCACTCTGCAGCAGCCCCGACACTCGTTTCCGACTGTCAGCCATTCGAAAGCTCTATGAGCCGCACGCTCAAGCGATGGCTGAGTACCTTCATCTGGATCTGCCGCGATGGTCGCCCCCGCCGCCTAACCCAAACAAGAAGCCTGATGGCTGGAAGGTGGTGGCTGGACTGCGCTCGCCAAATGCTGTCGCAGACCGGATCAAAGTCCACATCAGTCCGCGATCAGCGGCCTCCCATCTCAGCGACGAAGAATCGCATCGCTTCTGATTGACGTGAGTGCGCCGATCACGGCAAATGTTTATGCCCGGTCAGGTTCCGTCGGGCTGGCAATCAATGGCCCCCATTGCGACCGACGGTTGCGGTGCATCAACTAATGCAACCGGACGTGCGGTCGCAAACTTAAAGCAATTCCACGGTGATCTCGTTGCTAAAATCCACTCGTTTAGTCTTTCATGTGGCGCCTTCATTCTCGTCGCAACCTGTCAGGCGATCCAGGCATCCCATGTTCAGCCGCCCGCATTGGACTGACTTTTGGGTGGCCAGTGACCGTTTCAAAGCGATGAGATATCCGGGAACTAATTGCGTCTTCCATTCATTTGGCACTTCAGCGCTGCGCTGGTGCGAATCGCGGCGTCCGCGGAACTATCAATCCAATCGAATTCTTGAGACAGCTCACTATGAACCGCGCGCACGCTCTGAAGCGCAATGAGTCATACAGGTAAGGATGAATCAGCGAATGACAGTCCCGATCAAGTCTCCGTGTGAGGAATCGGCAGCCAACGCTGCTCCGGGTGCAGCCGAGACATGCAGGGGACCCTGGGTGCTGATTGCTACGATTCTTGCTTCGAGCATGGCATTCATCGACGGTACAGTCGTCAACGTCGCATTGCCCGCTTTGCAGACGGCACTTCATGCATCGGCGACGGACATTCAATGGGTGGTCGAGTCTTACGCTCTTCTGCTTGCATCGCTGCTGCTGTTGGGCGGTTCTCTTGGCGATCTCTATGGCCGCCGCAAGATCTTTCTCTATGGGGTAGCGCTGTTTGCAGTTGGATCGTGCTGGTGCGGCCTCTCTCCCTCAATCACCTCCCTCATCGTCGCGCGCGGATTACAGGGAATAGGAGCGGCGCTCCTGGTCCCGGGAAGCCTGGCCATTATCAGCGCCTCTTATACTGAGGTTGAGCGCGGGCGGGCCATCGGCACCTGGTCGGGTTTCACGGCGATCACTGCAGCTATCGGGCCGGTGCTGGGCGGGTGGCTGGTGGAACACGGGTCGTGGCGTTGGGTCTTCTTCATCAATCTTCCCATTGCGATCATCGTAATTCTGCTTTCACTGTGGCGGGTTACGGACAGTCGCGACGAAGCGGCAAACAGGCGCCTCGATTGGCAGGGCGCAACGCTCGTTACGTTTGGCCTTGGAGCGATCACCTACGCGCTCATCAATGGTTCGTCCGCAACGCCGGGCCCCGAAGCAATCCTTTGGATTTTGGGCCTTGCTGGCGTGGGCGCGCTGATTTTATTCCTTATCGTAGAATCACGTTCGCCGGCGCCAATGGTCTCTTTGCGCCTCTTTGGGTCAAGAGACTTTTCCGGCGCCAATATTCTCACGTTCCTTCTCTACGCACCGCTGAGCGGCATCTTTTTTTTCCTTCCGCTTGATCTGATTCAAGTCCAGCATTACTCCGCAACACAGGCTGGAGCCGCTCTGCTTCCGCTCATCGTGCTGATATTCATGCTCTCGCGCTGGTCGGGAGGCCTGGTTGCTCGATATGGCGCGAGGCTGCCGCTCACGATTGGGCCACTTGTAGCGGCATCAGGCTTTGCACTCTTTCTCAGGCCGGGAATAGGAGGCGAATACTGGACCACCTTCTTCCCGGCGGTGGTGGTTCTGGGAATGGGGATGGCGATCAGTGTCGCTCCGCTTACGACGGCGGTGATGGAATCGGTTCCTTCCAGCGAGGCCGGAGTCGCCTCCGGAGTGAACAACGCTGTGTCGCGTATAGCCGGATTACTGGCCGTCGCAGTCTTTGGTCTCGTGCTCTCAGCCGGATTCAACAGGACGCTCAACCAAAGTCTCTCGCGTATGGAGTTGTCTGCTTCTGTGCGCCAGAACGCCGAAATGCAGCGATCGAAACTGGCGGGGGCTCAAATCGGAGAACCGCTTGTAATGCTTGCATTCGATGAAGCGTTCGTATCCGGATTTCACGAAGTGATCTGGATCTCTGTTGGAATGGCCCTTCTTAGCGCGTTGAGCGCACAGATAATCCAATCGAAGAAGCATGCTTTGCGGGTTCGGAGTTGAGACCGAAGGTACTCACGTCTGCTGGAGGACATAAGCGCGGCCAGCATCAACTGAAAGCTTCGAAGCCTCGTTGAATAGATGTGTTTGGCCAACCATCTGAAATCGATTGCCAGGCCGATAGATAAAAAGTATCGATCGATACCATCGTCCAATAGATTCGCCCCTTTGTTTCTTGCTTAATAGTTGGTAGGCATCGGATCGGAGCCGGCGGGAATGTGTGTTCCGCAACTTGTATTTTCGAATGCGGAATGAAAGAAGGTCGTCAGGGCAAATTTCCTCATACGATTCGAGAAAGTGTGGGCAATTAGACAGATGACGAATATTCGGATTAAACGCGCGTATGAAGAGCCGGCCGGAGAGGACGGAGAGCGGATCCTTGTGGATCGGCTTTGGCCGCGAGGGCTCACGAAGGAGAAGGCGAAGGTCGATCTTTGGCTCAAGGATGTGGCCCCAAGCACGGAACTTCGAAAATGGTATGCTCACGATCCAGCCAAGTGGGCGGAGTTTCGTTCGCGCTACCTGGAGGAGCTCAAAAGGAATGAAGAACAGCTCTCACTCTTGAGGCATGAGACGGCGAAAGGGACGGTCACGCTGGTGTATGGCGCCAAAGATCAGGAGCACAACGAAGCTGTGGTACTACAAGAACTCCTCACCGCGAAATGAACTCACTTTTCAGGCGCACTTGTTTCCGCCTGGATGGTTAGGGCGTTTTTGGCGGAGCCGCGGCGTCAAATAGTTCGCGATATGCGGCTGTCAATCTGTCGAGGGTGAATGTGCGGTTCAGGCCGCTCGGATTGGGCAAAACCCAGACCGCAGATTCGCCAAATGCGGTTGACTGTAATCCCCACGAAAGATTGCGCTGGTTTAGAAAGACTGAACACGCGGGCTTCCCCAGGAATGCCAGGCATCTGGGCCTGTGTTTGGCGATTTTCCGACGGAAAACGGGAAGGGCGGCGATGAAGTCGGCGCGACTCAGGTGTGTTGCGCTGACTGTCGGCCGAGCGACTGCAGATGTGATTCCGCAACCGTAGTGGAGCAAGAGGCGTGCCTCGTCTGGTTCGAGTTGCCGGTCGGTAAAGCCTGCGAGATGGAGCACTCGCCAAAAGCGGTTCGTCCGATTGGCGAAGTGGAGTCCAGCCGCAGCCGATCGCATACCCGGATTGATCCCAATGAAGACGATGTTCAGGGAATTCGAAATAACATCGGGCAGGCCAATTGAATTTGCTTGAAGACCAGAAGACATTGCTTGAAAAGATTCTAACTTCGGCAGTTGGGATCCGTACCATTCGCCGGTAGGCTCATTCGCTGACTGCTCTGAATGAGAGCAAAAATGAGTTAGCGATTTCAAAACGGTCATTCTCTGAGCAATTTCTTCGGGCCGCTGATATGTTCATTGCCACGTTCGTAAAACCGCAATCGGCGGTCCGCTGCGTGAGTCAAGCCAATCCGGACGCTTTTGCCGATCGCGCCAGTCTCGCGGGCAGATGCAGCCAGCCAAAGAGGAGAATCTGCACTGCACAAGTCCAACCCATTTTGCCGGAGGTCAACCTTCAATGCCTTCGTCAAACGTCCCGGCCCTTTTCCTACGTCGGCCCATTGCTTATTTCGATGCGCGCTATCCAGGACTTCGAAACCGTCAAGAGGCTCGATAGCACGCAACAGAACTCCCGCTCCAATTCCAGCCTTCTCGCTTGTGACATTTAACAGGAACGACACGCCATAGGCGAGATAGACATATGCGTGTCCTCGTTCAAGGAAAAGGGGGCTATTACGTCGTGTCTTGCCCCGGAATGCGTGTCCAGCGGGATCACCAACGGGATAGGCCTCGGTTTCGACAATGCGTCCGCTTAGCCTGCCGTTCGCTGTGTCATGAACGATGACCTTGCCGATCAAATAGCGAGCTAGTTTCACAGTGTCGACAGGGAGCTCGCTGCGTGAGAGGCGGCGAAGGTCCCCCTTTTTATCGAATCGCGCCGGCGACTGTGCTGGAGTGGGCATTGATCCATCCAATAGGCCATATTCGACATGGTTTTAACACGTTCCCAAGAGTCAAACCCGATGCGCGAGAGCTTCCAGGACGGCTCCAGGACGAATAGGCAGATGACGAAGACGCGCACCTGAGGCGGCAAAGATCGCGTTTCCAATCGCGGGGGCGACCACGGTGGTTGCCGGCTCGCCAAGGCCGACCGGTGTGGCAGTACTTGGCAGAAACTCGATCTCGACTTCGGGTATGTCGCCCATGCGGAGCAACGTATAGGTATCGAGATTGGTATCCTTCGGTTGGCCGTTGACGAACTCGGAACCTTCATGCAGGGCCATGCTCAATCCCCATAATGCAGCGCCCTCAACCTGGGCCGCAGCGCCATCCGGCTGAATAACGGTTCCGGCATCGACGACCAGGGTGAGCTTCTCCACAGCGACTCGACCGCTGCCGCGGTCCACCCGCACACGAGCGACGCAGGCGACCCAGGTGGGCATGTCGCGCTCCTGACCGAAGGTCGTCGCCACGCCGAGTCCAGTATCACTCGGCATTCGACTGTGCCATCCGGCTTTCTCGGCAACTCGTGCAAGTACGGCTGCTTGCCTGTGCGCACCGCCGACGGCGTTCGGCGCTGAGCCGGAGTTTCGCCCGACCCCATCGAGCAAGCGCAATCGAAACTCGACAGGATCTACCGCGATCGCATGAGCCGCTTCATCCATGAAGCTTTCGAGAGCCCAGTTGATCCAACCCGGCCCCACCGAGCGGAGATAGCCTGGCCGGAAGGAACGGTTTGCCAGGTCATTGGACAGAGCGCGAACCCGCTGGGCTCCAACCGTGTACCAATGGTCGGCACCGGCGATCGCGAAACCATCGAACGGAACACCGCGGGCATCCTTGAACATGAATTTCGGATTGATGGCGGCCGTAGGCCAGCCGGCTGCCGCATGATGTTCCATCGCCGTCACCTTTCCGTCGGCTCCAAAGGCCATGCGCAGAGTCTGCGTCGAAGGCGATCGCGGGCAATCGAAACGCATGTCGTCGGCTCGCGTGCAGACCATCTTGACAGGCCTGCCGACTGCTTTGGCAGCGAGCGCAGCAGGGACAGCGTAATCCCCATCAAGGCGACGACCGAATCCACCACCAAGCAAATAGCTGCGCATTACGATCTTGTCCTGGCTGCGGCCCAGGGCCTTGGCCAACACGGGCAAGATCGCTGTCTGCCACTGATTGCCAGTGTGGATCTCGAAGACGCCATTCTTTTCAAAAGCCAGAGCGTTGATTGGCTCCAGCGCGAAGTGCATCACGGTGCTGGTTGTGTAGGTTTGCCCGAGTTTGTGCTTTGCAGAGCTGAAGGCCGAGTCCACGCCTGGGTCGTTGACAATCAAGGCGCCCCCGCTCGGATCTGCGATCAGCTCGGCCGCGCGCCGCTGGAGGTCCTGCTCGGATACGTGAGCTGCTTCGCCTGAGCTCCAGTTGACGTTTACAAGATCGGCCGCTCGATTGGCGGCCGTAAAAGAGTTTGCATAGACCATGACCCAGCCTGGCGCTGTGCCCGAGGGGTCGTCCAGAGCAAGGCTTTGAATATAGCCGGGCACTCGCTTCGCCGCCGAGTCGTCGATGGAGACGACTTTGGAGTCGTACCGCGTGGGAGGGATTTTCGGACGGGCGTAAATCATTCCCTCGACGACCGCATCGATGCCATAGCGACCTTTACCATTGACCTTGGATGGAACGTCCAGCGCCAATGTATCTCTGCCGATGAGCCGGCGATGGGCCGGCGCCTTAATGGGGATTTCGTTCAATTGCTCGGGGGTGTAGGTTCGTTCCAGATTGCCCCGCGCCACGATCTCGCCATAAGAAATGGATCTCCCACCCGCATGCACTGCACCCTTGATCGCGGTACAACTCTCCTGACTGACGCCGAGCAGTCTGGCGCCCTCCTCAACCAGAGCAAGTCGGCCTGCGGCGCCTGCTCGGCTGAGCACCGGAAAGCTCTGCCAAACCGACCAACTGCCGCCGGTGACCATTTCGCCCCATTTCGGATCAGAGTCGACGGCGACGATACGGACCTTTGTCCAGTCGGCCTCCAGCTCGTCGGCCACGATGCGAGCAAGCGCCGTGCCGACATGCTGGCCCATCTCAGCCCGCGTGATATTGACAGTGACTTCACCGCCGCGATCGATGCTGTACCAGATCGTTGGCTCGAATAGTTGGTTGACTTTGGCCGCCGGTTGCGCTTCTGAGGTTATTCCTTGCACGGCTGCGAGGCTGCTTCGCGCAAAGCCAAGTGTGACGCCTGCTTCTAACATGGTGATCAGGAAGCCGCGGCGCGATGGGTCATAAGAGTCCCGACGTCCATGAGCAGACATGCTATGCATGGTTTGCTCCCTCTTGAATTCTCCCCGCTGCCAGTTTGATCGCCTTGCGTATGCGCAGATACGTCATGCAGCGACAGAGACTTCCTCCCATGACCGCATTGATGTCCTGATCGGTGGGATTGGGATAGTCTTTCAGCAGCGTGGCTGCCTGCATGATCTGTCCCGACTGGCAATAGCCACACTGCGGGACCTGCAATTCGAGCCAGGCAGTTTGTAGTGGATGTTTGCCCTCAGGGTGGAGCCCTTCGATCGTGGTCACCTTTGCGCCGGCGACCGCGCCGACGGCGGTGATGCAAGATCGAGTGGCGCGGCCCTCCACATGCACGGTGCAGGCGCCACACATGCCAATCCCGCATCCGAACTTGGTTCCTGTAAGACCGAGCTCGTCGCGAATGACCCAGAGCAAGGGAGCGTCATTCGGGCTGTGCACCGCGACATCTCGACCATTGAGGTTGAATATGGTCATAATCTCATGGCTCCTGCGCTTCTTCGATTCAGTGCGAAACTGCTAACTCACGGCGGGCAACCGATACCTTGTTTTCCAGGTCGGCCCAGGGCGGTTGGGTGGTGCGAGTTCGACGCAGATAAGCTGCCATCCCGGCCACCTCAGCGTCGCTGAAAGACGAGGCGTAGGCGGGCATAACCAGGCCTCGCGCACCATCCGTGTTGCCGACGCCGCCCAGCACGGCCTGAATAAAGTTTGTTGGTTCCGGCAACGAGAGTGCACTGTTCAATGCCAACTCCGGGCGGGCAGAAAGTGGAAGTGCACCGGTGTTGTAGTGGCACGAGAGACAAGCGGAAGCATAGAGGTTTGCGTCCGGGTCGTAGTTCTGGCTACTGCCGAGAGATGAACTCTGCAGCGCTTGCATCGTTGCTGCCTGGACGTTGGTGACGCGCTCGCTTGCATGGTCGATGTCGCTCATGTAGACCGCGATGGCTCGAATATCGCTATCCGGCACAACCGGAAGGTCGAGGCCGTCGCGGACCACCGGAGTCATCGTGGCGGCAATCGCTCCGTGCAGTGGATCTACTCCGATGCGCAGGTAGTTGAACAACTCTTCTTGCGTCCATGGGATGGGGGAGGGATTCGATGCGGTAAGTGGTGGTGCGATCCAGTTATCCACCACGGTGCCTGAGTATGCGTCGCGGAGCCTTTCACCGCCGAGGGCGTTGCGCGGCGTATGACAGCCGCCACAGTCGCTAACCGCCTGCGCCAGATAGGCCCCGCGATTCCATTGCGAGTCTTTTGCGTGATCCGGCTGGTAGCGCCCGTTCCTGAAGCACAGCAACTTCCATCCCCCCTGCAGAAAGCGGATGTTAAGAGGAAACGGAACCGTGCTCGGCGGCACTGTAGCGCTGACCGCGGGCCGGGTCATCAAATAGGCGTACAAGGCTTTGACATCATCGTCCTCTAACTCGGTGTAAGCGTTGAACGGGAAAGCAGCGAAAAGATGAGACCCGTCACGCGAAACGCCTTCGCGCATGGCGCGAGTAAATGCCTCGAGCGACCATCCGCCTATGCCGGTTTTCGGGTCGGGTGTGATGTTGGATCCGTAAATGATTCCGAACGGTGTGTTCACCCCATACCCGCCCGCAAATGGCTGCCCACCCGGCCGGATGTGGCAAGACAGGCAGTGTCCTTCCGCGGCGAGAGCCTCGCCTTTCGCGACTGACTCCGCGGTAAAGCTTGCCGGGTTGGGGCGCTCAATGGAGGTGATCGCTGGTCGCCAGCACACCAGGAAAAAACCCACTACTCCGAGGAGCAGCAACGCGGCCACGGCGATTGCAATGCGCCGAATCATTGCATCCCACTTGGACTCGAATTCGCTGCGATAAGAATGCAACCCACGATAAGAACCCCTCTCTCATCGATCGACTGGTCTTCGTCACCAGTCGAGTTAAACGAGAGAGGCCGGTGCGGATCAATTGAACCTTGGTATCAGTCGATACGAAAGTATGGGCGATACCATCGTCCAATTGCTCGGCTCATTCTGGTCTGGCTGAATGGTCGTGTGGTCTGGCGAATCGTTACCGGAGATCGCCTGAAGGAGGGGACGGGAGATGGATTGGAATTGGCTGGTGCGGTTTGCGCTGCTGGGCAGCAGAGGCTGGGAACAACATTCGATCCTGCTGGTGCGGGTTTCGTTGGGGGTTTTCTTCGCGATCTCCGGAGCAAATAAGTTATTCGTGGCCGGCGGCACGAAGCCTGTTTACGACACGCTTGTTCAAGCGAAGGTCCCGTTTCCCCGCCAGACAGCTTACTTCGTGGCAAGTGTCGAGTTCGTTTGCGGATCTATGCTTGTCGTGGGGTTTCTTTCCAGCGTGGCCTGCGTGGCTTTATTGATTGACATGACTGTCGCCACCCTGACCAGCTCGCTTTCGACTATACCCAAAGGGCTTTCGCCTCTCAGCTGGCTCGATGATTTCTTCTACCTTCCCGAAGTCTTGTACGTTCTTTTCTTTATCTGGCTGCTCTGCTCCGGCCCGGGAACGTGCAGTGTCGACTACTGGCTCGCGGGCAAGTTGCTGTAGGAATCGACATTCACGGAGGGCGAACATGGATTCACTGCGGGATGTCTTGACGCAATCGGAAAAGGATGGCGTCGCGCTCGGCCATTTCAACGTGGCTGATTTCGCGATGTTGAAGGCTGTGCTTGGCGCCGCTGCTGAAACCCACTTCCCAGTGCTCGTCGGGGCATCCGAAGGAGAGCGAGAATTTCTTGGGACCAGCCAACTTGCCGTTCTGTTCAAAAGTTTGCGCGAGGAACTTGGTTTAGTGGCATTCCTGAACGCGGACCACACACATTCGCTGGCGAAGGCCGTGGAAGCGGCGAAAGCTGGCTTTGATGCGGTGGTGATCGATTTCTCGGCATTGCCCTTCGAAGACAATGTAGCGCGCACGAAGGAAACGGTTGAGGCGATCAAGGCGATCAATCCGACCATTTTGGCGGAGGGAGAGATAGGAGATATCGGAACAGGCTCTGAAATCCACCAGGAGGCTCAGGACGGGTTCAAGAGCCTGACGACGCCCGAGGAGGCGAAGCAGTTTGTTGACGCAACCGGAATCGATGCTCTCGCCCCGGCGGTTGGGAACATGCATGGAATGCTCAAGAGTATGGTGCAGGGAACGACGAAGAAGCACCTGGATATCGAAAGAATAGGGCAAATCAAAGAGGCGACGGGCGTCTTCCTGACCTTGCACGGAGGGTCTGGAACCGACGACGATGACTTTCGCAGAGCCATCGCTGCAGGAATCAACATCATCCACATCAACACTGAACTTCGAGTTGCGTGGAGGCAATCGCTGGAAGAAAGCCTGGCCAAAGATCCCAACGAGGTTGCGCCTTACAAGATTTTGGCGCCTGTGGTCGATTCGGTGAAACGAGTTGCCAGTTCGCGGCTGAGACTGTTCAATGCGCCTCGAACGATTGTGGCATGACAGTCTCCTCGAACCTGCCCACAGGAGTGCACCGTTCAGGGATCCGGCCATTCCATAATCGACGTCATAGAGATTGGCTGAAAGAGAACTCCGAATGTTGTTTGAAGTTGAAGTAAAGCCCACGGGGCTGTCACGAATGCAGGCGCTTCAGATGAATCGGTTTGCAGAGCGCTAAGCTGCCCGTGCAAGCCAGCTCTTCATAGTATTCGCGTCCACAAGACCTGCTTGCTGGAACTGAAGGCTACCGCGACTAAATACGATGAAGTTCGGGATTCCCTGGACTTTGTACCTTGAGGCAAGTTCCGGGGACCGCTCCGTGTCGACCTTCAGTACGATGGCGCGGCCCGCGAGGTCTCGCGCGACCTGTGCGACATGCGGCGCAGCCGTCCGGCAGGGGCCGCACCAGGCGGCCCAGAAATCAACCAGCACAGGGACTTTGCTGTCGCGAACAATCTGGTCGAATTCCTCTGCATTTACCGCAATGGGCTCAGCCATTGCCGGTAGCGGTGCCTTGCACGCGCCGCACCTTCCGACGTCAGCGAGGTGTTTGGCCGGAATCCGGTTCGACTTTCCGCAGGATGGGCAATTTCGGATGATAGCCAAGGCAGAGTCCTTTATTAAATGCCGCGTAAGCATTATTTCGCGAACGCGGGAATGCGACAACATTTAATCAGTCCTCAAGGAGAAGACCCAGGAGAGATGCAGGTCAACGCACCTCGTACGGGTGGAAGATGTAGTCTTTCGCCTTCACAACCGTATGGCAAGCGTTTCCGCAGTCTGAGAGGCTCTTGGGATCGGCCGTGAACTTGCCGGACGAGGCGTCGTAGTTGAAGACCCCGTATCCCCACCCACCGGTGTTCGGAAATCTTTTGCTATCCTTTTCCATTACAAAAGCCTGCGTGAAGAAATCTGGCACATCCACATCGAATTGGGCCTCGGTGCTCTTCTTCTGCTTCCACTGAAGCTTCACGATCATTGAGCCATCGGGAAAAGTCTGGCCGTTCAAGGGGATGCCGGCTTTATACGCCTTGATCATGGCCGGGTTGGCGACGATGACTTTGAGTATGTCGTCTTGCCGGGCGGACGACACGGTAGCCCAGTCCTCGTATCCCCTGAAGTCGGAGAACGCGATTCCGCCTGGCGATATCAGGGAGTACTTGTCCTGCGGGCTTGCCGCCGCGATGAGGACCAACACAGCAAGCACGGTTACGACCACTACAAATATCGTAAGGCCGGCGAGCCGTTTCACCTCGGCGCGTGTCTCGAGCTTCTCTTGTTCTTGTTCTTGCTTGACAGATTTCGCCACAGATTCAGACATTGCCTGTTCTCCTTCGCAAAGAGTCTCCGGGACCCAATCAATGCAGACCATGAGCCATTCAGATTAGGACAGACGTGAACGGGATAGAGCAATTGGACCAAGGTATCGGCGATACCTTCGTATGTGCGATACGTTGGTCTAATTGCGCCGCCATGATTGTTCTGGCTTAATCGCGACAGCTGGTTATCGAGGAGATGGAAATGAGACTCTCGCAAATGTACCGAACCGTAGCGATCGCGGCAATGATGCTGATTCTGTCGTCCGGACTCGACATGAGAGGATTCGCCCAGGCGAATTCCCCGCGAGGGGCCAAGAACGTTGTGCTTGTTCACGGCGCATGGGCGGATGGATCGTGCTGGTCAAAAGTGATTGCGCTCCTCGAAGCGAAGGGCTTTCATGTTGTCGCTGTGCAGAATCCGTTGACCTCGTTCGCTGATGACGTGGCGGCGACGAAGCGCATCATTGCATTGCAGGATGGGCCAGTTATACTGGTGGGCCATTCGTATGCCGGCGTGGTAATTACCGAGGCAGGCAATGACTCAAAGGTTGTGGGATTGGTCTATGTGGCGGCGTTCGCGCCGGGGGAAGGCGAATCCATCAACTCCGTAAGCAAGCCGTATCCGCCCGCTCCGCTGGGCAGCGAGGTCCGACCGGACGCGCAAGGTTTTCTGACTGCGACTCGAAAAGGAATTGCGGAAGATATGGCGCAGGATCTGACGGAGAAAGAGCAGCAGATACTCGCTGCGACACAGGGTCAAACGGCGGCGGCTGTTTTCGACGCGACCGTCACGACGGCTGCGTGGCGGAGCAAGCCATCATGGGCCGTGATCGCGGGCAACGACCGGGCTATTCCTCCGGAACTCGAGAAAGACGAGGCAGCTGCAATTAAGGCAACTTCAATCACTGTGCCGGCGAATCATCTGGCCATGCTGTCTCACCCGCGGGAAGTGGCGGAGTTAATTGAGCTGGCGGCGGCGAAAGCCAAATAGGACGGGTAAGTGAAGCTAAGTTCAAAAGAGTGAAACGGTAGTGCGTAAAGGGGATCGAATATGAAACGAATCGCATTCTCCCTGGTTGCGGTCCTTACGGTGGTCGGCGTCGTCGCATTTGGCTCTTCCGCATCCGGGCGCGATGATGGAGCGGCCGCCCCAGTCTTCGGGATAAAGATCTTTCCCGGGTACCGCGACTGGAGACTGATCTCTGTGGCTCACGAAGAAGGCAGTCTCAACGATATTCGAGCCATACTCGGCAACGACGTAGCGATCAAGGCGTACAGAGAAGGTAAACTACCGTTTCCGGACGGCACAGTCATCGCCCGCATCGCATGGAAAGACGTGCCGTCGGAGGAAAACAACAAGGTCTTTGGCCAGGCACAGTCATTCGTGGCCGGCCCCGCCCCGGGGTGGTACCTGCAGTTTATGGTCAAGGACTCAAAGAAGTTCGCTGCAACGGCCGGCTGGGGGTTCGCTGAATTTGACAAGGACGGCAAGCCCGCCAATGAGGCGAAGATCAACACCTGCTTTCCTTGCCACCAGCCATACAAGGCGGGTGACTTTGTCTTTACCCATTACGCACCGTAGGAGCGCAGGAAAAGGAGCTCGTTCATGTCGGGTTTCGAATGGAGAGTTTCATGAGAGCAAACCTCAACTGCACCTTGTTGGTTGCTGTCTTGACGATGGCTACTGTGATTCCTGGGTTGCAAGTTTCGGGCGTTGATCCGCAGGTCAAGTCGGGGGTCGACCGGCTCTATGTGATCGACTGCGGTGATGGTAGTGGGACGGATGAATCGCGTTGGACGCCGGGCGTCAACGTCGGGGTACCGGTGGGATTTCCGGGGCACTGCTACCTCATACACCATGCAAAGGGGTGGTTCCTATGGGACACTGGCATCGACGACGCCGTAGCGAAGTTGCCCAATCATGAAGAGGTGTTTCACGAGTGGGGCCCCGGAACTGGACCAATCTGGCGCAAACCAATAACCCTCGCGGCTCAGCTGGAAGTGATACACGTCAAGCCCGCGGACATCAAGCTGATGGCCGTGTCCCACAGCCACCCGGACCACGCGGGGAACATCGAGATGTTTCCCAACACGTTGATGCTGGTGCAAAGAGTCGAGTACGAATGGGCGGGGAGCCGTCAAGATACGGTCGCTTTTAGCAAGCAGCATCCGGTGAAGCTCGTTGACGGCGACTACGATGTCTTTGGCGACGGAAGCCTCGTGCTGCTTTCAACTCCTGGGCACACGCCGGGCCACCAATCGTTGCTGGTGAGGCTGCCTGAAACCGGACCGGTGATTCTTAGCGGCGATGCTGTGCACTTCCAAACAAGCTTCGACCATCGCTATGTTCCAGACAATAACTGGAGTAAGCAGGCCTCGCTTCAATCCATGGACAAGATAGCGGCGATTATGACGAAGGAACATGCACAGCTCTGGATTAACCACGATCAGGCACAAAGCGATGCGCAAAAAAAGTTGCCGGCGTATTACCAGTGATGGCGAGGCTGCCACTAGCCGGGAAGGATAGATCGACCTGAATTAAGGTATCTGCTCATGGTAGCCAGGGGGTTGTCAGAGCTTTTCCAGCTTTCCGGAGGAAACTGATGTCCAGCAACATAGCAGAAATCGTCATCGATACGACGTCCGCTTCCAATCCTCTCGATGTCATCCCGAACGACATGCCGTTCGATGTGCCTTATGGGCTCCCGATATCGCTGGAGCAAGCCCAGGCGGCAATTCAAGCGGCAGTGGATGAGGCGAAAAAACGGAATTGGAAGATGAACGTTGCAGTGGCCGATTCCGGTGGGAACCTGGTTGCGTTCCAACGAATGGACGGAGCGATGCTGGCCTCGATTCAGATTGCGCAACATAAGGCGCGAGCGGCCGTGACCTTCCGACGTCCGACGAAAGTCTTCGAAGATGGTGTCCAGCTTATGCATCTCAACTACCTGCTCGCGTTCGACGGAATCATTGCGTCCCGCGGCGGCATTCCGCTGATCGACGAGGGAAGGATCATCGGCGCAATCGGTTGTTCGGGAGGCACGGATTCCCAGGACGAAGTCGTAAGCGAGGCAGGGGCGGCAGTAATTAATAGGCCGGCGGCCTAGATAAAATGAGACAGATGATAATGGAAACAGAGTCGGCCTTTGGCGGGAAGGAATATGAGTGGCAGAGTCAACACAGCGGTCGATAAGTACATCCGAGTGGCAGGCTGAGGCGTTCCCTGTTCTGACACCGGACCAGATCGAGCGCATCCGGCCGTATGGCACGGTGAGAGCAGTCCAGGCGGGAGAGATCCTGTTCGAGGCGGGTGAGCTGGCGATGCCTTGCTTTATTGTGCTTTCAGGAAAGCTCGATATTGTCATAACGAGTCTCTCGGGTGAACACGTATTTGCGACGCATGGCCCGGGGAACTTCTCCGGAGACATGGTCTTGATCTCGGGGACCGGCTCTATGGCGCGCGGACGGGTTGCTGAGCCAGGAGAGTTCCTTGTATTGACAGTGGATGCCCTGCGCTCGCTCATCGCGAAAGATGCCGAACTCAGCGATATCTTCATGCGCGCTTTCATCCAGCGACGTCTCGCGCTCATTGCGGGCGGCATGGGTAACGTCATTATCCTGGGATCGCGTTACTCAGCCGATACGCTGCGTCTGCGGGAGTTTCTCACCCGCAACGGACACCCGCACGCCTATGTCGACCTTGACAGTGACTCGGCCGCTCAGAAGTTGCTCGATCGTTTTAACGTGAAGATCGACGAAATACCAGTGGTGATTTGCAGCGGAAAGGCCGTACAGCGCAATCCCACCACGCAGCAGTTGGCTCACTGCCTGGGATTGTCAGGCACAGTCGATGAAGCGCGCATTCGCGATGTGGTCATCGTTGGCGCAGGTCCGGCCGGGTTGGGAGCAGCGGTCTACGCAGCCTCTGAAGGCTTAGACACTGTCGTGATCGAAGCCGATTTTCCCGGCGGACAGGCGGGCTCAAGCTCGAAGATTGAAAACTACCTTGGCTTTCCCACCGGCGTCTCCGGCCTGGAACTCACGCGCCGCGGCGTCGTTCAGGCGGAAAAATTTGGTGCACAAATGATGGTGGGCCAACGCGTGGTCAAGTTCCAATGCGATCAGAGACCGTACCGGCTATCGCTGGAGAACGGCGACATTCTGCAGTCTCGCAGCATCATCATCGCGACAGGAGCACAATACAATACGCCGAAGGTCGCCGACTTGAAGAAGTACGAAGGAAATGGAGTCTATTACGCGGCGACCTTCATGGAATCGCAGCTCTGCGGGGAGGATGAAGTCATAGTTATCGGCGGAGGAAATTCGGCAGGGCAGGCTGCCATTTTCCTGGCAGAGACCGCCCGGAAGGTCTATATGCTGGTTCGCGGAAAGGGGCTTTCCGAAACGATGTCGCGCTATCTCTCGCAAAGGATTACGGAGCATCCTGGGATCGAGCTGCATCTGGAGACAGAGCTTGTTTCACTCGAGGGGGAATCGCACCTGGAACGGGTCACATGGCTCGACCGGTCTTCGGGGCAGAGAACTACGCGCGATATCCGGCACGTTTTCGTGATGGCGGGCGCGTCGCCGCACAGCGATTGGTTGCGTGGGTGTGTCGCGCTCGATCCGCAGGGGTTCGTTCTTACGGGACGGGACCTGGATCCAGTACTGGCGGAGGCGCCACTCAAATGGCCTCTTGACCGTGCGCCGCAGATGCTTGAGACGAGCCTGCCGGCTGTTTTCGCGGTTGGTGACATCCGCGCCGGAAACGTAAAGCGGGTCGCTTCAGCCGTCGGCGAAGGTGCTATCTCGATCCATCTCGTGCATCGGGCGCTGGCGGAGGTATAGCGTCGCCGAGCTGCTCGCCGAGTCAGCCGTGTAAAACATTTGCCAACGAGCAGACGCAGATTAATTTAACGCCATCGTACCGAGTTGCTTCGCTCTCCACGGAGGGTTCAAGAAAGGCTGCAAATGGGTCTCGTAAGGACGCTGAATGATTGTGACGAGGAGCACGCCGAACCAGCACTCCCGCAGAAATTGAGGGAGCTGTACGACAGTGATCTGCGCTTTCCCACCTCGCCCGTCGCGCGCCCGTATGTCTTTGCGAATTTTGTTTCCACTATTGACGGAGTCGTCAGCTACGAGATCAAAGGTAAGTCTGGTGGATCAGCCATCAGCGGTTCCGATCAGGCGGACCGTTTCATCATGGGCCTGTTACGAGCCTCTGCGGATGCCATCCTGGTCGGCGCTGGAACCTTACGCGACGTAAGCGCGAAAAGCCTTTGGATGCCTGAAAGTGTCTATCCCGATGCGAAGCATTTATATGCGGAATACCGAGTCAGCGCGCAGCATAAACCGGAGTATCCCCTGCTCGTCATCGTTAGCGGCAGCGGCCAACTGGATTTGGAGAGAGCGATTTTTCGAACGCCGGCTATGCGCACCGTGGTTATTACAACTACGGCCGGCAGAGATGAGCTGCACCGCCGAGGCGCTGCGACTCTAAGCTCAGTCGAGGTACATGCTTTGAATTCGAGTAACGGCAGCATCGCGCCGCAGGCGATTCTGCAGTTGCTGCAGTCGCAGTTTGGGGTGAAGATGCTTCTCCACGAAGGCGGCCCTACATTGTTCGGACAATTTCTGGCGGCAGAAGTTGTGGACGAGCTCTTTCTGACGATGTCGCCGCAAATCGCGGGTCGTAAGGGCGACTCAAGCCGGCCGGCTGTGCTGCAAGGAGTGGAATTTGTGCCTGAGTCTGCGCCTTGGTTCCAATTGGTCAGCGTAAAGGAAAGAGCAGCCTATCTCTATCTGCGATACCGGCGCCAGCGGAGTTGAAAACTTCGCGACACCATCCTGTTCCGCGGCGGCTTGAGCCTTGTCGGGGTTATTGAAAGCCAGCCCATTGAACTTGGCCAGAATTTCATCTTTGACGGACTACGATCATTTCTGTGCAGTTTTTTACTGGGGTGGGTGCACGATCTGCAGGACGATCTTGCCGGGCTTGTGTGGTGCACCGGCAAGCATGTCTTGCGCTTGGCGCGCCTCTGAAAGCGGCAGGATTGAGCCCACACGCGCTGTGATTCTACCCGCGTCAAACAATGTTGTGATCGTCTGCAGGCGCGCGGTGGTCACCTCAGCATAGAAGAAAACGGCCCCCGCCGGCAGCGGCTGGGTGGAGACCGAGGTGACAAGTTTGCCACCGGGTTTCAACGCAGGGACGCAACGTTGAAGCGTACTGCCCCCGACCGTGTCGAGGATGGCATCCACCTGCGGGAGGTCATTTTCGAATGCGGGCCTGGTTGAGTCGATGATGGAGTTCACACCGAACGAGCGGAGCAGGGCCTCATCGCCGAGGTGGGCGATGGCAACAACGTGAATTCCGGCGTCAACGGCCATTTGGACCGCGTAGGCCCCGACGTTCCCGGCGGCTCCAATGATCATTGCGGTTTGTCCACGCATCCCCATTGCGTACTGGAAGAGCATCTGCCAGGCTGTGACCGCGATGACGGGAGCCGATGCTGCTTCTACGTAGTTCAACGATTGCGGTTTGGGGGCGACCATGCCGGCCATGGCCACTGCGAACTCGGCCTGAGCGCCACAAAACTGGGGGTTGGTGACGCCATAGACTTCGTCGGCCGGCGCGAAGTCGGTAACGCCGGGACCGACCTTCTGGACGACACCTGAGAAGTCCGAACCGAGCGTGAGTGGAGGTTGCGGGCTGACCTTGCTCTTGCCCTCACGTATGATCGTGTCCCAGGGAGCGACGCCCGCGGCCATCACGCGCACCAGAACTTCGCCGGGGCCCGGCGAGGGCACGGGTACATCCTCGACAACTACGACATCGGGAGGTCCGAAGCTATGTATCCTGGCTGCTTTCACAGCTAATTCCCACCTCGAGGATGCCGCATGAGCTCGCTGGAGGCTCAGGTCTTCCGCGACAATGACTTCGCTGCCGAACACCGTCTAAATCCGAATCACATCCGGGCTTAGCGTTAGCCGTACTTAAGGTCGGTGCTCTGTCCGACTTCGATGATATAGCCGTCAGGATCGCGGATGTAGCAGCGAATCTCTCCGTACTTGGGAATCGGCGGTGTAATGAACTCGGCTCCCCGGCTTTTCCATAACTCATAACAAGCTTGGATATTCGCAACGCGGAAATTCATAAAGCTGTTGATGTGATTCGGGTCGGGGACGCTCAGTGTTACCGTCGGCTTGTCGGGGGTCGGTCCTCCTCCAACGTTAAGAATCATCCAGATATTCGCGAGCTGAAGGTAAGGAGGCGCATTGCCATCACCCATGGTGAGAATGCGAGCGCCGAAGACCTTTTCGTAGTAGCGGGCCGATCGCTCGGTGTCGGCCACGGTGAGAAAATGTGCGATGCTGATCCCCTCGTGCGGGGGCATCTCATAGCTTTTCTGTTCGACTTGTACGCCGTCCATGGATTGCTCCTTTCGATCCGGTGCTCTTTACAAATACAGTGTTCCGGGTTTTGCTCCCACTCATGTGAAACCGATCGACAGCAGCTAGTGGAGGAGGGATTCCCAGTTAGCGGGCACCCTTCCGGAGGGTCCAGGAGTGGGCTGATTCTTCCGGTGCGAACGCGGCGGAAGCAACTCCACGCCCTCGATCATTGCCTGCTTGTCGTAGTCGTAGAACCAGTTCTCGCCGGGCTCAAAGCTGCTGATGATCGGATGCCCCGCCGCCTCAGCATGCTTTGACGCATGTTGACTGGGGGAGCTGTCACAGCAACCGATGTGCCCACACTCCGCACAGCGGCGGAGATGAAACCACCAACCATTCGGCGACGCCAGGCATTCCACACAACCCTGGCCACTGGGTCTCGAAGCGAGATTTATTCCGGGTAGATCGTTCTTCATTTCGATTTTTCCCATGAGTTTTGGACGTTCAGTAACGGGTTCAAGGCACCAGCAAGATCTTCCCGATACCACCCTTTTCGGCTCGCGCTTGAGCTTCGGCTGCTTCGCTGAGCGGTAACTCTTCGCCGATCGGGATTACTAACTTGCCGTCGCGCACCGCTTCGGCCATGAACTGGAGCGTGGCCCTGTCGAAATGCGAGAAGACCGGCACCACTTTTACAGATGGATACTTCGCGGCATTCTGCGGCACCCCAACAACCGAAGCGAACACTCCCCCCTGCTTTACCTTGGCGATCAGCTGCTCTGCGGTCTTTCCTCCGACTGTATTTGCCACCGCATCGAGCGGAGGGAGATTTGCAATCGCTGCGTCATCGTCGGTTGCGACCACCTGATCCGCTCCCAAGGTCTTCGCCTCATCCGTCTGCCTTTTCAGCACTCCGGCGATCACAATCGCCCCGCGGTCCTTTGCAGTGAATACCGCCGAACGCCCTACATTTCCCACGGCACCGGTGACCATAACCGTCTGGCCAGCTTTGATTTCCGTGGCTGCGAGCAGCTGATTGCCGGTCGTCGTCACCAGCGGGAGCGCCGCCGCGGGGATCAAATCGAGTCCCTCCGGAATATCGGCCAAAGCGTCCGCCTTCACAACGCAGAGTTCGGCATATGTGTTGTCCGCCATTGCGAACACCCGGTTGCCGGCGCCAAACTCTTCAACTCCCGGCCCGACCTTGACCACGATTCCCGACATATCGACTCCTATGAGGGAAGGGAAGTGGAGAGGATAAAAATCCTTCGTGAATCCGGCACGCCGCTTGTAGTCGATTGGATTCACGCTTGCGGCGGCGACCCGGACCAGCACCTCGCCACGACCGGGAACCGGGTCAGGATACTCTTCGAACTTCAGCACATCAGGACCGCCATATTCGTGGACGACAATTGCTTTCATGATCCATCTCCCAGTACGGCGTGCAAACAGAATTCTACCTGCGAAGCAGGTGAGCTGGGGGCCCAAAAATGATCGGATCCCAACTCACGATACGTTCAACTGGTCACCGCATCCGTAGCGGGCTCGAGGACATGATCGGCCAGGTGGACTGGCTTCAATGCGCTCAAAATAGTTCTGGCCTTAGCTGCCTCGGCCGCGCTTCCATGAACAACTATCAGATACTTGCCTGCTTTCAGCGCCGTTTCGTAGGTTACGATGCTGTCTTTTGGTATGCCGATGCTAAATAGTCCGGCACCGATGGCGCTCAGACCGCCGACTACCACTGCATCTTCGAGCGCGGCGACGATCGAAGCTACCAATGGACCGCCAACAAGCACGGGACCAATCGCCGGCACCCAGAAGAACGCAGCGCCAAACAGCAAGCCCCAGAATCCACCCCAGAAGGCGCCTAACTTCCCCCAATACTTCATACGGTCTCCCGCGTTGTAGTAACCGACGACTTGCTCGTCCGTGTGATAATCCTTGCCGACAATTGACAACTTCTTCATGTTCACACCTGACTTTTGAAGTTCCTTCACCGCGTCTTCCGCTTCCGAGTGGCGGTCATACACCGCGATCGCTGCGTTTGTGTCGGTCATGTTCTGTCTCCTCTCCGTGTTGGGTTTTGATTGATTGAGATTTCAATTCACTCTTGCCGGTACTTCTTGTGTCGGCTCATCACCTTGCCGATGGATTCCTAGCTCTGTTCGTGGCGCTCACGCTTTGCAACTCCCTTGGCGGCGGCCTCTCATCTGTTCTTTTGTGGGTGAATGCCCAGGTCATGCCACGACGTTTCCGCGAGGTGGACGCCGTAGTAGCTTGCGGCCTTTTCGATGTTTGCGAACGCCAGAGCACGGTCGGCATCGGAGACATCGATGACCTGATCGAATCGCGCGACCGCGTTGCGCACGTGCTGGGCATCGGTCAGTGGCTCCTTGCGCTGCTTCGGAAACGCGTAAACGCTGTCTGGCAGGTCACTCTGCGTCGTCAACTGTCCGTGCTTTACATGAGGTTTCCATGTCGCTTCCGGCATTTCTTTCCCATCCTCTCTTCAATGACTCGCTGGAGTGCCGACGAACGCGAGGGCACTACAGAAGACGAACGAGTATTCCTAATCTCTTCGGTTGTGCCGACATACATTGGCGGCGAATGCGACGGCCCCTACTTTTCCTTGACTTGTTCGGCGAGCTCGCGAAAATCCTTCGCTTGTTTGTGGCTTGCCTTTATCTGGAGCTGTGCGAGTTGGCGAGATCTCTCATTGACGAGGATCGGGACCAAAGCTTCAAGCTCAGTTGCCGCTTCGCGAGCCTCGTCAGCCTGTTTAAGCATCAAGTGTTCAAATTTCCGGATTGCCTCGTTGTGATCCATCTTTCTCTCATTCTCTGTTGAAGGACGTCCGTCTTGTTGAGCTGGAACAGGTCGAAAACGGCGGAGATTCTGCTTTGCGAGGAAACTTCGGCGGCGCTTGACCGAGACAACGAACGACGTATGATCGCCCCGTCTTCGATGGAGCGATTACACCGGAGGTGCTCCTACGAATCAATTGGACGATGGTATTGGCGATACCTTGGTATTGAGTCTCGTGAAGTAATGTACGCACTGCGCGTTCCGTATTGACCAAGCCATACTTTGGTATGGATCGATACGTTCGTCCAATGGATTGGTCGTCGTCCTTCTGCCACCCTCACCTGGAGCGGTGACTCGCACTGTCTTCGAGAGGAGTACTGAATGAGCAGCACAAGTGGATTGAAAGAGGGGACGAGCGCGAGCGCGCCTGGCACGCCTGTCAAGGCGGACACACTCGGCGTGAACGTCTTTACCGCCCCGGGAAAGCCTATGGCGGGCGAGCGGCCAAAGCCCTTTGGCGAGCCGCTTGGCTTTGACCCGATTACGTCGACTTTAATCTTCGGCGAGTACGACGCGGTGCTGGTGGACGC
>Ga0182016_10001547_pt1 | contig 28007 bp, 18 predicted proteins | sample 712S2MmetaG_FD_120491 | JGI IMG/M metagenome (GOLD analysis project Ga0182016, IMG submission 120491) | Permafrost microbial communities from Stordalen Mire, Sweden - 712S2M metaG | ecosystem: Environmental > Terrestrial > Soil > Wetlands > Permafrost | place: Sweden: Stordalen | collected...
AGTTGCCGTAACCGGTTGGGCATAGAGGCAGCACCTGCCACACATGCTGTTTGGCGGCGGCGAGGAATGCGACAAATTCGTGGGCCGCTGGGCCCAAGTCGCCGATGCCCCCATAGGAAGGCAGCGAGCTCACGTGAAGAAGAACTCCGGAGGAGCGTTTGAAATCCATATAGCCATTATCCGATGCAAGACCGGCCGCAGGCGATGCCGCCCACTGCTGCCCGGTATAATCCGTGTGTCCGCTGGGACCCTCCGCAACTTTTTTCAAAATAATCCGAGGCATGAATCACTTGAAAACTCATTTAGGCAGCGCCCTTACTTTCGCTTTGATATCGTCGTCGGCATTGGTGGCTTCTATCGGAGCTTCAGCACAGCCGGCGCTTCGCGCACCGTTGCTCTTGTCCACTGGCTGGCAGTTGCAGGACGTTGTCAAGGTTCCGGAATCCGGATCTGACGTTTCCACTCCAACCTTCAAGACCACTGGCTGGTACGCTGCAACCGTTCCTGGCACGGTGCTCACCACGCTGGTGAACAATAAGGTGTACCCGGAACCGCTCTACGGGGAAGACAATCGGCCCGAAAACATTCCAGAGAGCCTGGCACACACGTCGTACTGGTACCGAACTTCGATTGAGGTTCCGCTCTCCTATAAGGGACAGCACATCTGGCTTAACTTCGACGGCATCAATTATGCTTCGACTGTTTGGATCAACGGAACGCAGATTGGGACTACGCGCGGCGCTTTTGAGCGCGGTATCTTCGACATCACGCAAGTCGTGAAGCCGGGACAGAAAGCAGTGCTGGCAGTGCTCGTCTCGCCTCAGCCTCACCCAGGCATCTCGCACGAGCATACCCTGCGCAACGGCCTGGGGCAGAATGGTGGTGAAACGGCAATCGACGGGCCCACTTTCCTCTGCACTATCGGATGGGATTGGATTCCGGCGATCCGCGATCGCGATACCGGCATCTGGCAAAAGGTCTTTCTTTCTACCACCGGCCCCGTTGTACTGAAGAACCCACTCGTCACGACCGATCTTCCGTTGCCGCGAACGGACTCTGCGGAGATTGGCGTCCAGGCAACTGTGGAGAATGTCAGCGACCAGGCGGTCAGTGGAGACGTTTCAGGGAACATTGGAACTGTCAGCTTCGCGCGCCCCGTCACCCTCGCGCCGCACGCAACACAGGTAGTCGCTTTTGACGCGAAGGAGTTTCCTGTGCTTCACGTGGAGCACCCACCGCTCTGGTGGCCGAACGGATATGGGCCGCAGAATCTCATGAAACTGCATTTGAGTTTCAAGGTGAAGAAGCAGATTTCCGATGAGCAGGACGTGAGCTTTGGCGTCCGAAAAATCACATACAGCGTTCCCGGCACTGACACGCTGACCATCAGCGTCAACGGCGTTCCGATTTTTATCCGCGGCGGCGACTGGGGACTGGATGAAGCACTGAAGCGCATCCCGCGCGCACGTCTGGATGCCGAGATTCACATGCATCAATTGGCTAACGTCAACTTGATTCGCAACTGGGTTGGGCAGAGTACCAACGAAGACTTCTACGAACTCTGCGACAAGTACGGCATTCTCATCTGGGATGAATTCTTCCAGCCTAACCCAAGCGACGGCCCCAATCCCACCGATCTTGATACCTACATCGCAAACGTTCGGGAAAAGATTTTGCGCTTCCGCAACCACCCGGCAATCATGTTGTGGTGCGCGCGCAACGAGGGCTTTCCTCCGCCGGAGATTGATGCGGCATTGCGCAAGCTGATGACGGAACTCGAACCCACACGGCGCTATCAACCCAGTTCGACGGATGGCGCAGGCGTGCGGTCAGGTGGACCGTATTTTTGGCGCACTCCGCGCGACTATTACAAAGTCACCGACGATTATTTCAAGACTGAAACTGGGTCGGTTTCTATTCCTACGCTCGAATCCATTCATGGGATGATGCCGAAAAAAGACTGGGAGACGATTACCGACGATTGGGCGGAGCACGACCTCGCGAAAGGGGCATCGGGCGGGGACTGGTATCCAGCAACACTCGCGGCGCGTTATGGAAAAATCGCCAATTTGGCTGACTTCGTCCGCAAAGCTCAGCTCATGAATTACGAAGCCTACCGCGCGATGTACGAGGGGCGCAATGCGCAGATGTTTCATCCAACCACTGCTGTGATTACATGGATGAGCCACCCGGCGCAGCCCAGCTTTGTCTGGCAGCTTTACCACTACGATCTGGAGCCCAACTCCTCGCTTTTCGCAGTCAAGAAAGCCGGTGAGTTGGTCCACATTCAGTTCAACGAAGCGGATGGGGAAATGCAGGTCATCAACAATTTGCCGGAGGCTCTCACTGGCGCAACTGCGCACGTATTTGTTTACAAACTCGACGGAACACTCGCTTCAGAATATGAAGACAAGGTGGCTGCGGCGGGCTCGTCGGTGACGAATCTCGGCAAGGTGAAATTCCCTGAGTCGCTTGCTTCCACGCACTTCTTGAAACTTGAGTTGCGCGATGAGAAGGGCAAGCTTGTCTCGTCGAATTTTTATTGGGTCGCACAGGCAGGCTATCCTGACATTCTCACAGATCTCGAAAAGATGGCCATGGTTACGCTTGATGCAAAGGTCGAAAGCAAGGACGCCGGAGGACGACGCCTGGTCTCGGTCACGCTTCACAATCCCTCAACCAACGTTGCGCTCATGACGCATTTGCAATTGCGGCGCGCGCATTCCGAGGGACGCGTGCTACCTGTCTTCCCGAGCGACAATTATGTGACGCTGGTTGGGAACGAAACGCGCACCATTACGCTCGAAGCCGAGGCTAGCGAATTCAAGGGCGAGGATGCGCTGGTGGTTGTCGACGGATGGAATGTTAGAGTGGTACCCGGATCGGCGCCAGGCGTATCCATTGCGCCCAACGTCGATGCGCAGCCGAGTCACTGGCCCGCCACCGGGCTTCCATTTCAGACAACCAACCTGCGGTAATGCATTCTCCGAAACACATGCAAGAGGCCCGCAACCATTGAGGCTGCGGGCCATTCTTCGTTCGCCGGTTTCATGCCAGGCTACATGCCCGGAATCTGCGGGCCCGGTTGTGATTTGGCGTTCATCCGGATGCGCTTGTTTTTCTTGTAGTCGCTCATGAGGTTACCTAGAAAGACATTGAATGCATCAGAACGGCGCTGCTCGAGAAGCTGGTCGCGGGTCTGGTCGAGATTCTTGGCAATCTCGTCCGGGGTGGGCTCCTGCCTGTCGACCAGCTTGGCAACCACGCCATTGCGCTCCGAATCGATAGGCCCGCTGATGGCGCCTACGGCGAGGTCAAGAAGCTGTGGGGCTGCCTGCGCAACCTGGCCGAGGTCGGGAGCCTGTCCGTCCGGACCAACGAGGTCGCTGGTCTTCACCGTTGCGCCTACCTCTTTGGCAGCCTTGGCGAGATCGTTTTCCGCCTTGGCCTTGTTCGCCAGTTCGGCGGTCTTCGCGTTCAGTAGCTGCGGTACTTGCTCATTACGGTAGTCGTCCAGAACATGCGTCTTCCAGTCGGCAAAAGCCGGCGCATGCGCAGGCTGAACGCCGGTGACCTGGAAGATTGCATAGCCTTCGCCGGTTGGCGCGGACTGCGGCGGATCGCTCTGCTTGGATTGAAACGCCTTTGCAATAACCTGCGAACCGTCAGGCAGCGCGGAGATCACGCCATGATTGCCAACGGGAGGCGTGGTCACCACTTCAAGGTGGTGCGCGGCCGCTGTCTTTTCCAGGCCATTTTTGATGGCCTCTGCGGTAAGGGCGTGCGCGAAGTTCTCTTCCGCGGCTGCCGCCTTCTGACGGAAGAGGGTGGCTTGAATGGTGGGCAACACTTCGCTGATGTCCTGCGAATGCGCCGGCTTGCGCTCCTCCACCTGCACGATGTGATAGCCGAACTGGCTCTTCACGATTTGCGTATCGCCAATCTTCTGGGTGAAGATGGCCTTGTCGAATTCTGGAACCATGGTGCCGCGCTGGGCAAAGGGTAACTCGCCGCCGGAGTCTTTGCTGCCTGGGTCGTCGGAGTTCTTTTTGGCGAGGTCGGCAAAGTTTGCGCCGCCTTGAATCTGCTTGAGGAGGGCTTCCGCTTTGGCTTTGGCAGCGGCATCGGCCTTGGGGTCGGCACCTGCATCCACCTTGATGAGGATGTGCCGCGAACGGGCCTGCTCGGGCGTCTGGTACTCGCTCTGGTGGGCGTCAAAGTAGGCTTTGATTTCAGGCTGGGTGGGTGTCGGAATTCCGCCCGGAATGTCATTGGGCGTAAATGCGAAATAGGTGATCTTGCGCTCTTCGGGGACGGCAGAGGCATAGCGAGCCTTGTTCTTGTTGAAGAAGGCTTCGAGATCGCTGTCAGAAGGATTGATTCCTTTGCGAATATCGTCCGCTGAGATCACTGCGTAATCGAACTTGATCTTGATGGCGCCTTTGCGGTAGGTATCGCGAATTTCCTGGTCGCCAACCGAGACTCCGCCGGTGATCAGCGCTTGCAGGCGGCGGATGGTGATGTCGTGACGGACATCCTCTTGAAACTCAGCAACCGACATATTGAAGCGGGTTGCAACGAGGTCCGCATATTTGTCGTCGCCGATGAATTTGCCACCGGGAAAGAGCACCTGACCGGCTGAACCGGTTTGCAGGTACTGTCGGACGTCGTCTTCTGTAGCGCGAATGCCGAGCTTCTCCGCCTCGTCCAGCAGGATGGCCTGCTGAATAAGTTGCTGGCCCACACGCTGCTCAAAGAGCCCCAGAATCATCGGGTTATCAGGATAGCGCTGCTGCTGTAACTGGGCGCGCGCCATCTTTTCGACCAGTTGCTGGCTTACAGTTGTGCCGGACGAAAGATACTTGCTGTACCAATGCGGGTAAACGACAGCGTAGGTATCGGAGGATGCGGCACCCTGGCCGGTGAGGCCGGGAATCAGGTACACGACCATTGAAATTGAGGCCATCCCGATGATGACCACGAAAAATGCCTTCACAACACGGCTATCTCTTTGCAGGAAACGAATCATGGATGGACTTAAACCTTCTGCTCTCTACGCGCTGGAACGATGTGCCTTGTCCCTGCCGGCTTGGCTCAAATCTGCCTCGGCTCCCAGGCTGGCATCCATCGCAGATGCGCAATTCTCGCGCTACTCTCGATAGGCGCGACTCTCAGTCATTATAGACGACACTCAACCGGCGATGTGGGAATGCGCGCTCATGTTCCTACTCGGTTGACGCAATTTTATTGGAGCAGGAATTGACTTGAGAGCACGGGATTGGTCTGGGAATACGTCGGAGGCGCTTGGTAAGGCTGTTTCTGGCCGGGCCGAGGATCAGGAGGGGTTGGCGCACGGCCGAGTTGGGTCTTAGCAGCGGCTGTGAGGTCCGGAGCGGGGTTAGCCGTGCTTCACGATGGAATGACCTGGGAGTTGGGGTTGAACAGGGAGCAAGGAACTGGGGAATCTGGTCGCCTGCTCCGAATTGAACGGTATACCTTTTCGAAATATACGCTAATTGAATATATATATGACGGATTATCACTCCATATTGTTGAATATGTTCGTCTCTAATAGCCGAGCTGTATTTCTCTATTATTTGTGATTCTAATTTAGGAATGGACGGATAACAGTTCTTGATCAGACGACTACATTTTCCTCTTTTGTTTTATCTTAGTTCCGAAATAAACGATATACTGATCCGTGATGAACAACACTAACGTACATAATTTTGAAAGATTTGGAAAGGAACTTGTCTCTCAGTGCCTTGCCGGATCTCCGGTTGTTTTTGTGATTGGCCCTCTTGGGAGCGGAAAGTCCACGATCGTCAAGGAATTCAGATCTGGGGAACGGAGGTACATCTCATTGGACGATGATAACCTTCTGGAATCAGCTCGCTATGATCCGGCGGGTTTTGTGCGCGAATTGGAATTCGTGATCATCGATGAGATGCAAAGGGCTCCAGAGATCCTTTTGGCCATCAAACAGGCTGTTGAAGACGATGGACGGCCTGGCCGATTCCTGTTGACGAGTTCTGCCGACCTGGCCCTGCTGCAGGAGCTGCCGGAGAGTCTGGCGGAACGGATGGAGATCATTACCCTTCTTCCGCTTTCCCGGGCAGAGATCGAAGGCAGCAGACCGTCCTTCGTGGCCACGGCTTTCTCCGGTGAGTTGATTGAGCCCCCTTTCAAGCTTATCGCGGGAGAACTTGTTGAGACGGTAATTGCGGGCGGGTATCCGGATATGCTGCGGCGAAAGGAGTCTGGCCGCAGAGGCTGGGTGCGGGCCTACATTGATGAACTTGTGCAGCGAAATGTGCGGGAAATCGCCGGCGTTGGCAAAGTGGAGCAATTCCATCGGCTGCTGGAGGTGCTTGCTATTGATTCTGGACAGCTTGCCAACTTTTCGCGGATTGGGAGCCAGCTTGATCTCGACGACAAGACTGCACAAAAATATGTCGGAATCCTGGAGCAATTGTTCCTTGTGCAGCGGGTTCCGGCGTGGTTTGAGAGCAAACTCAGCAGGCTCGTGAAGACGCCCAAGCTGCACTTTCTTGACTCCGGACTGCAAGCGGCCATGCTTGGATTGAGCGCGGGCAAGGTGGCCACGAATCGCGCCGCTTATCGCGCCTTGTTGGGTACGTTTGTGTTTTCCGAGATCATGAAGCAGATTCACTGGTCGGAAGAGATTTACACGCTCAACCACTACCGGGACAAGGACCAGGATGAGGTCAATTTCCTCGTCGAGGATGAGAGCGGGGCATTGATTGGGATCGACGTAAAGCCAGCTGCTACTGTGTTTGGGGCTGATTTCAAAGGTCTTCGGAAGGTGCAGAGCAACTGTGGCGACAAACTGAAGCTTGGGGTTGTGCTTTATGACGGAACGAGGACGGTTGCGTTTGGAGATCGGCTTTTCGCGGCGCCGATATCGTGTTTGTGGGGCCGGGAGTCCGCGGGCGAGGTCTGAGGACCTATCCGAAAACTGGGTCTTCGAGGTCACTGCTCTCCCCAGGGCTGTTACGGAACCAGAAATTAGTGAGGGAAAGAATCCTTTGGCTGGCTAGTTTCGTGCCGCCCCGCTGGGGCTCAGGGCTCTTACTGGGTTGCTTTCCCAGGATTGCATCCTGGGCTATTATCGTGCCCACCCTCCGGGAGGCTGTTGCCAGGCCTGAGAATCTTGAGCTATCGTTCCCCCTGGGAGGCTGCTCCTAGGCCCTGGGAATCTTGAGGTGTCGCTTCCTCCGGGAGGCTGATGCGAGGCTTGAAAGTCTTGAGCTATCGTTCCCTCCGGGAGGCTGATACGAACCTTGAAGATTCTGAGCGGAGCTCATTTCCGAGATTCGATCATTCCGCGCTAACTCTTCCTTTGAGCGATGAATGCACGGGGAAGACCAATTCCCTGCCGAGGTCTTACGGAGCGGTGAAGAATTTGGAGGGGATGGTCGATTTGGACTCGGCTTTGAAGCGTTCAGTGACATCGGTGAGCCGCTGCGACTCATAGCCACGGCGTTTGGCTACGATTCGATAATCGAAAGCCAGGGAGGATGTGCCGCCGCCGGACTCGCGCACTTCAAAGCTGCCTGCGGTCTCGTTGATAACGTAGAGACCTTTCGAATCACCTTTGGGTGTCAGGAAAACGTGGTATTCCGATGTCTCGCTGACAGTTTCGGCGAAGGCCGGATCGATGGTGACCACTGCGACTCCTTGCTGCAGATTTCCTGATCCGAAATCTTCCATCCAGTTTTCAGGGGATTGCATGGCGTAGGTTTCCACAGTATGTGCGCCGCTGCCCGTCGAGGAGAGCGTTTTTACCTGCCCGGTGCAGGTCAAATCTCCGTTGCCCCCGACGCCACAGGCACCCTTGGCGCTCACCGCTTTGATGGTAGTGAAGAGGCCCGTGCTGCCGGTCCCCAGGTTATCCGCATAGATTGTGGGCCGGGTCGCGCTGTGGTTGTAGAACAAGCCGGCGAAGTTGTCGTCCCCGGTACCCACAATTCCCGCGGTAAAAAGGCTAGTATTGCTTGCCACAGACGAGTCTCCCATCAAACCGCCAGAAAGGTAGAATTCATTGAACGTGGCGCTGTGGCTGCTCCCGTCCGTGCCCATAATCGCGCCCTGTTGCAAGGCGGGAACGTCGTCGTTGCTGGTGATGCCGATGCCGCTTTGGTTGATCACTTCTATCGTTGGGTAGGTGAACGTGTTGTTGACGAAGACGCCGGAGTACCCTGAATCTGCCGTGGCGAACAGAGCTATCGGAGTGCTTGTTGCGCTGTTTGAAGCGTCGGCCCAGACGCCCGCATTGCTGGCCCCGTAATCCCCAGTGAAGGTCGCACTGAAGGTTGTTCCAACGCTACCGAGTACACCGATTGAGCCTGCAGACGGGGACGTTACCTTTCCAAAGACACCCTTTCCGGACGCGGTCTGTCCATAGACTCCGTACGCAGTATCTGAGCTGCCGGAGACGCCAGTGGAGCCATTGGTGCCTTCCCCGAAAATCGCTGCAAGCGTGTCTCCCTCAGTCTGGTGAGCTGCTATGTAACTCGAAAAATTGTTGGAGGTTCCCAACTGCGCGTACACGCCGTTGAATGTTGTCTCCAGGGATGGTGTGATGGCCGTTGCGATGGGTGACGCGATATCGGCCACCAAGGCGGAGGTATTTAACCCCAGGCTGACGGCGCTGGACGTGGTTGTTGCGGTCACCGGGCTGGTTGCGGTTACGCTGCCGATGGTGCCAGGGAACGTCTGGCTCGGCGCCCAGTGGAATACGCCGGTACTGTCGATGTCGAAGAGGTTTGTGCGTGGTGCTGTTCCACTCTGAAACTGAAGGTAGAGTGCGCCGCTCGGGGAAGCCGTGTTGTTGCCCACAGCCGCAGCGACCCAGTCGAACGTTTGCGCCAAAGCGGAATTGGTTGCAGTCGACCAGGCATCGGCAGTCAGGTTCAGGTGCTGAGAATTCTGTCCGCCAGCGGCCGTTGCCGGAGCAACCGGGCCTACGCTGAGCGTTCCACGAATTGTCGCCGATCCGGCTACGTCCAGTGTCGCGCTTGGCGCTGCCAGGTTGATGCCGATATTCGAACCCAACTGTGTGATTAACGAGTTACCCAATGCATTCGCCCCGGCCCAGAGAGGGACCGTGCCCATGGTGCCAAGGCCGCTCAACGGGCCCGAGCCATTTGGCTGTGCTGCGGGAGCCGTTGTGGATGGTTGCTCAGAATGAGCGGCTAATTGGGCCAATTGTTCCTGGGTCACAAAATCCGAGGCGGCATGGCCGGAAAGCGATTCGGCGTCGGCCGATTTCATGGCATAAGGAACGCTGGAGAGAAGAACGCGTTCCGATTCCGCAGTACGATCCACGCTTACCCCGAGCCAGCGCGCGGCGCCACCGGCAAATACTGCCTGTGGAAGGCCTGATGGGTTCGCGCTGCCCAACAACACGGAATAGGAACCATCTTCCCCGATGGCTACCCGTTGCGTCTCCGTCCATAGCGGATCTCCTCCTTCCGCGGCGGCATAGATGCGGAACTCAGCTTCTACGGTCTCGCCGGTCCGAGCGGCTAACTTGCCGGCGTAGCGGACTTGCTGTGGAATTACTGTGGCGGCTGCTGAACCTTCTGTGTTCTGCGCGGCATCCTGAGCCGCGGCGATTGCCGGAGCGCCGATGCACACGGGAAGAACGATCAGCGATGCGCCTAAGGCGATGCGGAGGGGCCCGTCAAAGAGCGCAGACTTCCTTGTTGTATTTTGCATGTCGATCTCTCTTCTTCCGCTCCGGCTTGCGTCCAGACGATGGGGGAGGTGGAGTGCGGGAACATCGTATTGTGGATTCGGAGAAGTTTTTGTGACAGGAAAAGTGCGTGGATAATTTAAGCCGTCTTCTTCAGCGAGTCAGCCTCCGCTTCGCGGCGATAGCGAGCTAGCGAGTCAGCTGGTTTCGTGGGCTGTCCCAATCGCTGTTCAGGTGGCGGCGCAGGTCTTCGGGGTGGTTGCAGTGGGCGGAGGCGGTTTCGCGGGAGACGCGGCCGACGCGCACTAATTCGGCAAGCGACTGCTCCATGGTTAACATGCCTTCGCTGCGACCGGTTTCGATGTTGGCGCGGAGTTGATGGTCGTCTCCGCGGCGGATCAGATTTCTTATGGCATTGTTGGCAAGCAGGATCTCGACGGCGGGGTAACGGCCGATGCCATTTGCTGCTGGCAGCAGTTGTTGCTGGATGACGGCGAGGAGTGCGAGAGATAGCTGTTGGCGAATCTGCGATTGATAGCCGGAGGGAAACGTGTCGAGGATGCGGGAGACGGTCTGGGCGGCGTCGTTGGTGTGGAGCGAGGTGAGGACGAGGTGGCCGGTTTCGGCTGCGGTCAATGCAGCGGCCATGGTTTCGCTGTCGCGCATTTCGCCGACGAGGATGACGTCGGGGTCCTGACGCAGGACGGCGCGAACGGCCTGCGCAAAGCTCGGGGTGTCGCTGCCGAGCTCAATCTGCTCGACGAGCGATTTGCGATTGGTGTGCTGGTATTCGACGGGGTCTTCAATCGTGATGATGTGGTCGCGGCGGCTGGCGTTGATGCGGTCAATCAATGCGGCCATGGTGGAAGTTTTGCCGCAACCGGTGGCGCCGGTGAGGAGCACAAGGCCTTGTCGCCGCTCGGCAAGCAGATTGAGGGACGGTGGCAGGTGAAGGGATTCGAGCGTTGGAATCTGCGCTGGGAGAAGACGGATGGAGGCAGCAAGCGTGCCGCGCTGAAAGTGGAAGTTGGCGCGAAATCTGCCCGTGGCACCGCGCACAAAACAGAAGTCCACGCAGCGGCGCTTCTCGAGCTCCTCCTGCTGGGCGGGAACGAGTAGAGGAAGCAACATGCTGCGGATGTTTTCGGCTGAGAGCACCGGGCCCGAGTCGGCGATGAGCTCGCCGTTTACCCGCAAAGTCGCTGGGGAGCCCGCAACTAGGATGATGTCGGAGGCGTGGTTTTGCGATGCGGTTGCGAGAAGCTGGTCGATGGACCTTTTTTCGCCGGATTTGGCGATGGTGACCGAACGGTTGAGTTGATCTACCAGCCTCGATAATTCATTCTCGTGTTCATCCATCAGGAGATGATAGGGTTCCAGACATACAGACGCAAAGTTTGCCTTTGGCGCTTGCGGGGGCTAGCCTGAGGAGGCTCTCCAAGGCTAGTTGAGGGTTGAAGTTTCTCGACCTCTCGACTGGATCACAAGAAGCAGGTTTCTCGTCTTTGGTCCCTAGGAAGAAGGCTGGTTGAGGGTTGAGGCTTCCTGCCCTTGCGCCAGAAAAAAGGCCGACCCAGAGGGTACCCCGACGGGGCACGGAGCCTTTTTTGCCGAATTTATTTTCCTTCCCGAAATTCATTGTTTGAAGAGCGAGAGCGGGATCATTGCGCCCATGAGGCGGTAGCCGGCGGGGGAAGGGTGGAGATGGTCGCCGCAATCGAATTGGGGAGCTAGACGATCGGGATGGATGGGGTCGGCGAGGGCTTTATCGAAATCGATTACAGCGTCGAAGTGACCGGGGGTGCGAATCCATTGATTGATGGCCTGGCGGTCGGCTTCGTTGCTGGCCGGCGGGTGGTAGTAGTCGGAACCGGTGTAAGGGGGAATGGTTGCGCCGTAGACCTTGATATGGGCTGCGTGAGCGCGAACGATTACTTGCTCATAGGAGGCCAGGAGGCGCTGGACGAATGCGTTATGGTCGGCTTGGGGCGGGTCGCTAAGACGGGTGAGGTCGCCGAGATCGTTTACGCCTTCGAGGAGGATGACCCAGCGGACGCCGGTCTGCGCGAGCACATCGCGATCGAAGCGGGCGAGGGCGCTGGGGCCCAGACCGTACATGAGCATGTGATTGCCGCCCAGGCCCAAGTTGAGGACGGAGATTTCTTTGGTCTTTGAAGTGGATTGGAGATGGGCAGCCAGAACATCTGTCCAGCGATCGTTGCCGTTGGTGGTGGCGCCGTGGCCATCGGTGATGGAATCTCCGAGAGCGATGATGGAAGCGGCTTTGGGAGGTGCGGATACATCGATTGCGGAGAGCTGGTACCAGTGATCGAATTTCTTTGCGCCGGTCAGGTCGGCGGCTGAAACTGTGTCGCCGTGGACGAGGTAGGAGGTTGCACGGGAGCCGGGGTGGCCCGTCTGCTGGGACGGGGGTGCGTCGAAATGGATGCTGACGGCCAGGCTGCTCAAGGGAGCGACGGGGAAATCAATGGGGTCGGAGAGGTATTCTGCTCCGGCGGGAATGAGGACGTCGGCGTTGCCGGAGAATTTGAGCGGCTGGTCGGTGGAGGGATCGATCTGGGGCGCGGAGATTGAGAACGGCCGGGCGATGTGGACTGAAGTCAGATGGAGGGGTTGGGTACCGAAGGCGTTGGAGAGATGGATGCGCAGGGATGGGCCGCCCACGGAGAGATGGACAATCTGGCGGAGAGTGGCGTCGCGGAGGTCGTCGGGGACCTGGGAGTTTTGCGGCTCGGGGATTTGCTGGGAAGCGGCCCAGGTGCCTACCCAATTTTGCGGGACCGCGGTTTGGGACGGGAGTTGGCACGTCGTGGAGAACGCCAACAGAAGAGTCGCGACGAAACTTCCGGCGATTTTCATGAGACTTAGATTAAATCGATTTAGTCAGTTAGGATAGCATTCGCTGGGGATGAACGGGCTGGTGGAGGGTTTAGGTTTCCCACCCGGCTTTGTGGAGAATCCGGGAGTCGTGATGCTCAGGATTACAGGTTTCCAGTTACTGGAGGGTTCGTGATGGAATCGCTGAAGTTGGAACTTAGCTGCTGCTCGTGGATTGTTGCGGGGATTTGTTCGGTGATGTTTTTGGCGGCAGGGGCGATGGCGCAGGACGCGGGGAGTGCGCCACCTCCGGTGACATTTACGGCGGATCAGGATCATCAGAACATGATGGATCAGTTGGGGATCAAGGCGCTGCGGCCGGGCCCTAGCGGCGATGAAAAGGCTCCGAACCACGCCAATTACGACGAGTCGCTGGCCAATCCTTATCCGAATTTGCCGGATGTTCTGACGCTCAAGAACGGGCAGAAGGTGACAACCGCCGATCGGTGGTGGAAGCAGCGGCGGCCGGAGATTGTGGAGGATTTCGAACGAGAGGTTTATGGGCGGCTGCCGAAGAACCTGCCCAAGGTGACGTGGACGGTGACCGTAACGGACCACGAGTTTATCGGATTTTTTACGCCGGTGATTGCCAGGAACCTGATTGGGCATGTGGTCAATTCGGCGTATCCGCAGATTGATGTGAATATTCGCATGACGGTTGTGGTGCCGGCCAATGCCAAGGGGCCAGTGCCGGTGTTGATGATGTTCGGGCCGACGGGACTGCCGAATCCGACGCAGCCGCCGCGCGAGGATATGGAGCGGATCAATGCGGCGCTGAAGGAATTGCTGGTCAAGAGCGATCCGAGCCTGGCGGCGATCTTTGCGCAGTATCCCGGCTATAACCCGGTCAATCCGCTTGCGCCGGCGTTGGGGTTTGGGGCGTCACGGCCAGCGGGCGATCCCCCGACAAACCAGCAGCTAATTGCGGATGGGTGGGGATACGCAATGATCGATCCGGCCAGTATTCAGGCGGATAACGGTGCGGGGATTACGCGGGGAATCATTGGGTTGGTGAACAAGGGGCAGCCGCGGAAGCCGGACGACTGGGGCGCGTTGCGGGCCTGGGCGTGGGGTGCGGCGCGGGGGCTGGATTACCTGGAGACGGACCCGGCTATCGACGCGAAACATGTGGGGATTGAGGGGGTTTCGCGGTATGGGAAGGCGGCGCTGGTGGCGCTGGCGTTTGAGCCCCGATTTGCGATGGGATTGATTGGGTCGTCCGGCGAGGGCGGGGCCAAATTGCACCGGCGGAATTTTGGCGAGGCGGTGGAGAGCCTTACGGGCGGCGAATACTACTGGATGGCGGGAAACTTCATGAAGTATGGGGCATCCGAAGCGACTTTCGGGAGCAAGAGTGCGGGCGATATTCCGGTGGATTCTCATGAACTGATTGCGTTGTGCGCGCCGCGGTGGACGTTTATCAGCTATGGAGTGCCGGCCCAGGGCGATGCGAAATGGCTCGACCAGCAGGGGAGTTTTATGGCTACGGTGGCCGCGCAACCGGTGTTTGAATTGCTGGGGGCAAAGGGGCTTGGGGTGCCGGACGATTACAAGAATGCGCAGATGCCGCCGGTGAACAGTGGACTGCTGGACGGGGAGCTGGCATGGCGGCAGCATGATGGCGGGCATACTGATGCGCCGAATGTGAAGTATTTCATTCAGTGGGCGGATGGGGAGATGAAGAAACATTGAGGGGGCCGGGCCTAAAGGCCACGTAAACTCTCCGGCTTTTCAGGGGGTTGAAACCCCCTGCTCCCTCTGGGGGAAATGGAAGTTTGTCCAGTGTGGGTTAGGCTGTGTAGAGTTCTATGCACGGCTTCGCGGCTCGTTCTGTGGCGCGTGTAAACGGGAAGTGGAAAAACGATTTTGTTCTGGGCTCCGGAGACTGGAGCATCAAGCAATTCGTCTAAATACCAGGGGCGGACAAGCTCATAAGGGTGTGTCGCAATGCTTAGGCTGATTGTGATCGGGTTGATGGCCGCGATGGTTCTTCCCGCGGCTGCCGCCAAACGCGTGACGGTCGCGCAACTGGAGCAGTCATTAGCCGCCGACACCGCTGCTCATCGGACCGACGCCGACGTCGCTCACATAGTGGGCGAATTGGAGCTTTCTGAACGGCTCACGGACATCGGTCTTGGCCGGTTTGCGAAGAATCTGCAGATTGGGCCGAAGACTGCGCTTGCATTGCAACTGCTTGCGGACGAGTCGGCATTGCTGGACCCTCCGGCAAGCGAGTTGCCGGCCACGGGAACTCCCGATGCAGCTACGCAGCAGCGGATGATGGACCTGGCGCGCGGCTACGTGGTGCAGATATGGCCTCATTTGCCCAACTTCTTTGTTACGCGGACGACCGCGCGTTTCGACGACAGTCCGCAGGTGCTGAAGGAAGGTGACTGGCCGGTGCGGGCAGGAATGCACCTGGTTGGCACGAGGACGCGCAACGTTACTTACCGCGACGGCAAGGAGATAGCGGACCCCGCAACCGAGATCAGCGCAGCCGATTCTGCACCCGTGGCCCAGCCGGCTTCCCAGGAACGAGGGATGGAGTCCAGAGGCGATTTCGGCCCGGAACTCACGATTGTGCTGACGGACGCGGCGAAAGGCAAGGTGACCTGGAGCCATTGGGAACAGACCACGGCTGGACTGGCGGCGGTTTACAACTACTCAGTTCCGAAAGCGGCTTCGCATTTTGAGGTGAGCTACTGCTGCTTGAAAGAGGATGCGCCGAGCCAGCGCCGGGAATTGCGGTATGGGAACCAGGCACGCGGGGCACCTACGGTGGTGGCGACCGCGCCGGCGGATGCCAAGCCATTTCTAGTTACGCCCGGATACCACGGGACATTGGCGATCGATCCAAATACGGGGGCAATCCTGCGCGTCACGATTGAAGCGGAATTGAAGGGAGACGATCCGATCTCAAGGGCCGCCACGGTGGTGCAATATGGGCCGGTCACCATCGGCGATCAACGCTTCATCTTCCCTGTAAGGAGCGTGGCGCTCTCGGTGGAGCAGCCGGCATTTACCGGCCATGTCCAGGACCCGCCGGTGGTGCTGGTGAACCAGACGAGCTTTACGCACTATCACCGGTTGGGCGCGACGATCAGGATGCTTGCCGACCCGTCGGAGGCTAATGCGGGTCCTGGAAATCCATCGGGCCAGGCAGGGGCTGGCGACGCGACCGCGGCTAAAGCCGCCGTTGATAGTGACGGGTCGATGCGGGGGTTGAAACCCCCGCCTCCCTCCGAGGGAGCCATAGCAGAGTTGGGTGTCGGGACCGGAACCGCACCTGGAAGCGTTGCGGCAACAAGTACCGCTGAGATCGCCGCAGGCGGGTCGCCTGTGCCTGCACCGGGCCCATCGGTAGAGCCGGTGATTCCAGAGATTACTGTTAGCGCAGCGAACGGGGTACCGGATGAGCCGGCAAATGTGCCGCAGCCGCAACCGGGCGACTTCCAGCTCAAACTTACTTCGCGGCTGGTGGATGTGGGGATTGTGGCGTGGGACAAGAAGGGGCACCCGGTCAAGGATCTCAAGCAAGAAGACATTGAGGTCTACGACAATGGACGGAAGCAGGATCTGCGCTTCTTCACCCAGTCCTCGACAGATGGGACGGCAGTACCGGCGGCTGATTCAGGGCCGAACCGCAGCTTTTCAAACCGCGCCCCCGATGCGGTGACAACGGCATCAACAGACACCGGGGCAACGGTGATTCTTATCGATGAAGCACATATTGCGTGGCCGGATATGTCCCATGCGAAGCAGGAGATTCTGAAGTTCATCGGCACAGTGGCTCCTAACGAACGGGTCGGCATTTACACGATGACTGCGATCGGCTTCAGGGTGTTGCAGGAGATTACGACTGACCACGCCGCGCTCACGGCGAAGTTGGGCAAGTGGATGCCCAGCGCACGATCGGCGGCACTGGCGCAGGAGGAAGAGACGCGCAATCGGCAGTCGTTCAACGAGGTCCGCTCGACGGCGGATCTGAATTCGGTTAACGGCAATTTTGCGGACGTACCGGATGCGGAGCAGACCGTAGACCCGATGCTGCGCACGATGGGCAGCAATCCGGGTCGCGCATCGCTGATTATCCTGCGCATGGTGGCGCGGCATCTCTCCGCTGTAACAGGGCACAAGAACCTGGTTTGGGTCTCGAGCGATAACGTGTTCGCCGACTGGCGGAGCAACCAGGTAGGGATCGATAAGACTCCGAAAGAGGTCGACTCGTTTGCTATGCATGCGCAGGAGGCAATGAACGATGCGCATGTGGCCGTTTATCCGATGGATGTTTCGCAGCTTGAAACTTCTGCGATCAGCGCCGATATCCGGACGCGCAACGTGGAGCTCACTCAGGCCGCTTCGGATACTGCCAGCCTGAACGGGGGATCGGTTGCCAACTCCCTGGCTCCGGGCCGTAACACGGCGGAGATGCAGCAGGACATGCACCCGATCCAGGGTCCGATTCGCATGGTCGCAGAAGCTACTGGAGGGCGCGTGATTCGCCGCGCGGGCGAACTTTCAGCAGCCCTGAGCGGGGTGGTAGAAGACGGTCATGCCACTTACCTAGTCAGCTTTTCTCCGCAGGGACCGGCCGACGATCAGTATCACAACATCACGGTGAAGCTTGCTGGAAAACACAATGGCTTAACCCTGCGCTACCGGACGGGTTATCAATACACGAAGGAGCCGGCCTCTCTGAAGGATCGCTTTCAGCAGGCGGTATGGCGTCCGCTGGACGCGAGCGAGATTGCGGTGACCGCCAACGCCGTTCCGCAGAGTCCCGGAGCAAACGTCAAGATCGACATCGCCGCCGCCGATCTTGGATTGCAGCAACAGGCTGGACTGTGGATGGACAAGCTGGATATTTTCCTGATTCAGCGCGACGACGCGGGGATAAAGGCGCAGGTGGAAGGGCAGACACTCGGACTCCGCCTCAGACCTGCCACATACGAGAAGCTGCTCTCCGCGGGCGTGCCGTTTGAGCGCGTGGTTCAGATGCATCCGGGCATGGGATCGCTGCGAGTGCTGGTGGTGGACGAGAATTCCGGTCGGATGGGGTCTGTGACGATTCCGGCACCGGCACTTGAGGCGGCAAAGTGAGCGTCTGCTTTCAGTTTTCGGTGGTTAGTTGTCGGCTTTCAGATATCGGTTGTCAGACGTTGACGGACAAAGAGAAACTCGACACAGCCCGGCGGCACGAACAGCTAGTACAATTTCTGCGGCTTAGCAATGCTTGAATTGGCCGTAACCAGCAAGACATTCTCGCAGTCGAATGGGCGCAACGCGCAATTTCAAAGGAGTGGGACGATGAAGCGGTTTGGATGGATTCTCGTAGTTCTGATGGCAGCCTCGCCGGCATGGGGCGCAAAGAATATCACTGTACAACAGCTGAAGGACTTACTGGCTGCTGACCAGCAGGCCAAGAAGGCCGACGCTGACGTGGCGAACGATCTGAAGCAGGTGGTTCTCACAGAGGAGTTGACTGCTACCGTCATGAATGGGCTGGCCCCGTTGGTTCCTGGTGCGGCGACGCTGGAGCAGATCTACGTTCTGGAGGCAAAGAGCGCGGTCCTGCCCCCGCCGGCCAGCGACATCCCCGCCACGCCGGCGCCGGACGCGGCAGCGCAGAAGGCAATTCTCGACAAGGCGATGGAGTACGCAGGCAAGACCTATGCGCAGCTACCCACGGTGACCGCGACCAAGACGACGATCCGTTTCCAGGACGATGTTTCAGCCATCGCGGCGAGTTCCGGCATGCACTCCGGCGCGACATCGACAAGCGACTCGGATCCTAATCTTGCCAACGCGGCCCGATTCATTCACTACATCAATACCACACAAGCGCCAGTCAATATTCATAATGGAATTGAAGACAATCCATTGGCCAAGGATAAGACCCGTTGGGGACAGAATGGCTATATCGCACTGTTGGGCCAGAGTCCGGTTTTGGCCACAGTTTTGCAGGAGGCAAACAGCGCGGAAAAGATCACCTGGCTGCGCTGGGAAGCCGTCAATGGGAAGAATACTGCCGTCTTTGCATTTTCTGTGGATAAGAAGAAGTCTCACTACGCTGTGAATTATTGCTGCTTCCCAAAAATTGAGCAGGCTGGAGTTGCGACTTTCTCTTCCGCATCGGCGGGGTCTTTGAACGGCGGCGGGGGAGGCGGCGCCAAGGGCAACTTCCAGACCACCACCGAGTTCGATCCCTATAAGGCTACGGTCCCTTACCACGGCGAGATCTTCGTCGATCCAGACAGTGGAATTGTTATCCGTCTCGTCACCCAGGCAGAGTTCAAGAACACGGATGTGGTGCATCTGGAGGATCAGCGCATCGATTATCTTCCGGTGGCGGTGGGTGGCAAGACACTTGTCCTCCCATCCAAGACCATCGTCAATACCGAGGTGGTTCCGAATGGCGACTCGGGGGGCGGAAAATTCATTCTGCGCCACACGCTGTTTACTTCTGAATACAAGGGGTATCAGTCTGGGAGCTAGCGCACTCGTCGAACCGAGGCCGGCGTTCGCTCGATGCGGCCGCCGGCTTTCCTATTCACGAGGCGTGGGGGAAGGGACCCAGGCCTAAAGGCCACGGGAATGCGGCCGCTTTCACGGGTAAGGAGGTCGCTGAAAAATGCTTGGATTCCAGGAAATTCCGGCGAAGAAAGGCCAACATGGATTCCAGGCACTTGAGGCACGGCTAATCAGGCTGCGGAAAATGTCGCATTCGAAGGTAATTGGCGGACTTGGGATTTGCAGGGGCTGAAGCCCAACTTTGATTTAATTGGCTTTATCGGCCTGACTAAAGTCATGCCCTTTTACAAAGCTTAGAAATTCGGCATTGAACCGAGGTTTTCGCAAGCTGTGAAGTGGTGCCCTTTTACAACGCAATCGAAAACACCGGGCAAACTGAGTTCTTCCGCAGCAGTAAAGCCGCGCCCTTGCAAAGGAGTGTTTTTTTCAAAGACTGTAAGCCCCCTGTTACCTCCAAAATATCCCATCCGCCACTGCAGCAACGGAGTCAGTAGCCATGCTGAGCATCACACTTTTTGTTTTTCCGATGACTTAGACTATTCATGAGCCATGCAAGCGCTTCGGCTGGAGATGAATCGCTCAATCTTGCATAACCATTTGGGAAGCGATCCATCTAACAGACAGACTGGCCTCTTCCAAAGGAAAGAAAACTATGAAACTGTTCATTTGCCTTCTTCTGCTAATCGCTCTTGCGACCCCGGTGTGGGCTGCCAAGAAAATCACAGTCCAGGAACTCAAAGACACACTCATCTCGCTGAATGAGGCAAAGAAAAATGACGAAGAAGTTGCAACCAGGCTGAAAGAAATCGAATTGGGCGAGGAACTGACGCATGCAACAATGCAGAGCCTGGCGCCCTATGTGCCCGGCCCGCTTTCTCAAGAGCAGATGTATGTGCTTGAAGGGCGCAGTTCGATCCTCGCGCCGCCGCCTGGCGATCTGCCAACCGCGGCCGCTCCTGACGTTGCGGCGCAGAAGGCGATTCTGACCAAAGCTGTGGAATACGTGACCAAGGTATACATGCAGAACCCGCATCTGGTGGCATCGAAGGCTGTCGCACGGTATCAGGATGGAGTTGAGAGCATCCGCACCAACTCCGGCGTGTCGAATAACATGGGCAATGCCGGCCGCGCGTGGGACTTGCCTGATATGTTCATGCGCTTCCTTGGGTCTCACGTAGAGTCGATCGAGACCGATAAAGGGATCGAGCAGATCCCGGTAGTAAAAAGCAAAGTCCCGTGGGGCGTAAATGGCCAGGTATCCGAAGGCGGTGCGGGGCCGATTCTCAGCGTAATTCTTCAAGAGGCCGCGGATGGCGGCAAGCTCAGCTGGCTTCGCTGGGAGATGATCAACGGCAAGCGATTCGCGGTGTTTTCATTCGCTGTCGAGAAGAAGAAGTCCCAATACGTTGTTAACTATTGCTGTTTCCCGGTCACACAGGACACGGGGAGAATGGGATACGAAGGGACTGGCGCCAACTTCCAGACAGCGACGGATTGGAAGGAATTCAAGGCAACGGTTCCGTATCGCGGTGAGTTTTTCATCGATCCGGATACGGGCGTGATCATCCGGGTGATCACGCAGGCCGGACTGAAGCCTACGGATTTTGTACACCAGGAAGATATGCGCATCGATTTTGCGCCAGTCGTGATCGAGGGCAAGGCGTATGTGCTGCCTATTGACAGCTTCACATTGACTGAGGTGGTTCCGAACGGGGACAACTATGCCGCGCGGTATTCGATCCGCCACACGTTGTTCAGCGCAACTTATCAAAACTATCAAATGTCAGCCGGAACAGTGAAGCAAGCGGCGGGAAAATGATGGCAGCGGCGGAACGCAGACGAGTTGCGGCCGCCTTTGTTTTCGCGAGTAATATCGAATCAGAGACTTGCTCGAATTCCCCGGAGGAGTTTGCGGATGAGACACATTGGCTGGGTCCTGCTGTTGTTGCTGGCGACATCGCCGGCGGGGACGGCAAAGAAGATGACCGTGCAAGAACTCAAGGATCTGCTGGTCTCCTTGCACCAAGCAAATAAAACCGACGCCGAAGTTGCTTCTGAACTCACCGAAGTCGAATTGTCAGAAGAGTTGACGCGGCCAATGATGAACAGCCTGGCGGGATCAGTATCGGGTCAATTGACGACGGAGCAACTGTTTATTCTTGAAGCGCGCAGCGCGGTGCTGGCCCCTCCAGCCGCAGACTTGCCGACTACGGCTGCGCCCGATGCAGCCACGCAGAAAGCGATCCTTGACAAAGCAATCGACTACGCGAGCAAGATTTATAAGCAATTGCCCAAGGTATCGGCGAACAAGGCCACTCGGCGCTTTCAGGACAACCAGCAGTTGGCCGATGGCAGCACCGCCGCTCATAGCAGTGTTACTCCATTGGCCGCGACGCCGCCTATCAAATACACCGCAGGCGCAGAGACGGCTGTCACCTTTCAGGATGGAGCGGAACAATCCCCTGCGGACAAGACGCAATGGGGCGCGAACGCAATGATCGCGCTGCTTGGACCGGGCCCTGTTTTGAGCACAGTGATGCAGGAGGCGCAGGCCGCGGGGAAAATCAACTGGGTGCGCTGGGAGACCGTGGCAGGGCACAACACCGCTGTCTATTCCTTTGCAGTGGAAAAGAAGAATTCCCACTACGCTGTGAACTATTGCTGCTTCCCGGAAACAACGCAAGGCGGCGAAATGACGTTGCGTGGACAGGGTTCGCCGGGCAGTGCCGGCAACTACAACGTGAACGCGGTTTGGAAGAACTACAAGGCAACCGTTCCGTACCATGGAGAGATCTTCGTTGACCCGAACACCGGGGTTGTTCTGCGGCTGATTACGCAGGCGGATTTCAAATCGTCGGAGTGGGTACGCCAGGAAGATCAGCGCATCGACTATGGCACGGAGATGGTAGGCGGCAAGACGCTGGTTCTGCCGAAGAGTTCCATCGTCGACACAACAGAGATGCCCTATGGAGACAACCCAAAGGGCAGATTTGTGTTTCGCCACACGCTGTTTACTTCGGAGTACAAGGACTACCAGGCGGCGACGAATTGATCGATTTGCGACAGGGCGCGAATCGACCTGCGATGCGAATCTTCTAAACAAGCTGGAAAGGCGATAGCGCAGCCGTTATTCTCTTTGGCATGCACTCGCCCATGTTTGACAGCATGTTTCACCTGCCCCTTCCTATCCTGGAGAAGCTGGCTCGCCCTGTGATTGTTTACCTTGTCCTGGTAGCGCTGTTGCGCCTCTTCGGCAAGCGCGAACTGGCCCAGCTCAATCCTTTTGACCTGGTGGTTCTGCTCTCGCTGTCGAACACGGTGCAGAACGCAATCATCGGCGACGACAACTCGATCACCGGCGGCATCATCGGAGCCTTTGGGCTGCTGGCCATCAACTGGCTGGTGGTGCGCGTGCTGTTCAGGTCACCACGACTCACACGCGTGCTCGAGGGCCGGTCGGCCACGCTTATCCGCGATGGACAGATCGACAAGCAGGCTCTGGCGCGGGAATCCCTGAGCCGCGAGGAATTGCTCTCTGTGATCCACCGCCAAGGGTTTGAAGACTTCCACGCAGTGCGTAGTTGCCAACTGGAGCCCAACGGCACGTTTTATGTGGAGGCGTATGAGCCGTCGGTCGATGACAAGCGGCATGCGGAACTGATGGCTCGCATCGATGGACTGGCACGGGAGGTGGCTGCGCTGCGCGCGGACGGCGCAAGCGAGTGAATCGTCCTGTTGGAATTTGGGAGACCGTGCCGCTGGCCTCATGGACGAATCAATTCGATCGGCACGTCCAGTTGGAATTGAATCCACATCCTGTCTGCGGTCCACGCAGTGGCGCCAACCGTTTTGGCAAGAGCTAGACAGGCCCGGTCGCCCAATGAAAGCGCCCTGCTCACCAAGGCATAATTGGATGCTATTTCAGCATCGATGGGACCAAATGGAACAAACTCAACTCCGGCCAACGCTGCCGTCAACTCCTCAGCGGTCATCTCCGGATTGTCCCGCTGAGATCGGGTCAGCACCTCACACCAATTAATCCAACTCATTAAGACCTGCAAATCCGCCCCAAGCGCATTTGAGTCAAGCAGCGCCTCTACCCGCTCTCCGCCGGGCTCGCACTGGGTCATTGCCAAGACGGCAGCCGAGTCGAGCACAATTTTATTCACGCGCAGCTTCCTCACGCCTTTCGGCCAGAAATTCGTCCAGAAGCCCATTCAGACTCCCGCGGTGCTTGAGAATTCCAGCCCGAATGCTTTCCAAAGCCATCTTTCGACTCAGGATCCGTATCGCGCCTCCATCATGCGTCACCGTCAGCCGATCCCCAGCCCTAAGCCCGAGTTCTTTCCGAATCGCCGCCGGGAGGACGATCCTGCCACTTTCGCCGAGAATTACTGTTTCTGCCATATTCTGCCACGTTTTAGCTATTATGGCATATTCCAAAAATCCTGCCATCATTTAGACGATCTGCCTGGAATTGGATCGAGATCGCACCAGCCTTCATAGCAGATTATTCCCACTCGATGGTGCCGGGGGGCTTGGAGGTGATGTCGTAGACTACGCGGTTGATGCCGCGGACTTCGTTGACGATGCGGCTGGAGATGCGCTTGAGTACCTCATAGGGGAGCGGAGTCCAGTCAGCGGTCATGCCGTCTTCGGAGTGGACGGCGCGCACGGCGCAGGTGTAGGCGTAGGTGCGCTGGTCGCCCATTACGCCTACGCTCATGACTGGCAGGAGGACGGCGAAACTCTGCCAGATCTGCGAGTAGAGGCCGGCTGCCTTGATCTCGGCAACAACGACTTCGTCTGCATCTTGCAGCAATGCAACGCGCTCGGGTGTCACTTCGCCGAGGATGCGGACGGCTAAACCAGGGCCTGGGAACGGTTGGCGACCCAGCACGTCTTCCGGCATGGCAAGGTCGCGGCCGATGCGGCGCACTTCATCCTTGAAGAGGTCGCGCAGGGGCTCGATGAGCTTGAGTTTCATGCCCAGCGGCAGGCCGCCTACGTTGTGGTGGCTCTTGATGGTCTGGCTGGGTCCTTTTACACTGCTGGATTCGATGACGTCGGGATAGAGGGTGCCCTGGACCAACCAATCAACACCACCTGTTTCTTTGGCGATGCGGGTTGCTTCATCGTCGAAGACGGCAATGAATTCGGCGCCGATACGCTTGCGCTTGGTTTCGGGGTCGGTGATGCCGGCCAGTTGCGCGAGGAAGCGATCGCTGGCGTCGACGGCTACGATGTTGAGGCCGAGTTTGTCGCGGAGGTTTTTCTGAACGCTCTGGAACTCGTTCTTGCGGAGGACGCCGTTGTTGACGAAGATGCAGGTGAGTTGGCTGCCTATGGCTTTGTGCACGAGCACTGCGGCTACGGAGGAGTCGACGCCGCCGGATAGACCGCAGATGACGTGGCCTGATCCGACTTTTGCGCGAATGCCTTCTACTGTGGTCTGGATGAAATGGGCGGGGGTCCAATCGCCGGCGGCGCCACAGATGTTGAAGACAAAATTCTTGATGAGTTGCGGGCCGAGCGGTGTGTGATGGACTTCAGGATGGAACTGGACGGCCCAGATGCGGCGTTCTTCGTTGGCGATGCCCGCAAGGGCGTTGGAGGTTATGGCTGTTCGACGAAAGCCGGTGGGCAGGATTTCCGCTTCGTCGCCGTGGCTCATCCAGACTTGAATGGTTGCGGGAAGGCCATTGAAAAGGCGCGTTGCGCTGTCTTCGATAGTCACCTCTGCGTGGCCGTACTCGCGGAGCGGGGCTGACTTCACCTTGCCACCGAGGTGATGGACGATGAAGTGGAGGCCGTAGCAGATGCCGAGCACTGGCACACCCATCTCAAGCACGCGCGCGTCGGCGGCGGGGGCGTCGTCGTCATACACAGACGACGGGCCGCCGGAGAGGATGATTCCGAGCGGCTTGTGGGCCTGGATTTCAGTGAGGGGCGCGGTGCAGGGGAGCACGACGGAGAAGACGTTTTGCTCGCGAATGCGCCGGGCGATGAGCTGGGTATACTGCGAACCAAAGTCGAGGATAACGATTGTCTGGGTGTCCACTCCCTAGTGTGGCAGGGGTGGGGGCGGGATGTAAAGGCTCTTTCGAATCGAATCGATTGGCGCTCCTGACGGTTTAGAATCCCCATCAGGAGTGGATAATTCCATGAGCGTCGAGCAGATTCGAAAGGTGTTCGAAGAGGAGCTCGGTCCCGAACTGAGAAAAAGGCACAAGGTTCTTTCAAGCCTTAGAAAGCGACTCGGGCTCAGGGAAGAGATCGAGAGGATTCGCCTGGGTACGGAAATTCGACGTATCGAATCGATCCAATATTTCCACACCCTCGAAACAAGAATCTCAGCGCTCGAAGCAGCGACAATCCCCTCCCCTTAAGACTTACCCGGAGCCGACCAGATTCGCACTCCCTAGGAGGTCCCCATGCATGCTGCTGTTGTACGCGCTTTCGATGCGCCGCCGTCTTATGCCGAATTCGCCGATCCTTTGCCTGAAGCGGGCGAGGTGGCTGTAACAGTTACTGCTGCCGGGTTGCACCCAATTGTTAAGAGCCTTGCCAACGGAACGCACTATGGGAGCACGGGTGAGCTGCCCTTCGTTCCTGGGGTGGATGGAGTTGGGAGATTGGAGGACGGGATTCGGGTCTTTTTCGGTGGCGGACACAGCCCTTTCGGCACATTTGCCGAGCGGTCTCTCGCTGCCAAAGTGATTTGTATCCCGTTGCCCGAGGGGCTGGATGACACGACGGCGGCGGGGCTTGCGAATCCGGCGATGTCGTCGTGGGTCGCGCTGAGCGCGCGGGCAAAGTTTGTGGCCGGGGAGAGTGTGCTGATCCTGGGCGCGACGGGAGTTGCTGGGCAGCTTGCGGTGCAGATCGCTAAACGACGCGGCGCGCGACGGGTGGTGGGAGTGGGGCGTAATCCAGAGACGCTCGCAGGCCTGAAGGCCCTGGGAGCTGACGCGGTTATTTCGCTTGAGCAGGAGCAGGATGCGCTGGTTGCCGCTTTCCGGGACGAGTTCGCTGGCGAAGGCGTGGACGTGGTGCTGGACTATCTTTGGGGCCAGCCTGCGGAGAGTGCGCTGAAGGCCATCGCACAAAAAGGGTTGAGCAAGCTTGCGGCGCGGGTGCGGTTTGTGCAGATCGGTTCCAGTGCCGGGCAGACGATCAGCCTGAACGCCGCAACGCTGCGCAGTTCAGGGCTGGAGTTGCTGGGGAGCGGGTTTGGCAGCGCATCGCTGGACCAGATCAAGATGGCGGTCGGGGAGTTCTTCAAGACTGCGGCAGAGAATCCGTTTCAGTTCAATGTGAAGACGGCGCCACTTAGCGAGGTTGAAGCACTTTGGAACAGCCCGGAGCGCGGGACACGGCTGGTATTCGTGCCGTGATGAGGCTGGGCGCGCTTATTTATAGTGGTATCGTGCCTGGAGAAAGTCGATCCGACTCTCGGTCACGCGATATATGAGCCGATGCTCTTGTGTAATTCGTCGGCTCCAGCACCCTGCCAATTCAAAGCTCTGCGGCTCCGGCTTTCCTATGCCATCGAAAGGGTCGCCTATGATTGCCTCGACAAGCTGCAGGGTGCGAAGGGCTACTTTGCGGTCTGTCTTGATCAGGTAGGCCAGGTCTTCGCGAAATCTCGGTAGAAAGTAAACTCCACGCGCGATCCGTTTGCTCATGGGTTGCAGCTATCCTTGCACTTCTGAATCCGATTCCAAGCCCACGGAGCGTCGTAACTCTCGGAGAGATTCCTCCGCAGAGCGGCGTGGAATCTCGCGGCTATCGTTTTTGACAGACTCCGCCAGCGATTGCAAAAGGCGTTCGGCATTTTTTGGCGAGCGCAACAAATATGCTGTTTCCATCAGGCTCGACAGTTCGTCGGCGGGGAGGATAGCGACATCGCGCGCACCGCGACGACGGACAATGACTACTTCGCGGTCGTCCACCACCTGGTCAAGGTAGCTGGCCAGCTTTTCGCGGAGGACAGTGTAGGTTGTTTCAACAGGCTTGGCGGAGAGCCTCTATGTAGAACCGTACAGGTTTTCTGTACGTATGCCAAGGATCGGCCATGCGGTAGTCAGCAGGCTGGCGGCAGTTCCCGGGTTGAGGTTCGCGATTTCCCACCCATGCGACAGAAAAAGTCGCATGGATGGGGCGCGGCGCCTTGATCGCTGGTTGAAAGCCGACAAATCCCAGATTCTTACTCGCTTTTTGCTGCGCCCTCGTGCTTGTAAACTACGCCGGATTTCATTACGAATTTCACGTTTTGCAGCACGCGCACATCGTCGAGCGGGTTCTTGTCTACGGCAATGATGTCGGCCCATTTGCCGGACTCCAGCGTGCCGGTTTTAGCGGTCAGGCCCATGAGGTCGGCGGCGTTGATGGTGGCGGATTGCAGCGCCGCTAACGGAGCCATCCCTAGCTGGTTCACGTAGACATCGAGTTCATGCGCGTTGAGTCCGTGGGGATATACGGCAGCATCGGTGCCCAGGGCGATCTTTACTCCGGCTTGCATGGCGCGCTTGATGTTGTTCTTGGCTACGGCGCTGACGTCGATCATTTTCTGGTGATAGAAGGCGGGAAGGTTGCCCTTCTCGAGCATCCAGTCTTCGAGATAAAGGGTGGGGACGAGGTAGGTGCCGCGCTTCTTCATCTCGGCGATGGCTTCGTCGTTGATGTAGCTGCCGTGCTCGATGGAGTCGACGCCGGCTTCTGTGGCCCAGAGGATTCCCTGCGCTCCGTGGGCGTGCGCGGCAACCTTGCGGCCGAGGCGATGCGCGTCGGCTACGATGGCCTGCATCTCTTCGAGCGTGTATTGCGAGGCCTGCGGATCGTCGCCCTTGGAGAG
>Ga0182016_10001548_pt1 | contig 27989 bp, 28 predicted proteins | sample 712S2MmetaG_FD_120491 | JGI IMG/M metagenome (GOLD analysis project Ga0182016, IMG submission 120491) | Permafrost microbial communities from Stordalen Mire, Sweden - 712S2M metaG | ecosystem: Environmental > Terrestrial > Soil > Wetlands > Permafrost | place: Sweden: Stordalen | collected...
CGTCGCCGTCGGAGTGGCCGAGCGGTCCGCGTTCGAACGGGATCGTCACGCCGCCCAGCACGAACGGGCGGCCCGCAACGAGCTGATGCGCGTCGAACCCGTGACCGACGCGCATCATGTGCGCGGCACCACGTGTGAGAGGTGCGTGGTAAACAGCGCCTCTTCGCCGGCCAGGGCGTGCAATCGACGGCCGAAACCGCGCAGCGAATCCGAACCGGCATACGCCCGAATCGCGACCGCGTTCGGCAGATCGCGATCGACGCCGTCGATGCGCGCCGAGCGCAATTCCAACTCGGTGAGGATTGCATCAACCGCGCTCGGTTCGACGAAGCATTCCACTAAGAAGACATCTTCCTCGGCCACCACAATCGGATCGCGTTCGTTCGCGATCGACTCGGCCCGCACCAGATCGGACGGATGCGTGACCTTGATGTTGTCGACTGACGACTCGACCACGATGACGTCGTTGCCGCTGCGCTCGAGCAGTGCGGCGTCGTCGGTCGCCCTCGGCCACTCGTGGCGCACCGCTTCCGCGTGGGCAGCGCGCATGTCGCGGGCGGTAGCAAACTGCGGCGTTTGCGCCGACCACAGCGTGGCGCGATCTAAGGTGCGCGTCACTTTCAGACGATCGTCGACGATCTTGATCGTATCGACCACCGGCGCCGCCAGCAGCGCCGCGACGCCCGGCTTTACCGCGCGCATCCCGGCCCGTACGTCCGCCGCGCGAACGAACGGCCGCGCGCCGTCATGCACGAAGATGCCGGCACAATGCTCCGGCAGCGCCGCAATACCCGCAGCCGCACTCGCCTGCCGATCCGCGCCGCCCGACACCACCACGAGCGAGGCCGACCGCACGAGCCCTAAGGCCGCATCCTGGACCTCCTCAAGAAACTCGCGCTCGGTCACGATCGCAATATCCGAAATCTCCGGCATCGCGGCAAACACCTCGATCGACCAAGCCAACATGGGCTTCCCACCCAGGTGGATCAGCTGTTTCGGCCGCCCGAAGCGAGTGCCCCGGCCCGCCGCAACAATAACAGCACCCCAAATCATCGTTTAAGCCTCGCGAAAATCATGCGTCCGGCGGCGGTCTGTAGTGCGCTCGTCACTGCGACATCGACGGTTTCGCCGACCTGGCGCCGGCCATTCTCGACCACGATCATCGTGCCGTCGTCGAGATAGCCGACCCCTTGATGAGGCTCTTTCCCTTCCTTGATCAAGGCGACACGCAACTCTTCGCCCGGCAGCAGTACCGGTTTTACCGCATTGGCGAGCTCGTTGATGTTGAGGACGGCCACGCCTTCGACGTTCGCGACGCGGTTGAGGTTGAAATCGTTGGTGACGAGCTTGCCGCCGCGCTCGCGGGCGAGCAGCACGAGTTTGGCATCGACTTCGCTTACGGTGTCGTAGTCGCGTTCCACGATCTCGAGCGGCGAGAGCGCTTGGAGTTTGGTGAGTACGTCGAGGCCGCGGCGGCCGCGCGTGCGCCGCATCGCGTCGCTCGAGTCGGCGATGTTCTGCAGTTCGCGCAAAACGAAACGCGGCAAGAGCAGCGGTCCGTCGAGAAACCCGCTGCGCACGATGTCGAGGATGCGGCCGTCGATGATCACCGACGTGTCGAGCACTTTCGGCGTGCCGCCTTGGGCGACGGTGACGTTGGCCACGCCGCCGATGCTGACGCGTTGTTTCGCGCCGACGCGCGCGCCGAGGTACGCCGCAAAAATGCTCACGACGATGTAGATCACGATCGCGATGTAACCGCCGGTGCGTCCGGCGAACGTGATGAACTCGAAGAGCACGCTCTTCGCAAGAAACGCGATGATCAGTCCGCCGGTTAGACCGATCGCACCGCCGACGAGTTCGCCCGGCGCCATCCGATCGATCGCGCGCTCGACGGCGACCAGCTCGCGTTCGAACACGCGCTGCGCCATCGGCACGATCAAGACGCCGAGCACCGCGCCGATCACCGGCGCGATCACGACGGCGGCGAATTGCCACCATTGGTTCGCAACGTGAATGGAGATCGCACGATCGTACGCCTCGCGTCCGAGCAGAAATCCGGTCGTGCCGAAGATCGCCGCAAACACCAAACGCAGAACGACGCCGGCCAGATGACCGCCGGGATCACGTTCGGGCGAGGAATGCACCACAGACATCGTTGGCTAGAAACCGGCCGCGCGCGGTGAGGCGCACGCTGCCGTCGCCGGCAACGAGGAGCCCGGCCGCGGCGTATTCCGCAATGATCGGAGCGTAATGCGTGAAAACATCGACGCCGTACCGTTCGCGGAACGTCCTCGCATCGACTCCCTCGCTCGTGCGCAGCGCTAACATCACCGCTTCGCCGGTCCGCGCGTCGCCCGTCAATTCCTCGGATTCCCCTGGGATCGCCTCGCCGGCGAGCGCCGCGGCCTCATACGCGGCGCGGTCGCGGGTATGCGTCGAACGAACGCCGCCCAGGTAGGACGCCGCACCGACACCGAGTCCGAGGTAGGCGCCGTTACGCCAATAATTCGCGTTGTGCTCGCAGCGAAAGCCCGGGCGGGCGAAATTGCTGATCTCATAGTGCTCGAAGCCGGCCGCGCCGAGTTTCTCAATGGCCAGCGCGTAGAGCCGTGCCTCGCGTTCGTCGTCGGCAAATGCGGCCGGCTCGCGCGCCTGCCAGCGCGCGTACGGCGTTCCCTCTTCGATCGTGAGACCGTACGTCGAAACGTGCTCGACGCCCAGCGCGATTGCGGCATCGAGCGAACGCGCCCACGACGCCTCGGTTTGCCCCGGGACACCGAACATCAAGTCGACGTTGACGTTGCCGAAGCCCCCGGCCCGCGCGCGCCGCACCGTTTCCGCCACGTCGTCCGCCGTATGCTGACGTCCGAGCACGTGCAATTCGGCTGCTTCGAACGACTGCGCACCGATCGAGAGCCGGTTGAACCCGCCGGCGCGCAGCTCATCGAAGCCCGAAGTCAAGCTGCGATCCGGATTCACTTCGGTCGATACCTCGGCGTCATCGCGCACGCCGAACCGTTCGCGAAGCAACGCCAAGACGCGCACCAGTTCGGCCGGGGCATATGCGTTCGGTGTGCCGCCGCCGTAAAACACGGTCGATGCCTGCAACGCGGGTGCCTGGACGATCTCGGCTTTGAGCGCGCTCACGTAGCGCTCGGCCGCCCGTTCGTCGTACGCCCACTTGGCAAAATCGCAATACGGACAGATATACGGACAGAACGCCCAGTGGACGTATAACGCCGCCGTCATCACGCGGGTAAAACGAAAATGCCGACCGCGCCCGGGCCGGCGTGCGTCCCGATGACCGGCCCCGCTTCGAACACGTCGAACGAGCGCACGTCGGTTACGATGCGCTCCTGCAGCCGGACGGCAAGCGTCGCCGCGAGTTCCGGCGCGCGCGTGTGTATCACGCAAACGCGCGCGCCGGGAGCCGCGTTCGCATCGCGCGACGCCGCAGCGACCATGGTTTCTTGCGCCCGCGCAAAGGTGCGCACCCGCGCTTCTTCTTCAATTCGGCCGCCGTCGATCCGCAACACGGGCACGATCTTGACCAGCGAACCGAGGAATGCTTGCGCCCGCGAGATCCGCCCGGTGCGCACCGCGTGCGAGAGATCCGGCAGCGTTGCGTAGCCGCGCTCCCATTGGCGATCGTGCGCCAGCGCCGCGAGGATCGCCTCGGTATCCGCGCCGTCGCGCGCGAGGTCTGCGGCGTGCATCGTTTGCAGTGCGAGCCCACCGGAAACGGTCGCGCTGTCGACCACGTGAATCGGTGCGCCGGGAAACTGCTGCGCGGCGGCCGTCGCCGCGTTGATCGTGCCGGAGAGCAGCGACATGATCGTCAGGCACACGACGGCGCGGCCTGCGGCGACGTGCGCGCCGAAGACATCTTCAAACATCGCCGAGGTCGGCTGCGAGGTCGTCGGCAGCACGGCATCGTCGCGCAGCTTATCGTAGAACGCGTCACGCGTCAGATCGATCGTGTCGCGGTAACGCGTTTCACCGAAGTTGACGAAGAGCGGCACGACATCCACGCCGAACCGCGCCTGCATCGCCGGGTCGAATTCGCTGGTCGAATCGGTGACGACGGCAACGGCCGCCATCAAGTGACCTCGGCGGCGCTGGGCTCCGCCAGCGTTTTGCTGAGCGATGCCTCGATCGTGCCGATCAGATTCCGCTCCACGAGCGCCGCAGCGTTGCGAATCGCGTTGTGAATAGCGACGCGGTTCGATCGCCCGTGCGTCACGATGCACGCGCCGCGAAAACCGAGCAGCGGCGCCCCGCCGTACGTATCGTAGCGCAAACGTGCGCGCAGTTTTTCAAACTGCGGCTTGAGCAAAAACGCCCCCGCCTTGCCCAGCGGCGGAGCACCGTCGATCATTTCGCGCAGCATCGTGGCGATGAACTGCCCCGCACCCTCCGACGTTTTGAGGATCACGTTCCCGACGAACCCGTCGCACACGACGACGTCGGCGTGATGCTCGTAGATGTCTTTGCCTTCCACGTGCCCGATGAAGTTCAGCGGCAGATCGTCGAGCAGTGCGGCCGCTTCGAGCGTCTGCTGGTTGCCCTTGGTGCGCTCTTCGCCGATCGAGATGATGCCGACGCGCGGCCGATCGATGCCGAGCGCGATCTTCGCGTAGGCATCCCCCATGAGCGCAAACTGCGCGATCCATTCGGGCCGGCAGTCGACGTTCGCGCCCGCATCGCACAACACGAACGGGCCGCCGATCGTCGGCAAGACGGCGGCGATCGCCGGACGCGCGATGCCGGGAATGGTCCGCAGGCGCACGAGTCCGATCGCCAAGAACGCGCCGCTGTTGCCCGCCGAGAGGGCGGCATCCGCACTCCCCTCGCGCACCATCTCAACCACGTGCCCGAGGCTCGTTCCGCGCGCGTTGCGCAGCGCTTGCGTCGCGTGCGCGTCCATCGCGATCTCACCGGGAACGTGTGCGACGGCAATCGCGCCGGCAGCATCGCCGAGCAACGGACGGATCTGCGCCTCATCGCCGACCAGCGTTAGTTCGACGCCGCCTTCACGCTGCGCGAGGATAGCGCCGGCGACGATCTCGCCGGGAGCGTTGTCGCCCCCCATTGCATCGATCGCAATACGCGCGCGCTTGGTCTCAGACTGCACGTCCCTGCCCTTTTGGCCCCAAGGTCGTTCCGCCTTGAAAATCAGCGCTCAAACGAAACCCAGTACTCGTTGTCGCTTTGGCCGCCGAAGTAATACTCGACGGTCGCGCCCGCGAAAGACGCGCCGAGTTCGGCGGCGTAGCGCTGGGCATCGCGTTCCTTCTGCTTGCCGCCGTAGTAGAGGGTCACAACCCCCTCGGGATCGCCGCTGCCGAGCAGCCGGCGCACGACTTCGGCGAGAACCTCGGCCAGCGTGGGAGCGCTGAGCAAACGCCCGTCGATCAAGGCAGCCGGCGCGCCGGCGCGCACGGCAACCCCGCCGGCGCTCGCGTCCTTTCCGGCAAAAAATACCGCCGCCGACGATACTCCGGCAATCGCCGCATCGATGCCGGCGGCCTCCGGTAGCGCGTCGCGTTGCGCCAGCGCCAACAGCACGGCGAGGCCGTGCACGATGTCGCGCGTCGGAACGACCGTGACGTCTTTGGCCGACAACGCATCGACTTCGCGGGCGGCGAGTGCAACGTTGGGATCGTTCGCCAGCAAGTATACGCGCGATGTCAGCGTCGCGTTCACGCCGACCAGCAGATCCTCAACGCTCGGGTTCGCACCGCGCGGTACCGGGATCGTCGCATCGGCACCCATCTCGCGCGCGATGCGATCGAAACCCGCGCCCGGCACGACCGCCGCGATGCTGAATGCGCCGGGCGCTGCATCGACGACGAGTAAGGTGTGCTGGCGCGCCATGTCTTCGATTTTCAAGCGCGTTAGTGCGCCGTGCTTTGCCGCCAGGGTCTGCACGTCGCCCGGACGCCCCGTGTGCAGGTGCACTTTGATTGCCGGCGCGCCGCCGGCGACGATGAGCGAATCGCCGAGCGGTGCGAGCAGATCGCGTAGTGCGTGAACGTCGAGCATGGCGTCTTCGAGGACGAACTCGGTGCAGAACCGGTTCTCGCCCACCACTTGCTGGTGCGTGAAGACTTTCGAGCGCAGCGGCCGCCGCGGGAACGCCGTCGCGCGCAGGCTGGTCTCGGGCAAAAACCCGAGCGCGCCTTCGATGAAGTAGCAGAACCCGGCACCGCCTGCGTCAACGACGCCGGCCTCTTTTAAGGCCGGCAATTGCTCGGGAGTGCGCTCCAGCGCGTCGTTCGCGGCGCGCACAACGCCGGCGATGAGCCGATAGAATTCGGTCTCTTTGAGCGCGAGCGCGTAGGCCTCATCGGCGGCGACCTGCGCGACCGTGATGATCGTTCCCTCAACCGGCTTCGTCAATGCGCTGCGGGCAGCGGCGACCGCATCCTTAAGGGCAACGGCAAGCTGGAGCGTATCGATCGCATCGCGCCGGCGGATGTTGTGCGCGAAGCCGCGGAACATCTGCGCGAGGATCACGCCCGAGTTGCCCCGCGCACCGAGCAAGCTGCCCTTGGCCGCGGCCGCGGCCACCACCGAGAGCGGCTGATCGCGGACGAGGCCCGCCTCGCGCAGGGCCGCGCGGGCCGTTAGGTACATGTTCGAGCCGGTGTCGCCGTCGGGAACCGGAAAGACGTTCAAGTCGTTGAGAACGTCGCGGTATTTCCGTAAGAAGTAGGTCCCGGCCGCGACGAATTTGCCGAAGGCACGCCCGTCGAGGGTGGTCACTGGCATGGCGGTCCGCTTTAGCCGGGTGCCGGGACCCGGCCTTTCCGAGCGAATTGGGTTGCGGGCAAGGCGCGTCGCATGATACAATTCGCGAGTTATGGCCAAGAGATGCGACGTTTGTGGCAAGGGACCGATGGCGGGAAACAACGTCAGCCACGCAATGAATAAGACCAAGCGCCGTTGGTTGCCGAACCTGCAAGCCGTCCGCATCGACGACCGTGGTACGCACCGTACTGCCCGCGTCTGCACGAACTGCCTCCGCTCGAAGCGCGTCAAGCGCATCGGAGTCGTTTAGCTCTTCGGACCTGGCCGCTATTTTTGCGGCCATTTGGAGAGATGGGAAGCACCTATTCGTGGGAACGAGTGGGGTGTGGACATTTTGGTTAAGCGCGAGGCCCTGACGATTCATGTTGGGTGTCAGTTCGAATATTCAGCCGAACACGACGTGCCGGCGATTTGTCTCGTGCGGCCCTCCGGCTTCGACGGCGTCCGCCTGATAACCGAAACCTGGATGACGACGCCGCCCGTGCCCTATCACGACTACGTCGACCTCTACGGCAACGTTTGCCGCCGGCTCACCCTGCCGGCCGGGCTCGCGACGATCTACTACGATGCCCGCGTCGCAGCGCCGGGCGAAGCCGAGGCAACCGACCCGAGCGTGCCGCAGACGGCGGTCGAAGATCTGCCCGACGACGTCATCGCGTACACCCTCCCTAGCCGCTTCTGCCTCTCCGACGAGCTTTACGACCGGGCGTGGGAGCTTTTCGGCAACACCGTGCCGGGCTGGACGCGCGTTCAGGCGATCGTTCAATGGGTACACGACTACGTGAAGTTCGGTTATGAGTTCGCCGCGCCGACGACCACCTCGAGCGACGTGCTGGCGAAAGCGACCGGGGTGTGCCGCGACTTTACCCACTTGGGGATCGCCCTCTGCCGCGCGATGAGCATCCCCTCGCGCTACGTGTTCGGCTACATCCCAGACATCGACATCGAGCCGTCCGTCGCTCCGATGGATTTTTGCGCGTGGTTCGAGGCCTATCTCGATGGCCGCTGGTGGACGTTTGACCCGCGGAACAACGAACGCCGTCGCGGGCGCGTTATCATAGCCCGAGGGCGCGATGCTGCCGATGTACCTATGGTGACCACGTACGGAAATGCTTCGTTCAAGGGGATGACCTGCTGGGCGGAGCAAGTCACATCCCGATGAGCGAGCTCCGTGGGGACTCGATCGACGAACGCAGTGTTGATTGGCACGACGTCGTTACCGCGCGCTACTCCGTCGAACAGACGTTGCGCTACGTGTACGAAAGCCCGATCTCCAACCTGCACCATCAGTTGATCATTGCGCCCCGTCCGCATCACGTCGATCAGAAACGGTTGGCGAACCACCTTTCGGCCTCGGGGATCGGTCCGCTCACGCTCGAGAGCGACGAATTCGGCAACGACATCGCCGCCGTCAGCGTCGCGCGCATCGAGCGCGAAATTACGTTCTCGCTCGAAGCGACGATCCTGCGCGACCACAGCATGGCGAAAACGTGCGCGACGGCGCACGACTTGATCGATCCCCGCTGGACCGGCGGCCGCCGGCTCACGCGTCCGAACGAAGCCCTCACCGCGGCCGCTGCCGAACTGCGCTCGCTGCATCCGAACAAACACGAACTCGCCGAAGAGATCGTTCATTTCGTGCACGCGCACATGACGTACACCAAAGACGTTACCGACGTATTTACAACGGCGGCGACCGCGTTCGCGCAAGGCCGCGGCGTGTGTCAGGATTTCGCGCACATTTCGATTTCGCTCGCGCGCGCGGCCGGGCTCAGCGCGCGTTACGTATCAGGGCATCTGCTCGGCGAAGGCGCGACGCACGCGTGGGTTGAGTTTCTCGTCGCCGACCGCAATCACGGACCGCTCGTGCTCTCGTTCGATCCGACGCATTGCAAGCCGACCGATTTCCGTTACATCGTGGTCGCGATCGGCCGCGACTACGACGACGTACCGCCGACGTCCGGCGTCTTTACCGGCCGCGGCTCGAGCGTTTTGCACGGGCAGCAGAGCGTGCGGCTGCTCGACGTTACCTACGCCGCCTAGCACGAACCGCGGCGCGCGCCGGCCGAAGAGCGCCGCGACGGACCGGCCGCCCGACATGCAAGGCATTCGCGCGTCGATCGAAGCAAACTGCGCGCTCTTCGCCGCGGATCCCGTCGCCTCGGCGACCGCGATGGACCTGATGCTCACGCTGCGCCGCACCGCGACGAGCTTTCAAACGATGGCCGAAACCTACACCCGGCCCTACGATCTCTCGCCGGCGCGCGTGGTCATCGTGATGGCGCTGGCTGCAACGCCCGGCTACACGCTCGCGCAGGCCGACATCGGTCGCCATCTTTCGGTATCGCTCGGCAACCTCACCGCGCTCCTCGCATCGCTCGAATCGCTCGGGATCGTCAAACGCAAGACCGATGCCGGCGACGGCCGCGTCACGAACATCTCACTCACGGCCAAAGGCCGGGCGCTCGTGCGCCGCTTCGCGCCGGTGCATTACCGAACGGTGGCAGCGGCGCTCGGCGGGTTGACGCTCGCCGAACAGCAGACGCTGATCGCGCTGCTCGATAAAATGCGCGATCAGCTCAAGGCGAGCCCAACGGCTCAGACCGCGACGTCACCACGTAAGAAGACTTCATCGTAGTAGGCGCTCGTCACGTTCGAGATTTCCCACCAGTTGCCGTCGCGATCGTGCATGACGAACGAGCGGACTCCTGCGTGTTCGTCGATCGGCCCGATCTCGCGAACGTGGTGATCGGCCTGCGCGGCTAGCGCCGCATCGCGCGCCGCATCGACCTCGGCGGCCGTATCGACGCGCAGGCAAAAGCGGTTCTCCACACCTTGCGCTTTCGGTTGGTCACCGATCGCAACGCACACCAGCGACCACGGGCCGCCGCTCCAAAGATACTGCGCCTCGGCAAGCGGGCGCACCGATCCCAAACCCAGCACGCTTTGATAGAAGCGGCGCGAGGTGAGGCAGTCCTCGCACTCGATCGTGCCGTGCGAAAGCCGCGTGCGCGGGATCAGCGCCGTCATACCACATCACCGATGGCACGCAGCGTTTCGTACTGGCGCTTGACGATGCGATGCTCGACTTCCCACCAGTTGCAGTCGGCATCTTCGAAGTAGAACGAATACGCGCCGTGCGCCGCGCGCGGCTTTTGCACTTTGCGCAATCCGTAGCGCTCCTTGTTTTCGACCAGCGCCGCATAGGCGCGATCGACGTCGCTTTGGCTGGCGACGAACACGCCCCAGTGATTGAGCATCGCTTGGGGGTTCGCAATGACCGGCACTTCGTGCACGTCGAGCACGAGATACGGCTGACCGGCGAGCGGTTCGCCCGGGCGGTGTCCGCGTTCGCGCACGTAGAGCGCATCCGGCGCGTAGCGCACGCACTCGAGGTCGAGCACCTCTTCGAACAAACGCCGCATTGCGACGAGGTCGGTCGTGAGGAACGTGCCGCGTTCGAGCGAGGTGGTGCGAATCGCGGAAGCGGGGCGTTCGAGCTGCGTAGTAGCCATCGGAAAACCTCCGGTTATAGATCGAGCACGAGGGTATCGCCGGGCAGTGCCCGCGAGACGCAGACTTGGATCAGCGATTTGCGGCCCTCTTCATCGAGGACGCCGTCACGGTGTTCGACGCTCCCGGCCACATACCGGGTGGTACACGTTCCGCAAAAGCCGTCGCGGCACACCGTGCGCACGCGAATGTCGTTGGCTGCGAGGACGTCGAGAATCGAGCGGTCGGCCGGCACGTGCAGCGTCACGTTGCGCCGCCGCAAATGAACGTCGAACGGCTCGTTCTCCGCTGCCGCGCCGGCGCCGGCGCGCACGGCACCGAAGAGTTCGAAGTGCACGGTACCCTGCGGCCACTCGCCGGCCGCCTTGCGGACGGCTGCGATCAGCCCCGGCGGACCGCAAACGTACACGTGCGTGCCCGGCTCGCGCACGCGCAGCAGTTCATCGACATCCAAGCTGCGCTCGCGCAGACCGCCGTCGTGGTGCAGCGTGGCGCGTTCCCCGTGACGTTCTTCGATGTGCGCGCAAAAGGCCGCGTCCTCGCGGCTGCGCGTGCAGTAGATGAGCCGGTAGTCGATACCCAATTCGTCGAACCGCTGCGCCATCGAGAGGATCGGCGTGATGCCGATGCCGCCGGCGATGAGGATATTGTGGTCGCCGCCTTCGTCGATTTCAAAACGATTTTGCGGCGCCCCAATCTCGAGCACGTCGCCCGGCCGTAACGATTCGTGAACCCACGCCGATCCGCCGCCGCCCGCTTCTTCGTGCAGCACGGCGATCACGTAGCGATCGCGTTCGCGCGAATCGTTCAGCAGCGAATACGAGCGCACGAGACCGTTCGGCAGCGTAACGTCGATGTGCGAGCCGGCGGTGAACGCGGGCAAGTGCGCGCCGGCGGGATCGGCAAGCTCGAACGACTTGATCCGCGGCGCGACCGCCTCTACACTTCGAACGACGACGTCCATGAGACGCATTACTTTTGGACAAAAGTAGTTTCCTGCCGCGGCCCGAAACGGCCCGGGTGCCAGTACGCATGGAATCCCTCGACGCCGGAATCGGCCGCGTTCTCGACGTCCTCATCGGCGGCGCCGATACGGGTCCGGCACTCGTCATGCATCACGGTACGCCCTCCGATGCAACGCTCTGGGAGGGCTGGGACGACGTAGCCCGCACGCGCGGCATCCGGCTATTGGCGATCTCGCGACCGGGCTACGCGACTTCCACTCGGCGCCCGGGCCGGCGCGTCGCCGACGTTGCCGGCGATATGACGCGCGTGCTCGATCGGTACGGCGTCCCGTGGTTCGTCACGGCCGGCTGGTCCGGCGGTGGTCCGCATGCGCTCGCGTGCGCAGCACGTTTGCCGGATCGCTGCCGCGCGGCGGCCACGCTAGCCGGCGTGGGAGCGTACGGCGTGCCCGACCTCGATTTTCTCGCCGGCATGGGTCCGGAAAACCACGCCGAGTTCGGCGCTGCGCTGCGCGGCGAGCCCGACGTGCGCCGATGGCTTTTGGAGAACGCCGAGGCCATGCGCCGCGTCACCGCCCCCGAACTCGCGGACGCGTTCGGCGGCCTCATCCCCCAAGTCGACAAAGACCAGTTGGCGGGCGGTTTCGCCGATGGCCTAGCGGCAACGCTGCGGCGCGCCCTCGCGGACGGGTTCGATGGTTGGATTGACGACGATCTCGCCTTCACCCAGCCGTGGGGGTTCGCGCTTGCGGACATTACCGTTCCGGTGACGGTCTGGCAAGGCGATCTCGACTTGATGGTGCCGTTCGCGCACGGTGAGTGGCTGCGCCGGCACGTGCCGCACGCCGTTTCGCACGCCGCGCCGGGCCACGGTCACATCTCGCTGATTACCACCTATCGCGATGCGATCGTCGACGATTTGCTCACGCGCGCAGGTGATCCCAGCCCGCACTCGTGACGCCGGTTCCGTCGGAACGGCGGATGCCGAGTTCGGGACTCGCAACGCCGACGCGTAAGAGCGGGCGGCCGAAGCGCGCGTGAAAGCGGCCCGCCAGATGCGAGAACGCGCGCGACGCGACCGCAACGAGCAATTCGAAATCCTCGCCGCCGTCGAGTGCCCAGACTTCGGCGTTCGCACCCGCCCGCGTCGCGATCGTGCGCGTCGCGTCGGAAACCGGAACCGTGTCGATGATCGCGCCGCACGCCGAAGCGCGCGCCAGCCGCGCCAGATCCGTCGAGAGGCCGTCGGAGGTGTCCATCATCGCGCGCACGTTCCGCGATGCTGCGAGCCAACGTCCTTCAGCCAGACGCGGTTCCGGCGTGCGAAACGCCCGCAAGACCTCCGCCGCGGCCGGGTCGCTCGCTAACGCCGGATGTTCGACCGCAACGGCGAGACCGGCCCGGCTCGCGCCGAGCGGTCCCGTTACCGCAATCGTGTCGCCCGGCAACATTCCCGCGCGCGTCTTGAGATTTGACGCTCGCACTTCGCCGACGATCGTGATCGCGATGGTAATCGCCGGAGCGCGTACGATGTCGCCGCCGGCGATCGCGCACCCTGCGCGCTCGGCGAGCGCCGCGATCCCACGATAGCACTCGAGAATCCACGCTTCATCCGCGCCGGGACCAACCCCGAAGGCAATTGTGGCCAGCACCGGCTTTGCGCCCATTGCCGCGATATCGGAAAGGTTCGATGCCAGCGCGCGATGCCCGACGTCCGCCGCGCTCATCGCGTCGCGCGTGAAGTGCACTCCTTCGACCAGCGCATCCGTCGTGATCACGCTGCGATGCGAACGCGACGGCTGCCACACGGCCGCGTCATCGCCGATGCCCACGAGCAACGCAGTCGGAGCCGCCCGCGCCACGATCGCGTGCAGCTTCCCGATCAGATCGTCTTCGGTCACTTACTCGAGGCGTCGATGCGGCGGCGCAGCTCGCGCATCGTTGCCGGCGGGTCGGCGGCGCCGAACACGCTCGAACCCGCGATGAGCATCGTCGCGCCCGCTTCGACCGCGCGCTCGATGTTGTCCGTACCGATGCCGCCGTCGACTTCGAGGTCGCACGTTGGATTGCGCGCATCGATCAGCGCGCGCACCTCACGCAGCTTCACCAGGGCGCGCTCGATGAACGCCTGGCCGCCGAAGCCCGGGTTGACGCTCATGACCAGGATCTGGTCGCACTCTTCGATCAGGTCGACGAGCATCGCGGTGGGCGTCTGCGGGTTGATGCCGATGCCGGCGCGCGCGCCGATCGAGCGCAAGTACTGCAGCAGCCGGTGCGCGTGCGGCGTCGCTTCATAGTGAAACGTGATGATGTCGGCGCCGGCTTTGCGAAACGCATCGACGTACTTCTCCGGTTCGACGATCATCAAGTGACAATCGAACGGCAGCGCCGTCAGTTTGCGTAAGTCGGCGACGATCTTCGGGCCCCAGGTGAAGTTGGGGACGAAGCGTCCGTCCATCGAATCGAGATGCAGCGCATCCGCACCCGCCGCCTCGACCATCCGGATTTGGCCCGCGATGTCGGCGAAGTCCGCCGAGAGCAGCGAAGGTGCGAGCTTGACCCGCGGCATCAGTGCGCCGCCGGCTGCGGTGACGGCGAATGGAGTGCGGGCGGCTCGGTGCCGATCTTGGCCACATCCAACAGTTCGTTGTTCACGTACGTATCCAGCTCGGCGGTGCCGATGGCGGTCACGTTGAGGTCGAGCTTTGCTCCGCCCTGCGCGTTGCCGTCGAAGACGTTCCAGGTTCCGGTCTCATCGCGCACCTGCATCCGCACGTGCGCGGCGTCGTCGCGCAGGGGGATGGCCGCGGTCACGTGCACTTGCCGCACGAGGTAGCCGTATTCCGCCGGACCCGCGCTCACTTGCAGCGAGACCAAGGTGAACGGATCGATGAGCTGGCCCGCCGGCGGCGACTGCCGCACGACCGTTCCGCGCGCCGGACCCTCGACGCCGAACGGCGTCCACACGACTTGCCCCAAATGCACTTTACCCGCTTGCGCCGCGTCGCGCGCCGCGTCGATGCCCATGTTGACAAAGTTCGGCACCTTGACGTTCGTCGGCGGACCCTTGCTGAGGGTGAGCGTCACCGCCGTGCCTTCGCGTACGCTCGTCAACGGCGGCGGATTCTGATCGACGACGTGGTTGGCCGGAATATCGTTGTTGGGAACGATCTTCGTCCCGGCCAGCTGCAGCTTGACGTTGCCCAGTGCCAGCGTCACGTTGCGCAGCGATTCGAAGCGCAAGTCGGGCATCGCGAAGATGTGGATGCCCGTGCTGACGATCAGCGAGACGGCGCGGCCTTCGCGCACGTGCGCCCCCGGCGCCGGCTGCTGCCCCATCACGACGTCGAGCGGATACTGTTCGCTCGGCTGACGCGCGATGACGGTACACACCAGACGAAGGCGCGCGCATTCACCGTTGGCATCGTCCACCGTTTGCCCCGAGAATGCCGGCAAAAGCACGTCGCCCGCGCTGCCGCCGAAGAAGTCTTGCACCGACCGCGCGAACCAGACGATCACCGCGACAAAAAACGCCAGCGCGAGGGCGAGCACCCAATCGCGATCGCGCAGCGTTTCGAGCGACGACCGGATCGGCCGGCGCGGCGCGGCGGTGTCGCTCACCGCAGTCGTACGCTCACGAGAGCAGCGCCTCGAGCGCCGCTTCGTCGAAGTCGGCGTTGCTATAGACGCGATGCACGTCTTCGTGCTCTTCGAGTGCGTCGAGGAACGCGAGCACTTTCTGCGTATCGGCGGCGCTCGGCCGCACGGTTTGCTTCGCTTCCATCGACAGTTCGGCCGACGTCACGCGCAGGCCGGCCGCTTCGAGTTCGTCCTTGGCCGCCATCAAGCGCGTGGGTTCGGTGACGATCTCGGTGGGTTCACCGAACCGCACGTCGATCACGCCATCGACGAGCGCACGTTCGGTAAGCTCGTCTTCCGAGAGTTTCTGCGGATCGACCTCGATCAAACCGCGCGATTCGAACGTCCAACCCACGCTGCCCGTTTCACCGAGCGCACCGTCGGCCCGACTGAACAGAAAGCGAATTTCACTGGCCGTCCGGTTGCGGTTGTCGGTGGCGGCATCCACGATCACCGCTACGTTGGCCGGCCCGTACCCCTCGTAGCGGATCTCTTCGATCAGCTTCTCGTTATCCGAACCGCTGCCGCGCGCGATCGCGCGCTTGATGTTCTCTTGCGGCATATTGGCAGCACGCGCCTTATCGACCGCCATCTTCAGCCGGTAATTTGCATCGGGATCCGGCGAACCGTTCTTTGCCGCCAAGATGATCTCTTTACTGATCTTGGTGAACGCCGCACCACGCTGCGCGTCAACCTTGCCCTTCTTGAGCTTGATGTTGTGCCATTTGGAATGCCCGCTCATATGATCCACCGTCCAATCCACATGCGTGCGTGCCAGGCGTCCCACGTGACGTGTTGCCCGACCAGTACCGGGTAGAAAAAGATAAACGCCCAGACGACGACCGCCATATAGATGCCGACGCCCAAGCGCGGTATGAGCGGCGTTGCGGCTTGCTGAGGCGTCCAGTTCCAAGCCTTTTGCAAGACGATCGCGTTGCATAGCACGATGATCGCCAGGTTCGGGAAGAAATGGTATTCGAACGCGATGCGCGGCGAAATGATCCACGGCAGCCACTGCAAGACATACGCGACAACGAGCAGCGCATAGGCGCGGTTGCGCTCGAACCACGCATAGAATCCGACGAGCGGCACGGTCAGCAGGCCGAACCACCATACGAAGGGGTTCGGCAGCGCCAGGATCTCCGCGACGCAGCAAGCCGCCGGATCGCTCGTACCGGCGCCGGTGCGGAAATCGTGATAGTAGTACGAGATCGGGCGCTCGAGGATCGGCCACTGCCACCACGACGAGGCGTAGGGGTGCGTTGCCACGAGGTGATCGTGGTAGTTGAACATTTCGGTCTGCAGCGCAACCATGTCCAAGAAATTATGGCCGAGCGTGAAGAACGGAATGTAGCAGAGCGTGTAGATCGCGCCCGCAACGACGAGCATACCGCCGACGATAACATCGAGCGGCATCCCGAACGGATTGCCGTATACGGCCGGACGGCGCAAGAAGCGCTGCGCGACGACGCCGGCCACGCACAGCCACACGACGAAGAAATCGAACAGACCGTTCCACTTCGATGCTGCGAGCGCGCCCGACGACACGGCCAGCAGCGCAATCCAGACCCACATCTCTTTGGTGCTGGTCGAACCGCCGGAGACCGTCATCGTACCGGAGGGTTCGAACGTAGCCGTCCCCGTGGGCGCCGCGTACGTCATGCGGCCGCCGGGCTCGAGCGTCCGCTGCGCGGGCACGATATCACCCGGCGGCGGAACGAGCGCCGTGACGCTTCCGGCCTCGTCAAAATCCACGCGCGTGCCATCGGCGTAGGAAGCAACGACGGCCACATCCGGCTGCCGCGACGCGATCCAGCGAGCGAGCAGGTAGAACAGAATTTCGATGTAGAGGAACGCCGTCACGAAGGCTGCCGGGGCGTTCGTATAATCGCGCGTATGCGGCCCGGTATAGACGAGCTCCCGTGCGACGACGGCCGCCACGACCGCTCCCACCCCGAGCAGGATGGCGAAGATCCCGAGCGTCGATTCCCGCAACTGCGGAATCTTTGCGCGGCGCGCGGCGCTCGCCGTCCACACACGATAAAACGCGTAGAGCGTCGTCAACGAGAAGAACGCTACCGTGATCTCGGGCGTCGCGATGCGGGACTGCACGAAGTGAAAGCCGTCGAGCAGCAGCATCGCCGCCGCCATTACCGCGAAGACCGTCGAGCCGGCGATACGTTTAGCGAAGAGGTAGAGGACGCCGACCATCAGCGCGCCGATCACGACGTTGAGGAAACGCCAACCCAGACCCTGATCGCCGTTGCCGCTCAAGCCGCCGAAGAGCATCATCGAGAGCGTCACGACGAGCTTGGTCAAGGGCGGATGGGTGAACTCGAAAATCTCCATGTGCTTGAGATACTCTTCGCCCGCCCGCGCGTAGTAGATCTCATCGAAGATCTTTTCCGTCGGCCACTGGATCCAGAAGATGCACACGACGAACGACGCCACGACGAACAGGCCGGCGAAGAGCCAGTCCAGCCCGCGCATCCGCGCGATGCCCTCGCGCGGATCGAACCACGCCCGCGCGCGCGCGCCGATGCGCGCCGCATCGGCTTCCGCCACCTCGAGCACGCTCACCGAGCCGCCGAGATAGATGTAGCCCAGGACGAAGAACAGCGCGACGTTAATCGCCGAAATCAGGTGCGATCCGGCGCCCCAAATGTTCACCGGGTCGACGCCGGCCGGGTGCGTTTCCATGACGGTCTGATAGGCGAACGAATAGACCAGGTTCAGCAGCGTGGTGACCGTCAGCAGCGCCACCGTCCAGAGCTTGTTCCGCCCAAACGCCAAGAGCGGAAACGCCAGCAGAAACGCGCCGAAGATGTAGCGCTCGTGCATGCGCGTGGCCAGCACGAAGAACGCGAAGGCAACGAGCATCGAGGCTTCGAGGAACGCGCGGTCGGTACGCTCTTGCAGATAGCGCGCGACGATGAGGGCACACGCGGCAAGGACGAGCACGACGCCCCAGAGCCACATCGCACCGAGGTTGATGCCGAACATCGGCAGCGCGGCCGTATCGGAATTCCAGAACGTCTGCTTGATCGCGTAGAGGTTGAACGCGTTGACCGAGTTGTACGGATAGACGTTGCTGCCGATACGATAGCGGTCGAATAGCCAGGCCAGCAGTTCCAACGGATTCGCCGAGGCGTGGAAGAGCGCCGCCACGAGGATCGTCAGGATCAGCGACAGACCGATCCCGATCGCCGTCGCGCGCAGCCGCTTCGACCGTAACTCCGCATCGAGCGGCGCGAACGCAAACGCCAGCAGCACGACCGCAACCAGCGCGCCCTGCGGCTTGATCAGGATCGAAAACGCGATCGCGAGCCACGCCCACACCAGACGCGCGGTCAGCTTCGCGGGTTCGTCCGAACTGCGCACGCTCAGCCAGAGCGCGAGCAGCACGAAGCCCCACGAGACCGAATCGACTTGGCCCCAATAGGCCGAAACGTAAATCGTCGCCGGGTTGAGCGCGAAGAGCGCTGCCGCCCCGAGCGCCACCGCTTCGCTCGCGTAGCGTTTCACGAGCGCGTAGATCAAGACGGCATCGACGAGGTCCATCGCGAGGGCCGGCAACTTGACGAGGATGCGCAGCGCGAAATACGACGAGTCGTTCAGACTGATCAGGTGCAGATGCGCGAGCGTCGAGTAGATCCCGGCAATTCCCCAGAGCACGATAAAATAGCCCGGCGGATAATCCGCAAAGCTGGTCTTCGCGTAGAACTGCCAGGGCGGGTTGTCTTTGAGCGTGAGCGTCCACGCTTCGAACGCCGAGACGTCGTTGTGGAAGCCCAAGCTCGGCAAGAGCAATATCCGCACGACCAATCCGGCGAAGAGAATCGCGATGAGCGGCCACGCCCACGAACGCACGCCGATGCGCGGCGCCGCTACAGCCGCCGGTACTGAGGACATATTCATGCGGCCGGGCGGATCGCCCGGGCGAAGAACGCGCGCACGCGTCCGCTGGCGTCGATGCCGGCCGCCGACGCGGCGGCATCACCGTCGGCCAAGTACGCGCGCGCGGTTGCCAGCGACGCGATGCCGGGCAGCGCCCACGTCCGGGACTGGGGATCGCTCTGCACGTGGTTCTCCATTTGGAAGGCCATGCCGGACGTCCGGCCGAGCCGAGCGTAGGCCCGGGTGCGTTCGGGAGTTGCGCCGGCAACCAGCGCCCCAAGCTCGCAGGCAACCGCGAACAACGCCGCTTTCCCGCCGATCATCGCAAGATACGCATCGGCTTCGACCGTACCGGCGCGCTCGAACGCAATCTCTTGCGCTTGACCGGCACACAGCGCAAAATTTGCCTCTTGCAACGCGCGCGTCATCAGCACGGTCTGTTCGGGCGCGCGGCGAGCCGGCCCCTCGAGCAGTTGCAAGTACGCCATCGCGCAGAGCGCGTCGCCGGCATTGATGCCGTGCGCGAGTCCGAACGGAGCAACCGACTCGACCGTGTCGTGCACGAGGGTGGAGTTGTGCAAGATCTCGACCGCGCACGCGACGTCCAAACCATCCGTGAACTGGCCGCCTTCCTCGGCCACCACCTCGAGGACGAGCCGCATCCGCAAGCGCGCGTGCGCGCCTGCAACATCGCCGGCATAGCCGAAATGGTGGTGGACTTGCGGCGTGACCGGGCTCGTGCCGTCGAATCGGCGAATTGCCGCTTCGAGCGCAGCCTCGAGACTATCCGCCTTGACGGCTAGGGACATTCGCGCGCCTAATTATCACCGATCGACTCCTCGAGCGCCCGAATGCGACGCATGATCTCAGCGGTCCACTTCTCCAGATCGTCCCCGTCCGCTTTCCTTTTCCGCTCGACCTGGATCGGCTCGCCGTACACGACCCGGATCCCGTGAAACGGCCGTGCGTGACGGGTTCCCGAGATGGCAGCCGGCACGACCGGGGCGCCGGAGAGCGCGCCCAAGAGCGCGGCGCCGCCCTTTCCCTCGACGTCGCCGGTCAGGTTCCGGGTGCCCTCGGGGAAAATCCCCACGCACCGGCCATCCTTGAGGGCGCGCAGCGCGGCGCGCACGGCCGCGACGCCGCCGGCCTCGCGATCGAGAGGGTAGACCCCCAAGCCCCGGATGATCGGACCGAGCACCGGAATCGCGAAGAGCTCCTTCTTCGCCAGGTACGTTACCGGCCGCAGGAAGCCGATGCCGAGCACCACCGGGTCGAGGTACGAGACGTGGTTGCAGGCCACGATCACGGGTCCGGTCGCGGGAACGTTCTCCGGATGGATGGCCCGGAAACCGTAGACCGCGCGGACCAGCAGGCGGCACAGGCCGCGGCTGAACGTGTAGAAGGGCAGGTTCACGGCGCCGCGTCGATGATCGCCCGCATCCGGGCGATCACGTCGGCCGCCTGGAGCGCGGTCGAATCGATGAGCAGCGCATCGTCGGCCGGGCGCAGCGGTGCGACCGCGCGGTTCCGGTCGAGCCGGTCGCGCTCTTCGATCTGCTCGCGCACCTCCTCGATCCCGACGTCGAGGCCGCGTTCGGCGAACTCCTTGGCCCGCCGGTCGGCCCGCTCTTCTACTGAAGCGGTGAGGTAGAACTTGAACCGCGCATCGGGCAGCACGACGGTCCCGATGTCGCGGCCGGCCATGACGACCGGGCCTTCGGAGGCGATTGCCCGCTGCTCGGAGACCATCGCGGTGCGCACGCCGGGCAACGCCGCGACGGTCGACACCGCCGAAGATACCTCGGGGTCGAAGAGCTTCGTTCCCGTGTCGCTGCCGTCGATCTCGACGCGATAGCCGGCGCTCGTGGCCTCGTCAGGCTCGAGCCGGATGCGATGGTGCTCGATCAGCGCAAGGATCGCCCGCTCGTTGTCGAGGTCGACGCCGTAGTGCAAGGCAAGATATGCGGCCGCGCGATACATCGCGCCGGTATCGAGATAAAGGTGTCCCAGGGAGGAAGCTAGCGCACGCGCCGCAACAGTTTTTCCACTCGCAACCGGTCCGTCGATCGCCACGTGTCGATTCGTCATGCCGGGCGAGCGATTTCGGCGAAGCAGAGGAAAATCAGTTTCGGCCCCGTTACGTTGGGCAGTGTGGCACCCGGACGCACCTCAATGTACAACGACAACGCCTTCAAACTCGGCCTCTTCGGTGCCAACTGCTCCTCGGGCCGCGCCGTGACGATGGTTCCCGAGCGCTGGCGCGCATCGTGGCGAGACAATGTCGCGCTCGCCCAGATGGCCGACGACGCCGGCCTCGACTTCCTGCTCCCGATCGGGCGCTGGAAAGGCTACGGCGGCGATACCGACTACCAGGGCGCGACGTTCGAAACGATCACCTGGGCGACGGGCCTGCTCGCGCAAACCAAACGCATCACCGTGTTCGGAACCGTCCACGCGCCGCTCTTTCCGCCGATCATCGCGGCGAAGCAAATGGTCACCGCCGATCACGTCGGCGAAGGCCGCTTCGGCTTGAACATCGTGTGCGGCTGGAACGAGGGCGAATTCGATATGTTCGGCGTACAGCCGGGCGACCATGAGCGGCGCTATGCGCAAGGTCAGGAATGGATCGACGCGCTGAGCCGCATCTGGACCGAAGACGATTTCGACTTTGACGGCGCCACGTTTCACCTGCACGGCGTGCGCGCCAAACCCAAACCGTGGCACGCGACGCGGCCGCTCATCATGAATGCCGGCTCCTCGCCCGACGGGAAGGCGTTCGCAATTCGCAACTGCGACGCGCTCTTCACCACCGCGCGCCGCGCCACCGACGAAGAGGCGCCGTTCGAAGAAGCCGCGCGCGACGTCGTGGCCGCAAAGGAGCAAGCGCGCGCGCAAGGTCGTGAGATCGGCGTGTATTGCGTCGGCGTCGTGACCGTGCGCCCCACGCAGCGCGAGGCCGACGACTACGTGCAGCACGTTGAAGATAACACCGACTGGAACGCCGTCGATTCGATCATGGAAATGAAGGGCCTCAACGAACGGCCGCCCGAGATTCGCGAACGCATCCGCGCGGGCTATGCGCGCGGCATGGGCGGGCTGCCGTTGACCGGTACGCCCGACTCCATCGCCGCGTCGCTCGCGCAAATCGCGAGGGCCGGCTTGAACGGGATCGCGATCTCGTTCGTCAACTACACCGATGAATTGCCGTTCTTTCGCGACGAAGTGTTGCCGCGGCTCGAACGGCTCGGATTACGCACCCCCGCACCGGAGGCCCCATGACGTCCCCCCACACCATCGCGCGCTCGGCATTTATCGCCGGCGCCGCCGCGCTCGCCGCCCTGCCGCATGCTGCGTTTGCCGCAGCCGGCGATCCCGCGGTGATTCGCGCCGGAACGATTCCCGCCGACGTGAGCGCCGTGATCACGTATGCGAACGACCTCGGCTACTTCAAAGATGCCGGGCTCGACGTGGAGATCTCGCTCTTTCAAAGCGGACCGGTCATCGCGCCCGCCGTCATCGGCGGCACGCTCGACGTCGGCGCGGCGAACATCGCCTCGATTGCCGCGGCGCGCGAACGCGGTTTGCTGCTGAAGTTCTTCGCGCCGGCATCGATCGCGACGCCCACCACCATGACGGACCCCGTGATGGTGAAGAAAGACTCGCCGCTCAAAACCGTTGCCGACCTCAACGGCAAGACGGTCGCGATCGTCGCGATGAAGACGATGCAGCATGCGGCATTTCTGCTCTGGGTCGACAAGCACGGCGGCGACTCGAAATCGATCAAGCTGATCGAGATCCCCTTTCCGGAAATGATCGGCGCGCTCGATTCCGGCCGCGTCGATGCGGCGATCCCCTCGGAGCCGTTCACCTCGCAGGGACTTGCGGCCAACCGCGTTCTCGGCAGCGTGTATGCCTCGATGCCCGCGACGATTCTGGTCTTCGGTTTTTTCGCGACCGACACGTGGCTGAACGCGCATCCCGACCTCGCCGTCAAATTCGCCGGAGCGATTCGCAAAGCGGCGGTCTGGGCCAACGCGCATCCCAAAGAATCGGCCGTGATGTTGACCAAGTTCACCAAACTCGACCCGCAGGTTGCCGCTTCAATGGGCCGCGCCGTGTATGCGACTTCGCTCGAACCCGCGCAACTGCAACCCGTGCTCGATAATGCCGTCCGTTACGGCATGCTGGATAAACCGCTCGACGCGAACGAACTGATCTGGAAGCCGCCGGCCGGGATGCACTGATGCACGCCGCGAGCGCGACGGGCGCGCCGGCCATCAACTACGGCCTGCGTGCAAAACTCGGCATGATGCTGCCGTCATCGAATACGATTGCCGAACCGCAAATCGCCGCGATGCTGCCGCCCGGCGTGTCGCTGCACACCACGCGTCTGCGCCTGCGCAACGGACGCGAAGCGCTCGGCATGCTCGAGCGGCTCGAGGAAGGCACGCAATTGATGGCGGACGGCGCCGTCGACCGGCTCATCTTCCACTGCACTGCCGTGAGCATGCACTCACCCGAGATTCCCGGCGAGATCACGCGCCGCATGGCGGCGATTACCGATATTCCGCTGACGATCACCTCGGAGGCCATCGTCGAGGCGCTCGGCGTGCTCGGCGCGCGCAATATCGTGCTGATGACGCCGTACGACCAGGCGACCAACGATCGCGAGGTGCGCTTTCTCGCGCATCACGGAATCAACGTGCTGCGCGAACGCGGCCTCGGCATCGACGGCGGCGTCGAGATGGCCGCGGTCGAACCGCAGCAGTGGTTCGACGAAACGCTCGCGCTGCGCGATCCCGCGGCCGAGGCCTACTTCATCAGCTGCACCACGATCCGTTCGGCCGACGTGATCGACGCGCTCGAAGACGCACTGGGCAAGCCGGTGCTCACCAGCAATCAAGCGATGCTCTGGCGCGCGCTGCGCGATACGGGCATCAACGACCGGATCGCCGGCTTCGGCCGGCTGCTAAGGGACTTCTGATGCGCCGGGGAAGTACGCCCGCGACGCATTCGCAACACCACCACGACAAGGAGCAACGACGTCATGACTGAGATGGGCTGGGCAAGCGACGCGATCGCACAGCTGCTGCGCGATCTGAAGCTCGATTACGCGGCCCTCACGCCGGGCTCGAGCTTCCGCGGACTCCACGACAGCTTCGTCAACTATCTCGAGGCGCGCGATCCGAAGATGCTCGTGTGCCTGCACGAAGAGCACACGGTCGCGATCGCCCACGGCTATGCCAAGGTGACCGGCAAGCCGATGCTGGCCGTCGTGCATGCGAACGTCGGGTTGATGCACGCGACGATGGCCTTCTACGGCGCCTGGTGCGACCGGGCGCCGATCGTGGTGCTCGGCGCGAACGGCCCGCACGATGCGGCGAAGCGCCGGCCGTGGATCGACTGGATCCACACTTCGCGCGATCCCGCTGCGCTCGTGCGCCACTACACGAAGTGGGATGACGAACCGGGCTCGGTCGAAGCGTGTCTCGAATCGATCACGCGCGCGTATAAAATCGCGACCACGCCGCCGTACGGCCCCACGTTCGTCGTGCTCGACGTTGCGATGCAAGAACAAAAACTTGCCAAGCCGCTGCCGATGCCGAAGCTGGAACGCTTCACGGCGCCCGCGCCGGCACTGCCCGCTGCAGCCGATGTCAAGCGCGCCGTCGAGATCATGAAGAATGCCAAGCATCCGGTGATGCTGGTCGGGCGCATGTCGCGCGATCTTCAGGCATATAACAACCGCATCGCCCTGGCCGAAGCGCTCAACGCGCGCGTGATCACCGATTTCAAGGCGGGCTCGGTGTTCCCGACCGCGCATCCGCTGCACGTCGGCCGTTCTGCCGCCCGCGTCACCGATGCCGGACTCGCGGTGTTGCGCGAAGCCGACGCGATCCTGAGCCTCGAGGCGATCGATCTCGGCGGAGCGCTCACGCAAACGTTCGGAGCGGAATCGCCCAAGGCGACGATCATCAACTGCTCCGTCGACCAATACGTACACAACGGCTGGAGCATGGACCATCAGACGCTGCCGCCGGCCGATCTGCACCTGGCGGTCGTCACCGATTATCTGGTCACGGCGATGCTGGCCGAACTCGGCAATCCGAAACCGAAGGCAATCGCCACCAACGGCGCGGCGAAAACGAAGCCGTCCGCCAACGGCGCGGCGAGCGGCGAGATGGGCATCGAATCGTTCTGCGAGGCGCTGACCGAAGCGTTCGCCGGACGCGATGTCTGCTTCAGCCGCCTGCCGCTCGGACTCAACGACGGCTCGCCGTTTTCGTTCACCCACCCGCTCGACTTTCTCGGCGGTGACGGCGGCGGCGGCGTCGGTGCGGGTCCCGGCATCGCGGTCGGCGCCGCGCTCGCCCTCAAGGGAACGGGCCGGATGCCGGTGGCCGTGCTCGGCGACGGCGATTTCCTGATGGGCCTCACGGCACTCTGGACGGCCGTTGCAAACGACATCCCGCTGCTCGTGATCGTCGCGAACAACAACTGCTACAACAACGATGTCGCGCATCAAGACCGCATCGCGCGTCAACGCGACCGGCCGGTCGAACGCAAGTGGATCGGACAGATGATCACCGAGCCCGCGCCCGACCTCGCCATGCTCGCGCGCGGACAAGGCGCGATCGGCATCGGCCGCATCGACGGCCGCGAAAACATCGGCGCGGCAATTGCCGAGGGCATCAAGCACGTCGAAGCGGGCAAGGTGTGCGTCATCGACGTGTACGTCTCCCCCGATCTCGACGACCGCCGTAAAGCCGAGGCTGCCGCCAAGGAACCGAGCAAACGGTAACGCCCCCGGCAACGGCACCTCCGCTGGTCCGCGCGCTGGCCGCTTTTGCGGCCGCGCGCGCCCCGGTCGATCTCGACGATACGCTGCTCGCGAACCTCACCGGCGCCGTGCGGCGCATGGACGACGCCGATCGCGCGTATCGGGCCGCCATCGAGGCGCAGTTGCCGCCGGCAAAGTCGACCGCGCTGCTCCAAACGATGGCGCAGTTTCGTTCCAACGTCGCGCAACTGCGCGAGCAGACGCGCGCGGCGACCGAGTACGGCGACTTCGATCCGCTCGACACCTACGTGCCCTCGATCCCGGCCTCGCACGCGCACGCCGTGCGCGCCGCGAATACGGCCGACCTGGCGCGCGGCGAAGTTGCCCGGCTGCGCGCGCAAGCCAACGCCCGCATCGGGGAACTGCTCGAACGAGATGACATCGAACGGCTCACCGAAGCCAAGCGCGCGCGCAACGCCGCCTTCGACCGCGCGATCCGCGAGGCGTTGCCGTCCGCAACGAGCGACCAGATCGCCACGCATTTGATGCTGCTCGCCGACGGCTGGTACTGAGCGGCGTTGGCGAAAACCAAAACGGTCTTCTCGTGCTCGGGCTGCGGGCACAATTCGGCCCGCTGGCTCGGCCGATGCCCGCAGTGCGAAGCCTGGAACTCGTTCGTCGAAGAGACCGTCACGCCGGTCAAAGGCCGCACGGCGCACGCGCGCCCGTCGAGCGGGCCGGTGCGGCTTTCAGAAATCGCGGAAGCGCGCTTCGCCCGCATGCGCAGCGGCTTCGGCGAGTTCGACGGCTTACTCGGCGGCGGACTCGTCGCCGGCAGCCTCGTGCTGCTGGGCGGTCCGCCGGGCGCCGGCAAGTCGACGCTGCTGCTGCAAATCATCAACGCCCTGGCCGAACGCGGCGCGAGCGCGATCTACGTCTGCGGCGAAGAGTCGGCCGCGCAGACGAAACTGCGCGCCGCGCGCATCGGCGCGACCGACGATCTGCTCGTTTTCCCCGAAACGAACCTGCGCGCGATTCTCGATGAATGCGAACGCCGGTCGCCCGACGTGATCGTGATCGACTCGATCCAAACGATGTCGTTGCCGGAAGTGGAGTCATTCGCCGGTAGCGTGTCGCAGGTGCGCGATTGCACGCAAGCGCTGATGGAATTCGCCAAGCGCACGGGCTGCGCGGTGTTCATCGTCGGGCACGTCACGAAAGACGGCGCGATCGCGGGCCCGCGGTTGCTCGAACACCTCGTCGACACGGTGCTCTACTTCGAAGGCGATTCGACCGGCGAATACCGCATCGTGCGCGCGTACAAAAATCGCTTCGGCGGCGTCGATGAGATCTGCGTGTTCTCGATGGACGACGCGGGGCTGCACGAGATCACCGATCCATCGGCCCTCTTCCTCGCCGAGCGCGGCGAACGCCCCAGCGGTTCGTGCATCGTGCCGAGCGTCGTCGGCTCGCGCCCGGTGCTCGTCGAAGTGCAAGCGCTCGTCGGCGAGACGTCGTACGGCACGCCACGCCGGCTCGCCACCAACGTCGATGCCGCACGGCTGACGACGATCGTCGCGATCCTCGAACGCCGCGCCGGCATGCAGCTCGGCGGCCACGACATCTACTGCTCCGTTGCCGGCGGCCTGCGCATCGTCGAACCCGCCGCGGATCTCGGCATCGCGCTTGCGATCGCATCGGCGTTCCGCGACATCCCGCTCGCGCGCAACGTCGCCGCCTTCGGCGAACTCGGCCTCTCCGGCGAGGTGCGCAACGTCTCGCACACCGTCCGCCGCGCGACCGAAGCCACCAAACTCGGCTTCACCCGCGTGATCGCCCCGGAAAACGCCAAGACCCTCGTCGCCGCGATCGACCTCGCCCTCGCGCGGTAGCCACCCCTCTGTCATCCAGAGCGCAGCGCCGCAGGCGCGTAGTCGAAGGACCGCTACCAACGTGGACGATCGAGGCGGTCCCTCGACAGACTCGGGCTGACAGAGAGAAGCTGCATCTCCGTCGTAGCGGGCCGGTTCGTACGCTACGTGAGTACCGTATATGAGATTCCCGTCCACAAAATCGACGGCACGCCGGCCGCACTGCGCGAGTACGCGGGCCAAGTGTTATTGATCGTTAATGTTGCCTCGAAGTGCGGGCTGACGCCGCAGTACGAAGGCCTGGAGAAACTCTACGAAGCGCAGCGCGCACGCGGGCTGCAAATCCTCGGCTTTCCGGCGAACAACTTCGGTTCGCAAGAGCCCGGCTCGAATGCCGAAATCGCGGAGTTCTGCTCGCTCTCCTACGGCGTCTCGTTTCCGATGTTCGAGAAGATCTCGGTCGGCGGCGACGATCGTCATCCGCTCTATCGCGAACTGATCGCC
>Ga0182016_10001549_pt1 | contig 27980 bp, 24 predicted proteins | sample 712S2MmetaG_FD_120491 | JGI IMG/M metagenome (GOLD analysis project Ga0182016, IMG submission 120491) | Permafrost microbial communities from Stordalen Mire, Sweden - 712S2M metaG | ecosystem: Environmental > Terrestrial > Soil > Wetlands > Permafrost | place: Sweden: Stordalen | collected...
CACGCCAGAGCGCACGTCCACGCCCCACACCGGAAAGTTCTGCACGACGTCGACGACATTGGACGAGTTGAGACCACCCGAGGCGATGAGGGGTGTGGGGATCGAGCGGTCCGCGAACACCTCGAGGCAGTCGATCAACGTCTCGACGTCGTCGGACTCGGGTAGCAAGAAGTAGTCGACGCCCTCGATCGACCTCGTCTCGCGCAAGACCTCCGCGTTGGGCAGGGTGCGGATCACGGTGGTGACGCGCTCGGCGACCCAGGCGAGCGAAGCGGCCGTGATGGGACCGTCCAGCTGGACCGCGGAAAGTCCGAGAGTGTTCGCCACTTCGACGATCTTCTGGGGTAGTTCGTGGATGAAGACCCCCACCGAGATCGCCCCCTGGGGCAGACGGCGCACGATGTCGTGCGCCTCGTTCGGGCTGATTCGTCGAGGGGTGGGTCCGAATTCGAATCCCACGGCGTTCGCGCCCAGGCCAATCGAGAACAGTGCGTCTTGTTCCGAGGTCACGCCCGAAACCTTGATGAACAGACCCTCAGTGTTAAAGCGCACGACATGCCTCCTAGGCCAAGGTTAATTGGGTGCTTCGTGACTTCAGGGAATCACCGTGACCTTCACCCGTTGGTCATCGTGGCCCAGGTCCTCGAGCGCACTGCGGTGAAGGAAGCCGAGCGCGAGGACCTCGCCGTCTCGCGCGACCGCGCTGGTGACGCCCTTGGGCCCCTTGGGGCCCTTGGCGCTCAGGACCTCTTCGATGCTTGAAAGAGACGGACCTCTCGCCGAAACGAAGCGCCAGGGCACACTCGATCCCCTCGCGTCCAGACGAGCCACGAGTTCTTGACCGGTGAAGCAGCCCTTGGTAAAGGAGACGGTTCGCTCGACCAATGAGTTGCCGTAGCACTGGGGCGTGAGACCCAAGAACTCCGCCGGGCCCGGTTCAGCTCGATCGATCTGTTCGCCGACCGTGTTGTAGGGACCGCGCTCAGCGTCCTCGAGGCTGAGCGTGCAGTCCACGCGTAGATGGAAACGTCGCAACCGCGCGAGCGCCCGCTCCGCGAGCGAGCGCGCCACCAGGAGTTCGTAACCGCCCCCGCTCGGGGCGAGCGCGACCGTGCAGAGCACGTCGCTCGTGGGATCGAGCAACAGCGACCACGCGCCCGACTCGCGAAGTCCCGTGAGGTCCTGGCTCAACTGACCCTGGAGCAACGCCTCGCTCGCGGGCCCGCGCACCACGATCCGCGACCAGAGAAAGGGCTCGTGCTCGTCGATGGCGTTTTGAAGACTCATGGACCATTACGCTAGGCGCCAACGACCAGAAAGCTTGCGAAGGCTCCCACCGTGTCCATGCAGAACGAACTGAACACCATCACCTCGTCGATCAACGAGCTTTCCGCGCGGATCACCCACCTCGTCGAGACCGAGGGATCACACATGGAAGGCGACGTGTACACCGAACTCGTCGCCGCCGAACGCACGGTGACGGCGCTCTTGCGCCGACTCAACCGCGTCGCGAGTCGGGTGAAGTAGCCCCCGATAACGTGCGACCATGAGTGAAACCTGGCAGTGCAGCGCCGTGCTGTCGGGCGAACAGCGCCTCGAGGTGCTCAACCTGCTCAATCGCACCGAGGCCGAGCTGGGCCGCGAAGCCATGGACGAGGGTCGACGACGAATCGTGGTGCACGGCTGGCCGGGCGAACTCTGGCTCAAGTACGAACACGGCGTACTCACCCAGTTCGCCGTCGTGAACGGTATCAAGCACGTCACCGTCGAGATGTGCGGCGGCGGGTTCGACCCCGAACTGCTCGCGGCGGTCCTCGAGCGTCACGCCGTCATCGACTGGTGGACCCGGGGACTCAACCGCAGTGACCAGGGTCACGAAATTCGCACCCTGCAACTGCTCGAACTGCGCCTGCCCGTGGCGAGCGTGGGCGTGCCCGAGGGTGCGGTGCTGCGAAGCTTCGAACCGGGCCACGACGAAGAGGCCTGGCTCACCCAGAACAACGCGGCCTTCGCCGACCACCCCGAACAGGGTGCCTGGTCGCGAGTGGACTTAGACGAGCGAACCAACGAGCCGTGGTTCGACCCTTCGGGGTTCCTGCTGCTCGAGATCGCGGGTCAACTCGCCGCGTCGTGCTGGACCAAGGTCCACGAGTTGCACCCTGACCGTTTCGGCGAGATCTACGTCGTTTCGGTGGACCCCGCCTTCCAAGGCCAAGGCTTAGGCAAGGTGATGGTCACCCAGGGTCTCGCCGCCCTACGAAAGAAAGGCGTCGGCGAAGCGGTGCTCTTCGTCGACGAGTCCAACACCGGCGCACGCAAGCTCTATGAGTCACTGGGCTTCAAATTGCGACGAGAGGATCGGCTTCTGCGCTTCGCGCGTTAGCGCGTACCCACCCCTCGACCAACGCCGTAGGTGACACCAGCGGCGATCACGGTGATGACGAGTTGGCGCAGCGCCCAACGAACCATTCCGCGACGGGTCATGTTGCCAATCGCCCCACCCACCAAGATCGATCCCACGCCCGCGAAGGCCACCGACCAGAGGATCGGATTTCCATTCGCCGACCACAGCCAAGGAATGAGCGGGATGAACGCTCCCACGGCGAAGGAACCGAATGACGAAAAGGCGGCCGCGATTGGCTTGCCGGTCGCGGTGGGATCGACGCCGAGTTCCTCGCGCGCGTGCGTCGATAGCGCCATATCCGGATCGCGCATGAGGTCCACCGAGAGTCGTTCGGCGAGCGCCGGGTCGATGCCGCGCGCGACGAAGAGGTCGCGCAGCTCCAAGCGTTCGGCTTCGGGGCGATCGGCGAGCGCCTGACGTTCGACGCCGATCTCGTACTCGAAGAGTTCCTTTTGTGCGCGCATCGAGAGGTACTCACCAGTGCCCATGGAAAAGGCGCCCGCCACGAGTGTCGCCAGCCCGGCGAGTCGAACAACGTTGTGACTCGAGTTCGCACCCGCGAAGCCCAAGAGGAACGAGATGTTGGTAACGAGTCCGTCACTCACGCCAAAGATCGCCGCGCGAATCCAACCGCCCGAGATTTGACGGTGATGCTCTTGGGGGTGTCCGGCGCTCACGTGGCAATCCTAGAGTCGAGTGTGCGCGCGTTCGTCGCAGCAGTCCCCAAAGTAGAGTCTTAGGGGAGGTAGTTATGGCCACGAACGTCAAGAGCGCCGAGGAACTGAAGGCCCTCGTGGGCTCGCACCTCGGGTACTCCGAGTACCGAACCGTCACCCAAGAACAGGTCAACCTCTTCGCCGACGCGACGGGCGATCACCAGTGGATCCACGTCGATCCCGAACGGGCCAAGGCTGGCCCGTTCGGCCACACCATCGCCCACGGCTACTTGACGCTCTCACTCGTGCCCGTCCTCCTCGGCGGAGTGCTGCACGTCAAAGACGTGAAGATGGGCGTCAACTACGGCACCAACAAGGTCCGCTTCACCAGTCCGGTTCGCGTCGACTCCGAGGTTCGCGCGGGCGCCACCCTCGCTTCGGTCGAAGACGTCCCCGGCGGTGTCCAGGTGGCCCTGGACGTCACGGTCGAGGTCAAAGACGCCGCCAAACCCAGTTGCGTGGCCCAAGTGGTCTTTCGCTACTACTTCTAGGCCGTGAATCGCACCCCCCTGCCCCAAGGTGAGGAGAAGACGCGTCAGGTCCGCGCCATGTTCGACGCCATCGCGGGTCGCTACGAGATGGTGAACAAGTTGATGACCTTTGGTCTGGACGCGAGGTGGCGTCGCAGGGCCGTCGCGGACCTGCGACTGCCGCCGGCGAGCCTGGTCCTGGACATCGCCGCGGGCACGGGCGACTTCACCCGCGAACTCGCCCGACAAGGTCAGCGTCCGGTAGCGACCGACCTCAGCTATGGCATGTTGCACGCGGGCCGTTCGCTCAAGTTCCGCGTCCAGGCGGACGCCTCGCGCCTCCCCTTTCGTGACGCGGGCTTCGACGGGATCACCTGCGGGTACGCGCTGCGGAACTTCACCGATCTCGCCGCGACCTTTGACGAGATGGCCCGGGTGACGCGCACCGGGGGGCGCATCTCACTACTCGAAGTCGCCGAGCCCCGGTCGGGTATCTTGCGCGCGGGTTTTCGTATCTGGTTTCGCCGCGTCGTGCCGTTCATTGGATCGATCGTCTCGGACCGTGCCGCCTACCACTACCTTCCCGAGTCGACCGCGTACCTGCCGAGCAGCGAGCAGATCGTAGGGATGCTCAATCAATCGGGATTCAGTGCCGTCAATCACCGACACGTCATGGGTGGTCTCAGTCAACAATTCGTTGCCACGAGGTCCGCGTGAAGTTCCGCCGCTACCAGATCGAGCCCCAAGCGCGTGACGCCTTGCGCGCCGTCGCGGCGCGCGAGGGATGGTTGGTCGAGACAACCACGACACTGCGCGTCGGATTCGGCGGCGTCGCGGACACGATCGACCTAACCGACCTCGACGAGCCCACCGACGCGGTCTGCTTGCTCGACGCGCACGAGTTGGTCGGCGACGAGGGACCCACCGGTACCGGCATCGTCGCGTTCGGTTCCCTGCCCTTTGACCGAAACGCTTCGGCACGCCTCGACGTGGCGCGCTACAGCATCACCCAGACCCGCGACGGTGAGGCGTGGCTGAGTGAACTCGATGGGTCGCCAGACTTTCGCAGTCTGCTCCTCGACGTCGCCCCCGCGTTACAAGAGACCCAGAACGTAAGGTCCATCACCTATCAGCCCACCCCCGAGGAATACGCGCACAACGTCGCTCTCGCCGTGGAGATCCTTCGACGCAAGGAGATCGACAAGGTGGTGCTCGCGCGCGCGGTCTTGGGCTCGGTATCCGATCCCCTCGACCCGGCGTCGATCGCCCAACGGCTCCGCCAGCGAGAGCCGATCTGCACCATCTATTCAATGCCCACCACCGACGGACGTCGCTTCGTGGGCGCGAGTCCCGAGCTACTCGCGCGTCGCCACGGCAACCAGATTGAATGCCACCCGCTCGCGGGCACCATCGCGCTGCCACCCAACGTCGCGCCCGACGACTACCAGAACTGGCTGCTCGGCAGTACGAAGAACCTGCACGAACACGGCGTGCTCGTCGACGACGTCGTCACCGCGCTCTCGGGTTTCTACGACGACATCACCGTCGACGCCGAACCCTCGATCGTGACGCTGCGCACGGTCGCGCACCTGGGTACCTGGGTGCGCGGCACCGCCACCAGCGCGAAGGCCCCCGACGCGCTCGAAGTGCTTCGGCTCTTGCACCCCACCGCGGCGGTGGGCGGCATCCCGCGAGCGAGCGCCTATGAACTCATCAGTCGACTCGAGCAGCACGACCGCGGCCACTACGCGGGTCCCGTGGGCTGGCTCGACGCCAACGGCGACGGTGAGTGGTGGGTCGGCATCCGCGGCGTGATGGTGAAGGGCACCGAGTTCGAAGCCTGGGCGGGAGCGGGCATCGTCAGTGAATCCGATCCAATCGCCGAACGTGAAGAGACCAAGGACAAACTCGCGAGCGTGCTGTCCTCGGTGCTGGTCGACCGCGTCTAACGCGGTGCGCGTCCGAAGGGACGAAGCAGCGCCCATTGGGTCACGAGCACGAGCGCCTCTCCCACGATCGCACCGGACATCTTGGACTCGCCCAGTTCGCGGTCGGTGAAGGAGATCGGCACCTCGATGATCGACAGACCCGCGCGGCGCGCGCGATACGTCATTTCGATCTGAAAGCCGTAGCCGTTCGCGCTCACCGTCGCGAAGTCCATCTTCTCGAGCGCGCTCTTCGAGTACACGCGAAAACCCGCCGTCGAGTCCGCGACCTTCAGTCCCAGCATGATCGACGCGTACTGATTGCCCCCGCGCGAGATGAATCGGCGCAGGAACGTCCACTGGGGGATGTGGCCACCCTTGACGTAGCGCGAACCGATCACGACGTCGTGGTTCCCAGCCGCGTCAAGCAACGTCGGCAACGCCGCGGGATCGTGGCTGAAGTCGCAGTCGATCTCAACGAAATGGTCGTAACCGCGCTCGAGGCCCCAACTGAACCCGGCGCGGTACGCGCCACCCAGTCCGCTCTTCTCGCTGCGCTGGAGGACTTCGACACTGCCGAGCTCTTCGGCGAGTTCGATTGCCTTCTTCGCCGTGCCGTCGGGGCTACCGTCGTCGACGACCAGCACATCCGCGGAGGGAACCGCGTTGCGAAGTGCGCGCAACATCGATTCGACGTTCAAGATCTCGTTATACGTGGGTAAAACCACAAGGGTGCGCACTCGAAGATTCTACTGAACTCACCTAGACTGCAATGGTCGAAGAACGCCAACGACCCAGGGAAAGCGACGCGTTTAGAGAACTCTTATGACCAGCGAAGTCTCTAAGAAACGCTTCACCATGCCTCGAGAGATTCGGATCATCCTCAGCGCCGGGTGCCTGGTCTTCGTCTTTGAGTACCTGGTGCTGCCCCAGTTCGCTTCGGCCCGACCCGCCATCCACCTGCTCGCCCGACTAAACCCGGTCATCGTGATCCTGGCGATCCTCTTCGAGGCGGCGGCGATCTTCGCCTACGTGGAGTTGACGCGTACCGTGCTGTACCCCTACGCGCCCAGTCGCTATAACACCATGCGGGTGAACCTCGCCGGACTCGCCATCAGCCACGTCGTACCCGGCGGCACCGCACCCGCGGGCGCGCTCAGTTATCGCATCTTCAACGAACTCGGTGTGCCCAAGGAGACCAACGCCTTCGGGCTCGCCGCCCAGGGGGCCGGATCCGCGGTGGTGTTGAACCTGATCTTCTGGTGCGCGCTCGTGATCTCGATCCCGCTCAACGGTTTTAATCCGGCCTACGGCTTCGCGGCGTTGGCGGGAGTGTTCCTTCTCTTGGCGTTCTTCGGGACGATCCTGCTACTCACGCGCGGCCAGCGACACGCCGACCGTTGGCTACGCGCCGCGGCTCGACACCTACCCGTGCTCCATCCCGACAAGATCTCTGAACTCTTGGGCAAAGTCGCCGGACGCATCACACTACTGATCAACAACCGTCGCACGCTCTGGTGGGCCTTCGCCTGGGCGGGGCTCAACTGGTTGCTCGACGCCGCGTGTCTGTGGGTTTTCGTGTGGTCCTTTGGCACCGTGATCTCGCCCATAGACCTGTTGGTCGCCTACGGTCTCGCCAACATCTTCGCCGCTATTCCGGTGACCCCGGCGGGACTGGGCGTCGTCGAAGGTGTACTGATCGGGACCCTCGTTGGTTTCGGCGTGCCCCACAGCCAGGCGATCCTCGCGGTACTCGCCTACCGTCTCGTGAACTTCTGGATCCCGATTCCCGTCGGCGGCGCCGCGTACGCGAGCCTGCAGTGGCGAAAGAGTCCCGCTACAGTTGCGGGACCGAACGGGACAGCGACGTCTCCAGACGCTTGAACTCCGCTTGGGCCGAGAAGAGGTTGACCGGCTGCAGGCGACGCCAGCGTCGATCGGTACCGAGCGCCCACGTGAAGAGGTCGTCGCGCCAGGTGATCTCGAAGGCCTCGTGGAGCTCTGACTGCAGCAACGGATCTTCGATGGGCACGACGACTTCGACGCGACGATCGAGGTTGCGTTCCATCAGGTCCGCCGAACCAATGAACACTGAATAGGACCCGTAACCCGGACGTCCGAAGATGAACACGCGCGAGTGCTCGAGGAACTCGCCCACCAGACTGTGCACCGTGATGTTCTCGGAGAGTTCGCTCACGCCCGGACGCAGGCAGCAGAGCGTACGCACTTCGAGACGGATCTCCACGCCCGCGGCGCTCGCCTCGTAGAGTGCGTCGATGATCGCGGGATCGGTGAGCCCGTTCACCTTGATCGCGATGCGACCACTTGATCCAATATCGCGTTGCGCGTTGATGAGTTCGATCACGCGCGTCCTCGTCGAAGTCGGACTCACGATCAACTTCTCGTAATTCCCGTTACGCGCAAAGCCGGTGAGAAAGTTAAACAACTCACCTACGTCGTGGGTTATCTCGGGGTCACAGGTGAGCAACCCGAAGTCCTCGTAGAGCCGCGCGGTGGTGGCGTTGTAGTTGCCCGTGGCGACGTGCGCGTAGCGGACAGTCGAGTCGCCCTCGCTTCGCACCACGAGCGCGGTCTTTGAGTGGGTCTTTAAACCCACGACGCCGTAGACCACGTGCACGCCCGCGTCTTCGAGGGCCTTGGCCCATTCGATGTTGGTCGCTTCGTCGAAACGCGCCTTCAGCTCGACCAGCGCGACGACCTGCTTGCCGCGCTCGACCGCGTGGATCAGTGAAGCGACGATAGGCGAATCACCCGAGGTTCGGTACAGGGTCTGTTTGATACCCACGACCTTGGGGTCGTTCGCCGCCTGGGCGATGAAGACCTCGACCGAATCGGTGAAGGACTCGTAAGGGTGGTGCAACAAGATGTCGCCCTCTTTGATCGCGGCGAAGATGTCACCGACGTGATCGCCGTCGAGCAGTCGTCGAGGGGTGATAGGCGACCAACCCTCACCCTTCAGGTCCGGTCGGTCGATGGCGTAGAGCGACCAGAGGTCGTGCAGGCCGAGTGGTGCGTCGGTGACGTAGACGTTCGAACGGTCGATCTCCAATTGGGCGACGAGCAGGTCGAGGTAGTCCGGGGACATGCCGCTCTGGATCTCCACGCGCAGTGCTTCGCCGAAACGACGACGACGCAATTCCACCTCGAGGGCCACGAGCAAGTCGTCGGCCTCGTCCTCTTCGAGGGTGAGGTCCGCGTTGCGCGTGACGCGAAACAGGTCGGCGCGACCAATGCGCATGCCCGGAAACAAACGGTCCAGGTTCTCCATGATCAGGTCCTCGAGTAGACACCAGCGGTTCTCGGCGACCTGGAGAAAACGAGGCAAGGAATTCGGGACCTTCACGCGCGCACTTCGCTCTTCGCCGGTGCTGTCGTCACCTACCGTCACCGCGATGTTGAGCGAGAGGTTCGAGATCATGGGAAACGGGTGGCCCGGGTCGACCGCGAGGGGCGTCAGCACCGGATAGACGTTCTCGTCGAAGTACTTGTTCAAGTGCTTCTTCTCCACCTCGTCGAGGTCGCGGTAGTGGACCACTTGGATTCCGCTCTTCGCCAACTCAGGTAGCAACGTGTCGAGCACGATGCGGTCCTGTCGTTCCACGAGCGAGAGCACGCGTTCTCGTATCGCCGCGAGCTGTTGACGCGGACGCACGCCGTCGACCGAGGGGGTCTGCACCCCGGCGGCGACCTTGTCCTCGAGGCTCACCACGCGCACTTGGAAGAACTCATCGATCATGTCCGCGAAGATCGCCACGAACTTGAAGCGCTCGAGGATTGGCAGACGGTGGTCGTCGGCGAGGTCGAGGAGTCTTGCCCCGAACTCGAGCCTCGACAGCTCGCGGCTCGAGAACCTCTCGGGTCCGTACGCGAGCAGATCGATTGGCATGACACATTCTCTTTCTCAAATAATGAAAGTGGTATCGAACATGCTACGACTACTCTTGATTCGTGGCGAAACCCTTGAGCAAAAGTACGCCTCCCTACGGTCAGGCGCTCGTCACCAAGACGTCACGTTCCACCGAGTTGGGCCTGATGACACTGGCCTGGATCATCGTGACCGCCTTTTACGTACTCGCCTCCTACGGCGCCCAGGGCCACATGCCGCCTCGCATCTGGCTGTTCCTGGGCAGCATCGTGGCGATCTCGCTGGGCATGCACGTCGCGATCCGGCACTACGCCCCCAACGCCTCCCAGGTGCTCTTACCAATCGCGACGTTGCTCAACGGCATTGGTTACGTGGAGATCGCGCGCTGGAATCCGAGCGAGGCGAGCTACCAAGCCGTCTGGTTTCTCGTGAGCGCGCTGGGCGTCGTTCTCACGCTCAAGTTCGTGCGCCGCGTACGCGACCTTGACCGTTACCGCTACCTGACCCTTAGCGCCGCCATTGTCTTGATGCTGTTGCCGCTCGTGCCCCACGTGGGCGAGAAGATCAACGGCGCACGCCTGTGGGTCGTGATCGGTCCGATCTCATTCCAGCCCGTTGAGATTGCGAAGATCCTCCTCGCTTTCTTCTTCGCGTCGTACTTCGCCTCCAACCGGGAGTTGTTGTCCACCCCGACCCAGCGCGTGGGTCCCAAGCTCATCGTGCCACCGCGCACGCTCATGCCCATCCTCGCGGCGTGGGGTTTCTCACTGGCGATCCTCGGCGCCGAGAACGACATTGGCTTCGCCATGTTGCTGTTCGCACTGTTCATCTCGTTGCTCTGGGTCACCACTGGTCTTAAGACTTACGTCGTGCTCGGCATGGGGCTCTTCGCGGGCGGCGCCTATTTCGTCGCCAAGTACTTCAGCCAAGTGCACTCGCGCATCGGATTCTGGCTCGACCCGTGGTCCGCGGCGCACTGGGCGATATCGAATCAGTTGGGCCTTGGCTGGTTCTCCCTCGCCGCGGGGGGCATCACCGGCACGGGACTCGGTCTCGGTCAGTCGGGCAACATCCCCTTCATCACCTCGGACATGATCTTCGCCGCCGTGGGCGAAGAGCTCGGTTTCCTCGGGATCATCCTGGTGCTCTGTCTCTTCGTCGCCTTCGTCGGGGAGGGCTTTCGCATCGCCCAGCACGCCCACTCGGATTTCGTGCGTCTCACCGCCGCGGCGCTTACGGCGACGATGGGTTTCCAGGCCTTCTTCATCATGGCGGGCGTGCTGCGGATCCTGCCCTTCACTGGTATCACGCTGCCGTTCATGGCCTATGGCGGCAGTTCGCTCGTGGCGAACTACATCATCGTGGCGATATTGCTGCGCATCTCGGACGAGAACGCCATGGAGTTCCGCGGCGGCCAGGTACTCGAGCTCGACCTCAACTGAGGAAGAACTCCCCCAGCACTTCTTCGTTGCAGAGGATCGGCGCGTTGACCACTTGACGCAGCGCGAGGATCAACGCGTCACTGGGTCGCGCGTCAAAGCCCTCGCGACCCCGAGGCGTCATGACGTCCAGTACGGCGTAGAAGACACCCGCCTCGTAGCGCGCGATCCGCACCGCAATGATGTCCGCCTGGAACTGGCGAAAGAGCGCCGAGGCGAGTTCGTGAGTCGAGGGGCGTCGCCCGGTCAAGTGGTTCATCGCCGCGTGTAGCGCCTGGGCTTCGGGAAGCGCGATGGGTACGCTGAGGTGGCGATAGGGCGGCTCGCTCTCCATCAGGTGCACCTGGGGAGAGGCGTCGCCGAGGTTAAAGGTCACCGACTCAACGGTCATCACCCGATAGTTGGCATCGCTCGCGCCCGCGGTCGTGGCGTCAGCGTCGAGTTCTCTCTCGGGCTCGATCTCGAGCGCCTCGTCGAGGACACCGGTCTGGTCTTCTTCGGGGGTGGTGTCGGCGTCGTTCATCGAGACCAAGACTAATTGGCGCTGCGACGAGAGACCGAGAGCACAACCCCACCCGCGACGAAGAAGACCAGCTCCGCCGAACCGCCATAACTGAGTAACGGTAAGGGGATGCCGGTGACGGGCATGATGCCCATCGTCATTCCGATGTTCTCGAAGCAGCTGAACGCGAAGAAGATGAAGATCCCCAGGCACAAGAGGCGTCCCATGGTGTCCTTCGCGTTGCGCCCGATCATGAAGATGCGAAACGCCACGAAGCCGAGCAACAGGACAATGAAGGCCGCGCCCACGAAGCCCAGCTGCTCGCCAATGGCGGTGAAGATGAAGTCGGTGCGCTGCTCGGGCACGTAACCGAGCACCGTCTGGAGACCCTTGAAGAGACCCGCGCCCCGCAGGCCACCCGAACCAATCGCGCTCTTGGCGTTGTTCACCTCGTAGATGAGCGCCTGGAGAGCCGGGTTCGTCGAGTTCTGGTGCAGGAACGAGATGAACCGATCGACCTGATACTTCTTTAGTAAGTCCAGGTACGTCGCCGCCACCAAGCTAATCGAGCCCACCACCGCGAGAAAGGTCATGAAGCGCGGCGGCACGCCCGCGACGACCAGCATCGCCGCCACGCAGAGCACGATGATCGTCGACGTGCCCAGGTCGGGCTGTCGGATGATCAAGAGCAACGGCACCGCTGCCATCACCAGCAGTCGTGACACGTCGTACATAGTGAGACCCTCGGGCCTTCGCGCACAGAACGTCGCGATCGCGAGGATGATCGCGAGCACCGTGAACTCGCTCGGCTGGATCTGCACGAAGCCCAGGTTGTACCAGCGCTGGGCGCCGAGCGCGCTCTGGCCGAGCACGAAGACCCCCGCGAGTGCGAGCAGCGAGCCCACGTAGAGCGGCGTGGCGACGATCTCGAGTCGCCGGTAGTCAATCAGGGACACGAGGTACATCGCGATCACGCCCACGACGAGGAACTCACCCTGGCGCTCGAGGTAGTAGTGCCCGTTATAGCCCGCGTTCACCAGCGCCTGTCGCGTGGCGCTGTAGATCATGCCCACCCCGATGACACCGAGCGCGACGAGTCCAGCCGCGAGGCTGTAATCCATGCGGTCCGAGCTTCGAAGCTTCGAGGTCCAAGCAACGAGCGTGTCGGTCACGAGATCACCCCCAACAACTCGGCGCCGTCGATCTCGGTCTCGAACCACCAACTCATCTGCAGGGCTGCCTGGTAGGCGAGCATGCCCAGGCCGTTCTGAGTGCGACAGCCCGCCGCTTGGTACATCGTGCGCCAGGCCGACAGCGCGGGCGCGTAGGTGACGTCGACCGCGATGGTCTCGGGGGTGACCCCCTGGATCACGGCCGCCTCATTGTTTCGTCCGCCCTCGGGCAGGGTGTTCACGATCAGGTCCACTGGACGGTACTGGAGCATGTGGCCGAACACGTTGGTGTAGCGCCCGCTCAGGTCCTCGACCTGCTCGTGATTGCGCGCGTGCACCGCGACCGAGCTCGCCCCGCTCTCTACGAGGGCGTCGACGATCGAACTGGCCGCGCCGCCCGAACCCAAGACCACCACGTGCATGTTCTCGGGGCTCACGCCAAAGCGAGCGGCGAGCGCGGCGAGAAAACCCGCGCCGTCCACGTTCGCGCCGTGGACCTTGGCGTCGCGCCAGAGCAGCGAATTGAGCGCCCCGATACGCGAGGCGACCTCGTCGAGCTCGTCGCAGTACGCCAACGCCGCGCGCTTTAGTGGCATCGTCACCGACAGCGCATCGTAGGTCTTACCCATCCACTTGCCGAGCTTCTTCGCGTCGGCTTCGTGCAACTCGACGCGCGTCGAGCTGCCCTTTAGACCAGCGATCCGCAAGCCCGCCTCGTGCAACTGGGGCGAGACCGAGTGCTCGATGGGATAGCCCACGACCCCGAGGCGCCACTTCACGAGATGCCGTTCTTCGCGGCTTTCGCCTCCGCGGCGAGTTGTTGGGCGAAGGTCGTCGAGAACTGCATGGTTCCATTCTTGTTCACCAGTTCGAAGTAGAGCCACGAGCCAGCGGGCGCGTGCAACATCGCCTTGAGCGAGTACTTCGAGACCGTGCAAATGGGCGTCGGGGTGAGCCCCGCGTTGAGGTACGTATTGTAGGGCGTCGGCGTTTGCAGCATCGCCGGGGTCACCGTGCCACCGTCTTGGTGGAAGTAGTACTCGACGGTCGCGTCCATCTGCAAGGGCCCGCCGCGCGCGAGCCGGTTGTAGATGACCCGAGCGACGCGCGGCATGTTGGCCGGGTAGTAGCCCTCCTTTTCGTCAATCGAGGCACCGACGATCAGTTGATAGGCGTCCAGGCCGTTCACGTGGGTGCTTGGCGTCAGGCCCACGGACTTAGCGAGCTTCGAGAAGTTAGCGGTCATCTGGTCGAGCAGTTCGACGGGCAACTCGCCCACGCTCAGCACGTAGTTGCCGGGTCCCACTAGGCCCTCGAGCGAACCCGCGGACCCGAAGCCACTCTCCTTGGCGAGGGTGGTCTCGTCGGCGACGAACTGGTCCCCGAAGGAGTTCGAGGTGTGCTGGGCCACCTCCTGGGCGATCTCGTGCAGGGTGTAGCCCGAGTACACGCTCACGACGTTGGGCTCGTGCGAAAGGATCGAGCGCAGCGAAGAGAACGACGCGCCCTGGGCCATGCCGTAGGTCCCCGGGATCACCGTCGGCGAACCGAAGATCGTCAGGTCGAGACGAAAGGCGAACGTCGAACTGATGACGCCCTTGTCGTGCATCTCGTTGGCGATCGTGGCGAGCGAGTCACCGGGCTCGACCGTGACGAACTCCTCGCGACCCGATCCGCCGAGGGGATGGGCCTCAAGAGCGAACCACACTCCCGCCACGAGCACGAGTACGACCAATAGAGCGATGATTCGGCCCAGGGGCTTAAACAGAATGAAGGCCATCAAGGTAGTTTTGCAGCATTATCACCGCGGCCGCCGAATCAACGTGATTGCGCTGCTCGCGCGCTCGCATACCCGCCGCGGCCAGTGATTTCTGGGCCTCGAGGGTGGTGAGCCGCTCGTCCCACTGGATGACGGTCACGTGATGCAATCTCTCCTTGATCGAGTAAAAGAGCGTGTCCGCTTCAAGGGTGCTCGCGGTCTCGTGACCCGCGAGTGCGAGGGGACGTCCCACGATCACCAGCCCGATCGACTCCTCGTCGACTAACGCCGTGAGCAGTACGAGCAGCGCCTCGTTCTGGGCAAGTGCCGGGCGAGGAAAGGCCATCGTGCGCTGAGAGTTGGACACCGCGACCCCGCAACGTTTCGATCCGGGATCAATGCTCAGGACCCGCGACATTGTCTAGAGGTCCGCGGCGGCGACGAGCACCTTGTCGATGCTCGACGTGTCGCGCCCGCCCGCGAGCGCGAGGCGCGCCGAGCCACCACCGCCGCCGCCCACGAGCGCGGCGAGGGACTTGACGGTGCTCTGTGCGTCGAGTGATTCGTCACTCGCCACCGCGATCGAGACCTTGTCCTCGGCCGCTCCCACCAGTACCACGGCGCGACGCCCGCGCCGCTGCAGGTCCGCCGCGAGGCTGCGTAGTTGCTCACCGGGATAACCGTCAACGCGCGCGACGAGCGTCGGGGCGTCAGAAGCGGCGTGCAGTTGGTCCGCGACCGAGGAGAGTTGGCCCTGGCGTAGGGCGGCGACTTCCTTCTCGACGTCGCGCTGGCGCTCGAAGAGTCGCTCGAGAGCGGGCACCACGTCCTCAGAGGAGACCTTGAGCAGCGTCGCCACCGCGCCCAGCGCGTGTTCCATCTCGTTCGTGCGTCGCTGAGCGCCCAGTCCGCTCACCGCCTCGATGCGTCGGGTGTTCGAGCCGATCGACGCCTCGCTCACGATCTGGATCTGTCCGATGTCGCCCAACCGATCCACGTGGGTACCTCCGCAGAACTCGAGACTGTGCGGGCCCGCGCGCACGACGCGCACCCGGTCGCCGTACTTGTCACCGAAGAACGCGATCGCACCCATCTTCTCGGCGTCCTGCTTGGTGGTCTGGACGGTCTGGACGTCGTCGTTCTCCACCACGTCAGCGTTGACCAAACCCAGGATCTCGCCGCGCTCCTCGTCCTTCAGCCCGGCGCCGTGACTGAAGTCGAAGCGCAACCTCTCCGGTCCGACGTAGCTACCCTGTTGGCGCACGTGCTCGCCCAGCACCGCGCGAAGACCCGAGTGCAAGAGGTGCGTCGCGGTGTGGTTGCGCCGGGTCGCCTCGCGCCTCGCGGGCTCGATCGTGGCGACCCCGACCTGGCCCGGGAGGACCTCACCGCTCACTCGGCCCCGGTGCGCGAAGAGACCAGCCGCGACGTTCTGGGTGTCGAGGACGTCAAAGCGCCCGGTCTCGGTGACGACGGTGCCGGTGTCGCCCACCTGTCCTCCGGACTCGGCGTAAAAGGGCGTCGAGTCGAGGAAGAGTTCACTGGTACCGTCCTCGCCCACCAACAGTGCGAGCACCGTCGTCTCGACGCTGTAGCGCGCGACGTCGCGACCGACAAATTCCGTGGTGCCGTAGCGCTCGATCAGGTCGCGGTACTGCGCCTCGTCAGCGACGTTGAGGGTCTTGGCGCCGGCGCGCGCCCGCGCGCGCTGCTCGGCCATTGCCCTATCGAAGTCCTCGCGCGCGACCGTGAGGCCCGACTCGGCGACGATCTCGTCGGTCAGCTCTACCGGGAACCCGTGGGTGTCGTGCAACTTAAAGGCCACGTTGCCCGGAAAGACCGTTGAGCCGGACCTGATCACTTCGTCGCGCGCCTCTTCGAGCAGGGACATGCCCGTTCGCAACGTGCGCGCGAAACCCGCCTCCTCGCGCTCGAGCACCTCGATGATCAGCTCGCGGTCCTTCACGAGTACCGGATAGGCCGAACCCATCTTCTCAATGGTGGCGTCGACCAGGGCCGCGCAGAGCTTCGCCTCGGAACCGCTGCGACGAGCTGCGAGGATCGCGCGACGGATGATCCGGCGAAGCACGTACCCGCGACCTTCGTTCGAGGGCAGCACGCCGTCAGAGACGAGAAAGGTCATCGCGCGCCCGTGATCGGCGATGCGACGGATCGCCACGTCAGCGTCCTCGCTCGCGCCGTAGCGCACGTTGATCGAACGCGCCGCGGTCTCGAGCAGCGGGTGAAAGAGGTCGGTCGCAAAGACCGACTCCAGGCCGTTCAAGATCGCGAGCACGCGGTCAAATCCCGCACCGGTGTCGATGTTCTGTTTGGGCAGCTCGAGCAACGAGCCCCCCGCGCCCTTCTCATACTGCATGAACACGAGGTTCCAGAACTCGACGAAGCGGTCCTCGCCGCCCAAGGCCGGTCCCCCGTCCGCGCCGAACTGAGGTCCCTTGTCAAAGAAGATCTCCGAACACGGGCCGCACGGTCCGGTCTCGCCCATGTCCCAGAAGTTGTCCTCGTCGAGGCGTTGGATCCGCTCGGGCGCCACGCCGATCATGTCGCGCCAGAGTTCTTCCGCGACGTCGTCACTGGTGTGCACCGTCACCCAGAGCCGATCGGGGTCCAGACCGAAACCCTCGGTGATCAAGCCCCAGGCGAACTTGATGGCGCCCTCTTTGAAGTAGTCGCCGAAGGAGAAGTTCCCCATCATCTCAAAGAACGTCAGGTGGCGCTGGGTGGTGCCGATCTGGTCGATGTCCGCGGCGCGAAAGCACTTCTGGATCGAGACCGCGCGGTTAAAGGCTGGTATCTCCTCACCGAGGAAATAGGGCTTGAAAGGCACCATGCCCGCGACCGTGAACAACAGCGACGGGTCGTGGGGGATCAGACTCGCCGAAGGTACGACCGTGTGCCCGTTCTCGGCGAAGTAATCCATGAAAATAGAGCGAAGTTGGGCGGCTTCCACGGCCTTTACTCTACCGGCGGGCCAGTGGCGTCCGGGTCCTCGCGACGAGTTCGATCGCGCCACTGCTCGACGAGCGCACGTTCGAGCCCGTAGGGCGAAGGGTCATAGAAGTGCGAACCCACCAGCCCCGCGGGCAGGTACGTCTGGTCCACCCACCCACCGGCGAAGTCGTGGGGGTAGAGGTAGTCGCGCCCGAAGCCCTCGCGCGCAGCGCCGGCGTAGTGCGCATCACGAAGGTGATCGGGCACTTCGACGAGGCCGCCACGCTGCACCGCCGCGGTCGCTTCGCCGAGCGCGCGCGTCGCGGAGTTGGACTTGGCGCTCAGTGCGAGGGTGAGCGTCGCGTGCGCGAGGTTGAGCCGCGCCTCGGGCAGACCCACGAACTCGACGGCTCTCGCGCAGGCCTCGGCGACCAAGAGAGCGGTGGGATTGGCGAGTCCGACGTCCTCGCTCGCGAGGATCACCAGACGACGCGCGAGGAAGCGCGCGCTTTCGCCGCTCTCGAGCAGCGTGACGAGCCAGTAGAGCGCCGCGTCGGGGTCCGAGCCGCGAATGGACTTGATCAGAGCGCTCACTTGGTCGTAGTGGGTGTCGGCGGACTGGTGGTAGAGCCGACCGTCACGCGCCTGGGTGACCTGTTCGATCTCGACCGTGACGGGTCCCTCACCGAGCCCGCGAGCGAGGACAATCGCGGTGTCGAGGGTCGTGAGCGCCGAGCGGGCGTCGCCGTCGGCCGAGGACGTCAGAGCGGCGAGCGCATCGTCACTCACGTCAGCCCCGCGTAGTTCTGCTCCGCGAGCAACGAGTAGCGCGAGGTCGCTCTCGCTGAGCGCGCGCACGCGCCAGAGCGTGCACCGGCTCATCAGCGCGGCGTTCACTTCGAAGTAAGGGTTCTCGGTCGTCGCCCCGATGAGCACGATCTCGCCGGTTTCGGTAGCGGGAAGGAGCAGGTCCTGTTGGGCCTTGTTGAAGCGATGAACCTCGTCGATGAACAGTACGGTGCGCTGTGCACGCTCGCCGAGGCGTTCTCTCGCGCGCGCGATCGCGTCGCGTACGTCCTTTACCCCGCCGTTCACCGCCGAGAGGCTCTCCTCTTCGTACCCGGCCGACGCGGCGAGGATGCGCGCGAGGGTCGTCTTGCCGGTGCCCGCTGGACCCCAGAGGATCATCGAGGTCAATCTCTTCGCCTCCACGAGACGCCGCAGCGGACCGTTCGCTCCCACCAGGTGGTCTTGGCCCACGACGTCGTCCAGGGTGCGCGGGCGAAGCGCCTCGGCGAGGGGTGCCGCTTCGGCCAGGCGTTGCGCGAGGGCGTCGTCAAAGAGCGACGTGACTATCCCTTCGGCGTGATCTTGATGCGCAGGTCGCGCATCTGGCGCTCGGAGATCGGCTTGGGCGCCGACGTCATCAGGTCCGCGCCCGACTGGGTCTTGGGATAGGCAATGACCTCGCGGATGTTCTCCTCGCCCGCGAAGATCGCCACCAGTCGGTCGATTCCAAAGGCGAAGCCCGCGTGCGGTGGCGCGCCGTACTTAAAGGCCCCGAGCAAGAAGCCGAACCGGTTCTCCGCCTCCTCGTCGCTGATGCCCAGCGCGCTAAAGACGCGCGACTGGATGTCCGCTCGGTGGATGCGCACCGACCCGCTGCCGAGTTCCCAGCCGTTGAGGACCAGGTCGTAGGCCTGGGAGCGGACTTTCAAGGGGTCGGTCTCGATGAGCTCGAGGTCCTCGGGGTGAGGCATCGTAAAGGGGTGGTGGGCCGCCATCAGGTGGCCGTCCTCGTCGACACCCTCGAACATCGGGAACTCGGTCACCCAGACGTAGTGGTGCGGCCCCTCGCCCACCGGCGGCGAACCGAGCGCCACGCGCAGCGCCCCGAGCACCTTGCACGCCGCGACGTACTCGTCGGCGACGCAGAAGATAATGTCACCGACCTCGGCTCCGTCGGCGCCGCGCACCGCGGCGCTCTCCTGCTCGTTGAGGAAACGCGCGAGCGGCGAGTCGAGACCCTCACTGGTGATCTTGAACCAGGCCAAGCCCTTCGCGCCGAGTTCTTTCGCCTGATCGGTCAGCTGGTCAAGGCGGCTTCGCGTGAAGCTCGCCCCGCCCGGTACGCGCATGGCCTTGACGCTCGAAGCGGAAAAGGCCTTCACCTCGGTGTTAGCGAAGCTCGTCGACAGGTCGACGAGCTTCATGCCAAAGCGCAGGTCGGGCTTGTCGGTGCCGTAGGAATCGAGCGCCTCGGCCCAGGTCATGCTCGGCACATCTCCCGGACGCACGCCGGTCACCGCCTCGGCGGCGTCGAGCACGGCTCGACTGACGAAGCCCAACACGTCGTCTTGGGTCACGAAGCTCGCCTCTAAGTCGAGTTGGGTGAACTCGAACTGGCGATCAGCGCGCAGGTCCTCGTCGCGCAGGCATCGCGCGATCTGGTAGTAGCGGTCAAAACCCCCCACCATCAGGAGTTGCTTAGCGATCTGGGGGCTCTGAGGCAGGACGTAGAACTCCCCGGGGTGCAGGCGTGACGGCACGACGAACTCGCGCGCGCCCTCGGGGGTCGGCGCCCAGAGCAGGGGCGTCTCCACCTCGCAGAATCCCTGCTCGTCCATGGCTCGGCGCAACGTCGCGTTCACCTTGGCGCGCAGGCGCAGGTTCGCCTGCATGTTCTCTCGGCGCAGGTCCAAGTAGCGATAACGCAGCCGCACTTGCTCGTCGATCTCGACGCGGTCGTCGAGTTGGAACGGCGGCGGGTCGGCGACGGCGAGCACTTCGACGCGACAGTCGGTGAGTTCGATCTCGCCGGTCGCCAAGCGGTCGTTGACCGTGCCCTCGGGGCGCGGCGACACGGTGCCGGTGACGCGAACAACGTACTCTGCGCGCACGTCGACCGATCCCTCGACCACGGCTTGGAGGATGCCCGAGCGATCGCGCAGGTCGAGGAACGCGAGGTGCTCGCCGTGCTCGCGGCGCTTGGCGACCCACCCGCATACGCTCACGCGCGTTCCCACCATCGAGGAGTTCACCGAGGCGCAGAGCCAATCGCGCAGGCTCGTGGCTTCAAAGTTCGTCGACATGGTCACTTCATTCGTAGTAGTTGGACGATCGTCGAAACGACGTCCTCTTGGGAAACGCGCTGTTGCGTCTGCCCAAAATCCGCGCTTCGCAGGTCCCTAATCGTAACCTCACCGGCCGCGAGCTCCTGGGGGCCGACCAACAGTGCGAGGCGCGCCCCGGACTTGTCCGCCACCTTCATCTGGGCCTTCATCGAGCGCTGGTCGTAGGCGCGGTCGCTCGCCAAGCCCGCCGCGCGAAGTCGGTCGAGCAATAGCGTCGCGACGTCCTCGTGCGTGGTGTCCACGACGAAGACGTCGAGCTGTCGCGCGAGCAACGGGGTCGTGATCCCTTCGGCCTCGCGCGCGATAAGTAGCCGCTCGACGCCGCTACCAAAGCCAATACCACTGGTGGGTTTGCCCCCGAGTTGCTCGACCAGGCCGTCGTAGCGTCCTCCCCCGCCGATCGCGTTCTGCGCCCCTTCGAGGGCGTCCGAGACGAATTCGAAGGTCGTGCGGGTGTAGTAGTCGAATCCGCGCACCAGGCGCGGGTTCAGTTCGTTGGCGACTCCCAGGCGCGAGAGTCCCTCGCGCACCGCAGAGAAATGCGTGCGACAGTCCTCGCACAGGTGGTCGATCAGCATCGGGCCCTTCGCGGTCACGGCGACGCAGGCCGCGTTCTTGCAGTCGAGCACGCGCAACGGATTGGTCCGCCAGGTCTTTTGGTGCTCGTCACAGAGTTCCTCGGCGTGCGCCTCGAGGTGGGAGCGAAGAAGCTCGACGTAGGCCCCGCGACACTCGAGGTGACCCATGGAGTTGATGAGCAGGCGGAACCTGGTGAGTCCGAGGGCCTCGTAGAAGCGCTGGGCCAAGGTGATCACCTCGACGTCCACCGCCGGGTCCCCGGTGCCGAGCACCTCGACGCCCAACTGGTGGTGCTGACGATAACGGCCCGCCTGGGGACGTTCGTAGCGAAAGGCCGGCGTGAAGTACCACGCCTTAAAGGGTGTGGTTGGTTGGTGCTGGATGAAGGCCCGCACGACCGGTGCCGTGCCCTCGGGGCGCAGCGCGTAGAGACGCTCCCCGCGGTCTTTAAAGACGTACATCTCCTTGCGAGCGACGTCGCTCTGCTCACCAATGCCCCGGTGAAAGACGCCCACGTCCTCAAAGACGGGCGTGATCACGAGCGAGAAGCCGTAGAGGTGCGCGTAGTGCGCGAAGGTCGCTACGAGGCCCTCCCACTGGGCCGACTCGGGAGCGAGGACGTCGTGGGTGCCCACGGGCGCTTGGAACTGCGATGGTTCGCTCATGAAGTCTTGTTCTGTCCCGGTAGTTGGCGAAAGGCGTCAAAGACCCCGTCCACGCCCTTGAGTGCCGCCAAGAGACTACTGAGGTGCGCGGGGTCCGCGAGTTCGACGTCAAAGACCATGCGAACAATGCGCGAGCCCGAGGTCGTCGTGGAACTCGAGATGATGTTGAGGTGGTACTCGGCGACGATCTTGGAAACGTCCAGTAGCAACCGTGACCGGTCAAAGGCCATGACCTCGAGCACGGCGCGGTACTGGCCACCGGTCGAACCGTCCCACTCGACGTCGATGATGCGCTCGCCCAACCGATGCGCGAGCGCGACCGCGTTCGAGCAGTCGTCGCGGTGGATCGAGACACCCCGTCCCTGGGTGATGAAGCCCATGATCGGGTCCCCGGGCACCGGCGAGCAGCACCGCGCGAGGTGGATCATCACGTCGTCGAGGCCCTCGACGTAGACCCCCGCCGAACGACGGGCCGTGCGATTCGCGCGCGGCGCGCGCGTCACGGTCGTGGGCAACTGTTCGGCGTCGCCGCCGTGCAGTTCGCGACTGAGTCGCTGGACGACCGCGAGCGCGGAGATCTGGTTCGAGTCGATCGCCATGAACAACGCGTCGAGGTCCTCGAGGTTCATCGAGCTGATCACCGCGTCCAACGCGCTCGAAGAGAGCGAGGTCGCGATCGGCAGCCCCTCTCGGCGCAACGCCTTGGTGAGCTCTTCGCGGCCGCCCTCGATGGCGTCCTCGCGTCGTTCGCGCTGGAACCACTGGCGGATCTTGGACTTGGCCCGAGAAGAGGCGACCATGTTGAGCCAGTCCCTCGAAGGTCCCGACGAATCGTTCTTGGACGTGACGATCTCGACGACGTCCGCCGAATGCAGGACCGTTTCTAAGGGCACGAGACGTCCGTTCACCTTGGCGCCCACGCAGTGGTGTCCCACCTCGGTGTGCACCGCGTAGGCGAAGTCGATAGTCGTCGCGCCCTCGACCAGGGCGATGACGCGACCCTTGGGCGTAAAGACGTAGACCTCGTCCCCGCCGAGGTCGAGCTTGAGCGCCTCGAGGAACGCGATCGGATCGGCCTCTTCTTCTTCGACGTCGGCGAGACGCTGCATCCATGCGATCTCGCGTCCCGAGGCGCCTTCCTTGTAGCTCCAGTGCGCGGCGACGCCGAACTCGGCGCGTCGGTGCATCTCCTGGGTGCGCACCTGCACCTCGACGGACTTACCGCGCGGACCAATCACCGTCGTGTGCAGGGACTGGTAGAGGTTGAACTTGGGCGAGTTGATGTAGTCCTTGAAGCGACCCTGGACCGGCGACCACAGCGCGTGAATCGCGCCGAGCACGGCCCAACAGTCGCGATCCTCCTCGACGATCACCCGGATGCCCACGAGGTCGAAGATCTCGTCGAACTCTTTGCCGCCTACGACCATCTTCTCGTAGATGCTCCAGAAGTGCTTCGGTCGTCCCTTCACCTCGGCCTTGATCGAAAAGGACTCGAGTTTTTCGCCCAGCGTCTCCATGACCTCTTTGAGGTAAGCCTCGCGCTCGGGCTGGCGCGCGGCGACCATCTGCTCGATCTCGGCGTAGCGCTTGGGGTGCAAAGTCGCGAAACTGAGGTCCTCGAGCTGCCACTTGACCTGCTGGACCCCGAGACGGTGCGCGAGCGGGGCGTAGACGTCCAGGGTCTCCTGGGCGATGGCGCGCTGGCGGTTCATGGGCATCACCGAGATAGTGCGCATGTTGTGCAGGCGGTCGGCGAGTTTGATCAACAACACCCGCCAGTCCTGGGCCATGGCGATGAACATCTTGCGGATCGTCGCCGCCTGCTGGGCCTCTTTGGAGTCGAATTCCAGTCGGTCGAGCTTGGTCACCCCGTCAACGACGGCGGCGACCTGCGGGCCGAACTCATTGGCGAGCCACTCGGTGGTGACCCCGGTGTCCTCGACGGCGTCGTGCAGCAGGGCGGCCGCGATCGTGGGCTCGTCGAGCCCCAGGTCGGCCGTGATGTCCGCGACCGCGATCGGGTGGGTCACGTAGGGCTCGCCGGTGCGCCGCAACTGACCCTCGTGGGCGTTGATCGCCACTAGGCCCGCGCGACGGATCAGGTCGACGTCCCCGGACTCGTGGTGCTCGAGGAAACGCGCGATGAGCCGCTCGATCGAACTGGTCAGCGCGGGGTCGGCGCTCGAGCGGTTCGTGAGACTGACCATAGGGTCAGCCTACCGGCGCCCTATCGCCTTTTACGCTTTCGCGCGCGAGGCGCGAGGATCGACGAGGAGCTTCGCTGCGTACGCGCCACGCCCGACGCGCGCTGGACGCTCTCACCCGAGAGCAGCGCGGCACTCGCGGGACTGTAAATGCGGTGGTCGCTGCGCGCCGCGACGCGAATCGCGAGATCGCGGAAACGCGGCTCGCGCTCTTTCATCCACGCGAGCAACGGGCTCGCGATGAAGATCGACGAGTAAGCCCCACTCATGAGTCCGACGAACAGCGCCAGACCGTAGCTCTGCAACGTGGTCGCGCCCAGGATGTACGCGCCGACGATCAAGACTGAAAAGACCGGCAGGATCGCGACGAGCGAAGTGTTGATCGAACGCGCGAGGGTCTGGTTCATCGAGAGGTTGACCATCTCGCCGTACGTGAGGTCGCCGGACTTCAAGACCCCGCCGGTGTTGTCTCGCACGCGGTCAAAGACCACCACCGTGTCATAGAGCGAGTAACCGAGGATCGTCAAGATGGCGATCACCGTGTCCGGGCTTATCTGCAAACCGAAGAGCGAGTACACGCCCACCGTGACGAGCAGGTCGTGGACCATGGCGACGAAGGCCGCAACGGCCATCTTGGGCTCGAAGCGGATGCTGATGTAGGCGACCACCGCGATGAAGAAGATGATCAGCGCCTCTAAGGCCCGGTCGGTGATCTGCGAGCCCCACGTCGGTCCGACACTGCTCGTGGACACCTGATCGGGGTTCACGTGGGCGACCTTCGCCATGGCGTCTACGACGGCGTTGGTGACGCTCAGTTGCTTGGCGGCCGAGAGACTGTTGAGGTCCGCGGTGACCTCGTAGGTCGTACCGCCGAGTTCTTCGACGGTGGGCAACGTCAACCCGGCGCCCTCGACGGCGTGGGTCATGGTCGCGATCGAAGTGTGGGGAGCGAGGACCTCCCACGAGTCACCACCCTTGAAGTCGATGCCGAAGTTAAAGCCACGGATGCCGAGCGAGCCGAGCCCGAGCAGGATCACCACGAGGGACATCGTGAACCAGGTCCGGCGCCTTCCCACGAAGTCGATCGTCGTGAGGCCCCGGTAGAGACGCTGGAAGGGGTTGGGGGTCTTCACTTCGCTACTCATGCTCGACTCCCGCGTTGAGTCCAGCCGCCAGCGAGAGCAACGACGTGCTGTCTGAACCGCGTCGACCCAGCAACACGACCATCGGGCGAGTGAAATACCACGTGATGAACACGTCCATCAGGGTTGAGAGCCCGAGGAAGAAGGCAAAGCCGCGCACGTCACCCACGGCGATGATATAGAGCAACACCGCCGCCAAGAGGCTGACGGTGTCGGCCGCTAACACGGTGCGCCAGGCGGACTTAAAGCCCCGGTCAACCGACGAACGCACCGATCGACCCGCGCGGGCCTCGTCCTTTAATCGCTCGAAGTACACGATGTAACTGTCGACAGTGATACCAATTGACACAATCAATCCGGTGACACCAGCCAAGTCGAAACTCGGGGCGAAGGCGGTATGGCCGAGCGCCGAGATGATCGCCCAGAGCAGGGCGGCGGTGACACTGAGCCCGAGCACGATCACCAGACCCAACGCGCGGTAATAGAGGATCGTGTAGAGCAACACGAGCGCGAGACCCACGAGACCCGCGCCGAGACCAGCGACCAGTGCGCTGTGACCCAGCGTCGGCGAGACGGTCTGGGTCGTGAGTGGTTCGAGGCGCACGGGAAGCGAACCGAACTCCATGGCGAGTGCGAGGTTCTTCGCCGAGGCTTCGGTGAAACTCCCCGAGATCTCGCCCTGACCGGCGAAGGACGTGAAGCTCGCCTGAGAGGGCTGGATGAGGGGCGCGGACTGGACCACGCCGTCGAGTTCGATGGCGAGCAGCGCGTGGAAGTTCTCCTGGGCGACCTTGTCCCACAGGGGACTGCCCGTCGAGGTGAGCGTGTAGTTCACGACCCACTGGCCGATCTGGTTCTGCTGGGCAATGGCGGACTTGACTGACTTACCGGTCAGCTGCGCGGGCCCCAGCACATAGCGCACCGCGTTCTTCGTCGCGCCAAGCCCGGGCAGGATCACGCTGTGCTTGGCGATGTCGTTCTTGGGCAGAGTGGTCTTGATGTTGTCGTAGGCGGGGTCGGCGGCGATGTTGTTCGTCGCGTTACCCGTCGAGGTGTTCACCGCGAGATTGGCGGCGGTCATGGCGTAACTGCTCGCGCACGCGGGAATCGACGTGCTGGGCTTCGCCTTCGCCGAGGCGGGAGGTGCCTCACAGAGCACCGGTCGAAAGAGCAACTGCGCGGTCTGGCCCACCGCGGCGAGCACGGCGCGCGCGTCGGTCACGCCGGGCACCGAGACGACCACGTCTTTGCCCTGGAGGTTCACTTCGGCACCCGAAACGCCCAGGCCGTTCACCCGGTTGGTGAGGATGGTGACGACTTCTTGCATATCGGCCTTGGTGGCGTGGGTCGCGGGCTTGTACACCACCGACAGTCCGCCCGCGAGGTCCAGGCCGAGCTTGGGACCCCAGCCGAGCGCGAGGGTCACCCCGAGGGATCCGAAGGCGATGACGATGGTGAGAAAGAGGCTGACGACCAGCGATCGCCGCGATCCAACTTGCTGAGCCATTACTTCTGATCGCCTTCTTGGGCCGTATCGTCGTGGGGCTCGTCAACGGGCTTCGGGTCGAAGCGACGCGCAATCGCGGTGGGAATGAAGTCCAGTTCGACACCGTTGGGTGTCCTTAGGGTGATGAACTCGTCGGTCATCTTGGTCACGGTGCCCACGAAACCGCCGATCGTCTGGGCCCGCTCGCCCACGTCGACCTTCTTCTGGGTCGTGCGCGCGGCCTTTTGACGCTTGGAGCGAGGACGGAGGTAGAAGAAGTACAACGCTCCAAAAACCAAAGCGTAGATAATCAAGATGTAGGACGAACCACCTTTTGCAGCAGCGAGCATGTGTCTTTCCTCCGTCAATAGACAAAGAAACCCTAGTCGCTGGCGGGCTATGACTTAGAAAAGTCCCCCGGAGCGAGGGGTTACGCCCAAGTGGCGATACGCCTTTTCCGTGCCGACGCGCCCGCGCGGGGTGCGCATCAAGAAACCCTCGCGCAACAGGTACGGCTCGTAGGCGTCCTCGATCGTGGCGGGTTCTTCACCGCACGCGTGCGCCAAGGTCGTCAGACCCACGGGCTGGTTGGCGAACTGACCACACAGCAAACCGAGGATCCGTCGGTCGATCTTGTCCAGGCCGTACTCGTCGACCCCGAAGAGCTCGAGCGCCTCAACCGCGACCGCGTCGTTGACGACCGGGTGACCCTGGACGGCGGCGAAGTCGCGCACTCGTCGCAGCAGGCGATTGGCGATACGCGGCGTACCCCGGCTGCGCGAGGCGATGATCGTCGCCGCGTCTCCCTCGAGCGCCACCTCGAGCAGCGTCGCCGAACGCTCGGCGATGACCGCCAACTCGTCCACGTCATAGAGGTCGAGTTGACCTATGAAACCGAAGCGGTCACGCAACGGCGCCGCGACGAGGCCCGTGCGCGTGGTGGCGCCCACGAGGGTGAAGTTAGGCAGGTCCAGTCGGATCGAGCGCGCCGAGGGTCCGCGTCCGATCATGACGTCGAGGCGCCGGTCTTCCATTGCGGGATAGAGCACCTCTTCGACCGCGCGCGAGAGTCGGTGGATCTCGTCGATGAACAAGACGTCGCCGTCCTGGAGGTCGGTGAGCAGGGCCGCCAAGTCCCCGGGCCTCGAGAGCACCGGGCCCGAGGTGATGCGAAGACCCGAACCCATCTCGACCGCGACGATGCTCGCGAGCGAGGTCTTGCCGAGCCCGGGGGGTCCGGCGAACAACAGGTGATCGGCACTCTGGCGGCGGGCTCGAGCCGATCCCAGCACGATCTCCAGGTGGCGAACGAGTTCACGCTGGCCCACGAAGGCGTCGAGGGTTCCTGGTCGCAGCGAGACCTCCGCGCGCCGCTCCTGCTCGTCCGCGACCGGGGTCACGACCCCCGCACTCAGCTGCTCTAGGTCGATGTCGCGGTGGCTCACGAGCGTCGCAGTCGCGAAAGGGCCGCCCGCAGTGCCTCGGCCTCGTCGTCGGGCAAGCTAACACCGTCCAGGGCCTGGCGGATCTCCTGGCTGGAATAGC
>Ga0182016_10001551_pt1 | contig 27977 bp, 18 predicted proteins | sample 712S2MmetaG_FD_120491 | JGI IMG/M metagenome (GOLD analysis project Ga0182016, IMG submission 120491) | Permafrost microbial communities from Stordalen Mire, Sweden - 712S2M metaG | ecosystem: Environmental > Terrestrial > Soil > Wetlands > Permafrost | place: Sweden: Stordalen | collected...
CAACTTCGCGCCGCAATATATTCCCATCCGCGGAAAAGCTTCCATTATTAAAGAACTCAAAAAAGCCGCTCAAAAGTCCAGCGCGGTTTACCTGGCCGCTGATCCGGACCGTGAAGGGGAAGCGATCGGCTGGCACATTAAAAACTTTTTATCGGTATTACCCAAAATTCCAGTTATTTATCGTTTGAGACTCAATGAAATAACCAAGCCGGCCATTGAAGAGGCGATTAAGTCGCCGACCGAAGTTGATTTGAATATGGTTAACGCCCAGCAGGCCCGCCGGGTATTGGACCGGCTGGTGGGTTATGGAATCAGTCCGCTTTTGTGGAAAAACATACGCCGGGGTTTGTCCGCAGGACGGGTCCAGTCAGTGGCACTGCGCCTGATCTACGAACGGGAAAAAGAAATCGCGAGTTTCATACCGGTTGAATATTGGAGTTTGGAAGCGGATTTTATTACCGAAGCTGAAAAGACCATTCGTACCAAATTGGCCAAGATTGACGGTCAAAAACCCGAACTTAAAACCCAAGCCGAAACCATGGCGCTGGTAGAGAGGGTTAAGAACGCCGCTTTTAAAGTGTCGGCTATGTTACATCGGGATAAATCCAAAAAACCGCCTATGCCTTTTACGACTTCGAAATTGCAGCAGGAATCCTATAAGCAGCTGAGGTTTGGGGCTCGAAAGACGATGTCAATCGCTCAAGGCCTTTATGAAGGTATTGAAATCGGCGAAACAGCTCCCGTAGGGCTGATTACGTATATGCGTACGGATTCCAAGCGTATTTCGCCTGACGCAAAGGCGGAGGCTGCCAAGTTTATTCAAGAAACCTATGGCGAAAAGTATTTGAGCCAGGGCGAACGGGATACGGCCAATAAAAATAAAATTCAAGACGCGCATGAGGCCATTCGGCCGACTTCGTCTTATAGAACACCTGAATTGATGAAGTCGTTCCTTACACCCGAACAGTTCAAACTTTACCAGTTGATTTGGGAAGATTTTATGGCCAGCCAGATGAGTTCGGCCCAATACCGTGAAACCAGCGTCGAAGTGATGGGCGACAATGTGACGTTTAGGGCAACGGGTACGGCCACGGTGTTTGACGGGTTTACAAAAGTTTATGAAGAAGCGGCCGATGAAGATAAAAAGGCTCATGGCGAACCAGGCGGGGATGAAGAACAAACCAATCGAGTAACTGCCAATAAACTCAATGGTATCGCCGAAGGTCAGACAATGATCTGGAAAGAGCCTGTTCCTGAACAACATTTTACTCAACCGCCTCCACGCTTTACAGACGCTTCGATGATCAAAACACTGGAAGAATTGGGCATTGGACGTCCTTCGACTTATGCGCCAACCCTTGAAACCATTCAAGCCAGACGTTATGTAAAAAAAGAAGCTGGCCGGTTTTTTTTAGCCGAATTAGGTAGTTTGGTTCTTGAAATTCTCATGAAGAATTTCCCGGTCATTTTGGATTATGCTTTTACGGCTAAAATGGAAGGTCAGTTGGATCAGGTTGAGTCCGGCGAAATCGAATGGCACAACGTCATTGGAGAATTTTACGCGCCTTTTAAAGACAGTTTGGCCGAGGCCGAAAAGCTGATAGCCGAGGATAAAAGTAAATTTGAGCAGGTGACTACCATTCCCTGTGAAAAGTGTGGCTTGATGATGATCGTCCGGTGGGGTCGGTTCGGAAAATTTATAGCCTGCTCCAATTACCCCACCTGTAAAAACGCCAAGGGTTTAAAAGAAACAACGGATGGCTCCATTCAAATTGATGATACAACCACCGACGAAAAATGCCCGAAATGCGGCGGCGCGATGATGGTGAAGGCAGGCCGGTTTGGTAAATTCTTGGCCTGCTCCAATTATCCCGAATGCAAAAGTACGCAGGGGATTTCACTTAAGATTCCTTGCCCGCTTGGCTGCGGCGGCGAAATAGTTTCCCGTGGATCGCCCCGCGGAACTTTTTACGGCTGTAATAAATATCCGGATTGTAAATTTGTTTCTTGGAATAAACCGATCCAAAGGGCTTGTCCCCAGTGCGCCTCTCCTTATTTAACAGAAAAATATACGAAGACTTTGGGCGCACACATCTCTTGTCCCAATAAAGAGTGCGACTATAAAGAGTTTCCGAATAAGGAAGAAGGCGTACCGGCGGCTCCGCCACCTGCCTCACCCATGGGATTTGGGGGATTTGATTGAAGGACCCTGTTCAAAAAGCGCAGATTCTCATCGAAGCTTTTCCTTATATTCGACAATGGTACGGGGCGACAGTGGTAGTCAAATACGGCGGTAGTACCCGTTCGGGCGCGGAAGATCTTAAAAGAACTTTGCAGGACATTGTTTTGATGAAGTTTGTGGGCATGAGGCCTGTGGTGATTCATGGCGGCGGCAAAGATATTACGGCTTTGACTCAAAAAATGGGGATTCGTTCCCACTTTGTTGACGGATTGCGGGTGACCGATCTTCCCACTATGGAAGTGGTGGAAATGGTTTTAGGCGGCAAGATCAATAAAGAATTGGTCAGCACTATTCAACAATTGGGTGGTCAGGCGGTAGGGTTATCAGGTAAAGACGGCGCGATGCTTCAGGCGACAAGGGTGAAATCCAAGACGGGTAAAGATATTGGATATGTGGGTAAAGTTTCTAAAGTAAACACCTCAATCCTTGATATTTTAGATAAAGAAAAATTTATTCCGGTAATCGCTCCCTTAGGTTTGGGAACAGATGGTAAGACTTATAACGTGAATGCGGATGAGGCGGCAGGCGCGATTGCGGGGGCCTTGAAAGCTGAAAAATTGGTGTTTTTGACGGATGTGCCTGGAATCTGCCGCAAAAAGAACGATCCGAAAAGTTTACTCTCCAGCGTTAAAGTGAAGGACATAGCTAAACTGATTAAGTCGGGCGTTATTTCAGGGGGCATGATCCCCAAAGTAGAAGCCTGTCTTCATGCGGTCAAATCAGGTGTTCATAAAACCCATATTATTGATGGGACATTGCCCCATGCTTTGCTTCTTGAAATTTTTACTCCGCAGGGTGTTGGAACCGAAATAGTTCCTTAGTTTCGATTCTTTACCCCCATCCCTAGATGGTTTCCCTATAGGTTCCTTCTTCCCCTAGTGTTATAATCTGCCTGTTGTTAATTGTTTGAGGAGTTCTCATGAAATGTCCTTTTTGCGGACATCAAGAAGATAAGGTAATGGATTCAAGGCCCAGTAAAGGCGGGTCTGCCATTCGCCGACGCCGTGAATGCCTCAAGTGCGAAAAACGGTTTACAACCTACGAGCAAATTGAAGATATTCTTCCTATGGTAGTTAAGCGCGACGGCCGGCGCGAGCCTTTTGACCGTTTAAAAATTGTTTCGGGTATCCGCAAAGCTGTTGAAAAAAGACCTGTTTCTTCAGAACGCATTGAGTCCCTGGTGGATGATATCGAAACTGTTCTCATGGAAAGGGCTGCGAAAGAAATCAACTCAACCGAGATAGGTGAGATGGTTATCCGACGTCTTCAAGATCTGGATGATGTGGCCTATGTGCGCTTCGCCAGCGTTTACCGCCAATTCAAAGATATCACGGCTTTCATGGATGAAGTGAAACGCCTGATGTCCCGCAAAAGCTAAAATCTCCTCATCAAAATAACCCTAGTTATCCAATTTCGGCTTTGTTTTTCGTCGAAACCCTTGCCCCGGTCTTCCTGCGTGGGTAAAATCTTCGCGCGTTGAACCCACTCTAAATTCCTTTAGGAGGAAGCATGAGCCATCGTATCGCCGAAGTGAAAAGCCGTGAAATTCTTGATTCCCGTGGTTTTCCCACGGTGGAAGTGGATGTTTATTTGGAAGACGGCACCGTGGGCCGCGCCGCGGTTCCTTCGGGAGCTTCCACTGGTGAATATGAAGCGGTTGAGCTTCGGGACGGCGACCCAAAACGCTATGGCGGCAAGGGTGTGCTCAAAGCAGTAGCTAACGTTAACGCTAAAATCGCCCCCAAGGTCAAAGGCATGGATGTGACCGACCAGCGCGCCTTGGATTATTTCATGATTGATCTGGATGGAACAGCTAACAAAGGCAAATTAGGCGCCAACGCCATTTTGGGCGTCTCTTTGGCCGCCGCGAAAGCCGGGGCCAAGGTCGCCAGCCTTCCGCTTTACAAGTATATCGGCGGTGCCAACGCCAACACCCTTCCGGTGCCAATGATGAACATCATCAATGGCGGCATGCACGCGGATAATAACGTTGATCTTCAAGAATTCATGATTATGCCGATTGGCGGGAAGACTTTCGCTGAAACCCTGCGTACCGGCTCGGAAGTTTTCCACGCCCTGAAAAAAGTGCTGCACGATAAGCATCTGAACACCGCCGTAGGCGACGAGGGAGGATTTGCCCCCAACCTTAAATCCAATGAGGAAGCCCTTCAGGTGATTATGGAAGCCATTAAAAAGGCCGGTTACATGCCGGGAAAAGATGTTTTGATCGCTTTGGACGCGGCCTCGTCCAGCTTCTATGACAAGAGCCTCCACAAATATGTTCTCGAAGCGGAAGAACAAAAGCAAAAGAACAGCGAGCAATTGATCGATTTCTATTCCAACCTGGTCGCCAAGTATCCCATTATTTCCATCGAAGATGGCTTGGATGAAAACGATTGGGATGGCTTTAAGAGCATGACCGAAAAGCTGGGTAAAAAAATTCAAATTGTGGGCGATGATTTGTTTGTGACCAATACCAAGAAGCTCAAACAAGGTATTGAAAAGGGAATCGCGAACTCCATTTTGATCAAGGTCAATCAGATCGGGACTTTGACCGAAACCCTGGAAGCCATTCAAATGGCAAAAGAGGCCGGTTATACCGCCATTGTGTCGCACCGTTCGGGCGAAACGGAAGACACGACCATCGCGGATATCGCGGTGGCCACCAACTGTGGTCAAATTAAGACCGGTTCGGCTTCCCGAACGGACCGTATCGCTAAGTACAACCAATTGCTCCGTATTGAGGAAGAGTTGGGCGACGCGGCTCAGTTTTTGGGCAAAGAAGTGTTTTACAACCTTTAGTCAATTCATATCACCCATACTCCTTAGGGAGTATGGGTGTAACTTTCCGAGCCTTTAATGACCCCAGCTATTTCCAGAAATTCAAATCCACCTCGCATTTATGAAAGCGTCATCGAATTAGTGGGCCATACGCCCTTGATTCAAATGCATTTGCATAATGTTCCAGGCGTTGAAATTTACGCCAAGATGGAATCCTTTAATCCGGGCGGATCGGTTAAAGATCGACCGGCTTTGCGAATGATTCAAGAGGGAATAAAGTCTGGAAAGTTGACAAAAGACAAACGCATATTGGACGCGACTTCCGGCAACACGGGTATCGCCTATGCCATGATTGGTGCGGCACTGGGTTATAAGGTAGTTTTGGCGATTCCGGCCAATTGTAGTGAGGAACGTAAGCGAATTTTAAAGTCCTATAATGCTGAGGTTCATTTCTCAAGTGAGATGGATGGGTCGGACGGAGCCATTGTCTTGGCTCGAAAGCTCTACCAAGAAAACCCGGACCGTTACTTTGTTCCTGATCAATATAACAACCCTGAAAATCCTAAAGCTCATATGTTGACAACCGCTGAGGAAATCATGGAGTACATGGGCGATAAAATTACTCATTTCGCGTGTGGTATTGGAACCAGTGGCACTTTAATGGGCACGGGCCGCCGCATTAAAGAAATGAAGCCGTCAGTTCAAATTGTGGCTTTAGAACCGGCCGAGCCTTTTCATGGATTGGAAGGGTTGAAACATATGGCCTCTTCTATTGTGCCGGGTATTTATGATCCGAAAGTTTATGATCGAAAAATCCCTATGGATACGGATGAGTCCTATGAAATGGTTAAACTTCTGGCTCGAAAAGAGGGACTGCTCGTCGGTTTATCGAGCGGCGGTGCCATGGCGGCCTGCGCCAAATTGGCCCGTGAAATTAAGAAGGGCTGTATCGTGACTGTCTTCCCGGATTCGGGTGATAAATATCTTTCGACAAGAGTGTGGGAATAATGATTACATTTGAAAAAACAGCTCAAGAACAAATGATCGCTATTGGAGAGCGGGGTTATCCGCATGAAATCTGCGGTCTTATGTTTGGCAAAGCGGGCAATATCCGAACCGTGACCGAAGTGTTTGAATGCGGCAACTTGAACAAGCTTAAACCTGAAACCCGCTATGACATGGATCCGAAGGATTATTTAAAAGGGGAAGCCATCGCTCGGCAAAAGGGTTTGGATGTAGTGGGTATATTCCATTCCCATCCCGATCATCCGGATAAGGCCTCTGAAACAGACCGCGCGGCGGCTTGGCCCGGTTTTTCCTACATCATCATGTCGATCCAAAAAGGGAAGTTCGCGTCCATGAAATCCTGGGTTTTGAACGACGCTTCCCAGTTTGACGAAGAATCAGTTCAATAAAAGAAGAAGGTTTTCGTGAAAGTTCTCACTGAATATCTCTGGTTTGAAACGATCAAGCATCGCGACTATATCAATATCACCGACCAGGTTGAAAAAGCTGTTAAAAAAAGCAGCGTTCAAGAAGGAATGGTTTTGGTTTCGGCCATGCACATTACGGCTGGGATTTATGTCAATGATGCTGAAGAAGGTTTAATTGTGGATATTGATGAATGGTTAGAAAAATTGGCGCCTTATCGGGAAGATTATCAACATCATCACACGGGCGAAACTAACGGTGATTCTCATCTTAAAAGCATCTTGGTTCATCACGAGGTGATAGTGCCAATCACCAAAGGAAAATTAGATTTCGGTATCTGGCAACAAATTTATTACGCGGAGTTTGACGGGCAGCGTAAAAAACGGGTTATTGTGAAAGTTATGGGGGAATAATGGAATCCGCAAAACCAGCTTTTGAAAAATATGTTTTTGTTTGTACCAACGAAAGAGCCGAAGGTGAACGCGTCTCTTGTGGAAAGTCTTTTTGCGGTAAAGAACTGCATGCCAAACTCAAAGAAGCGATCAAACTGGCTGGAATGGCGGATAAAATCAGGGTTTCCAAATCAGGTTGTTTAGATGTATGCGAAGAAGGAGCGAATATTCTTTTTTACCCCGAAAACATCTGGTTAAATCATGTCGAGTTGAGTGATGTTTCAGCTGTTCTTGAGAAACTTGGCATAAAAGCCTAAGATAATGGCCGTTCATTTTTGGACGACTATTTTAGTGGGGGTGACCGGTTTCGACTGGGAAGCTGAACTTTTGGGAGCGTGTCGAGGCGCCATCGCTCGTCAAACATGGCAACGGTTTAACTGCCGATCAACAGTTAGCTCTCGCCGCTTAATGCGGTAAGCGTTTCGCCCTTGATGCCTATTAGGGGGATGGAACGTAAACAATAGGCTGGTCTGGATCAGGGTTGTTCCACCGATGGCCGGACGAGAAACAATGGGACTGGCTCTCCGCCGGCCGCTCGAGAGCGAGCGGGGGGTGAGACTCATTCTTGAGCTACGCACGTAGGGCCCATTATGGATGTTTTTCAGGACGTGGGTTCGATTCCCACCACCTCCACCATTTTTATGTTTTGGATTAAGATTTAACCTAATTCTTATTGAGTCAAAAATAATGTTGAAAATAAAGTTTTTTGTCTAGTTTTCAGCGCTTATTTAAAGTTTTATAATTTGGACTGAAATAGTGTTTTTTTATTTGAAGTTATTGTCAGGAAGAATATCGTTGGCGTATTTATATGTGTTTTACGTTTGGAGTAGAGGAATTGTTTTCTTAGGTTTAAAACAAAACCGATTAAATTAAAACTTTTAAATGGATGCGGGTTTTGTTAGACTGCTCAAGTTTTCATACCTTTAAACGTTTTGAGGCCTCATTTAATGAAATATTTTAATGGTTTTTTGACTTTAGTTATTTTGTCCAGTTTTACATTTTCTGCGCATGCTACAGGGCCTACCTATGTTAAAGATGCCATTGTTGCATCCGCTACTTGGACCAAAGAAAACAGTCCATATGTACTTCAGAACGATATTGTAGTTTCCAAAAGCGCGGTATTAACCATTGAGCCAGGGACGGAAATTCGTTTTGTAGCCCCTACTGGTGGAGCGGTTGGAGCTAGTCCCAACCTAGTTGTTCAAGGTGGACTTAGAGCAGTCGGTAGTCCCACTGACCCCATTCAGTTCAACCCCGCTGTGGCCGGTTCTCTTTGGGGAGCTATTTATTTTTATAATGCTGATTCGGCTAATTGCATTATTGAAGATTGCTTGATTAAAGGTGGGCGCATTGTTTGTAATTCTTCGTCACCCGTTATTACGCAATCGGCTATTTTTGGGGCAAAAAGCGGTATTGAAGTTGCTTTGAATTCCTCACCTCAAATTACAAATAATCGCATTACGGCTAATGGAATAGCCATTATCCTTTTAGCGGATACCGCTAGCCCCATTGTTACCGGCAATGAAATTTACAATAATAATTATGGTTTTTATTTAAAGGATTTTGGTACACCGAATATTTCCGCTAACAAGATTTATGGCAATTTAAAATATAACTTTGTGAACTATTCAGCGAAAAGTTTATCTAGTCCGAATAACGATTTTCGTTTAACGGATGCCCAACAAATTATGCGGACAATTTATGATGGTGCTTATAGTCCGACTCTGGGGCGTGTTGGATTTATGCCGTTTTTGGGAATGCAAACAACTCAAACCTTCGTTGCTGCGACAAGCGTTCAAGCAACGCCTTTGCCGACGAATCAGGTGCAGCCGAATATTCAAGAAGAGGATTTGTGGAGTTATGGTCGTCCTTTTGACGCAATGAAAATCAGCAATGTTGAAGCGCAAAAGAAAAAACCTTCTTCTGTGGTGAAAATTCTGGCGGTAGGTGCCACGGCGGTAGTTACCGTAGTACTTTTGTTCCTGTAAGCAAATAGTTTCAAAAAGTTACTATTTAGAAAAACTTCGTTTTGCCTAATGCTTTTTCAAAGCTTTCGTTGTTATCCCTAGTTGCCCATGCTAGAATTTCGCTTATTTTTCACAAGGAGCTTTTATGCGTTTTTTAACATTGCTTTGCTGTTTTTTGGCCGCTTCTACGGTTATGGCTCGCGAATTCACAGTTGGAACAGTTGATTTGCAACAATTGTTTAAAGAGTATCCGGGAACTAAAACAGCCCAGAAGAAATTTAACGCTATGGCGGACAAAAAGAAGCAGGATTTGACGGATGCAGCCGAAGAAATAAGGGATCTGGAGAAGGAACTAAAAGATTCCAGTTCTGTTTTGTCCAAATCGGAAATGAAAGAGAAACAAGAAGAGTATGCTACTAAAGCAAAAGCTTTCCAAGATCAAGAGAATCAAGTTCAAAATGACTTGGCTGGCAAAGAGCAGGAAATGACACAGGCTCTTTTAAACGAGATTAAAGTAATTGTGGCAAAGGTTGCTCAAGATAAGGGAGTTGACCTGGTTTTAGATTCCGATAAGACCGTTTACGCCAAAGATGCCACAGATTTGACCCCAGATGTTTTAAAGAACTATAAAAGTTCCGATTCGTCCGATTCAGATAAGTAGACTGTATTTGAGAAGCGTTTCCCATGTCTAATTCTTTTTCCTTAGAACAGCTAGCTAAGGAAATCGGAGGAACCTTTAAAGGAGACGCTTCGCTTATTTTAAAAGGAGTCGCTCCTTTAGAGAAAGCTCGTTCGGGCGATCTAACCTTTCTCACAAATCCGCGTTATATTTCGGCTTCGACACATACCCAAGCTTCCGCTATTTTGACCGATAAAGAGCTTCTGGGTGTTGAAAAATCCTTTCTCTTATCGAAAAATCCCTACGCCGCATTAGCAAAAGTAATCGGTCTTTTTTATCCTCCGTTAAAACATCAAACCGGTATTCGATCAGGAGCTGTAATAGACCTGCGGGCTAAAGTTCATGAGACTGCGTCAATCGCGTCTGGTGTTTTTGTTTCAGCTGGCGCAAATATAGGACCTGGCGTGATTCTTTATCCAGGGGTTTTTATCGGTGAAAATACTAGTATTGGCGATGATTGTATTATTTATTCCAATGTCTCAATTCGAGAAAATTGTGTTTTGGGCAACCGAGTTATTCTTCAACCGGGAGTAGTAGTGGGATCAGATGGTTTTGGTTTTGCAAAAGAGGGGCAAGAGTATCGAAAAATTCCGCAAGTCGGCAACGTAATTATCGAAGATGACGTGGAATTAGGCGCAAACGTATGTGTGGATCGCGCTGTATTGGGAAGCACAGTTATTGGAAAAGGAACAAAACTCGATAATCTTATTCAAGTTGGGCACAATGTGGTTATCGGTGCTAATACGGTAATTGCGGCTCAAACCGGAATTTCCGGTTCAACACAAGTTGGGAGTAACGTTATTATGGGTGGCCAAGTGGGGTTAGCGGGCCATTTAAAAATCGGAGACTTTGTTACGTTGGCAACGAGAACTGGTGTTATGGAAGATATTTTAGAGAAAGGTGTTTATTGGGGATCCCCTTCTTTAAAAATATCAGACGAAATGAAAAATGTTGCGATTTATCGTCAATTGCCGGAGTTAATAAAAAGAGTGCGATTACTGGAAAAAGAATTGGAAAAAATCCAAAACGTGAAAAAAGATGAAAAGTAAAAGCGCCATTACCCTTCAAAAAACAATTAGAAAATCTTTTGGTTTTGAAGGGATGGGGCTACACACTGGAAAAATTTGCAAGGTTAAAGTTTCTCCTCTCCCAGAAGGATCGGGTATACGTTTTTTTCGAGAGGATCTAAATTCTGAAATTGTAGTAAGTCCTGAAAGTGTTAGTAGTACAGCAAGAGGAACAACTTTAAGCGGCGAAAATGACGCTACCATTCATACGATTGAACATTTTTTGGCTACCGTATCAGGATTTGGGGTTAATAATTTAAAGGTTGAAATGAATGCTGAAGAAATGCCCATTATGGACGGCAGCGCGGTTCAGTTTTGTGAAATGTTTCGAGAAGTCGGCGTTATTGAACAGTTCGCTTCCTGCTTGCCGATCAAAGTTACCGAGATACTTGAACTTCAATTTGGTGATGTTTATTTGAAAGCAGAACCGTCCGATCAATTGGTGCTAGATGTAACGACTTCGTTTCCTTATCCGGATCTGGAAAATCAGAAAAGAATTTTCAAGTTAGAATCAAAAAGTTTTGAGCTTGAATTGGCGCCCGCACGTACATTTTGTTTTGAAGAGGAAATCGAACTGCTTCGCAAACAGGGACTTATCAAAGGTGGAGACTTAGGTTGCGCTATGGTGATAGGGAAAAAAGGAATTGTTAATGGACCTTTTCGATTCGAAGATGAAGTTGTGCGGCATAAGACGATGGATTTATTGGGCGACTTGACGCTCTTAAACCGCCCCCTATTGGCAAAAATAACGGTGAGAAAAGCTGGCCACCGTTATCATGTTGAATTAGCAAAAGCTATCTTGAAAAAATTCGGAAATCAGGATCCACAGATTAAAAAATATTCCAGAGGTAAAAATATGCTCGATATTGTTCAAATCCAAAAAATGTTGCCTCATCGTTATCCGTTCTTATTGATTGATAGGATTCTGGAGTTGGAACCAAACAAAAGAGTGGTCGGTATAAAAAATGTGACAGTCAACGAACCGTTTTTTCAGGGTCATTTTCCGGGTCACCCTATTATGCCGGGTGTTTTGGTGATTGAAGCCATGGCTCAAGTAGGAGGATTGACCTTTTTATGCAATGAAAATAATTCGGGAAAAATTCTTTATTTAGCTGGTGTCGACAATGCCCGCTTTCGAAAACCGATTATTCCTGGAGATCAAATTCGTTTTGAAGTTGATGTGATATTTGTCAGGTCAAAGATTGGAAAGATTTCGGGGAAAGCTATAGTGGATGGTCAAGTAGCGGTCGAGGCTGAACTAACCTGTGCCATTGTGGATCGTGTGTCGGAAACCACGGGAGAGTAATCATGTCTTTATCCCAAGTTAATATTCATCCTACTGCCATTGTGGATCCTAAAGCGAAATTAGGTGAAGGTGTTTCCATTGGGCCTTATTCGATAATTGATGGTGACGTTTCGATTGGGGCTTATACGGCAATTGGTGCTCATTGTCTAGTAACAGGACACACAACCATGGGGCAAAGAAATCGAGTGTTTGCCGGCGCGATTATTGGTAGCGAACCTCAAGACGTGAAATATAAGGGAGAAACCTGTTATTTAGAAATGGGAGACGATAACTATATTCGTGAATATGTGACCATTAATCCGGGGACTGGTGAAGGATCAAAGACGATTATTGGGAATGATAATTGGTTTATGATTCAAACCCACGTGGGACACAATTGTGTTTTGGGAAGTCACATTAAGTTGGCTAATTTGGCTACTTTGGGCGGGCATGTTCAAATTGAAGATTACGCGACAGTTGGGGGAGTAACGCCGGTACATCAATTTGTTCGAATAGGACGTTACGCGATGATTGGTGGCGGATTTCGAGCCGTTCAAGACATAGTTCCTTATATGATTGCGGGGGATGAACCGTTAAGAATTTTCGGAGTCAATCAAATTGGACTGGAAAGAAATAATATTTTGAAAGAGACGATCGAAATTCTTAAAAAAGCGCACAAAGTTATTTTTAGAAATAACTTTACCCTTAAAGAAGCTATTCAAGTTCTTTCGACAGATTTTCCTCAAACCGAGGAAGTGAAACATTTATGCAAGTTTTTGAGCACCAGTACCCGAGGTATTGTTCGTTGAAAATGAATGATTCTATTGGGCTTATCGCGGGTGGCGGTGATCTTCCTCTTTTTTTTGCGCGTGCGGCTAAATCCAAAGGTTTGTCGCTTCATGTTGTTGCGGTTCGTGGGTCTGCTTCAAAAAAAATTGAAAAACTGAGCGATTCTATACAATGGATTTCCCTAGGCCAAGTAGGGGCGTTGATAGGTTTTTTTAAGAAAAAAGGTGTCCGCCAAGCGGTAATGCATGGCAAAGTTCAACATTCGGAGCTGTTTAAACATTTCAAACTTGATTTGAAAGCGCTATCCCTTTGGTTGAGGTTAAAAGATCGTTCCGGTGAGGGATTGTTAGGGGCTTTATCCCAGGAGTTGAAAAAACAGGGAGTCTTGTTAAAGGATTGCCGGTTTTTAATGGAAGAGGTTTTGACACCCAATAATTTTAATGTTGGAAAAGTAGATTTTGATTCTAAGGCGACAATCGCTTTTGGATTAAAAAAAGCTAAAAATTTGGCTGAGCTTGGTATTGGTCAAACTTTAATTGTTAAGAAGAACGCTGTAGTTGCCGTTGAAGCGATGGAGGGGACGGACAAGACAATTCAACGGGCAGGCGTTTTCGCAGGTTCGGGAACCATTCTCGTCAAAGTCTCTAGTCCTGGACAGGATTGGCGTTTTGATGTTCCCACTATAGGTATGGAGACTTTTCAAAAGCTGATTCAAATTAAAGCCAAGGGAATTGTTTTGGAATCTGGAAAATCATTTCTGCTAGAAAAAGAGCAATTGTCCTCTTTGGCGAAAAAAAATGGATTGTTTATACATACCGTTGGTTGAAATTAACGATTTTTTTTGATTAAAAGAACCAATCCAATAACACTGAAGATAAAGTTCATAAGCCACATCGATAGGAAAGGAGAAATAATCCCCTGATCTCCTAAGCCCTGGCCTATTTGCTGACCGCCAATATAAATAAAAGCTACCAACAAACATATTCCGAAACTAAACACAACGCCGCTGTATTTACCCATACTCCAACCCCAGGGAACTCCCAAAATGGCCAGGATAATGCATCCGAAGGGTACGGCCAGTTTGTGATTGAGTTCTACCAATTCCTTGTGACAATCCGCACCGCTTTTTTCTAATTGTTGAACGTATTTATAAAGCTCGATTAAAGGCATTTCTTCAGGAACTTTTGGATCTTTTAAAAAGTCGGAAGGCTTCTCGGTAATGGGGACAGTCATTTGATTGAAGTATTTCGCCGATATTTCGCGGTCTGTTTCGTCAAAAGCCCTTAAATAACCCTGGGAAAATACCCAATGATTGTTAATGTATTGAGCATTTTTGGCGTCAATTCTAAATTTCAAATGAGTTCCGCCGGCGAAATCTAAGATCAAAACATCCGAGAGAGTATTGTTAGCGCCATTAAAAGAGCCAATATGATAAATCTCGTTGTTGGCTCCCAGCCAAGGAAAATTCTGGCGCTGAAGATTGGCAAATTCTTCCGGCTGTTTTTGAATTTCTACCACTTTGGTGTGCCGAACCATTTGTGTGGTGTTTGGCACTACATCTTCATTCATAAGGATAGTAATAAGACAGACTGCTACGCCGCAATAGAACAATGGAATCGCCACGATAGAAATGCTTGCTCCACCGGCCCTCATGGCAATTAACTCGCTGTTCTTTGAAAGCCGACTTAAAGAAAATAAAACCGCAAAAAGTACCGCAATGGGGAGAGTTTGTACCGTGAAACCGGGCATCTGAAGAAAAAAATACTTTAGGGTTAAAAAAGCACTTGGTTTGAATTCCATGACGAAATGAATGTCTGTAAAAATCTGAACGATCAATACCAGAACACTAAAACCGAATGTGGCAATTAAAAATGGTTTGGCGAATTCTACTAAAGTGTAGCGCGTTAAAATTTTCAAGGTGTATATCCCTAAGTCGTTTTCTTGTTTGAAAAGCCGGTAAAGTTTTTGAAAGCGGAGTGTTCGGAAACAACGAGATAATAAATAAAACAACCTGCGACTGTTAAAAAAAGATTTGGCCACCAGGAGCCGATTATCGGGTTAACGACGCCTCGTTCACTAAGGATTTGACCTACTGTAAACATCATGTAATAAACGAAAATCATGGCTAATCCCAAGATAAAGCCGATAAAGCCTTTGGCTTTCATCCAGAGACCTAAGGGTGCGCAAAACCAAATCAGTATAACGCAGGCAAACGGAAGTGAGATGCGTTTTTGAAATTCATTCCGGAGTGACCTTTTTCTGCCGTCGTCCTTGGTAGATTGAATTTCGTCAGATATTTCGTTTAGTGTCATCTCTTCAAAATCTTTTTTAATGTCATCAATATGGGCCAGCTGATTTCCCAACTTCAAGTGAATTGTATAGTGTTGAAAATACAATCGGTTATAGGTTTGATAGTTATTGTTGTCCCAGCTCATAATCCCGTTATCCAAATGAAAAAGCATTTGGTATTTTTGGGTATTTGTTTCCAATGATCCGGTTTTTGCCAAAGTTGTTTGGACGGGAGCTTGTGGAGCCCAATGATTAAAGACTTTTACTTGGGAAAATAGACCCTCCGAGTTCAAATGATCGATATAAAACTGATAACCTTCAAATTGATCAATGAAAACTCTTTCGCGAATTGCCACATCCGCCTGTTTTTTCAATATTTTAAAATGAGTTTCCTTAAAAGTGTAATTGGCGGCGGGCAGAATTTTGTCGTTGAAATAGAGCATCGCAATTGTCATGACGACTCCAAAAACTAAGACGGGAGCAATAAGGTGAAAAAGATGTATTCCGCTGCTTTTGAAGGCAGTGATTTCCATATCTGAACTCAGCCGGCCAAAGGCCAAAAGAGTGGATACCATCATGGACATTGGGATGGTCAGGGATAAAACAAAAGGAACAAGGCTCAAATAGAGTATTAGGGTATCGACCAAGGGGGCTTTTTTGTTGAGTACCAAGTCCAGAAGTAAAAAAATTTTATTTGTCATAAAAAGAAAAGTTAGCATGCTGACCGTGATGAGAAAAGTAGGCATTATTTCCGCGAGTATGTAGCGATAGGTTATCTTCAAGAAGGCCTCTTTTGTTGCTAATTTTTCGCAGTATAGCATAGGGTTTTCACCATGAACGGGCTCCAGACTTCTTCCATTCGACGATTGGGGGGATTATTTCGTCCATTGGGAAGGAGGGCAACCCGTAAATCCTGGTTAAGTTGTATTTTAAAGTCTGGAACAGAGTTTAAAAATAACCGTTAATAAAAGGGCGGAATTGATATGATTTGGGAAGTTTTAAAAGCATTCCCAGGGATTCCGGGAACGTCAGCAAGATATTTATATAACGGGAAGGAACCTCGAATGAATCGGGCGTGGAAGTGGCTACTTTCGCTCAATTTCGAAAAGAGCTTCTTTTCTTCTTTTTTGAAGCTTCTTTTAGTTTGGAATCCAATTTGGACTTTAGTATTAAGTTTGCTGTATGAGCGGGGATCAGTTCGGTCAATATTCTTTCGCTGGGGATGGAGTTTTTTAGAAGCCACGGTTGTGGGTTTATTCGCTATGGCGGTTATTCAGATTTTTCTTTTTTTTGAAAAAACATGGTTGCGGGCGACAGGAAAATACTATTCGGCCCATGGAACCGGCTGGTATCTGCTCTTTTTGGCATTTACAGTCCCTTTCGGTCTTTATCTTGCTCTTCATTTAATTGTTTTTTTGATTAATTGGGTCTTTGCGGGCGATCCCATAACACCAGAATTTCATTGGCAATATTATGAAAGTGAAATTTTTTGGGGCTGGATGCTTGTTTTAGTTTTTTTCTTTCTTAAATCCTGGGAAGAACTAAGGGATGTGGCCCGGCTAAATCGAATACGCGCGGAAGAATTGGAAAAAGAAAGGCTTCAAGCGCTTTTAACGAAGCTGAAAGATCAAATGAATCCGCATTTTTTATTTAATACGCTTAATACGGTTGCGTCCCTCATATCCGCTGATCCTCCCAAAGCAGAGCAGGTGGTCGTCAAACTTTCCGCTCTTTTTCAGGCTATTTTAGAAGCCACTAGTAAAACGAATCATCCGCTTAAAAAGGAATTGGATTTTTGCCGAGATTATTTGGATATTGAGAAAACGCGGTTTGGCTCCCGTTTAACCACGAAAATCAAAATCGATTCCAATGTTGATGCGGGTAATTTGTTGATTCCGGTTTTGATTTTACAACCATTGGTGGAAAACGCTGTAAAACACGGAATATCTTCCCGATCGGCTGGGGGAAGCCTTTGGATAAACGCATCGGTGCGGGGAGCTCAATTGCTTCTCTCTGTTGAAGATGATGGAGTTGGTTTTGGAAATTCTCCTTATGCGGGATCTGGAACGGCTTTGGAGAATTGCAGAAAAAGACTGGAATTGGAATTTGGAATCGACGGGAAAATGGAGATCAGTTCCCGTGGAAAGAGCGGAACTAAAATTTTATTAATTATTCCAATTTCTAAAACGAAAACTAACACCCGAAAGGAAGATTCATGATGCGAGTTTTAATAGCGGACGATGAAGCGTTAGCTCGTTCCAGGTTTCAACGTATGTTGTCTTCCTTTTCGGACATAGAAGTGGTTGGCGAGGCCTCTAATGGATTGGAAGCTCTTCAGATGGTGCAAGCCATGAAACCGGACTTGATTTTTCTAGATATTGAGATGCCTGAATTAAGCGGACTAGAAGTGGCGGAAGCGTTGGAAGGGCAAGGTCCGACCGTGGTGTTTGTTACCGCATATAGCGAACACGCTTTAAAAGCTTTTGAGCTTTCCGCTTTGGACTATTTAGTTAAACCTGTATCTTCCGAGAGATTGTTGGAAACGATTGAGCGGATTAGAAAAAGAAAAGGAACAGGGTCTTTTCATCAGTTTCAAGCGTTAATGACCCGCCTGGAAGGCGGAAGGGCTAAGAGGCGTATGGCGGTAAAGTGTGGCGCTAAATATAAAGTGTTTGATCCAGACTTAATATCGGCAGTAGTCGCAAAGGATCATTACGCTGTTTTGTTAATCGAAGGTGAAGAATTGACCGCGGATGACAGTGTGGATTCCCTGGAAAAAAGGCTGGACCCGCAAAAGTTTTTAAGGATACATCGAAGCGCGATGATTAATCTGGATTATTTGACCGAGTTGGAACACGAGGGCGACAGAAAATATTCGGCGGTTTTGTCTGATAAGGCTAAAACCAGATTGCCAGTGAGTCGTGAAAGATTAGATGAACTGAAGAAAATTTTGGAATTAGATTAAAAAGGTGAAGTGGATACCATGACCGGTTGGGCAATAAAAAATAAATTCACCTCTTTTTGTTGGTGTTTTTTATGTTTTGTTTTTTTTGGTCTTTGTCCACAAAAGGGCTGGAGTCAAACGGCTATGTCCGGTTCAACCACTGTTACTGGAACTGTGGCAGCCCAGACATCTTCTTCATCTATTAATGATTTTTCTTTAAGCCCCGAAGAAGAATCCAAAATTTTAAGCGTAATTGACGCCTCGGAGAACACTTCAACGGCTACAACTCCAGTGAAAAAAACACCATTGACCGCTTATGTGCCGCCGCCAGTTCCCACTGGGGTATCCATTATTGTGTTAAAAGAAGGTATTTATATTTCTTGGGATACGGCCCCAGCGACGTCTTCAGTAGCTTACTTTAATGTTTATCGGTCAACAACGCCTGGAATGGGGTATAAACTCATGAATTCGAAGCCGCTTAACGCGGCATATTTTTTGGACGGTCCTCCAAATAGCAATAATAATCCGCAAAATGGTGAAGACTATTTTTATGTGGTAGCTGCGGTGGATGGGTCTGGAAATATCAGCCCCTATTCGGATGAAGAGACTGTCACTCCATCGGATATGAATATTGCTGAATCCAGTGAGGAAATAGAAGCCGTTAAGATTTCAAAACAAACCGAACCTGAAGAGGAAAAGACACTTAATGTTCCAGAACAAAGCATTATTAGTCTTAAGCTTCCGGCGGACAGCCAGCTTTCCATACAGGGCTATAAAAAAGTTGAAGCCCAAATTGGGTTTCAAACTTTTAACCGTCCGGACGCGAACGGCCTTTCCAATCAGGTGAATACAACGACTATTAACCAGGAATTAGTGGTGAACTTAAAGGGAAAGGTTGGAAAGAATGTTGACGTGAACGTGGATTATAGCGATGTTAACCGCGCTGGAGGCGTTGACCAAACCAAACAGGACATATCCATTGTTTACCACGGCGATCCCGATAGCGCGGTTCAAGAAGTTTCATTTGGAGATCTCCAATTATCTCTGCCCAATACGGATTTTGCGGGATTTAGCAAACAGCTTTTTGGGTTGGAAGCGGTTTTAAAATTTGACCGCTTTAAATTCACTTCGTTTTTCGCTCAAACCAAAGGCGTGGCCGTCACAAAAGTTTTTACCGGCAACACCACCCAAGTGGACAAAACCTATCAGGACATTGCTTTTGTACCCTTTAAATATTTTTTCATTACCCGCATGACGGGTGGGTTGGCTCCGACTGGTACCGCACTACCTCAAGCGGGTAGCGAACAAATATGGGTTAACGCGGGATCAGGACAACTTAATCCGGTTGGGGCTAACTTTTTGGGGATTTGGGAACACTGGCTGCCGGGGCGGGATTATACGATTGATTACACCACGGGTATCATCACTTTTATTCGGGCTTTATCTTCCACTGCTCAAGTGGCGGTTGGATTCGCGGATGCAACCGGAAAGACATGGGGATTAAATACAACTGCGCCTAGCATTAGTTTGGCTCAGAGCAATGCCGCTAATCTTGCAGTGCCTGATAGCGGTGTTATTGATAACAATAACTTTTTAATTAAAGACAGCACGGTTCAGGCGGACAGAACCAGTACAAGCTCTATTATTTTAAGTCCTTTGTATTTGGTTAATTATTTTTCCGTCGGAACGGACAGAGTTATTTCGCCCCAACAAGACCCCGGTTTTTTGTTTCAAATTGTTTCTGAAGGAACGAATAACATTATTCAAACGGGGCAGGGCGGAACCGCAGCGACTCCTTATGCCTACAATTTAAATCTGGATTTAAACGTTCTGAGCATCACCAATGTTAATTACACGCCTTCCCCACCGAATTATTTTAATTTTCCGGAAAGACCTTTCGCCAATCAGGATGGCGGGGGTGCGACAGTTAATGGGATAGGTGTTACCGATGTTTATGCGCCTTATGGAACAACTCCGACAAGCCTTTACTACATTCATTTGCGATATAAAACGCAGTTAACCAATTTCCAATTGGGAAACATTAATGTTCTAAGGGGAAGCGATCAGGTTTATCTCGATGGACGGTTGTTGACCAGGGATAAGGACTATTTCCTTGATTATACATCGGGGTTTTTGGATTTTCAGGACAAGAGTATTCTGACGCCGAGCAGTCAGATTGTAGTGACTTACGAATACGCGCCATTCGGGTCTTTTGGCGCGGAGAATATTTTAGGCGCCAGGGCCGAATACGCGGTTACGGACAACTTTTTTATCGGGTCGACTTTCTTATACAGTAGTTCCCAGCAACCGACGGATGTGCCGCAAATTGGATCCACACCCGATTCTTTGACTTTATTCGATGCCGACACCAAATATGAAATGGATCCGGATGATCTTCAGTCGATTACAGGCATTATTCCCGGTCTGGAAAAATGGAAACCTCCCGCCAGCCTTAAACTTTCAGGAGAAATCGCTCAGAGCTATTTTGATCCTGATACTTACAACATCGACAATGAAACAGGCGTGGCTATTGTTGACAATATGGAAGGTATTGATAACGCTATCTCGGCATCATTAAATCAAACCAGTTGGCTTGTTTCTTCAGCGCCAGAACCAGTTCAATATTTGGGTGGTCAACAATATATTGATTCGGACATAGCCACTAATAATCGTGTGCGTTTTTATGATGATGCCATAACGCCAAATGTGGATTTTTCAGTTAATACATCCACGGCTATTCCGGGCGGCGGAGGTCATGTTTACGCTCAAACGGGACAAGCGAGTGATGTGGTTAACGTTCTTCAATTCCCATACGCTCATTTAAATAGCGGCACTTGGGCGGGATTAAGACAAGTGCTTTCGACCGCGGGCGAAGACTTTTCAACGGTTCAATATTTTCAGACATGGCTCTATAACGATGGTAAAGACAAATGGGTTATGTTTGATTTTGGTGTTGTTAATGAGTCCTCAAATGGAGATACATCGTTAGATTCGGACTTGTCAACAAACCAAGCTAATCCGAACCAGGCTTACGGCATTCCAACTTATTATATGCCTGGTACGCCCTGGTTTTTTGCCGGGGCCAAATCCAATTTTAATTACGCGACAGACGCGGGTGGGGAACAACCGCCTGGTTTTATTGGGTTAAACGGCGAGGTATCACAAGAAGGGCAAAATAACGGGGTCTTTATCACCCAAAATATGGATGGAACCGGAATTTTAAAAACAGGGGATGATTCTTATTTTGAATATGGCGTTCGGGCTAATTGGACCGGTTGGCAGTTGGTTAAAATTCCAGTTAATTTGACATCAAACACTCCTTTTCAAGCTACGGCACCGGGCGGTATTTCCTATTTTTATAATACGGTGGGAGCGCCCAATTCTTTAGTCATTCGAACCCTTCGGTTATGGATTACGGGAGCCAGTACAGCTACGATTGACGGAACCTTTGTGACCGATTCGATCAGTTTTACTCATAATTTGTGGCAATTGGAAGTTGATCCGGCGGCCAACGCGAATTTGGGCGTGACCATCAACAACAGTAAGTTCGACGTGAATTCCATCAGCCAAGCGCAGAATTCGATTTATCAACCGGATATGAATTTCATTATTGTTCAGCCCGGGCAGGATCAAAGCGCGATTCAATACAATGAAAAATCACTCGATATTACCTATCAGCTTTCCTCAAACGACTATAACCCTCCCGGAAATATTAACGGGTCCCCTATTTATTACACCACTCGGGTATTTTCTCAGGGCCTGGACTTTACGGATTACCAGGAATTGAGAATGGATATGCAGATACGAAGTTACAATCCGGGTGAGATCTTTTTTGTCCGGATTGGAAACGATCAGCAGGATTACTATCAATACAATATACCGATGAATTCCCTGGCTTCTAATTGTCTGGATGCCTGGGGAACGGTTATTGTTCCGATTAATGGAGCGGGCGGCAACATGGTTCAGGTGGGGACGCCTTTTATTAATCGAGCTACTCAAGTTAGTTTTGGTGTTTTATCTCCGAATCCGCCGGGCGGCCATTCGGGCGAAATGTGGATTGACAATCTTCGAGCCGCAACCCCCAATATTCGCGCTGGTACAGCGAGACGGTTGAACGCCGAGTTGGTTTTAGGCGAGGATCAAAAAAAGCCTTTCGCGACCATTGACGCCCGATACCGGGAAGTGGATTCGGGTTTTACCGAATTGGATCAAAGCTCAACGCATTTTCAACATTCTCTCCAATACGGAATGGATTACACATCCAATGGTATTTCACTCTTCGGTAAACCTTTACAAACACAGTTTTCCTTTACGGACCAAGAGCTTTATACGGAAGCGGCTCTCTTAACTAATCCTTATTACATCGATTTGCCAAATAGTTTGATTGATACCTATACGGGAAGTATTAGATATACCCAAGATTTGGGAAAGGATTTGGGCCGATTAACCAGCATCAACTTATCCGGAAGTATGAGTAATGAAAAAGATGTGTATCAACCAGGTTATTTAGATCAACCGGGAGTGCAGGGAAATACGACAAAAGATGAAGAACAATTCAGTCTTATTAGTACCTATGATATGCCGACTAAATTATGGTTTTTACCCATAGGGTCGAATCAATTGACCGAAACCTATTCGCTCACTCATGACGGCCAAAATTTTGAAGATTATACCGGGTTAGCGAATTATCAAAGAACCACCCGGGTTCAAAATTATGGTTGGACCAACACGACTGAAATATTCAAAAATCTTGTTTTCACGCCGGGTTTTAATGTTTCTTTAACTGACGCCAGGGGTAACACCGCTTCGCCCGGTGTGTACGCCGGCACAGTAAGCGACTACACCCCTTTTATTCAGCAATATCAGCCCAAAGCCGGCTTGGTTTTTCGCGGCATTCCCGGGCTTATTCCTTCGGTGACTTATACGGGCAGCAATCAATATGACTATGTGGATTATTCGGGTGGAACCCAATACACCAATTCAAACAACATCAACTATTTGGTTAATCTGACACCTGGCTCTTGGCTTCCAATATTTCAGAAAATGAACCTGACAGTGACCGCGGGCCGTACGGTGAGCTCGACGGCTATCATTCCAAGTTATAGTTCGGACCTTTCGTTTGATCAGCAATGGTGGGTTAATTCGCCCAGTGACCCAAATATTATCAATAACGCTTTATCCGCAACCGAATCCACGACCGACCAGTTGAACGCCAGTTTTAAACTTTTCGATGTTTTAGATATCCGGCCGACCGGGTCTTGGACCAATCAATATTCATTGTTATACGCAGGATCAACTCCGAGTCAGCAATTTGGAGACACAATAGGTTTGACGACTATCTATAACAGGCGTTTATTAACTATTCCGTTGATTAATTTGAGTTTCAATTCGGCTCAGGTGCAATTTACCCGCGTAGATAGCACTCAGCTAGATAGCGCCTCGGTTACGGCTAATGGATCCGACGGGTCCAATATATCCAGCCAAAACTGGAGTAATATTGGTTCCGTTACTTTTCCATACGACATCAATAAATTCGCTCAGGGCAACATTCGTTTTCAGGCGTCTGTCGGCTATCAGAATGGTTTGGCAACCACGAACATTCCAACCTATCAACAGGATTATCAGGGTTCCATTGAATATGATCAAAAGTTCGCGCCTAATTTGGTTTTACATATACCTTTAACGCATTGGAAAATTCAATTGCATGACGCCATTGAATTTAAGGCGAATTTCTTGACAGAGATTGTCCAAAATGATTCAGCCTATTCTTATAACGAACTAGAGACACAAAGGTACCGTGGTACAATTGAATTCGACTATAACGCCTTGAAAAACTTGCGTATTGGTTTGAGTGGTGTTAATGAGTATTTCACTAACACAACGGATCTACTCACTGGTCAATCAAGTCCTTTGAATTATGTACTTTGGCAGATCAATCTTTCCGGCGAGGCTAAATTTTAATGACGGCCCGCAATTCAAAAACTAGTCAGGACTTCCGCAAGTTAATGTCTTTTTCGTTACGGGTTTGTGGATACTTTGTCGTCTTTTTTAGCCTGTGGATTAAAGTTCAAGCTCAGGTTCCGGCCCCGTCAGGTATAACCCAGGTAGGCCCCTTTAGCGGCCAAGTTAATCTGGTATGGACGCCGATTCCCGGCGCGGCCGCTTATCAAGTTTCCCGAGCTTTGATGGATATGACCAATACACCCACCCCCTCGGTGGTGTCGACCGTGCCTTTTTCAACACCAGGGTACACAGATAATCAGGTGACGGATGGACGTAGTTATCAGTATTTGATTACAGGTGTGGATGGTTCAGGGAATTTAGGTTTGACTTCCGCTATAGTCGCGATTCCTTATACGATTCCGGGACTCGTTAACCCTACGGTTTCCAATAGTCACAATAACAGTTTGGATTTAACGTGGAGTTCGCCTTTATCTACTTTTCCGATATTGTTTTATAACATTTACCGGCAAAGTCCGGCGGGGCAGGCGGTTTCGACCACGATTTCAAGCTCACAGTTTTTTGCGTTGAGTCCGACCCCCATCGCGACTACTTTTTCAGGGTCCTTTACGGATTCCCAGCCGTCATCAGTTAATCCCAATTTTTATGCGGTTGTGGCTGTGAACGGACAACCGATTCCGAACGCCACACCGATAGCCACTCAATTGGTGCCTGGATTTTTCCCGACAGTCTCTACCGGCGGGGCCTTACCGATTAATTCATTACCGCCGGTCGCGCCTTCATTATTTGGATTTATTCCGGTAGCGGGTTATGGAACGGCTACTCCAGGCGCCGCGACTGCGACTCCTGTTTATGGAGCTGAATTAGTTTGGAATGGCGCTTTGGCAAATGAGAATGTGACTAGTTATCAAATTTTCTCAAACGGAAATCAGATTTCCACCGTTGTGGTTACACCCACTCCGTTGGCAACTTACACTTATCTCGACACATCCATAGTTCCTGTCGCTCCCGCAACTGGTGTTTCGGTTGCTTATTCAATTGTGGCCAATAATTCAAATGGATCAGTGACCTCCAATACGGTTTTGGAAGGTATTTTAGCGTCCGCCATTTCTGGCGCCGTAACGGTTACGCCGAACCCAACCCCCAATGCAATCATGCTGACCTGGAATCAGGCGGTTACTGGCACCTATGGATTGATCAAGAGCTATTCAATTTTTAAAGGAGTCAGCGGGGTTCCTGTGCCTTATGCAACTCCTAATCCCAGTTTTACCACCACGCCGACATTTACACCCACACCTTTTGCGACAATCTTGGTGACGCCGTCTCGAACGCCGACTTTAGTGGCTTTTGACACGACGGCGAATACGAGTGGATCGGATTTTACCTATTGGGTTCAGCCGATTGACGCTGTGGGTTCCGGAGGGGAAGTTGCCTCGTCAACACAACCTTTCAATTTTGGTCCTACGCCCGCGACGGGTGTTAATGCCACTCTAGTAAGCGGAAGTAACAATAAAGTTAATGTCACATGGTCTTCGGCTTCGCCGGGTTATTACGGGCCTGTGGTTAACTATGTTTTATATCTAGCGTTAAGCGGAGGAACTCCAACCTCAATTGCGACATTGGGGCCGGCCAAAACGAGTCGAAATAGTTATGTTGCCAACTTAACGGGTGCTACAGCGGTTTATTCTCTCAGTGCCATCGATGGTTTTGGAAATGCTTCGGATATGAGTGTTGGTTCGTCCCCGGTTAATTTAAATACCAGTCTTAATCCGCCGCAAATACCCCGTCTTATCGGTTCAGCTCAATCGGGCAGTTCTTTGACATACAATTGGCTGTTAAATCCAACTCCGGATGCAGTGACTAATTACACGGTTTTTGGTTCAGACTTTGTCACTGACACAATAACACCTACGCCAATTGCTATTCTTCTTCCCACACCAGCCGTAGTTAATTCCTTTACCACTACGGCGCCACCCATTTGGCAAGTAACGCCCTATTATTTAGAGGCAAATAATGCGTCGGGGAGCAGCCTGCCCGCGACTTTATCCAGTATTCCGGTTCCCGCTTATGTGGTAACGGCAGTCGTTCAACCTACCCAAGGGGTTGATGTTTCTTGGAGCATGGCCCCACCTCCTAATTCAACGCCATATGTGGACAGCGTGGTGATTTATCGAACTTTGGCGACTCCGACCACTACTCCTTATTTTAGTGCTATCGCGACAGTTTCAGTTTCAACTCCCACCTATCTAGATGGAAACGTCACACCGGGAACACGCTATTTATACATGGTGACAGGTCGATCGAATAATTTAAGTGGTACTCCGACGCCCGTTTCTGAAAGCCCTGTGTCGGTAATGGGCATCGCTTATCCAACCGTTATTACTTGGCCTAATATCCCAACTGGAGTTTTGGCTAATACGGGTTCCAGTGCTACGACTCTTTCCTGGTCGCCCAATCCGGCTAGTGACGGCGTTCAAAGTTACACGATCTATCGTAATGGAACCGCAACCGCGACGATCACGCCATCACCAACCATGAGTGTTGTTTTTGCTGAAACTCCAGGAAATGTATCCTCCTATCAGGTTGTGGCAAATAATCCGGGCGGGTCAATAGGGAGTTCCCCAATTACGGTTTTGGCCATTCCGTCCATGACGCCGACAGTTCTATTAACGCCCCCGGCCGGTTATACGCCTGTTTCAAGTCCAATACCTATGGTTTGGATATCAGGGTTAACTTATCCCGTTTCCGTACAGGGCTATACCATTTATCGGGCGACCGATTCGGCTTTTGTTACGGGTATTCCGGTCGCAACCGTGGTTGCTCCAACTCCTTTTGTTTCCGATCCGGGTCAAACGGGTTATATCAATTATTACAAGGCGGTAGCTAATAATGGGGCGGGGATAAACGCCAACTTTACTTTATCGGGATTAGTGGGGATTAACTTGTGGCCAAATCCGCCCAGCTCTTTTGTGGCTTACGCCGGATCAGCCGCGGCAACACTTACCTGGACCAAACCTTTGACGGGGAGCAGTCCTGTTACCGCCTATGCGGTCTTTAAGGGGATGGCGGCAGGGGCAGAAAATCCTACGCCGACGGTGGTTTCGTCATTGAGCTCTTCTATAGATCCTCAGGTAATGCCAGGAGCGCCTTATTACTATTACATGGAGTCGATCAGTAATGGTTTGTACAGCTTGGCCACCAATGAACAGGCGGTTATTGCGGGTCAGGCGCCCATTTTAAACGCTGTGGCAGGCGCGGGTCAGGCGATCTTGACCTGGTCGCCCGTAATCGTTACAGCCTCTTCGTCCATTACGGAATATTTAGTAACCCGATTAGCATTTCCCACGCCTGGTTCCACGCCAGCTACTTTTTTAAGTTCAACCAATCTAACTACAACCACTTACACGGATACTGGTGTTAATTTTAATATTGGTTATGTTTATTCAGTCGCGCCGATTGGGTTTACCTCGTCCGGAGCAACTATCTTTGGACCTTATTCAAACTCGGTTACCTTGACTACGCCGCCTCAGGCACCGACTAGCGTGGTCGCGGTTTCCGGGGATCAATTGGTTCAATTGCGTTGGAATTTTCAGGGGAGCGCAGTTACTACTTACACTTTTTCCATTCAAAGAAAACTGGGAACGGCACCCGTTACGGCTTATCAGACCATCGCCTCGGGACTTACCGGACTGGATTACACCGATGCGGGTTTACTGGATAAAACGTTATATAACTATGAAATTGTCGTAGCGTCTCAGGGGTTGACCGGGATAAGCCAGCCGGTTAACGCTTTGCCAGCCAAGCCGCCGGTAGTGGACAACGCGGCTCTGACACTGACTCAAACCCAAAGCGGCAATACGATTAGTTGGCAGGCTGCCAATGGGTTGCCGGGCGATTTTAATTCAGCAACCATGTATCCCTTAGGCGGCTATCGTGTTTACCGTTCAAGCGATGGAGGCGGTACTTACCAGCTCTTGGACGCGCAGGGTGATACCTTAACCAGTTATACCGATGATGTTTCTATCATTAACGGTTCTAATTACACTTATACCGTCTACGCTTACGATGCGCCGCCGAACGTGAATACAAA